>Ga0210144_1000731_pt1 | contig 15519 bp, 15 predicted proteins | sample Muzzi_PWA_D2_FD_185532 | JGI IMG/M metagenome (GOLD analysis project Ga0210144, IMG submission 185532) | Wetland microbial communities from San Francisco Bay, California, USA, that impact long-term carbon sequestration - Muzzi_PWA_D2 (SPAdes) | ecosystem: Environmental > Aquatic > Marine >...
AGGCCGAGCCATATGTAGGCGAGGACTCCGGGCGCGATCAACAGCAGCAGGCCGGCGATCACCAGCACGGCGTAGATCAGGTCGACCGCGATCAGGCGTCCGTAGGCGAGGTGGCGGGAGATCTCGCGCAGGGTCGGCGGCTCGCCGTCGCCGCCGTGGGTGAGCGTCACGGCGACCGCGCCGCTGTAGAAGACCTCGCCGACCAGCGAGGTGCCGACCAGCGCCAGCGCCGCCAGCAGGACGCCGATGGCGGCCAAGCCGCTGCCGAGGCTGAGCGAGTCGAGATCGGTGCCGAGGGAGATCGCGTCGAGCAGGCCGAGCGGCACGAAGATCACCGCCGCGAGGGGCAGCAGCGTACGCGCCCAGCCGACGTAGGTGCGCCAGATTCGCGCGTAGAGCGAAGAGGGCGCCAGTCGGCCGGGCATCTAGCGGGGGCGTCGCCGGGGCGGCCGCCGCCCCCGCCGCTCGAGCTTCGAGCGCGAGGATTCCGAGGCCGGCACCCGCTTGACGCCGCGCAGGTCGGGAACGAGCAGTTCTTCGGCGCATTGCCGGTGCCAGTGGTGGTGCTCGGTGCCGCCCAGCCGCAGCACGTACTGGACGACGGTGTGCTCGGTGCCGATCGGGATGTCGCCGTGGCAGCCGGGGCAGCGGTAGAGCTTCTGCCCGAAGCTGCGGATCAGCCAGACCTCGTTGCCTTCCCCGTCGCTGCCGCGCAGGCTCCAGCGCTTGCTGGGCAGCCCGGCGAGCCCGCTCATCGCCTCGAGAGCCAGGCGAAGCCGGCGGCCATCGCCAGGTTGGCGACCCCGGCGAGGCGCAGCCCGAGCTTGGCGCCCGGCCGGCTCACCGCGGGGGACTCCGACCACAGTGCGTCGGTGGCGATCTCGGTGCCGCGCAGCCAGGCCAGCGCCCACCAGTCGCGCCGCTCGCCGCGCGCGGCGGCGAGCGCGTGGGCGGCGGCGAAGGTCAGCCAGATCGGCCCGCAGCGGCGGAACAGGTGCGCGGCGTCGGGGGAGGGCTCGTCGTGGCCCAGCACCCGCAGCGTCGCCTCCGGCGCGGCGATCGCCGCCGAGCCGAGCAGCAGGTCGAAGGCGACCATGTTGCGGTTCGTCAGGCGCAAGGCGCGTTCGACGGTCATCTGCCCGATCCATCCAACCAGATCGGAAGGGAAAGCGCGGGGACCGGCGAAAGGGACGGCCGTGACCAAGACCGCGACGAAATCGCCTCAGCTCAAGAGTCTCTCGGACTACATTCAGGAGCGCTTCGACGAATTTTCGCGCTCGCAGAAAGACGTCGCCCGCTACATCGTCGACCACCTCGACGAGGCGGCCTTCCTCACCGCCGAGGAGCTGGCCCGCAGGGCGAGCACCTCCTCCTCGACCGTGGTGCGCTTCTCCCAGGCCCTCGGCTTCGAGGGCTACCCGGAGCTGCAGCAGGCGGCGATCGAGGAGTACCGCAGCGCCGCTCTCGCCGGCGAGACGGCCGCGTCCAGCGCGGCGCTCTTCTCCTTCGACCACTCCGAGTTGGAGGGCTCGCTCAGCGCCGACTACTCCAACCTCGAGGAAACCGCCCGCCACCTGACCCGCGAGCAGGTCGACGGTGCCGTTGCGGCGCTGGCCGAGGCGCAGCGGGTGGTGATCGTCGGGGTCGACCAGATGGCCTTCTTCGCCAGCTACCTGCGGCACATCCTCAGCCTGCTCGACATCCGCGCCGAGATCGTCGCCAGCACCGGCGGCGAGTCGCTGCAGCGGCTCGGGCGGATCGACGAGGAGACGCTGGTGATCGTCCTCTCCTGCGGCCGCGCCCACCCGCTGCTGCTGCGGGCGATGAAGCTCGCCCTGCACCGCCGCGCCCGCACCCTGGCGATCTCCGACGCCTCGATGTCCGAGGTCGGCGAGCACGCAGAGCGGACCCTTTACTTCTCCTCCAACAGCCCCTCCTTCGCCCGCTCCAACACGGCGCTGATGGCGCTCGTGCAGGGGCTGGCGCACGGCCTCTACGCTCGCGACGAAGCGGCGCACAAAGATCGCATTCGCGCCTACAAACTGAAGTAGCGACCACCCCCGTAATATGGGACTCCATGGCTGAAAGAGCTACGTGGAGAGTGAAGACCGGCCTCGCCGAGATGCTGAAGGGCGGGGTGATCATGGACGTGGTCACCCCGGAGCAGGCACGAATCGCCGAGGGGGCCGGAGCGTGCGCGGTGATGGCGCTGGAACGGGTCCCCGCCGACATCCGCCGCGACGGCGGCGTGGCGCGGATGTCGGACCCGGCGATGATCAAGGGGATCCAGGAGGCGGTGACGATCCCGGTGATGGCCAAGGCGCGGATCGGCCACTTCGCCGAGGCCCAGGTGCTGGAGGCGCTCGAGGTCGACTACGTCGACGAGTCCGAGGTGCTGACCCCGGCCGACGAGAGCCACCACATCGACAAGCTCGCCTTCGAGGTGCCGTTCGTCTGCGGCGCCACCAGCCTCGGCGAGGCGCTGCGACGGATCGGCGAGGGGGCGGCGATGATCCGCTCCAAGGGCGAGGCGGGCACCGGCAACGTGGTCGAGGCGGTCCGCCACATGCGAGAGATCGTCGGCGGGATCAAGCGGCTCGCCCAGCTGCGGCCCGAGGAGCTGGCCGGCGCCGCCAAGGAGCACCGGGCGCCGCTCGAGGTCGTTCGCGAGGTGGCCGGGCCGGGCCGCCTGCCGGTGCCGCTGTTCTGCGCCGGCGGGATCGCCACGCCGGCCGATGCAGCGCTGATGATGCAGCTCGGCGCCGAGGGGAACTTCGTCGGCTCGGGGATCTTCAAGAGCGCCGACCCGGAGCGACGCGCCCGGGCGATCGTCGAGGCGACCACCCACTTCGAGGACCCCGAGCGGGTCGCGGCGGCTTCGGTCGGGCTCGGCGAGGCGATGCCGGGACTGGAGATCTCCGAGCTGGCGGCGGCCGACGCGCTGATCCAGGATCGCGGTGCCTGAGCTGCGGGTCGGGGTCCTCGCGATCCAGGGCGGGTTCGAGGCGCACCTCGAGATGCTGAGCGGCCTCGGGGCCGAGGTGGGCGAGGTTCGGGTCCCGGCCGAGCTGCGCGACTTGGACGGGCTGGTGGTCCCCGGCGGGGAGAGCACGACGATCGGCAAGGGGATCGCGGCGGCCGGGCTGGAGGAGGCGATCCGGGGGCACCTCGACGGCGGCGGGACCGTGTTCGGGACCTGTGCCGGGATGATCGTCTGCGACGACGCCCACCTCGGGCTGATCGACGCGACGATGCGGCGCAACGCGTTCGGGCGGCAGCTTCAGAGCTTCGAGGCCGACCTGGCGGTCGAGGGGATCGGCGACGAGCCGCTGCGCGCCGTGTTCATCCGGGCGCCCTGGGTGGAGCGCTGCGGGCCGGGGGTCGAGGTGCTCGCCTCCTACGACGGCCACCCGGTGGCGATTCGCGAGGGCGGTGTGCTGGCCTGCGCCTTCCACCCGGAGCTGAGCGACGACCCGCGGCTGCACGCGCTGTTCATGGCAATGACTACCGGGGCGCGGCAGCGCGCCCGCGAGGAGGCGGGGACGTGAGGGACCCGAGAACGGAACGGCTGGCGAAGATCCTGGTCGGCTACTCGACCGAGGTGAGGGAGGGGGAGATCGTCTCGATCGACGGCGAGGCAGCCGCCGAGCCGCTGCTGCTCGCGGTCTACGAGGAGGTGCTGAAGGCCGGCGCCAACCCGATCATGAACGCCTCGCTCGACGGCCAGTCCGTCTCCTACTACAAGCATGCCAGTGACGCCCAGCTCGACTGGATCTCGCCGGTCTCCGAATGGCTGCTCGACAACACCGACGTGCGCATCGCGATCGCCGCCAGCAGCAATACCCGCGAGCTCTCCGCGGTGCCGCCGGAGAAGCAGATGCGCCGCCAGGCGGCGACCGGCGAGCTGCTCGGGCGCGCGATGGAGCGCAGCGCCAGGGGCGAGTTCCGCTGGTGCTACACGCTGTTCCCAACCAACGCCTACGCCGCGGAGGCGGAGATGAGCCTCGCCGACTACGAGGACTTCTACTACGGCGCCTGCCTGGCCGACGACGAGGATCCGCTGACCGCCTGGGAGCGGGCCTCGGCCGAGGCGACGCGGCTCGCCGGGTGGATCGAGGGCCACGAGGAGGTGCGGGTCCTCGCGCCGGGCACCGACATCGTGCTCGGTATAGCCGGGCGCAAGTTCATTCCCTGCGACGGCCGCCACAACATGCCCGACGGCGAGTTCTTCACCGGCCCGGTCGAGGACTCGGTCGAGGGTGAGGTGACCTTCCACCTGCCGGCGACGATCGGCGGCCGCGAGGTCGCCGGCGTGCGGCTGCGCTTCGAGGCCGGCAGGGTGGTCGAGGCGAGCGCCGAGCGTGGCGAGGAGTACCTGGTCGAGCTGCTCGACACCGACGACGGGGCGCGCCGCCTCGGCGAGCTGGGGATCGGCACCAACTACGCGATCGACCGCGGCACCCGCGCGGTGCTGCTCGACGAGAAGCTCGGCGGCACCGTCCACATGGCGGTCGGCCGCAGCTACCCCGAGTCGGGCGGGATCAACGAGTCGGCCGTCCACACCGACCTGGTCTGCGACCTGCGCCTCGGCGGCAAGATCGTCGTCGACGGCGAGGACTTCCAGGTCGACGGCAAGTTCGTGGTCTGACTTACCGGTTCGGCAGCGGCGAGCCGGCGAGCAGGAGGAACCAGCCGACGAAGACGAGCACGGCGAGCATCACCGAGCCCATCAGCACCGCCTCGACCACGGTCGTCGTGCCGGAGGCTCCACCCGTGTCGCGCACGCTCTTCAGCCAGGTCGGCCGCATCGGCGAGAGCCGGTTGGTGCCGGTGACCCGCATGTAGAGGGCGTTGAGGCGGCCGATCACCCAGGCGTCGAGGACGATCGAGACGATGATCCCGACCGCGACGATCGCGTAGGGGCCATCGGTCGGGAACTGGGTCTCGGCGACCTTGGAGCCGATATAGATCCAGCCGAGTGGGATCGCCGTCCAGAGGGCGAGCGCGGCGAGCAGCATCGCGACGAAGATCAGGCTTGCCGTCATTCCCCTGACGGGACTCGTCTCGCGCGATTGGGTAGCGGTATCTGGACACATGCCCGTACTTCATACAATGGCAGAGATGTCCGGGCACTCGAAATGGTCTTCTATTAAGCATAAGAAGGGCGCCGCAGACGCCAAACGCGGCAAGCTCTTCACCAAGCTGGCGCGGGCGATCACCGTCGCGGCCCGCGACGGCGGCGGCGACCCCGACGGCAACCCGGCGCTGGCCACGGCGATCCAGAAGGCGCGCGACGCGTCGATGCCGAAGGACAACATCCAGCGGGCGGCCGACCGCGGCTCCGGGGTCGGCGCCGACGCCGAGGCGATCGAGCGGGTCGTATTCGAGGGCTACGGCCCGGGCGGCGCCGCGGTCCTGGTCGAGGCGCTGACCGACAATCGCAACCGCACCAGCGCCGAAGTCCGTCACGCGTTCAGCAAGCACAACGGCAACCTCGGCGAGCCCGGCTCGGTCGCCTGGATCTTCGAGAAACGCGGCCTGCTGACGGTCGACGCCGAGCGCTACGACGAGGATGACCTGATCGCCGCGATCGACGCCGGCGCCGAAGACGTGCAAGACGAGGGCGAGGTGCTGCGGGTTCTCTGTGGGCCGGGAGACCTGGGCGCGATCCGGGAGGCGCTGGAGACCTCCGGGGTCGAGGTCCAGTCGGCCGAACCGGCGCTGGAGCCGAAGAGCACCGTCGAGGTGAAAGGCAGCGACGCCAAAGCGCTGCTCAACCTGATCGAGGCTCTGGAAGAGGACGACGACGTCAACGAGGTCCACGCCAACTTCGACATTCCCGACGAGGTGCTGCAGAGACTGGCCGCCTAGCCGGGAGGCATCCGAGCGCCCGTCCAGAATCAGTCCCCATGCAAGTCGTGATGGGGATAGACCCCGGCGCCGCCAACCTCGGCTTCGGCATCGTTCGGGTCGAGGGCAACCGCATGGTCGCCTTGGACGGCGGCGTCGTCGAGACCTCCGCCGAGCAGCCCATGGAGCGGCGGCTGGAGCACATCCACTCGGCCTTGGCCGAGCTGATCGCCTGGCACGAGCCGCGGGCGATCGCGATCGAGGAGGTCTTCTTCGGCAAGAACGTGCAGACCGCGATGTCGGTCGGCCGGGCGAGCGGCGTCGCGATGCTGGCCGCCGCCCAGGCCGGCGTGCGCTGCTCCGCCTATACGCCGCAGGCGATCAAGATGGCGGTCTGCGGCTCCGGCGCGGCCGGCAAGAAGCAGGTGCAGCGGATGGTCGGCACGCTGCTCGGGCTGCCCGAGCCGCCCCATCCCGACCACGCGGCCGACGCGCTGGCGGTGGCGATCTGCCATGGCGGCGGCGCCGGCCGGCGCGAGGCGGCCGAGCTGGCCGCCGCGAAGGTGGCGGGATGATCGCCGCGGTGCGCGGCGAGGTGATGGTGCGCCGCCCCGACCACGTCGTGGTCGACGCCGGCGGGGTCGGCTACCGGCTGACCGTCTCCGCGGAGACGCTGAAGGCGGTGCCCGCCACCGGCCGCGAGGCCTTCCTGCACGCCGAGCTGGTCTCGCGGGAGGACTCGCTCGCGCTCTTCGGCTTCGCCTCCGAGGAGGAGCGCGACCTGTTCGGCCAGCTCGTCTCGGTGAGCGGCGTGGGGCCCAAGGTGGCGATCGCGGTGCTCTCCGGAGGTTCGCCGCGGGAGTTGCTGCGGGCGATCGCGGCGGGCGACGCGAAGCGCTTCCAGGCGGCGCCGGGGATCGGCAAGCGGACGTCGGAGCGGATCATCGTCGAGCTGCGCGAGAAGGTCGCCGGGGCGTTGGAGGAAGAGGTCGCGGCGGCGGTCGCGGAGGGCGGCGACGCGCGCGCCCTGGCCCGTGACGGCCTCGTCAACCTCGGCTACGCGCCGCTCGAAGCCGAGCAGCTGCTCGACGGGATCGAGAGCGGCGACGCCGAGCAGCTGATCGCGACGGCGCTGCGCAAGGCGGGGATGGGCAAGGCCGTATGAGCGACGAGCCGATCCGCACTCCCGGAATCGAGGACGGGCTCGAAGTGCGGATCCACGACGCCCGCGCCGACGCGCCCGACGAGGAGCTCGACCGCTCGCTGCGACCGCCGACCCTCTCGGACTTCGTCAACCAGGAGCAGGTGACCGAGCAGCTGGGGATCTTCCTCGAGGCGGCGCGGCGGCGCGGCGAGCCGCTCGACCACGTCCTGCTCGCCGGCCCGCCCGGGCTCGGCAAGACCTCGCTCGCCCACATCGTCGCCGCCGAGATGGGCGTGCCGCTGGTCCAGACCGCCGGTCCGGCGCTGGAGCGCAAGGCAGACGTCGCCTCCTTCCTCACCGCGCTGGAGCCGGGCAGCGTCTTCTTCGTCGACGAGATCCACCGGCTCGGCCGCGCGGTCGAGGAGACCCTCTACCCGGCGATGGAGGACGGCGAGCTGCCGGTGGTGCTCGGCCAGGGGGCCGGCGCCCGCACCGTCACCCTGCCGCTGCCGCCCTTCACCCTGGTCGGCGCGACCACCAGGGCGGGCCTGCTGACCACGCCGCTGCGCGACCGCTTCGGCGTCTGCCACCGGCTCGAGCACTACGGTCCCGGGCACCTCGCCGAGATCGTCCTGCGTTCGGCCGGCATCCTCGAGGTCGAGATCGACGCGGCGGGCGCGCAGACGATCGCCGCCCGCTCGCGCGGCACGCCGCGCGTCGCCAACCGGCTGCTGAAGCGGGTGCGCGACTTCTCCCAGGTGAAGGGCAGCGGCGCGGTCGATGCCGAGGTGGCGAGCGCCGGCCTGGAGATGCTCGAGGTCGACGCCGGCGGGCTGGACCGCAGCGATCGCAACCTGCTCGACACCGTCGCCTCCAAGTTCGCCGGCGGCCCGGTCGGGCTCTCGACTCTCGCCGTCGCGATCGGCGAGGAGCAGGACACGATCGAGGACGTGCTCGAGCCCTACCTGCTTCAACAGGGGATGCTGAAGCGCACCCCGCGGGGCCGCGTGCTGACCGAGCGGGCCTACGAGCATCTCGGGCTCCCGGTGCCGGAGGGAGCAGCAAGCCTGTTCTGAGTAACCTGAGCGGAGATGCCGTTCTTCATCTGCCCCAACTGCGGCAACAGGGAGTTGAGCGCCGACCGGACGGCGGGATTCAGCGCCCGCCCCAAGGGCTGCTCCAAGTGCGGCTTCGGGTTCCTGTTCGAGTTGCTCGACGACTACTACCCGGCGCCCAACGCGGCCTTCTTCGTCTGCGACCAGAAGGCGCGGGTGATCGACGCCGGCCGGGGCAGCTTCGAGCTGACCGGGCTGACTGACGAGGACGTGATCGGGCGCCCGGTCCAGGACGTGCTCGGCCTGCGCTGGCTCGAGCCGGGCGACGGCGGCGAGCAGGCCGACATCGACGGCGACGGCGTCGCCGATCCGATCGAGACCTCGCTCGAGTGGGGGGTCCGCTCGCTCGGCAAGAAAGTCTCGGTCAACGCCGAGGGCGATCTGCCGGCCACGGCGGTCGCCGACGTGTTCCCCGCCTACGACGACGACGGCGGCCTGCTGATCGTCCTCACGCCGGAGGGTTGACGGGGAGATGGGGGGGCGGCGCAGGCATCTCTTCGTACTGCTCTTCGTCCTCGGGCTGCTCGTCGTCTCGTCGCTGGTCGTCGCCAACAAGCCGACCCGGCTGGGCCTCGACCTGAAGGGCGGCGTCGAGCTGGTCTACCAGGGCACGCCGACCGGCCAGGTGAAGGAAGTCAGCGGCGAAGACATCGAACGTTCGATCGAGATCATCCGCCAGCGGATCGACAAGCTCGGCGTCTCCGAGCCCGAAGTCTCCCGCCTCGGCACCACCGAGATCTCGGTCAGCCTGCCCGACGTCACCAACGCGCAGCGGGCGATCGAACAGGTCGGCACCACCGCCCAGCTCCACATGTACGACTGGGAACCCAACCTGATCGGCCGCGAGAAGACGATCGGCGGCGTCCCGGGCCGGGAACCGCCCAAAGCGGCGGTCGCAGAAGCAGAAGAAGAATTCAAGGAAGCGGGCCGCAGCGTCTCCAAGCGGAAAAACCAGCAGCTGGTCTTCTTCGGCGCCTACCCGACCGCCTACGCCGCGGTCAAGCTTGCCTCCGAACAGAAGCCGGTCGCCGACTGCACGAGCTGCTCGACCACCAAATCGCGCTACTACCTGTTCGCCAACGACGCCAAGCACACTCTGATCGCCGGCCCCGAGTTCAACAGGGAAGACCTGTTCATCAGCGCGACCGGGAAGAAACGGTCGCGCAAGGGGACTGTGATCAAGGTGCCGGCGGGTACGGTCGTCGTCTCCGAGCAGCCTCTCGACTCCAACGGCAAGGTCATCGAAGGGATCGAAAACGCCGGCTGGTTCGCGCTCCGGGACAGGCCGGCGCTCTCCGGCACCGACATCACCAACCCGAAGCAGGAATTCGACGAACTCCAGCAGCCCAACGTCACCTTCGAATTCACCGGCAAGGGGCGCCAGGCGTTCCAGGACGTCACCCGGCGGATCGCCCAGCGCGGCCAGGCGCGGGCGGTCGGCCCCGTCTCCGAAGAACAGGCCGAAGAACTCTCCGGCCGCTTCGCGGTCATCCTCGACAACGAAGTCAAGACGACGCCGATCATCAACTTCGCCGCCAACCCGGACGGGATCGACGGCCGCACCGGCGCCCAGATCTCCGGCGGCTTCAACAGCATCCAGGAGGCGCAGGACCTGGCGACCTTCCTGCAGATCGGCGCCCTGCCGATCAACCTGAAGCTGATCAGCCAGACGCAGGTCTCGGCGACGCTCGGCAGCCAGGCGCTCGACGCCGGGATCAAGGCCGGCGTGATCGGCCTCGCCCTGGTCGTGATCTTCCTGCTCTTCTTCTACCGCTTCCTCGGGCTGATCGCGGCGATCGCCCTCGGCGCCTACGGGGTGATCTTCTTCGCCCTGATCAAACTGATCCCGATCACCCTGACCCTGCCGGGGATCGCCGGGCTGATCCTGACGATCGGGGTCGCCGCCGACTCGAACATCGTCATCTTCGAGCGGATCAAGGAGGAGGTGCGCGCCGGCCGCCCGATGGCGAGCGCGATCGCCGCCGGCTACCGGCGCGGCATCGGCACGATCGTCGACGCCAACGTCGTCACCCTGCTGACCGCCTTCATCCTCTTCGTGCTGGCCACCGCCGGGGTGAAGGGCTTCGCCTTCACCCTCGGCGTCGGCACGATCGTCTCGCTGCTGACCGCGGTCGTCTTCACCCAGGCGCTGCTGCTCAGCATGAGCCGCTCGCGGCTGCTGCGCTCGCCGAGCGCGCTCGGCGCCGCCCGCCAGCGGATGCGCTGGCACTTCGACTTCATGGGGGCGAGCCGCTGGTTCTTCTCGGTCTCCGGCGTGATCCTGATCGTCGGCGGCCTGGCGCTGGCCACCCAGCAGCTCAACTTCGGCATCGACTTCGAGTCGGGGACGCGGATCAAGGTCGCCCTGCAGAAGCCGACCGACGAGGAAGGGGTGCGCGAAGCGCTCGACACGGTCGGGCTCAGCGGCGAGGAGATCCAGCAGGTCTCCGACCCCGAATTTGGCGACAACGTCTTCCAGATTCAGACCCGCCAGCTGCGGCCGAGCCGGGTCGAGGAGGCGCAGTCGGCGCTCGACTCCGAGTACGGGGTGGTCGTCAACGGGTTCGACAGCACCAGCGTCGGGCCGACCTTCGGCCAGCAGGTCGCCGACAGCGCCGTCAAGGCGCTGATCTTCTCGATGCTGGTGATCGGCGCCTACGTAGCCTTCCGCTTCGACCCGAAGTTCGCCGTGCCGGTGCTGATCGCCCTCTTCCACGACATCCTGATCACCGCCGGCGTCTACTCGCTGACCGGGAGGGAGGTGACGAGCGGGACGGTCGCCGCCTTCCTCACCATCTTGGGGTATTCGCTCTACGACACGATCATCGTCTTCGACCGAATACGCGAGAACATGCCGCGGATGCCGCGGGCCGCCTTCTCGCAGATCGTCAACCGCTCGATGAGCGAGGTGCTGACCCGCTCGCTGGCGACCAGCTTCTCGACCTTGCTGGCGGTCGTCTCGCTGCTCGTCTTCGGCGGCGCCACCCTCCAGGACTTCGCCTTCGCGATGCTGGTCGGGATCGCCTCCGGCACCTACTCCTCGATCTTCATCGCCTCGCCGGTGCTGACCGCCTGGAAGGAGCGCGAGCCCGGCTTCGCCCGGCGGCGGGCCCGGATCGCCGAGGCCGACGGCACGGTCCCCGCCTTCGCCGACGACGTCGAGCTGGCCAGGCTCGGCGAGGACGCCGAGACCGACGCCGAGATCGAGGAGGCGGTGTCCGCCCAGCAGGAGTCGAAGCAGCGGGCGGTGGCGACCGTCGAGCCGCCGAGCGGCGACGGGGGCGATCCGTCCCCGAACGGCGAGCCCTCGGCTCCCGCCGCCGACCCGGCCAGCGCCGAGCGCCGCGAGCGCAACGCCCGCCGGCGCGAACGCCGCAAGCAGCGCCGCAAGCACGGGAGGAACAGATGAGAGCGAAGGCGGTCATCTGATGGCCCTGCTCGTCTGGTTCACGATGGGGATCGCCCTCTGGCACTTCACGGTCTTCCTGCCCGACCGCTTCTGGCAGGGGATCGTCGGCGCCTTCCTCGGCGCGACGATCGGCGCGGTCGTCTTCGGCGGGATCGTCGAGATCGCCACCGGCAAGGGGCTCGGTAACACCGACCTCGCCACCGCCCTGGTCGCGATCCCGGGCGTGGCGATCGGCCTGGCCGTGGTCTGGGCGCTGGGAGTCCGCTCGGAGCGGTTGCAGCCGTAGCGATTTCCGCCGCCGCGCCTCCTAGGTTGGGAGCGTGGCGGAGACCATCCACGCATACCGGGCCGACCCCTACTCCTACCGGGAGGCGCGGGCGATTGCCGAGGCGCTCGGCCTGAGCGAGCCGATCGCGGTGACCCTGGTGCGGCGCGGCTACCGGACGCCGGAGGCGGCGCGGGCCTTCCTGGGGGCCGGGGAGTCGCATTCTCCGGACGAGTTCGACTCGATGGGAGTCGTCACCGAACGAGTCCTCCAGGCAATCGACGACGGGCGACGAATCACCGTACACGGCGACTTCGATGTCGATGGCGTCTGCGCCACCGCGATCCTGGTCGGGGCGCTGCGCGAACTCGGCGGGGAGTGCGACTGGCTGATCCCCGACCGGATCGCCGACGGCTACGGGCTCTCGGTGGGCAACGTGCGGCGGCTGGCGGAGCGCGGCACCTCGCTGCTCGTCACCGTCGACTGCGGCGTCACCGCGGTCGAGGAGGTGGCGCTGGCCCGCTCGCTGGGGATGGAGGTCGTGGTCACCGACCACCATCAGCCGGGCTCCGAGCTTCCCGGCTGTCCGATCCTGCACCCGACGCTCGACGGCTACCCGTTCGAGGAGCTGTGCGGGACCGCGGTCGCCTGGAAGCTGGCCTGCGCGCTGCTCGGCGGCGAGGGGGAGGCCGACCTCGATCTCGTTGCCCTCGCCACCGTCGCAGATGTAGTGCCGCTGGTCGGCGAGAACCGCTCGCTGGTGCGCCGCGGCCTGGAGGAGGTGCGGCGGGCGCGGCGGCCGGGGATGCGAGCGCTGCTGAAGGCGGCCAGCTGTGAGCCGACGCGGCTCGACGAGGGGGACCTGGCGTTCCGGCTGGCGCCGCGGATCAATGCCGCGGGACGGCTCTACCGGGCCGATGCCGGAGTCGAGCTCTTCCTGACCGACGGTGAGCAGCGCGCCGCGGAGATAGCCGCCGAGCTGGGCAGGGCGAACAGCGAGCGCCGGGCGACCGAGCGAGAGGTGGACGCCGCCGCCGAGGCCGCCCGGCGCGAGCTGCCCGAGCGGCTGCGCGAGGCGCCCGGGCTGGTCGTCGCCGGCGAGGGCTGGCACCCGGGGGTGGTCGGGATCGTCGCCTCGCGCCTCGCCGAGCGCCATCACCGCCCGGTGGTCGTCGTCTCGCTCGACGGCGAGGGGGGAGGGCGCGGCTCGGGGCGCGGCATCCCCGGCTTCGACCTGCTTGCCGGGTTGGAGGCCTGCTCCGAGCAGCTGGTCAGCTTCGGCGGGCACCGCGCCGCCGCCGGGCTGGAGCTGCGGGCCGAGGGGCTCGACGCCTTCCGCGAGGCGTTCGCTGCACACGCGACGAGCGTGCTCGGCCCGGAGGAGCTGCGCCGCACCGAGCGGATCGACGCGATGGTCGGCGGCGCCGGCCTCGGCCTCGAGCTGGCCGAGGAGCTGCAGCGCCTCGCTCCGTTCGGGGCGGGCAACCCGGCCGTGCGGCTGCTCGTCCCCGGCGCGCAGGTGCGCGACGTGCGGACGATGGGGGAAGGCAAGCACGCCCGCTTCAGCCTGCACAGCGGCGGCCACCGGGCGCTCGGGGTCGCCTTCGGGCGCTCCGGCCTCGGGGTCGGCGAGGACGACGTGGTCGACGCCGCGGTGCGGCTCGAGGTCAACCGCTGGAACGGCTCGGTCGAGCCGCGGGTGGTGCTGCGCGAGCTGTACCCGCGCGAGGCGAGCGGCGACGGCGACCGCGCGGACGCCGAGGGCGCCTGGTGGCGCGGCTTCGAGCGTGAGCTTGCGGCCGACCCGTCAGCTTGGCCGCCGATGGGCCGAAATGTCCACCCGGAGGCAACAAATAGGCCCATCGGCCGGGAGGAGTTGCGGCCCGCGTCCTCGCCGGCCGCGGTGATCGCCGAGCTGAGCTCATGCGAGGAGAACTACGTCCTCGCGGTGGTCGCCGATGCCGAGGGGCGCGTCGCCCTCGGTGGCGACGGCGTCGTGCTGGCCGACGGCGCCGCGCTCGAAGCCGAGCCGGAGCTGGCCGGCGACTTCGAGCACGTGGTCCTGGTCGACCCACCGCCGTTCGAGCACCTGGAGCGGATGGCGCGCCTTCCTCACGCGGAGGGCGGCTTCCTCCACCTCGCCTGGGGAAAGGCCGAGCACCGCTTCGCGCGGGCGATGCTCGACCAGCAGCTGGCCAGGCGCCCGGCGCTGGTCTCCCTGTTCAGGGACCTGCGCGAGGCCGAGGAACCCAGCGGGAAGCGCCTGCTCGAGGCGCTGCGCGGCTCGGGCCCCCACCCGCGCAGCCCCGAGGCGGCGGCACGCTGTTTCCGCGTCCTCGCCGACCTGAAGTTGGTCCGGGGCTCGCCCGAAGGCGGTGGCGGCTCGGTCGGGGTCGTATCCTCAAAGGGCACAGATCTCGAGAACTCCGAGGCGTTCGCCGCTTACGGCAGACGCCACCGGGAGGGCCTGCGATACCTCGAACAACGCCAACAGCCGTAGAGCAGAAGGAGCTCCTCGCCGACCTCTTCGCCGTGGTCGAGGAGTTCGACTCCGCGCCGCAGGAGGACGTTGCGGCCAACGGCGCCACCGCGGTCGTGGTGGCGACGATCGATCGCGCCGCGGTGACGCGCGCCTTCGAGTTCTCCTGCGAGCGCCACGCCGACCAGCTGCGCCGCTCCGGCGACGAGTTCATCACCCACCCCGTCGGTGTCGCGCAGATCTGCGCCGGGATGCGGCTCGACACCGAGACGCTCTGCGCGGCGCTGCTCCACGACACGGTCGAGGACACCAGCGCCAGCCTCGAGGAGATCCGCGCGGAGTTCGGCGAGCAGATCGCCCAACTGGTCGATGGCGTCACCAAGCTGACCGGGATGACCTTCGAGAGCCGCGACGAGCGGCAGGCCGAGAACTACCGCAAGATGATGGTCGCGATGGCCACCGACGTCAGGGTGATCCTGATCAAGCTGGCCGACCGCCTGCACAACATGCGCACCCTGGGCGCCCTGCCGAAGCAGAAGCAGCTCGCCAAGTCGCGCGAGACGCTGGAGATCTACGCGCCGCTCGCCCACCGGCTCGGCATCCACGCGATCAAATGGGAGCTGGAGGACCTCGCCTTCGCCATTCTGCACCCGCGCAAGTACAAGGAGATCAAACAGCTGGTCTCCCAGCAGCGCGAGGAGCGCGAGGTCTACGTCAGCCGGGCGGGCGAGTTCTTGGCGAAGGAGCTGAAGACGGTCGGGATCGAGGCGGAGATCTCCGGCCGGGCCAAGCACTTCTACTCGATCTACACGAAGATGACCAAGAAGGGTCGCGAGTTCAACGAGATCTTCGATCTCACGGCGATGCGGGTGATCGTCGGCTCGGTCAAGGACTGCTACGGGGCGATCGGCGTCATCCACTCGCTCTGGAAGCCGCTGCCCGGTCGCTTCAAGGACTTCGTCGCGATGCCGAAGGCCAACATGTATCAGGCGCTGCACACGACCGTGATCGGCCCGGAGGGCAAGCCGCTGGAGATCCAGATCCGCACCGCCGAGATGCACAACCTGGCCGAGTACGGGATCGCCGCCCACGTCGCCTACAAAGAGGGGAGCGGCGGCGACCCGCAGCGCGAGAAGATGACCTGGCTGCGCCAGCTGGTCGAGGCCGAGGGCGAGCAGGACCCGGCCGAGTTCCTCGAGTCGCTGAAGGTCGACCTGTTCGAGGACGAGGTCTTCGTCTTCACCCCGAAGGGCGAGG
>Ga0210144_1000732_pt1 | contig 15507 bp, 15 predicted proteins | sample Muzzi_PWA_D2_FD_185532 | JGI IMG/M metagenome (GOLD analysis project Ga0210144, IMG submission 185532) | Wetland microbial communities from San Francisco Bay, California, USA, that impact long-term carbon sequestration - Muzzi_PWA_D2 (SPAdes) | ecosystem: Environmental > Aquatic > Marine >...
ACGAAAGGAATCGATGGCTACCGCCACCGCAGACCACAAAGTCGCCGACATCGGCCTCGCCGATTTCGGGCGCAAGGAGATCGCCCTCGCCGAGGTGGAGATGCCCGGCCTGATGCAGACCCGCGAGGAGCTCGCGGCCGAACAGCCGCTGAAGGGGGCGCGGATCACCGGCTCGCTCCATATGACGGTGCAGACCGCCGTGCTGATCGAGACCCTGGTCGCCCTCGGCGCCGAGGTCCGCTGGGCAAGCTGCAACATCTTCTCCACGCAGGACCACGCCGCGGCCGCGATCGCCGCCGCCGGCATCCCGGTCTTCGCCTGGAAAGGGGAGACGCTGGAGGAGTACTGGTGGTGCACCGAGCAGGCCCTGCTCTGGCCTGACGGCGAGGGCCCGAACACGATCCTCGACGACGGCGGCGACGCCACCCTGCTCGTCCACAAGGGCGTCGAGTTCGAGAAGGCCGGCGCCGTGCCGGACCCAGCCTCGGCCGACTCGGAGGAGCTCCGCGTCGTGCTCGAGACCCTTCAGCGCTCGCTCGAATCCGACCCGCAGCGCTGGACCCGGATTGCCGAGGGGATCAGGGGGGTCACCGAGGAGACGACCACCGGCGTGCACCGGCTCTACCAGCTGGCCGAGACCGGCGACCTGCTCTTCCCGGCAATCAACGTCAACGACTCGGTCACCAAGTCGAAGTTCGACAACCTCTACGGTTGCCGTCATTCGCTGATCGACGGGATCAACCGCGCCACCGACGTGATGATCGGCGGCAAGGTCGCCGTGATTTGCGGCTACGGCGACGTCGGCAAGGGCTGCGCCGCATCGCTGCGCGGCCAGGGCGCCCGCGTGATCGTCACCGAGATCGACCCGATCTGCGCCCTGCAGGCGGCGATGGAAGGCTACGAGGTGCGGACGCTCGAGGACGTCGTCGAGGCGGCCGACATCTTCATCACCGCCACCGGCAACAAGGACATCATCACGATCGACCAGATGGCGCGGATGAAGCACAACGCGATCGTCGGCAACATCGGCCACTTCGACAACGAGATCGACGTCGCCGGGCTCGAAGCCTCGCCGGCCGAGAAGGTCAACATCAAGCCGCAGGTTGACGAGTGGCGCTTCCCCGACGGCCACTCGATCGTCCTCCTCTCCGAGGGCCGCCTGCTCAACCTCGGCAACGCGACCGGACACCCGAGCTTCGTGATGTCGAACTCGTTCACCAACCAGGTGATCGCGCAGATCGAGCTCCACGGCCAGCCCGACCGATTCACGGCCAAGGACGTCACCGTGTTGCCCAAGCACCTCGACGAGAAGGTCGCGCGGCTGCACCTCGCGGCGCTCGGCGTCAGCCTCACCGAGCTGTCCGCGGAGCAGTCCGCCTACCTCGGCGTTCCGGTCGATGGTCCCTACAAGCCCGACCACTACCGCTACTGAGGCATCAGCCGCCTCCTCCTCTGCTTCCGCGAGTGCCTAAGAAAGTCGATATGGAGGGGCATTCGCTCCCGCGTCCGGGGGCGGCGGGGGAAACCCTGCAATGAAGGCCATGATCTTGGCGGCCGGGCTCGGCACCCGGCTGCGGCCGATCACCTACGGGATGCCGAAGCCGATGGTGCCGGTGCTCAACCGGCCGGTGATGGAGCACACGGTGCGGCTGCTGGCGCGGCACAGCTTCGGCGAGGCGATCGCCAACCTGCACTGGTTCCCGGAGCTGATCGAGGGCCACTTCGGCGACGGCTCGGCCTTCGGGATCGACCTCTCCTACAGCCGCGAGGAGAAGCTGCTGGGCACCGCGGGCGGCGTTCGCAACGCGGCCGGGTTCCTCGGCGACTCGTTCCTGGTCGTCGCCGGGGACGCGCTGACCGACCTCGACCTGACGGCGATGCGCGAGTGCCACGAGTCCCACGACGGGCTGGTCACGATGGCGACGAAGCGGGTCGCCGATACCGACCAGTTCGGGGTCGTGATCGCCGATGGCGAGGGCCGCATCCAGGGCTTCCAGGAGAAGCCCGACCCGGCGGAGGCGCTCTCCGACCTGGCCAACACCTGCATCTACATGTTCCGCGCCGAGATCTTCGACTACTTCCCGGAGCCGGGGACCAGCAACGACGCCGGCCCCGACGACCCGCCGGAGTTCGCCGACTGGGCCAAGGACGTCTTCCCGGCGCTGCTGGAGGCCGACGTGCCCTTCTACTCGCACGAGATCGACGCCTATTGGAACGACATCGGCAACCTCGACGAGCTGCGCCAGGGCAATCTCGACGCGCTGCGCGGCGAGGTGGTGGTGGAGCCGGGGGCGCCCGAGGTGGCCGACGGCGTCCGCGCCGCCAGCGCGCTCGGGGGCACCGAGGTGACCGCGCCCGCCCTGGTCGGGACCGGCGTCGAGCTGGGGGAGGACGTGCGGATCGAGGGACCGGCGATCCTCGGCGACGGCTGCCGGATCGGCGACGGCGCCCTGATCCGCGACTCGATCCTGCTCGAGGGGGCCGAGCTGCCGCCCGGAGCGATCCTGGTCGGCGGCATCGCGGCCCGCATGGCTGAGTGACCGGCGGTTGACGCAATTTTGACGTTCTGCGCGCCACGGGCGCGCCGCCGGCGCCGACGATCGGCGGATGAAGCTCGCCCACGCCGTCATCGCCGGCCTGGCGCCACCGGTCTGCGCGTCCTGCGGTCGCCCCTGCCGCCCCGAGGCGATCGTCTGCACCCGCTGCGCCCGCCGTCTCGCCGGCGCCGACCCGATCGCCGGCAACGGCCCGCCGGGCATCGACCGTGCCTGGTCCTCGGCCCCTCACGAGGACGTCGCCCGCAGCCTCGTCACCGCCCTCAAGTTCCGCCGCCTGCTGCCCGTGGCGGGGCTGATGGCCGACCGGATCCACTGGCTCGCCCCGGCGGACCTGCTCAGCGGAGCGATCGTCCCCGTCCCCACGGCCCCGCTGCGCGCTCGCGCCCGCGGCTTCGACCCCGCGGGCGAGCTGGCAGCGGCTCTGGCCGAGCGAACCGACCTGCCCGTCGCTCCGTGCCTGGCCCGCCGCGGCGTCGGCCGCCAGCTCGGCAGGCGGCGCGCCCGGCGGATCGGCCACCCGCCCCGGATCCGCACGGTCGGCGCGGCCCCCCGCAGCGCCCTGATCGTCGACGACGTCCTCACCACCGGCGCGACGCTCTCGGCTTGCGCCCGGGCTCTGCGCGCCGCCGGCGCCGTTCGCGTCGCCGCAATCACCTTCGCACGGCGGCTGTGAAAAGGCGCGGACGGTGAGGAGGGATAGGGTGCCCCTCCCGGGCAGCGGCGTCCTGCTTTTCGCACAGACCGCCACCCGAGAGACGCCGCTCTCAGCGGCGAAAAGCCCAGCAATCGGGAGGGGCACCCTATCCCTCCCCGTACCCCGCTCCGTAGATAGCCACGTTGTACGCGGGGTGGGGCCCGCGTAGCATCAAAGCGAAGAGCAAAGGAGGCAAGGAAATGCGGATCGAGATTCGCGGCCGCAACGTCGAGATCGACGACGAGCTGCGGGAGCACGTGACGAAGCGCTTTGGGCGGATCGGCAGGCAGGTGTCGGAGTTGGCGACGCTGGACGTGACGCTCTGGGAGGAGAGGAACCCGGCAATCGCCGACAGCCAGGTCGCCGAGGCGACGCTGCGGCTGAAGGGGATCACGCTCCACGCCAAGGAGGCATCGCCCGAGATGTCCCACGCGATCCACGAGCTGGCGCAGGACGTGCAGCGCCAGGTGAAGAAGCATCGCGACCTGCGGCGCAAGCGGCAGCGGACGCGGCGGCTGGTCAACCGGATGCGGGGGCGCACGGCCGAGAGCTGAGCGACCGGGAGGGGATCGGGTGTCCCCTCGACGGAACCCGCGTCGGATTGCGGGGCGAGGGTCCTTGCCTCGCCTGCTCACAAGTTCCGCTGAGGGGACACCCGATCCCCTTTTGCCGAGCTAGCTACCCTTGGGAGCGATGACCAACGCAAGGGACATGGTCACGCGCGCTTTGCGGGTCGGCGAGGGCCGCAAATTCAAGGCGTACGAGAAGCGCGCCCAGAAGATCAACGGCATCGAGCCGGAGATGGAGCTGCTCAGCGACGATGAGCTGCGCGCCGAGGCCGACTCGCTGCGCGAGCGGGCCCGCGGCGGCGAGCCGCTCGACGACCTGTTGCCGGAGGCCTTCGCACTGACCCGCGAGGCGGCGCGGCGCGCCCTCGGCCAGCGCCACTTCGACGTGCAGCTGGTCGGCGGCATGGCGCTGCACGAGGGGGCGATCGCCGAGATGAAAACCGGCGAGGGCAAGACCCTGACCGCGACCCTCGCCGTCTTCCTCAACACGCTGGCCGGCGACAGCGTCCACCTGGTCACCGTCAACGACTACCTCGCCCGCCGCGACGCCGAATGGATGAAGCCGATCTACGACGCGCTCGGGGTCAGCGTCGCGGCGATCCAGGACTCCGACGACCACGAGGCGCGGCAGGTCAAATACGCCTGCGACGTGGTCTACGGCACCAACTCCGAGTTCGGCTTCGACTACCTGCGCGACAACATGGCCGAAGCGCTCGAGCACTGCGTGCAGCGCGGCCACCACTTCGCGATCGTCGACGAGGTCGACAACATCCTGATCGACGAGGCGCGGACGCCGCTGATCATCTCCGGCGCGCCCGAACAGGCGGCGCAGATCTACTACCAGTTCGCCCGCCTCGCCCGGCAGATGGCGGCCGTCCCGGCCAAAGACCGGCTGCGCTCGCTGGGCGAGTCGAAAGACACCTCCGAGGCCGACTACGACTACGAATACGACGAGAAGCACAAGACGGTCTCGCCCACCGAGCGCGGGGTGAAGCGGGCGGAGGAATTCCTCGAAGTCGACAACCTCTACCTGGGCGAGCACGGAACCCTGGTCAACCACCTCAGCCAGGCGCTGAAGGCCGAGTCGCTCTACAAGAAGGACAAGGACTACGCCGTGGTCGACGGCGAGGTGATGATCATCGACGAGTTCACCGGCCGCATCCTCGAGGGGCGGCGCTGGTCGGAGGGACTGCACCAGGCGGTCGAGGCAAAGGAGGGGGTGGCGATCGGCGAGGAGAACCAGACGCTGGCGACGATCACCCTGCAGAACTACTTCCGCCTCTACGACAAGCTCTCCGGGATGACCGGGACGGCCCTCACCGAGGCCACCGAGTTCATGAAAATCTACAAAGTGCCGGTGGTCGAGATCCCGACCAACGCGCCGATGGTCAGAGGCGACCACAACGACCAGATCTTCAAGACCAAAGACGGCAAGTGGAAGGCGGTGGTGGATGAAATCGTCGCCCGCCACGAACGCGGCCAGCCGATCCTCGTCGGCACCGTCTCGGTCGAGGTCTCCGAGATGATCTCCGGCGAGCTGAAGCGCCGTGGGATCGAGCACGCGGTGCTCAACGCGAAGCCCGAGCACGCCGAACGCGAGGGCGAGGTGATCGCCCAGGCCGGTCGCAAGGGGGCGGTGATGATCGCCACCAACATGGCCGGCCGCGGCGTCGACATCAAGCTCGGCGGCGATCCCGAGCACCTGGCGATCAAGGAGCTGAAGAAGCAGGGGCTGACGCCTGACGAGGAGGGCTACGAGGAGGCGCTGGCGGCGAAGACGGCCGAGCTCGAGCCGCAGGGCAAGGCCGAGGCCGAGGAGGTGCGCGAGTTGGGCGGCCTCTACATCTGCGGCACCGAGCGGCACGAATCGCGCCGCATCGACAACCAGCTGCGCGGCCGCTCCGGCCGTCAGGGCGACCCCGGCGAGACCCGCTTCTTCCTCTCCGCGGAAGACGACGTGATCCGCCTCTTCGCCGGCGACCGCATCTACAAGATCCTCGACCGGCTCGGGCCGGTCGACGAGGAGGGCGGGGAGATGCCGCTCGAGGCGAAGATGCTGACCAAAACGGTCGAGGGCGCGCAGAAGAAGGTCGAGGAGCAGAACTTCCTGATCCGCAAACGGGTGCTCGAGTACGACGACGTGATGAACGAGCAGCGCCGCGTCGTCTACAAATACCGGCGCGAGATCCTCGAGGGGCGCGACATGTCCGACATCGCCCGCGACGAGCTGGAGGGCGTGATCGAGCGGATGGTCGACGAGTACACGCCGGGGGACGAGCTCGACGAGTGGGACATGCCGGAGCTGGAGCAGCAGCTCCGCCAGGTCTGGCCGGTGAGCGCCGAGGTCGGTGCGATGGCGCCGGAGACGGTCGACCGCGAAAAGCTCAAAGACGCCCTCGACGACGACGCGATGAACGCCTACGACGAGCGCGAGCAGCAGCTCGGCGAGGAGCTGATGCGCTACCTGGAGCGCTCGATCCTGCTGCAGGTGATCGACAACCGCTGGCGCGAGCACCTCTACGACATGGACTACCTGCGCGAAGGGATCCACCTGCGCGGCTTCGCCCAGATCGATCCGCTGGTCGCCTACAAAAACGAAGGCTTCGCGATGTTCGAGGAGCTGATGCACTCGATCTGGGAGGAATTCAGCAAGCTGATCTTCAACGCCCAGATCGAACTCGATCCCTCGCAGCTCGATGGCGCCTTCGCCGGCAACGGCGGCGCCGAACCGACCGCCCTCGACTACTCCGGCGGCACGCCGGAAGCGCAACCCTCGGCGTTGCAGCAAGTCGCCGCGGGCGGCGGGACGGAAGTGGTCGGCGTGACGCCAGGCGCGGCGCCGCCGAACGGCGGCGGCGAGGGAGCTGCCGCGCCGCAGGCGGTGGAGACGGTGGTCAAGGACGAGCGGGAGAAGAACATCGGCAGGAACGACCCCTGCTGGTGCGGCAGCGGAAAAAAGTACAAGAAGTGCCACGGTGCCTAGCGTCCCTTGACCCACGACCCGGTCCGCGAGTTCATCAGGGCTTTCAACGAGCGCGACCTCGATGCGTTTGTCGCTGTCCTCGATCCCGAGGTGGAGCTTCATTCGATGAAGGGGTTGCGGAAGGGGAGGGAGGCGGCGCGGTTGTGGGCTACTCGCAGGCCCGGTGGGGTGCAGCAGACGATCGAGCTGGAGGAGCTGTACGAGGACGGGACGGAGAGTGGTGGCGGATCGGCCGTGGCGCTGATCCGGCGGGTCTGGCGTTGGGATGAGGACGGGTCGTTCGCCTCGGAGGACGCGATGGCGTGGCTGTTCGAGCTGCACGACCACAGGGTGCGCAGCTGGCGACCTTTCGAGGACCGTGCCGAGGCTCTCCACGCCGGTGGCTTCGATCACGGCGCGGGGCGCGTTCTTCGTGCTATGGACGAATAAGGCGCCCCGCAGGGGGTAACCTGCGTTCCATGGCCGATGTCGCCTCGACCGAGTCGGTTCCGGCGCGGCTCGCCGAGATCCGCGAGCAGTTGAAGCTGCTCGCGGACTACCTTTGACCCGGCTGACCTGCGCAGCGAGGCCGAGCGGCTGGAGGCGGAGATGCAGGCCCCGGGCTTCTGGGACGACCAGGAGGCGGCGGCGCGCACCTCGGCCGCGCACGCCCGCGCCCAGCGCAAGCTGAAGACCTTCGAGGAGCTGGAGTCCGAGGTTGGCGACCTCGACGAGCTGGCCGAGATGGCGGCCGAGGACGAGGAGATGGCGAGCGAGCTGGACGTCCAGCTCGCCTCGGTGGAGCGGCGCCTCGCCGAGCTGGAGGAGGCGCGCCTGTTCAGCGGCAGCTACGACGCCGGCGACGCGGTCGTCTCGGTCCACGCGGGGGCGGGGGGGACCGACTCCCAGGACTGGGCCGAGATCCTCCTGCGAATGTACCTGCGCTGGGCGGAGCGGCGCGGCTTCGGGGTCGAGATGAAGGAGGCTTCTCCGGGGGAGGAGGCCGGGTTGAAGTCTGCGACCTTCATCGCCCGCGGCGAGAACGCCTACGGGCTGTTCGCCGCCGAGCGCGGTGTCCACCGGCTGGTGCGGATCTCCCCCTTCGATTCCTCGGCCCGCCGCCACACCAGCTTCGCCCAGGTCGACGTCGGGCCGCTGGTCGACGAGGGGGTCGAGGTGGAGATCGACGACGCCGATCTGCGGGTCGACACCTACCGCGCCTCCGGGGCCGGTGGTCAGCACGTCAACAAGACCGACTCGGCGGTGCGGATCACCCACGTCCCCACCGGCGTCGTCGTCCAGTGCCAGAACGAGCGCTCGCAGACCCAGAACAAGGCGGTGGCGATGCAGCTGCTGCGCTCGAAGCTGATCGAGCTGGAGGAGCGCAAGCTGGCCGAGGAGCTGGCCAAGGAGCGGGGCGAGGTGAAGGAAGTCGCCTGGGGCTCGCAGATCCGCAGCTATTTCCTGCATCCCGACCAGCGGGTGAAGGACCACCGCACCGGCCACGAGGCCGGCGACGCCCAGCGGGTGCTGGACGGCGACATCGACGACTTCGTTCGGGACTACCTGAACAAGACGGCGGCGTCATCCGCCAGATAGGCGGTGGGGGGAGGGTCGGGTGCCCCTCCCGGCTCAACTTTTTTCGAAGACAGGTTGTGGCTGTCCGCGGGGGTCAGCGCGAAAAGAGTACAAGCCGCCGGGAGGGGCACCCGACCCTCCCTCAAGGCTTCTAGCGTCGGCGAACCTTGGTCGAGTCCGAGTAGTAGCGGTTGCAGCTCCCAGGGGCCGCCTGAACGCGGATCTGGACCGTGAGCCTGTGGAGCTTCTCGATTTGAACTGGGCTGAGATGCTTGTTCAGATGAAGCACGCCCTTGGCGCCGAGATGTCGGTTCGCGGTTCCGAGGCGTTGTGAGCGGCTGAGGCCAAGCGGCGGCGAGCCGCTTGAGCAAGGGGCCCTCAGCTGCGCGAGGCGTCCAGTGAGCCCTCCAGCTCCAGCAGCGCTTCCTTCATCGGCAGGCCGCCGCCATAGCCGCCGAGGGCGCCGCCGCTGCGCAGGACGCGGTGGCAGGGGACGACGATCGGTATCGGGTTGGCGCCGCAGGCGGTGCCGGCGGCTCGGACCGCCCGCTCGTTGCCGGCGCTGGTCGCAATCTGGGTGTAGCTGCGGGTCTCGCCATACGGGATGCGGTGGATCGCGCGCACTACCCGGCGGCGGAAGTCGTGGGTGAGCCGCCAGTCGAGGGGGAGGTCGAACTCGGTCAGCCTGCGGTCGAAGTAGCGGTCGAGCTGGCGGCGCGCGTCGTCGAGGCGGGCAGGCGCCTCGAGCAGCCGCGGCGAGATCCGCTCGGCCAGCTCCTCCAGGGTCTCGTCCGGGTCGTAGGCGGGCAGGCCGATCCGCACCAGCCCGCGCGGCGTCGCCGCCAGCAGCAGCGAGCCGAACGGGGAGTCGGTCGTCGCGTAGGCGACGTCGATCAGACCCTCGGCACTCGCCCGCTCCGCCAGTCGCTTCAGCTCGGCCTTCATGCCAGCTCCCTTCTCAGCTTCTTCATGCCCTCGTGCAGGCTGCGCCGCGCCGCCTGCGGCGAGCAGCCGAGCGCGGCGGCGATCTCTGCGTGGGGCAGATCGGCGCCGTAGCGCAGGGCCACCGCGGCGCGCTGCTTCGGCGGCAGCGCGCCGACCAAGACCCAGATTTCCTCGTCCAGCTCGGGCTCGGCGCTCGCCTCGGCCATCTCGGCGACCTCGGCGACCGGCAGCGGGCGGCGCCCGTTGGCCCGGTGATGGTCGATCGCCTTGCGGTGGGCGATCGTCAGCAGCCAGCCGCGCAGGTTGCTCGCGTCGCCCAGGCCCGGATAGGCGCGCAGGGCGGCGAGGAACGTCTCCTGGAAGCAGTCCTCGGCGTCGGCGCGGCCGACGGCGCCGCGCAGCACCGCCATCACGTCGGCTGCGTGCCGGTCGAGCAGGGCCTGGAAAGGGGGAAGCGCGGTCACACTGGGGATTAAACGCCGCTGGGTGGCGGGATGTGAGATCGCGGCGATGCCATCCGGTGGCTGCACGGCGATCGCGGGCCGCGCTTCGCCCCCACCCGATTCGCCGCTTCAGCTCACAAGCCAGCTAACCACGTTCCAAGCCGGCTCGAGCGACCGCCGCGTGCACCGCGGGGGGCGAGTTGGCGATCAGGCGCTGCGCCGCCGAGAGCAGACCCGGATCAGCGACCAGCTTGGACGCCAGCGCACTTTGATGCGCTTCGCCCAGATTCGCGAGCATTGCCGCGACTCTGGCGACGCCGGGGTCGGCCAGGGCGTTGACAAGATGGAGTGTCTCACCGAGAAGGTCACGCTCCTCTGCGGCGATCAGCATCTCTCGGAGCCTCTCGTCGTCGAGGAGGGCCAGGATCTCGTCCAGGCGGGAGCGATTTTCGAGGACGAACCCGACGCGCAGTAGCCCCTCGCCGTCGAACAAGACGATGGTTTCGACCAGGGCTTCGTGGCCGATCTCGGCTACGAAGGCCGCCATGGTGATCCACTCCTGGCGCTTGATCAGGATTCGGGTCACCTCTACGACCGTTTCGACATCGACCCCTTGGATCAGCGGGCCGACATGGCGCTGATCCACGACCGCAGCGACATCGGCGAGGAAATCTGGAGGAAGGCGTGCGGCGAGGTCGGCCAGCTGGTCAGTGTTCAGCAGACTCGCTGCGCGCCCGGCAAGCCGAGGGCCGAGTGCGTGCTGCGCCAGCCTTGCGACAACACCGGCGGGGAGGTGTCGGCCCAGCGCGACAGTAAGCTCGAACTGCTCGTGATGACTGGCCAGCAGGTGATCTGAGACCGAAGCGCGCAGTTCGCGCAACTCGCCCGCGTCCGCCTTCTCCAGGAAGGTCAGTTCGCGTGGATCGACATCCAGCAACCGGCCGAGCCTGAGCAACTCCGCCCGCGTCTCGAGCGACGCCCTCATCCTCCGAGGATCCTGAGCATCAGCCTGCGCAGCGCCGTCGGCAGCTGGTCAAGAGCGGCTCCAAGGGCTTCCACGATCTCCTGGGCTTGTCGCTGCTCGGCCTCCGCCACGAGCGTTTCGATTCTCTCGAGCGCGTTTGGATCGAGGCCTGCGATGCTGGGCGGGACCTTGAGCCGTCCCGGGTCGCGCCCGGTCATGCTCACCAAGGCCCCTCTAGCCCCATGGGGCGACGATCGCAAGCCGCCAGCTGCGTTCAATCCGCTGCAGGACGACCGTCGGGTTGCAAGCCTGAACGAATCTCGTGCCTTCGGGGCCGTCCAACGTCAGCCTCCAGTGGCCGCTGGCCCTGGCGACATCGCCGGCCTGGTGAATGGTCAGTAGATCCATCTCGATCACCGTCCGGCGGGCGGTCAGCTGCTCGAGGAGCTCGGCAATCCGGTCGCGCCCGTGCACGGAGGTGCCATCAGGAGTGATCAGGCAGCTATCCCGTGTGAAGCAGGCAGCGGCAGCGGTTGGCCGTCCGCTTGCCAGGGCGCTTGCGAAAGCGTGGACGGCGGCTTGCGGTCCGGCCTGTTGATCGGCCTGGCCGTTGTCGGCCTCCACCCCGACTGCGCGTCTGGCCCCCACGGCGTTCAATGCCGGATCTTGCAGCCTTTGAGGAAGGTGCCGCTGAGCACGGTTCCGTTCTTGAAGGAGAACTTGCCCCGGACCTGCAGACGCCCCGTTTGGCAGCGGGCATTGAGGTAGCTGCGGCGCTTGCCCTTGTACGTCCATTTCCGGCCGAGCTTGAGGAATCCGGAGATCGGCACGCCGGCGCCGCCGGCGATCCTCGGGATTCTCGCCTTGGTCCGGTAGCCGTAGATTCCCTTGTGGATCCTTTCGATCACGATCGGGACGATGAACGTCGTGGGGGCGGGAATGGTGGTGTAGGCGTGCGCCAGGACCGTCGGGTCCCCGTGCTTCCTCGGCCCGTTGAAGATCGTGATCGGGGAGCTCACCGCGATCGGGGCCTGTTCGGGGAACGCGATGATCGCGCGGCCGGTGCCCTTGCCGACGATCGCGCCGGGACAGTTGTGGCGGGCCTGGGGAGCGGTGGTCGACTCGAGCTTTCCCCGCGTGCAGACCGGCAGGCCGTTCGTTTCGACGTGACCGTGACGGTCGTATTCGATAATGATGTGCTCGATGATCGGCGGCAACCCGCCGGAGGCGGTGGAGAGGCGGCCGCCGCCGTGGAGGGTGATCGGAGCATCGTGGCTACGGGGCAGGGTTTTCGGAGCAAAGCCGCCCTCCGCACGAATGATCAGGTCGCCGGCTTGAAGCTGTAATCCGGAGGCGACGTTCGCGGCGCCGAGTAGACCTAGGCAGAGCACTGTTGCGATCAGGACCTTCCTCAATGTGGTCCTCCATTCACGAGCAGGGTTGACGCTCCGGAGGCGGCCAATGCTCAGGTCTTCCTTGAGAGGAAATCGAGGAGGATCTCGAGCCCGCCCGAGAGAGCCTCGCGGGCGGAGAGCTCGGCCGCCTGCTCGTTACCCTCCGCGATCGCCTCCTCGACGAGGAGACGCGCGCGGTGATCGAGCAGCTCTCCGGAGATGAGCCGCAAAGCGGGCTTTTCGTTGGCGCGCAGGCAGCGGATCAGGCTGTTGAAGGCGAGCCGATAGGCGATGTTGTCGGCACCCTCGACCACCAGGCCCCAGAACTGCGTGTCCAGCTCCGCGAGCGTGGCGAGATCGTCCGTCCCCTTCATCAAGTCAACTGTCTCTCTGAGTTGGTCGCAGAGGGTCGGCGTCGCTCGTATGGCGCAGAGCCGCGCCGCGTCTGCGCCGATCGACACCCGCATCTCGAGCGCGGCCCGCAGCACTGTGGGATCTATGCGCCCCGGAGCCTCGAGTGCCATGTAGGGGAGGAGGTCGAGGCCCCCATTGCTCCGCAGGTCAAGGACGCGGGTGGCCCCGCCGTGAGAGACGGTGATGAGGCCCGCCTGCTGCAGTCGCCTCAACCCCTCCCGCACAGCGTGCCGGCTTACCCCGAAGTCATCGACCAGAGTCCGCTCCGAGGGAAGCGCGTCTCCGGGAGCCAGTGAGCCGCTCAGGATCTCCTTCCGAAGCCGGGAGAAGACCCTGCCCGAAACGGAGGTCGGCAGGCGGCGCCGAGTGGCTTCGGTGGCGCGGTTTTCCATTGCGCCGTAAGCCTAGCACTGGTTGGACCAGTTGCAAAGGCCGTGAACCGTTGCAACGGATGCGGTTGTCGCTCATGCCGAGCTGAAGATCCTGCCCGAGCACGACCTTGGACAGATCCGGCGTCTAGCGGTGGCGCCTGAGATGCGCGGCCGGGGCATCGGGCTCGCGCTGGTCCGCTGGCTGGTCGGGCTGGCGTTCGACGAGTTGGGACTCCACCGGCTCGAGCTGGTCGTCTTCTCGTTCAACGACTCTGCACGCAGATGCTACGAGCGTGCCGGGTTCATAGAAGAGGGACACGTACATCATGCCCGCAGGGCGAGCAACGGGTACTGGGACCTGATCTACATGGCCCTGCTCGAGAGCTGGCGCCGCGGCGATTGACGACCTCGGCCCACTCACCGAGTGGGGGCGAGAGTCGAATGCGGTGCGGGGATACGCTGCTTCCATGCGCGACGAGACGCTGATCGGCGATCTGGTCGCCCAAGCACTGGCCGAGGACATCGGCGATGGCGACGTGACCTCCGAGGCGACCGTGCCCGAGGAGGCCCGGGCGCGGGCCCGGATTGTGCAAAAAGCGCCCGGCGTCGTCTTCGGCCTGGCCGCGGTCGCAGAGGCGATGCGGCAGTGTGGGGTGGAGGAGGTCGACACGCCCGCGCTCGAGGGCCGCTGGCGCGAGGACGTGCCGGCCGAGGTGGCGCTGGCGACGGGTCCCGCCAGGGGCCTGCTCGTCGCGGAGCGGACCGCGCTCAACTTCCTCGGACACCTCTCCGGCATCGCCACGCTGACCGCCCGCTTCGTTGCGGCGGTCGCCGGCACCCGCGCCCGCATCCTCGACACCCGCAAGACGACCCCCGGCCTGCGCGCCCTGGAGAAGGCCGCGGTGGCGGCGGGCGGCGGGCACAACCATCGCATCGGCCTCTACGACGCGATCCTCGTAAAGGAGAACCACATCGCCCTCGCTGGGGGCTTGACCGAGGCGGTGCAGGCGGCGCGCGCCGCCCAACCCGAGATGCCGGTCGAGGTCGAGTGCCGCAGGCTCGACGAGGTCGCCTCCGCGCTCGGCGCCGGCGGCGAGCGCCTGCTGCTCGACAACATGGACCCTGCGACCCTGCGCGAGGCGGTAAGACTGCGCGACGCCGAGGGCGGCGACCCCGAGCCGACCCTGGAGGCGTCCGGCGGCGTCACCCTGGAGACGGTGCGCGAGATCGCCGAGACCGGCGTCGACTTCGTCTCCGTGGGCGCGCTCACCCACTCGGCCCCGAGCCTCGACTTCAGCATGCTGCTGGAGCCGGAGTGAGGGGCGCGTCGCGACGAAACGCGCGGCCGGCGGCTCCGGCTCAGCGCACCTTCAGCGTCAGCCTCATTTCTTCGGGGTGGATCGTGCAGATCAGCTTGTAGGTGCCGCGCTTGGTGAAGCGCTTGGCGAAGTTGACGCCGTCCCGGCTGGTCGTGCGCGAGTGGAAGCTGCCGCCGGGGCCGCTTCGCTTGGTGACGTTGTGCGGGTTGCTGCCGGTCCACTTGAAGCGGACCGTGGTCCCGCGCCGGATCGTCTTGCTCGCCGGCTTGAAGAAGTTGTCGCCGAGCTTCACGGTCGTCGTCGGCGCCGCGCTCGCGACCCCGCCGAGCGCCGGCAGGGCGGCCAGGGCGACGATCGCGATCAGGGCAACGCTGGTTCGCATGCGCATCAGATCCTCCTTGCGGTCGATACGAGCATCGTACGCCTTCGCTGTGAACGATCTGTGACGAGCGCCGATGCGCATTTCCCTCACTTCAAGAGGCGCGAGAGGCGGCGGTCCTTGAGGATGCGGCCTCCGGTCTGCTCCTCGGGGCAGTAGTTCGTCTGGTGCTCGGCGAAGAAGACCGCCTCGATCGTGGCGCCGCAGCGCGGGCAGGGCTGGCCCTCGCGCCTGTGGACCCGCAACGGCATCGGCAGCTTGTCCGGCAGCTTCGAGCCGATCGTCTGCTCGTAATGCTCGATCGCCTCGCCGAGGACGTGGAGGGCGGAGTGGAGCCGCTCAACCTCCTGATCGTCCAGCTCGGCGCCCTGCTTGAAGGGCGAGAGCTTCGCCTCCCAGAGGATCTCGTCGACCCAGGAGCGTCCGATTCCCGCGATCACGCGCTGGTCCCGCAGGAGCGGATGCAGGTGACGGGGCTGATCGACAGCGGCTGCGAGCTCCTCCGGCGGCGGAGGAGGCCACGCTTCCGGCCCGAGCGTCGCGACCATCTCGTCCTCCGCGACGGCGTCGACGGCCAGCAGCCTGGCCCAGGCCCGCTGCTTGGTCCCGAACTCGCGCAACCGCAGCTCGCGCCCGTCGCCCAGCCGAACCAGGACCCGCGAAGCCCGGTCCTTCGGCGACGCTCGCTTCTCGAACACCTGCAGCCTGCCGGCCGACATCAGGTGGATCAGCAACGCCAGCTCGCCAGAGGCGGAGCGCGGCGACGAACGTCGCCGCGAGGAGGCGGTGGATGTGAAGTGAACCACGGGCATCTTCCCGACTCGGCGAACCCCGGTGACCTCGCGCCCCACGAGCTCCTCGAGCGGCGGCTCGAAGGTCTTCATCACGTTCATCCCCGGCGCCAGCGCCGACTCGAC
>Ga0210144_1000733_pt1 | contig 15504 bp, 13 predicted proteins | sample Muzzi_PWA_D2_FD_185532 | JGI IMG/M metagenome (GOLD analysis project Ga0210144, IMG submission 185532) | Wetland microbial communities from San Francisco Bay, California, USA, that impact long-term carbon sequestration - Muzzi_PWA_D2 (SPAdes) | ecosystem: Environmental > Aquatic > Marine >...
GCCTTGGGCTGCTTACAGCCCCGCGGTGATGATCCGCGAAAAGACGGCGGCGTCCAAGGAGGCGCCTCCGACCAAGACGCCGTCGATGTCGGCTCCGATGAGCAACTCGGCGGCGTTCGTGTCTTTCACGGACCCGCCGTAGAGGATTGGCGTCTCATCGGCGATAGCGCCACCAAATCGCCCTGCAAGCCAGGACCGAATGACGGCGTGGGTCTCCTGGGCCTGGGCAGCGGTAGCGGTCTCGCCTGTGCCGATCGCCCACACCGGCTCGTAGGCGATCACCACCCCACGATCCTCCCCCGGACGCCAGTTGCCGAGGCCTGCGGCGAGCTGACGCTCAACCACCTCTTGGGTCTCACCCGCGCGGCGCTGCGCGATCTTTTCGCCGACGCACAGCACCGGGGTAAGGCCGGAGCCCAGCGCCGCCGCCACCTTGTGGCCGCTCTCTTCATCCAGTTCGCCGAACACGTGGCGGCGTTCCGAATGACCCACCAGCACGTGGCTGCAGCCACAGTCGACCAGGAGGCTGGCAGAGATCTCGCCGGTAAAAGCCCCGCGCTCCTCCCAGTAGAGGTTCTGGCCCCCGAGGCGGAGATTGGGCGCCCCTTCCACGACGATCCGCGCCACCCGGTCCAGAGCGGTGAACGGCGGGCACAGCAGCACCTGCCGCCCCGCCGCGCGCGCCGCGGCAGGTAGTACTCCCCGCGCCAGAGCCTCCGCCTCCACGAGGGTACAGTGCAACTTCCAGTTACCGGCGATGATCGTGGGACGCATCAAACAATTCTCCAGGAAGCCTCACTAGCCATTACGGCGACCTTTCCGGCCGGCGTGTGGGGCGGGGGGCACAAGCCCGAGCCGCCGCCGCCCCCCCGACCTGTGACCGCCGTCATACTGGTGCGATGTCCAATACCTCCAGCGCTGGCAACACCTTCCCCTCGAGCAGTTCCAACGATGCGCCGCCCCCCGTGGAGATAAAGGACATCTTGTCTGCCTCATCCACCCGCTTCACCGCGTCGGCCGTATCGCCGCCGCCGATGATCGTCGTCGCCGATGACGCCCCGAGGATGTGGGCAATGTGGGCCGTGCCCGAGCGGAAGGCGAAGTATTCGTAGGCACCCAGGGGCCCATTCCACACGACCAGAGCTGCATCCTTCAGCACCGCGTCGAAGGCCTGAACCGTGGCCGGCCCGATGTCGAGTCCCATGCGGTCGGCGGGGATGGCCCCGACCTCGACGATCGCCACGTCCGCATCGTCCGCCAGACGGTCGGCGATCACGCAGTCGACCGGCAGGTGAAATCCCACGCCTCGCTCCCTCGCCTTCGCCATGATCGACTTGGCCGTGTCGATCATCTCTGCTTCGAGCAGCGACTTCCCGACCTCGATCCCCTGGGCCGCCAGGAAGGTGAACATCATGCCGCCACCGATCAGGAAAGCGTCCACCTTCTCCACCAGGTGCTCCAGGACACCGATCTTCGAGGAGACCTTGGCGCCGCCGACGATGGCGACAAATGGGTGTCGTGGAGCGTCCACGACCCCCTGGAAGTAGTCGACCTCATCGCGCACCAGGAAGCCGGCGACCCGGACCGGGCAGTACTCCGCGATCCCGTGCATCGAGGCGTGCCGCCGGTGCGAGGTACCGAATGCGTTGTTGACGTAGACGTCGACCCCGCGCGCGAGGCCCCGCGCGAACTCCGCATCGTTCTTCTTCTCACCCGCGTGGTACCGGAGGTTTTCCAGCAACACCGCCTGGCCCGGCCGCAGCGCATCAATCATCGCCTCGACCTCGGGGCCGATGCAGTCCTGCGCCAGGGGTACCTCTGTGCCCAGTAACTTGGTTAGACGCCGCGCCACCGGTGCCAGGCTCTTGGTCGGGTCGCGTTCGACCTTGGGGCTTCCCAAGTGTGAGGCGAGGATGACCTTTGCCCCGTGCTGCAGGGCATGCTTGATGGTCGGCAACGCCCTTTGGATCCGGGCGTCATCGGCAATCGTCCCATCCATGCCGAGCGGCACGTTGAAGTCACAGCGGATGAAGACCCGTTTGCCGGAGAGCTCGACTTGATCGACGGTACGCTGCTGCATCCCTACCCCTCATCGAAGGAGGTGACCGCGCCGGCGTTACAGTCCTTCGCCGACCTGCTTGGCGAGATCCAGCAGGCGCACCGAGTAGCCCCACTCATTGTCGTACCAGGAGAGCACCTTCACCATGTTGCCGCCGGTAACACTGGTGCACAGTCCGTCGACGATCGACGAGTGGGAGTCGCCGTTGAAATCAGTCGATACCAGCGGCGCCTCCGTGTACCCGAGGATCCCCTTCAACGGCCCCTCGGCCGCCGCACGCAACGCGGCGTTCACCTCCTCCTTGGTCACGTCGCGCTCGAGCTCGCAGGTGAGATCGACGACCGACACGTTCGGCGTCGGCACACGCATCGCCATCCCGTCGAGCTTGCCCTTGAGGTCGGGCAACACCAAGGCGACGGCTCGCGCCGCACCCGTGGTCGTCGGGATCATGCTCATGCTCGCGGCACGCGCGCGGCGCAGGTCCTTGTGCGGCAGGTCGAGGATCCGCTGATCGTTGGTGAACGAGTGGATCGTGGTCATCAACCCCTTCTTGAAGCCAAACGACTCCTTGAGCACCTTCGCGACCGGCGCCAGACAATTGGTGGTGCACGAGGCGTTGGAGATGATGTGGTGGCTGGCCGGATCGTAGGTATCGTCGTTTACCCCGATGACGAAGGTCGCATCCGGATCGGGCGCCGGTGCGGAGATCAACACCTTCTTCGCCCCCGCGTCGAGGTGCGCCTTGGCCTGGTCCCGCTTGCGGAACAGCCCCGTGCACTCGGCCACCACCGTCACTCCCAGCTCCTTCCACGGCAGCTTGGCGGGGTCGCGCTCCGCCAGGACCTTCACCCGCTGGCCGTTGACGACCAGCTCGTCGCCCTCCGCCTTCACCTCGGCATCGAGGGTGCCGTGGACGGAGTCGTACTTGAGGAGGTGGGCCAGGGTCGCCGCATCGGTGAGGTCGTTGATCGCCACCACCTCGACCAAGCGGCTCTTCAGATTCGCGCGAAAGAAATTCCGCCCGATGCGGCCAAAACCATTAATCCCAACACGAATGCTCATAGGGGCGCCTCCAGGTAAAGATGCGGAAGGGAATGGGACCGGCCCGGCGGCCCCGTATCAGGTCCGCCCATGGACCCGAGGGAGAGACGGTTTGGTGGAGCTGAGGGGAGTCGAACCCCTGACCTCTTGAATGCCATTCAAGCGCGCTCCCAACTGCGCCACAGCCCCATTATCCAAACCGGAGGGGCGCCCACCCGCTGTGCGCGGGCCGGCGCCGGAAGGGTGGGCGTTATCTCGTATCTCCCCCGGAGTGTCAAGCGTCGCACCCGACGGTCGGCGACGCGTCATCAGCGAGCCGCGGTGCGGCATGGCCCCGTTCCTTGAGCCGTGTTGCCGCAGGGCCACGACGGACCGGCGCCGTGTAACCCACGGGTGCGGCGATGGAAGCCACTTCGCCCGCATGGTATGTTCACCCCCCGTTTTCATCCCAGCCACCCGCGCGCGCCATGATCAGCCGTTCCTGATTTCATTGATAGACGCTCTTCGACCCAGCCACCCGCGCGCGCCATGATTAGCCTCGTCATCTCCCTCGCCCTCTTCGGCCTCGTCTCAGGCGCCATCATCGCCCTGCACTGGTACTGGGGATACGGGATCGCCCTCGGCGCGATCGCCTTTTTCGTGTCGAATTTCATCCTCAGTCGAACCATCGGCAAGAAGGTCGAGACGCGGATGCAGGAGGTCAGCCAGGCCCTCGCCAAGGGGCGGCCGGAACGGGCGATCGAGATCCTCAAGGCGGCCTATCCCCTCACCCGCTGGCAATTCATGCTACGCGGGCAGGTCGACGGCCAGATCGGCGTCATCCTCTACGCCCAGCGTAAGTTCGACGAGGCGCTCCCTTACCTGGAAAAGGCCTCCAATCGCCACTGGATGGCTCGCGCCATGCTCGGCGTCACCTACTTCAAGCGCAGCCGCTTCACGGAGATGGACAAGGTCTTCCAGAAGGCCATCGCCGCCAACCGCAAGGAAGGCATGCTGGCGAGCCTCTATGCATACTGCCTGGCGAAGCACGGGCAACCCGACCGCGCCCTCGAAGTTCTGAATCGCGCCCTTAAGAAACTCGAAGGTGACGCCCGCCTGACCGCCAACATCAACGCCGTCCAGAACAAGAAGCCGATCAAGATGAAGGCCTACGGTGACGTCTGGTACCAATTCCACTTGGAGCGGCCACCCGGCATGGTCCAGGGACAGATGCCGAAGGGCCCGATGCCGAGGATGCGCCGCAAGGCGGTCCGGCGGTAAATCGGGTGCGGTACCAGCCCCCTGGAAAGGGGCCGATCCGCGAACCCATCTCCGGCCTGGCCCCGACACCGCACCAGGCCGGCTGCACGAGGACACGACGCCTCGACGCGGCCACACAGTCAGCCGCGGACGCGTTGGATCGTCCCGTTGCTGAGCAGCTCATGGAGCTGGGAGAGCAGGACACGCTCCTCGTCGTCGAGGTGGCCGTCGTCCTCCGCGCACGCCATGATCTGGCGATATTCCTCCGGCGTCACCTCGAGGTCTTCGATCGCGTGGTGGATGAGCTGTTTCAGGGCCGCCGCCGACTTGCTGGGCTTTTTCATTTCACCTTACCTCTTGTCTGGGACCCGGCTCTCAGCCTGCCGGAAGGGCTCGATGGCCAGGCTCAACCGGCGCCGAACACGCGTGCAAAGATGGTGTCCACGTGGCGCAGGTGAACCTGGAGGTCGAAGCAGCGGTCGAGGGTCGCGGGGTCCAGGGCACGCGCCACATCTGCGTCCGCGGCGAGTAGCTTGCGCAGCGGCGCCCCCTCCTCCCAGGAGCGCATGGCGTTGCGCTGCACCCAGCGGTACGCCTCCTCCCGGGCCACGCCTGCCTCGATGAGGGCCAGCAGCACCTGCTGGGAGTGAATCAGGCCGTGGGTGGCGTCGAGGTTGGCCTGCATCCGGTCCGGGTGCACCACCAGATTGTCCAGCACGCGGGTGAGGCGGGCGAGCATGTAATCCACCAGGATCGTCGAGTCCGGGAAGATCACCCGCTCCACCGACGAGTGGGAGATATCCCTCTCGTGCCACAGGGGGACGTTCTCCAGGGCGGCGCCGGCGTTGTGGCGCACCAGTCGGGCGAGGCCGGTGAGGTTCTCGCCGGAGATCGGATTCTTCTTGTGGGGCATGGCGGACGACCCCTTCTGCCCCTTGCCGAACGCCTCCTCCACCTCCAGCACCTCGGTACGTTGCAGGTGGCGCAGCTCCACGGCAATGCGCTCCACGGAGGCCGCAATCAAGGCGAGGGTCGAGAGGTAGTGGGCGTGGCGGTCGCGCTGAATGATCTGGGTGGAGATCGGCGCGGGTGTGAAGCCGAGCCGCTCGCACACGTACCCCTCCACGAACGGGTCGACGTGGGCGAAGGTCCCGACCGCGCCGGAGAGCATCCCCACCTCGATCTGGCGCCGCGCCTCCTGGAACCGCTCGCGGTTGCGCACGAACTCCGCATACCACAGGGCGAGCTTCAGGCCGAAGGTGATGGGCTCGGCGTGGATGCCATGGGAGCGGCCGATCTGGGGCGTGTAGCGGAACTCGTCCGCGCGCCGCGCCAGCACGGCCAGCAGCTTGTCGAGGTCCGCCGCGATGATCTCTGAGGCGTCGCGGATCTGCAGAGCCAGCCCCGTGTCGAGCACGTCCGAGCTGGTGAGCCCCTGGTGGATGAAGCGCGCCTCGTCGCCCACGTTCTCCGCCACGTTGGTGAGAAACGCGATCACGTCGTGGTTCAGCTCCCGCTCCAGCTCGGCGGTGCGTGCCACGGTGAAGGCCGCGCGCGCGCGGATCCCTGCGACCGCATCCTGCGGGATGTTGCCCAGCTCCGCCTGCGCCTCGCAGGCGAGGATCTCCACCTCCAGCCACTTGGCGTAGCGGTTCTCCAGGGACCAGATGGCCCCCATCTCCGGGCGCGTGTAACGGTCGATCACGGGTGGAAGAGCTCCAGCTGCACCCGCCGCGTCATCTCCGGGGCGACCGGGTAGTGGCCGTCGAAACACGCGGTGCAGAACCCGATCCCCGCCGCCGCGGCGGCCTCCAGCATGCCCGCGTGGCTGAGGTAGGCCAGCGAATCCGCGCCGAGATGCCTCCGGATCTGCTCCGGGGAGTTGGTGCTGGCAATCAGCTCCTCGCGGGTCGGGGTATCGACCCCGTAGAAGCAGGGGTTGGTGGTGGGTGGCGAGCTGACCCGCATGTGCACCTCGGCCGCGCCGGCGTCGCGCACCATCTTCACGATCTTGCGGCTCGTGGTACCGCGCACGATCGAGTCGTCGATCAGCACCACCCGCTTGCCTGCGATGGCGCGGCGCACCGGGTTGAGCTTCAGGCGCACGCCGAAGTTGCGGATGTGCTGGGACGGCTCGATGAAGGTCCGGCCGATGTAGTGGTTGCGCACCAGGGCCGGCTGCAGGGGAATCCCCGACTCCCACGAGTACCCGAAGGCGCTCGGCACGCCCGAGTCAGGCACCGGCACCACCAGGTCCGCCACCACCGGCGCCTCCCGGGCGAGCTGCCGGCCGAAGGCATTGCGCACCTCGTTGACGTTCACGCCGAAGATGTCGGAGTCCGGGCGGGCGAAGTACAGCAGCTCGAAGATGCACGAGTAGCTCGACTCCACCGGGAAGGGGAACGAAGAGTCGATGCGCTCCCCGTTCACCACCACCATCTCCCCGGGCGCCACCTCGCGCGTGAAGGTCGCGGCGATGAGATCCAGGGCGCAGGTCTCGGAGGCGAACACCACGGCCCCATCCACTTCGCCCATCACCAGGGGGCGCAGCCCCCACGGGTCACGCACCGCGACCAGGGTGTCCTCGTTCATCAGCACCAGGGCGTAGCCACCACGCACCTGGCGCAGGGCGTGCACCACCCGGGTGGTGAAGCTCTCATCCAGGGCCTGGGCGATCAGGTGGATGATCACCTCGGTGTCGCTCTTCGACTGGAAGATCGACCCGAAGGCCTCCAGGTTGTCGCGGATGTAGCCGGCGTTCACCAGTTGCCCGTTGTGCGCCAGGGCCATCTGCCCGAGGCCATAGCTCACCATGAAGGGCTGGATATTGACCGCCAGCGATCCCCCGGAGGTGGAGTAGCGGTTGTGGCCGATCGCCATCCGCCCCGGCAGCTTGGCCAGGACCTCATCCGGGAAGACGTCGACCACCAGCCCCATCCCCCCCATCTTATGCAGGAGCTCGCCGTCACTGGATACGATGCCGGCGCTCTCCTGCCCCCGGTGCTGCAGGGCGTGAAGGGCGAGATAGGCGAGATTGGCCGCCTCGGGGTGGTTGTAGACCCCCACGACTCCGCACTCGTCGTGGAACTTGTCGAACGCCACGCTAACCTCTATCGATCGAGGAGGGCTGCCAGGGCGCCGAACCAGGCGGCGCCCATCTCTTTTACCGAGAGATCGAGGTCAGCACCAGCGGCGCGCAGACGCAGGCGGCCGTCGCCGGTCACCTCCCCGAGTCGCTGCCCACGAAGGTCCGCCGCAGCGACCGCCACCTCCCATGCCTCCGCCTGCTCTGGCGCGACACTCACCACCACCCGCGTGGCCGACTCCCCGAAGAGCAGGCAATCGGCCCGCCCCTCCCCCGCCGCCGCCACCCGCGCCCCGAGCCCCGCCGCCTTGGCGGTCAACACCGCCTCCGCCAGGGCGACCGCGAGGCCGCCGTCGGAGCAGTCGTGGGCCGAGGCGATCAGCTGTTCCGCCGCAGCCCGTTCCAGGAGCCGGTGCAGGCGGTGCTCCGCCGCCAGATCGAGGGCGGGAATCGGCCCCACCTCCTGGCCATGGACCACCGAGAGGTACTCGCTCCCGCCGATCTCCCCCCCCTCGCCACCCCGGTGCTCACCCACCAGGTAGATCACATCGCCCGCCTGGCAGAACCCCTGGGTGAGGTGATCCTCCAACCGCTCCAGCAACCCCACCATGCCCACGGTCGGTGTCGGGTCGACCCCCTTGCCGTGGGTCTCGTTATAGAGCGAGACGTTGCCCGACACCACCGGCGTCTCCAGGGCCGTGCACGCCGCCGCCATGCCCTCCACCGCGGCGACGAATTGCCCCATGATCCGCGGGTTCTCCGGGTTGCCGAAGTTGAGGCAATCGGTGATCGCCAGAGGTCGGGCGCCGGCGCACGCGACGTTGCGCGCCGCCTCGGCCACCGCGTGCATCGCCCCGAGGCGCGGGTCGAGGCGGCACCACCGCGGGTTGCAGTCGGTGGTCAGGGCCAGGGCCTTGCCGTTCTCCTTCACCCGCACCACGGCCGCGTCCGAGCCCGGCAGGACCACCGTGTCGGTGCGCACCATGTGATCGTATTGCCGGTGGATCCACCCCTTGTGACAGATATTGGGCGAGGCCAGCAGCTGGAGCAGCACCGCCCCGAGATCCGCCGGGACCGGCAATGAGGCGAGGTCGAGCCGGGTATCCGGCACCGGCACCTCGAACGGCCGGTCGTATTTGGGGGCCTCGTCGGCGATCGCGTCCGCCGGGATCTCCACCACCGTCTCCCCGTGGTGGCGCACCCGGAACATGCCGTCCGCCACCACCTTCCCCACCACCACCGCCTCCAGATCCCAGCGGTGGAAAAGGTCGCGAACCTTGTCCTCGAATCCCTTGCGCGCCACCAGCACCATCCGTTCCTGGGACTCGGAGAGGAGCATCTCGTACGCCGTCATGTGGGTCTCACGCTGCGGAACCCGGTCGAGGTCGAGCTCCACACCGGTGCCGGAGCGGCTCGCCATCTCGCAGCCCGACGAGGTCAGCCCCGCGGCCCCCATGTCCTGGATCCCCACGATCCAGTCGGTCTTCATCAGCTCCAGACACGCCTCCAGGAGCCGCTTCTCGGTGAACGGGTCTCCTACCTGCACCGTCGGCCGCTTCTGGTTGGCGTCGCCCGTGAACTCCTCGGAGGCCATGGTGGCGCCGTGAATGCCGTCGCGACCGGTCTTCGCCCCGACGTACATCACCGGGTTACCCACCCCGGAGGCGACCCCCAGAAAGATGCGATCGTGGCGCACGATGCCGGCGGTCATCACGTTCACCAGGATGTTCCCCTGATAGGACGGCCCGCACCACAGCTCGCCCGCCACCGTCGGGATACCCATGCAATTGCCGTAGCCGGCGATCCCCGCCACCACCCCGCTCACCAGGTGCCGGTGCAGGGGATCGGTCAGCGGACCGAAGCGCAGCGAGTCCAGGTTCGCGACCGGCCTGGCCCCCATCGTAAAGACGTCGCGCAGGATGCCGCCGACGCCGGTCGCCGCCCCCTGGTAGGGCTCGATGAAGGACGGGTGGTTGTGCGACTCCATCTTGAAGCAGCACGCCAGGCCGTCGCCTATATCGATGATCCCCGCGTTCTCCCCCGGCCCCTGGATCACCCAGGCTGCCTGGGTCGGAAATTTGGCCAGGTGCAGGCGCGAGCTCTTGTAGCTGCAATGCTCCGACCACATCACGGAGAAGACCCCGAGCTCGGAGAAGGTCGGCGCACGTCCCAGGATGGCGAGGATGCGGTCGTACTCCTCGGGCGTGATCCCGTGCTCGTCGACCAGCTCCGGAGTGATGGCAGGCTCGGCCATGGCAGCAGGGACTGGGTGACACGTGGCTGGGACAACGAACCGGGTTACCGGCTGGCGACCACCCGGGTGAGGGACTCGAACAGGGCGAGGCCGTCGAGGGAGCCGAGCAATGCCTCGGCGGCGCGTTCCGGGTGGGGCATCATCCCCAGGACATTGCCGTCGGGATTGCAGATGCCGGCGATGTTGGCGACCGAACCGTTGGGGTTGGCAGCGTCGCTCGCCCGGCCGTCGCCGTCGCAGTAGCGGAAGACGATGCGGTGGTTCGCCTCCAACTCCGCGATGGTGTCGGGATCGGCGTAATAGTTGCCCTCGGCGTGGGCGATGGGGATGTTGACCACCTGCCCCTTGCGATAGCCGCCGGTGAATGGCGTGTCGACGTTGTCCACCCGCAGGTGTTGGGGCTGACAGACGAAGCGCAGCGAGTCATTGCGCCGCATCGCGCCTGGAAGCAACCCCGCCTCCAGCAAAACCTGGAAGCCGTTGCAGATGCCGATCACCAATCCGCCCTCGGCGACGAAACGGGAAATCGCCCCCATGATCGGCGAGACCCGGGCGATGGCGCCCGCGCGCAGGTAGTCGCCATACGAGAAGCCGCCCGGGATGATGACGCAGTCCAGGGCCGGAAGCTCGGTCTCCTTGTGCCACAGGTAGCCCGCCTCGCAGCCGAGGACGTGCCTCGCCACGTGGTAGCAATCGTGGTCGCAATTGGAGCCGGGAAAGACGACGACGCCGAAGTTCATTATTAGCGGTCAGCGTCCAGCTAATAGCTGTCAGCTTGTTTGGACAGCGGCTACGCCGCTGATCACCTCTTGGGGTGGCCTGAGCGAGAGCAACATACTAACCGCTCAATCATTATCCTTCCTCACAAGCTGACTGCTGAAAGCTGACAGCGAGTAACGCCAGCTACTCAATCACGAACCGATAATCCTCGATCACCGTGTTCGCCAGGAGGCGCTCGCACATCTCCTTGACCTCGGCCTCCAGCGCGGCGGCCGCGTGGCCGTCGGCCAGCTCCATCTCGATGAGCTTGCCCATGCGCACATCCGTCACCCCCTGGAAGCCGAGGGAGTCGAGGGCGTGATGGATCGCCTTGCCCTGGGGATCGAGGACGCCTTGCTTCAGGGTGATGTGGATCTTCGCCTTGGGCATTTGGTAGCGCTCAGCTTTCAGCGGTCAGCTATCAGCTTATGAGGAAAAACAACTGCTTGGCGTGGGCACGGAGACCTGGAGAGACTGTCAAAAAATCCAGCGGCACAGCCGCTGTCCAAACAAGCTGACCGCTGACAGCTACCCGAGCACCCTCGCTAGCACCTCCTGGTACGCCTCCTCCACCCCGCCGAGGTCGTGGCGGAAGCGGTCCTTGTCCTTCTTCTCCCCGGTCTTCACATCCCACAGGCGCATGGTGTCGGGGCAGATCTCGTCCGCCAGGGTGACACGCCCGTCCGCGTCGATCCCGTACTCCAGCTTGAAGTCGACGAGTTGCAGGCCGCGCTCCGCGCAGAAGGCGGTGAGCAGGCCGTTGACCTGGTCGGTGACGCGCTTCACCTCCGCCAGCACCCCCTCCTCCACCAAGCCGAGGGCGAAGATGTGGTCGTCCGTGATCAGCGGATCACCCAGGGCATCGCTCTTCAGGCAGAACTCGAGGATGCGCCGCTTCAGATCGCCCCCCTCCGTAAGCCCCATGCGCTTGGCGAACGAGCCGGCGATGCGGTTACGGACGATTACCTCGATGGGCAGCATCTTCAGGCGCAGCACTACCATGCGCCGGTCGTCGAGGCGTTCGACAAAGTGGGTGTGGACGCCGTTCTCCTCCAGGTAGCGGAACAGGCGCTCGGACATGCGATTGTTCACCACCCCCTTGTCGTGGATCGAGCCGCGCTTCTGGGCGTTGAACGCCGTGGCGTCGTCCTTGAAGTACTGGACGAGGCGCGTCGGGTCGTCCGTCGCGTAGAGGATCTTGGCCTTGCCCTCGTAAATCTGGTCTCGTGTTTCCATCAGTAGAGTTTCTCCACGCCTACGACCTCAACCCAGCCGGTACGGTCCCCGGCCAGCTTCACCTGCACCCATTCGGGGAGCTCACCCACCGCCTCCAGCAGGTCGCCGGCATTGACCTGGGCCACCACGCTCGTCTTGCGACCGGCGCCGGAGAAGATCTCCAGCGGGCGTACCGCTCGCACCTGCCCGGCGACCGTGCGCACCTCGCGCGGCGGCTCATCATCCACCGGGAAGCTGAGGCGGTCGGTGAAGTCGATCCCGAAGCCGCCCTCGTGGATGCGGAGCTGTACCGGCACCTCGCGCGCCGTGATCTGCGGCGAGACCACCAGGGTCATCGCGATCTCGGCGATCTCATCTGGCCGCAGCAATTCGATGGTGCGGCCGGAGCTACGCACCCGCACGCCGTTGAGCTCCACCGGCGCCAGGTCGACCTGCAGGTCGCGCGCCGGGCCGGCGCCCACGTTGCGCACGCTGACGATCACGTCCACGGCCTCGCCCGGTTGCAGCACGCCGTCTCCGTTGCCCACGGACGAGCCGCTCATATCGTCCACCACCCGGTGGCTGTAGCGGAACTCGGGCCGCGGCAGGGGCTCGACCCGCAGCACCCCCTCGATGCCGCGCGGCACGTACCCGGCGGCCTCGTCGAAGTCGAGGGCGAAGGGGATCTCGCCGATCGGCAGGTCACGCGGCAGGTCGATCACCACGGTCCAGTCGCGCTGTCCCGCCGGCGCCACCCGGCCGAAGTAAAAGGTCCGACCGTCCAGGGCCGGATTGGGCGAGGTGAGGCGCGCCTTGGCGCGGAACAGGTCGCCCTTGCCGCGGTTGTAGAGGTTGACCGTGAGGCTGAACCGGTCGCCCGCCACCACCTGGCCGTCCTCCGGGGAGGAACGCACCTCCACCACCGGGTAGGGCGGCAGGTCGGTCGTGCCCAGGGACCAGTCGATGTCCACCCCCTCCTGCTGCAAGCGGGCGATGGCGATCAGGTCGTCCACGCCCCCGGTGGGGTGGATGGTAGTCTCGTCGCGGGTCGCCAGGGCGAGGCGCTCACCGTCGGGGGAGACCGCCACACCGCACACCCCGACCACCGGCTGCCAGGTCTGGATCTGCGTGCCGGACGGCACGTCCCAGAGGATCACCTGCCCATCCTCGCTGGCGGTGAGGAGCGAGCGGCCGTCGGCGCCGAAGCGCAGGGCCCGCACCCACGTCTGGTGGCCGCGCAGGGTACCGACCTCGCCGCCGCCGGCGAGGTCCCAGAGGCGGACCTCGTTGTGGTTCTCCATCGCCACGTAGTGGCCGCCCGGATCGATCGCCATGGCGTCACCCCACACCTCCGGGAAGGTGTAGCGCCGCACCATACGGCCCGTGCCCAGGTTGTAGAGGCGTAGGGTCTTGTCCCAGCCGCCGGTCCAGATCTGCTGACCACCGGCGGTCAGGTAGAGGAAGTTCACCGCGCCGGCGTGGGCCTGGAGGGTGGTGAGGCGCGACCCCTCGTCCGCCACCCAGATGGAGACCGTGCCGTCCTTGCCGCCGACCGCCACCGCCCGGTCATCCGGGCTGAAGGCGAGGGCCGTGACCGCATCCTGGCCCGGCTCCAGACGGTGGAGGAGACGCTGCGCCCCGAGGTCCCACACCCAGATCCGGCCCGCCTTGTCCCCCACCGCCGCCAGGCGGCCGCTCGGGGAGACCGCCACCACGAACGGTCCGGTCCCCAGGGGACCGAGGCGCGTGGTGCGTCCATCCGGCGACTGGCGCGTCAGCAGGCGGCCCCGGTCGGCGTAGAGGATCGACCCGTCCGGGAGGAAGGCGAGTACCGGGCCACATGGGGCGGCGTCCGCGAGGCGCACCACCCCGAGGCCGAGGGGGCCCCCGGGTCCAGCACCGAGGGCCTCGACCCGCGCGTGCAGGGGCCGGGACTGACCCGGCGCCATCCCCGTGGCCGGCGCCGCAGGCTCGGCACGGCCCCAGAAGCGCAGGCGGGCGAACCGCCCCGGCTCCTGCACGGGAACCTCCGGCGCCACCGTGGCCGTGGGTCGCTTCACCTCTCCCGTAGCCTCGGATCCATAGCTGCCCGCAATACGACTCGCCGTGGCCGCCGGTTCCACGTTGGGGGCCGCCGTGGCGACAGGCGGCGTGGGCGCCGGGGAGGCATTGGCCTGCGGATGAAACCGTTCGAAGCGAGCGCAGCCGATGGCAACCGCCCCGGCCAGCAATGCAACCGTATAGAGGTAACGAAATCTCATGGCTTCCCGCCCGGAGGTCTCACCAGGGTTCGTCACAAAATGGAAAAGCCCGGCTCCGCGGGAGACCACGAGACCGGGGCCGACGAGCCTCCCCCATCCCTCGCTGGGGTGTCAAGCACGGTGCCTCACCGCGCCGTGGCGGGCGGCAGATCACGCATCACCCGGCGCAACACCGCCGCGACGAAGTCCGCCGGCTCGCGTTGCAGGTCGTTCGCCAGCGGGAACTCCTGGTCCCGCGCCCGCCCCTCCCACACCACCTCGCCGGTACGCAGATCGTAGAGGGTTACCACCAGCGAGGCGACCACCGCATTGGCGCCCCCGCCCGGATCCTGCTCGTCCCAGCGCGACAGGGAGGTGAGCACCACCCAGTCGGCGCCCAGGGTTTGACGCAACCGCTGGCGATCGAGGGGACCGGCCGTCTGCAGCGCCGTCTCTGCCGCCGCCACCGCGTCCGGCGCAACCACCCCATAGCCGGCCTTGGCGAACCGTTCGCGGGTCTGGGTGCGGAAGGCGTCGATGATCGCCAGGCGCCGGGTGTCGGTGCGCTCGATGTGCTTCTCATCCAGGATGAAGCCGAGGGGCTTGCGATAGCCGAACTCCTTCACCTGCGCCGTCGACATGGAGAGCACCGCGACCGTCGGTGCCCCAGCCACCGCCGGCACCCTCGCGCTCTTCTGCCCGCCGGCACAGGAGACGAGGGAGAGGCAGACCAGGGTGGCGACGAGGCTTCTCATGGGTCAGCGGTCAGCGGTCAGGAGGATGAGACCCGCCACCTCTCGAACCGGCAACAGGTGGGGTCTTCCCGGGCGGCCCAAGGTACCATCGCGGCGCTAGGCCCGAAAGCTGATCGCTGAAACCTGACCGTTGATGGCTCCCTCCCACCCCGGCCTGATCGTCACCGGCACCGATACCGGTATCGGCAAGACCGTGGTGACCTGCGCCCTGATCCGCGCCCTGCGTCGCCACGGCATCGCGGCGGTGGCGTGCAAGCCGGTGGAGACCGGGTGCACCGCACGCGGCGGCCACCTCCACCCGAGCGACGGGGCCGCGTTGCGTGTCGCCGCCGATGACGTCCTCTCCCTGGAGGAGGTGTGCCCGGTGCGATTCGCCGCGGCCGCCGCGCCCCTGCGCGCCGCCCGCGAAGTCGGCGCGATGGTCGACCTCGCGGCCATGACCGCCGCCGTCGTGCGATTGCGGCGGGGTCATCCCTTCACCGCGGTGGAGGGGATCGGCGGTCTCGCCGTACCCCTCACCCCGGAGACGACCCTCCTCGACTGGCTCCGCACCCTCGGCCTCCCGGCCCTGGTGGTGACCACCCCGCGTCTCGGCACCCTCAACCACACCTGGCTCACGGTCCACGCCCTGCGTGCCGCCGCGATCCCGGTCATCGGCCTGGTGGTGACTCGGGTGGCCACGGAGGCGGACGACCCCGCCGTCGCCCACGCGGTCACCGACCTGGCGGAGCTCACCGGGCTGCCGATCCTCGGCCGCCTGCCGGAGGTGGCCGAGCCCGCGGCACCCGCCACCTGGGATCGCCTGGCGGAGCATCTCGACTGGCAGGCGATCCTCGCCGGGGCACAGGCGCCTGTGA
>Ga0210144_1000734_pt1 | contig 15502 bp, 13 predicted proteins | sample Muzzi_PWA_D2_FD_185532 | JGI IMG/M metagenome (GOLD analysis project Ga0210144, IMG submission 185532) | Wetland microbial communities from San Francisco Bay, California, USA, that impact long-term carbon sequestration - Muzzi_PWA_D2 (SPAdes) | ecosystem: Environmental > Aquatic > Marine >...
CGCCGCCGATCGCCGCGCGATCGGCGAGCAGCGGGGGCACGGAGCCGCCCTCGGGGCCGCCGGCGAGGACCTGGTGGGGGCGGAAGCCGGAGCGGACGACCGCGGCCAGCCCGCTGAGGTCGTCGCCGACCAGCGCGACCTGCTTGGTGGGGGCGAGCTGGAAGTCGAGCGCCCGCAGCAGGTGGGCGAAGGCGTCGGGCTGGCGCGGAGCCGCCTTGGCGAAGAGGCGCAGGACGCCCTCGGCCTGCCCTTCGTAGGCGCGCTCGCCGCTCAGCGCGGCGAGCCGCAGCAGGCCGAGCGCCATCGCCGAGTTGCCGGAGGGGATCGGGTGGTCCCCGATCTCCTTGCGGCGCGCGATCAGCTCCTCGTGGTCGGCGGAGGTCGAGAAGAAGCCGCCCCGCTGCGGGTCGCCGAAGCGGTCGATCGTGGTGGCCGCGAGCGCCTCCGCCGCTTCGTACCAGCGTGGCTCGAAGCTCGCCTCATACAGGGTGATCAGCGCCTCCAGCAGGAAGGCGTGGTCCTCGAGGTAGGCGTTGAGCCGGCCCTCGCCGTCCTTGTAGGTGCGCAGCAGGCTGCCCCGCTCGTCGCGCAGCTCGCCGAGCACGAACTCGGCGCCGCGGCGCGCCGCGTCGAGGTAGTCGGCGCGGCCCAGCGCCGCCCCGGCCTCGGCCAGCGCCGCCAGCATCAGCGCGTTCCAGGCGGTCAGCCGCTTGTCGTCGAGGCCCGGTCGCGCCCGCGCCGACCGCGCCTCGAGCAGCGTCCGCCGCGCGTCCTCCAGCGCCGCGGGCTGGGTCGCCGCGGCGCCGGCGGCGCGGTGCAGGACGTTGCGGCCCTCGAAGTTGCCCGCCTCGGTTACGCCGTAGAAATCGATCGCCTCCGTGGCCTCGGGGCCAAGGGCCTCGCGCACCTCCGCCTGCGTCCAGACGTAGAAGCGGCCCTCCTCGCCCTCCGAGTCGGCGTCGAGGGCCGAGTAGAAACCGCCCTCCGGGCCGCGCATCTCCCGCAGCGCCCAGTCGAGCGTCTCCTCGCAGACCCGCCGGTAGCGCCGGTGGCCGAGCGCCTGCCAGCCGTGCAGGTAGGCGCGGGCGAGCAGCGCGTTGTCGTAGAGCATCTTCTCGAAGTGGGGGACGAGCCAGGCCCCGTCGACCGAGTAGCGCGAGAAGCCGCCGCCGAGCTGGTCGTAGATGCCACCCGCCATCATCGCGTCGAGCGTGCGCTCGACGTGATCGGTCTCGCCATGGGCGAGCAGCAGCTCCAGCGCCGAGGCGGGCGGGAACTTGGGGGCGCCGCCGAAGCCGCCGTGCTCGGTGTCGGCCGACTCGCGAAGCGTCGCCAGTGCCGCCTCGAGCAGCTCGGCGCCTGGTGGCTCGGCGGCCGGCTCGATCGCGCCGATCGCCCCCAGCCGCGCCCGCATCTGCGGGGCACGCTCCCGCAGCTGCTCGCGGTGCTCGGCGAAGGCGTCGACCACTGCCTCCATCACCATCCGGAAGCTCGGCAAGCCGCGGCTCGGCTCGGGCGGGAAGTAGGTGCCGCCGTGGAAGGGCACGCCGTCGGGGTCGCAGAAGACGGTCATCGGCCAGCCGCCGTGGCCGCCGATCGCCTGCACCGCCTCCATGTAGAGGGCGTCGAGGTCGGGCCGCTCCTCGCGGTCCACCTTGACGCAGACGAAGTGCTCGTTCATGTAGGCGGCCGTCGCCGGGTCTTCGAAGGACTCGCGCTCCATCACGTGGCACCAGTGACAGGCCGAGTAGCCGACCGAGAGCAGCAGCGGGCGGTCCAGCTCGCGGGCCCGGCGCAGCGCCTCCTCGCCCCACGGATACCAGTCGACCGGGTTCTCCCGGTGCTGCAGGAGGTACGGACTGGTCTCCTCCGCCAGTCGGTTGGCCATTCGGCCAGGGTACTCGGGTGTCGCGGCAGGACAACTATTGGTGGTTCGCGCTCAGCGAAAGTGGGTCGGATTGGACGAATTTCCCCTGCGTTGCACGTCGAACCAGACCGGTCGGTGTCTACATTCCATAGGTGGCAAACAGGCGAATCAGCGCGCAGGACAAACCGGCGGTCGACGGCGTCCTGCGCAAGCTGGACGAGGACGACCGGGAAGTCGTGCTGGCGGCGCTGGAGCGGGCCGAGCGGAACGAGGCCGAGCTGCGCTACCTCGCCGACCACGACTCGCTGACCGGGCTGCTCGACCGGCGCCGCTTCCGCGCCGAGCTGGACCAGCACGTCTCCTTCACCGCCCGCTACGGCGGCCAGGGCGCGGTCATGGTGGTCGACATCGACGGCCTCAAGGCGGTCAACGATTCCTTCGGCCACCACGCCGGCGACAACCTGATCCGCCAGGTCGCAGACGTCATGCGGGAGCGGGTCCGGATCACCGACATCGTGGCGCGGCTCTCCGGGGACGAGTTCGCGGTCCTGATGCCGCAGACCGACACCGCCGGGGCGCTTCAGCTCGGCGAAGACCTGCGCTCCCGGGTGGCGGACAGCGCCCGTCCCGTGTCGGACGCCGGGGGGGCGACGATCAGCGTCGGGATCACGATGTTCGGCGGCGGGCGGGGCGGCTCGGAGGCGGTGCTCGTGGCCGCCGACCAGGCGATGTACAGGGCGAAGGAGGGGGGGCGCAACCAGATCGCCCTGTTCCGCGACCCGAGCGAGCCGCAGCGCGGCCCGAAGCGCTACCAGACCGCCGCGGCGCGGATCCGCGATGCCCTCACCGACGATCGCCTCAGCCTCTTCACGCAGCCGATCCGCAACCTCGCCTCCGGCGGGATAGAGCGCTACGAGCTGCTGCTGCGGATGCGCAGCGAGGACGGGGAGCTGCTGCCCGCCGCCTCGTTCATCGGTGCGGCGGAGCGCTCCGGCATGGTGCAGGAGCTGGACCGCTGGGTGATCGCCCGGGCGCTGGAGCTGCTCACCGAGCGGGAACGCGAGGGCGCGCCGCTCCACCTGCACGTCAATCTCTCCGGTGCCTCGCTGAACGACGCCTCGGTGCTCGAGTTCATCGAGCGGCGGCTCGACGAAGGCGGCGCGGACCCGGCCGGCTGCACCTTCGAGCTGACCGAGACGGCGAACGCCCACGACTCCGAGCGGGCGGTCGCCTTCGCCGACCGGCTCACCGACTTCGGCTGCCAGGTGGCGATCGACGACTACGGCGCCGGCTTCGGCCCCTTCCACTACCTGAGGTCGATCCCCTTCGACCTGATCAAGATCGACGGCTCCTTCGTCCGCGACATGCCGCGCAGCGACGCCGACCAGCTGACCGTGAAGGCGATCGTCCAGATCGCCCGCGGCCTCGGCAAGGCGACGATCGCCGAGTACGTCCAGGACGACCGCACGACCGCGATGCTGCACGAGTTCGGGGTCGACATGGCGCAGGGCTTCCACCTCGGCCGCCCCGTCGACCTCGCCGAGGCGTTCCCGGTCTGAGGCCGCCCAACCCCGAGTCCCGCGGGCTCGAATCTGAATTCTCCATCCAGGAAGGGATCGGAATAGACTCGTCCGGACGGCATTTGTCCGGGGGTGTTATGTGGATTGCCCAGCGTGTGGCCACTCAAATCGGCCCGAGGCGCGCTTCTGCGACGGCTGCGGCCGGCAGCTGAGCGCCACGGCGCCGCAGGCGCAGGCGCCGTCGGAACCAGATGCGAGGGCTTGGCGGGAGGAGCTGCGCGAGGCCCACCGCCTGTTCACCGAGATCGGCGCCCGCGGATACGCGGAGCGGATCGCCGAAGAGCTGCCGGTGTCGGGAAGCTGATGGACTCCGGCTGATGACGAAGGCTCTCAATCGAGAGCTGACCGAGCTCCCGATCGACCGCTTGCGGCGCCGGCGCAGCTCCAAGTGGGCGCGCTATCCGGCCGACGTGCTGCCTGCCTGGGTCGCCGAGATGGACTTCCCGCTGGCCGAGCCGGTCAAGCGGGCGCTGGCCGAGGCGGTGGAGCTCGACGACTGCGGCTACGCCGCGCCCCGGGAGCTTGGCCTGGCCGATGCGTTCGCCGGCTTCGCCGCGGAGCGCATGGGCTGGAGCGTGGATCCGGGGGCTGTCTGCCCCAGCTCCGACGTGGTCGGCGCGATCGCGGCCGTGCTGGCGGCGATCGCCGAGCCGGGCGCGCGCATCGTCCTCAACACGCCCGTCTACCACCCCTTCTTCGCGTTGATCGAGGAGCTCGGATGCGAGCTGGCCGAGGCGCCCCTCGTCGCGGGCGAGCTCGATCCCGAAGCGATCGAGCGGCAATTCGCCGAGGGCGCCGCCGCCCTGGTCCTCTGCAGTCCCCACAACCCGACCGGCGGGGTGCCGCGGCGGGAGCAGCTGGCCGCGATCGCGGACGCGGCGGTCCGCCATGGCGCCTGGGTGCTGGCGGACGAGATCCACGCGCCGCTGCTCCTTCCGGATGCTCTGCACGTCCCGTTCCTCACCGTCTCCGAGGCAGCGGCGGAGCGGGGCATCGGCTTCTGCTCGGCTTCGAAGACCTTCAACCTCGCCGGCCTGCAATGCGCCGAGATCGTCACCGCCTCCGAGAGCGCGGCCGAGCTGGTCGAGCGGCTTCCGCTCAGCGCGACCCACTGCGACCATCTGGGCGCGCTCGCATCGGCCGCCGCCTTCCGGGAAGGGGGTCCGTGGCTCGACGACGTGATCGGCGTGCTCGACCACAACCGCAACCTGCTGGCGGAGCTCCTGGCCGAGCATCTGCCCGAGGTCGGCTATGCGCAACCGCAGGCCGGATATCTCGCCTGGCTCGATCTGCGGGCGCTCGGTCTCGGCGAGGACCCCTCGCGGGCGATCCTCGAGCGGGGCAGGGTGGCGCTCAGCCCGGGGCCGAGCTTCGGCCGCCAGGGCGCGGGCTTTGCGCGCCTCAACATCGGAACCTCACCGGCGCTGGTCGAGGAGGCGGTCGAGAGGATCGCTAGGGTTGCCCGCCGTGGCTGACGTCGACCCGGTCGAGCTTGAGACCCGGCGCTGGCTGGAGGCGGTCGAGCGGGAGACGGAGCCTCTCTCGCTGTTCGACGCCCATACCCATTTCGGCAGCAACGACCCCGACGGCTACCGACAGGAGCCCGAGGAGCTGCTGGCGACGATCGAGCGGATCGGCGCGCGCGCCGTCGCGTTCCCGATGCACGAGCCCGACGGGTACGCGGCGGCGAACGACACGGCGCTGGCCCTGGCCGAGGGCTCGGGTGGCCGTCTCGTGCCCTTCTGCCGGGTCGATCCCCACCGCGACGCGCTGGCCGAAGCGCGGCGCTGCCTCGACGCCGGTGCTCGCGGGATCAAGCTGCATCCCCGCGCCGAGCGCTTCGCCATGCACGAGCCCGCGGTCGAGGAGCTGGTGTCGCTGGCAGACGAGCGACGGGTCCCGGTGCTGATCCACGCCGGCCGCGGCATCCCGGCCCTCGGGCGCGACACGGTCGACCTCGCCGAGCGCCACCCGGGCGCTCACCTGATCCTCGCCCACGCGGCGGTGAGCGACATCGCCTGGCTGTGGCGGCTGATGCCGGAGCATCCGAACCTGCTGATCGACACCTCCTGGTGGAACCCGGCCGATCTGATCGCGCTCTTCTGCCTGGTCCCCCCGGGCCAGATCCTCTGGGCGAGCGACTGCCCCTACGGCGAGCCGCTGAGCGCGGCCGCCCTGCACCTCCGTTGCGCCGTGGCGGCCGGGCTCGACCGCGAGGCGATCGTCTCGATCGCGGGCGGCCAGGTCGAGCGCGTCCTGGCCGGCGAGGACCCGGCCGACGCCGGTCCGCCGCCCGGGCCTCCCGGCCCACTCGATCCGTCCATGGAGCGGGTCTGCTCCCACCTGCTGACCGCCGTCGGCCGCGGCCTCGCCGGCGGCGACGTGAGCGAGTCGGTGGCGCTCGCTCACCTGGCCTGCGACAGAGAGGGACGGCACGGTGCTGCCTGCGCGGAGGTGGTCCGCCTGCTTGACCTGGCCGAGCGCCATCACGGCCCACCGCCGTCGGGCCACCGCTTTTCGCCCTCGATGTGGCTTCTGGTCCTCGCGCTCTGCGTGGCCCGAACGCCCGACGTGGCGCTTCCCGAGCGCCCTCCGTAGCGCTTTACGGCAAGGCGCCGGGCGGCGGCTATCCCCGCAACGCGCCGCGCCGCACCTTGCCGCTGGTCGTCTTCGGCAGCTCGGTGGCGAACTCGACTATGCGCGGGAACTTGTAGGGGGCGGTCTCGCGCTTGCAGTGCTCCTGCAGCTCGCGGGCCAGCGCCTCGCCCGGCTCGCGGCCGCGCGGCACGACGATCGCCCGCACCACGGAGCCGCGCTCGGGGTCGGGCGCGGCGACCGCGGCGGCCTCGGCGACCGCCGGGTGGGAGAGCAGCGCCGACTCGACCTCGCCCGGGCCGATCCGGTAGCCGGAGGAGACGATGATGTCGTCGCCGCGCCCCTCGAAGAAAAGGTGCCCGTCCTCTTCGCGGACCAGGTCGCCGGTCGGCCACCACTCCCCCTCGAAGCGCTCGCCGTCCAGGTAGCGGGAGAAGAAGGTGGGGGAGGAGGAGGCGCGCACCTGCAGCTCGCCACTCTCGATCCGCACCTCGATCCCCGGCAGGGGCCGGCCCATCGAGCCGGGGACGACCGGCTCGCCGGCCAGGTTGCCGCATATGTGGCCGGTCTCGGTCTGCCCGTAGCCGTCGGCCGGCTCGGCGCCCATCTCCTCAAGGAAGGCGGCGATCGTCTCCGCCCCGAGCGCCTCGCCGGCGGAAACCATGCGGCGCAGGGCGGGGAGCTGGCGCAGGGTCGTCCGCTTGGCGAGCATCCGGTACTCGGTCGGCGCCTGGCAGAGCACGTTGACGCCGAGCGCCTCGGCGAGGTCGAGACGCTCGGCCGGGTCGAAGCGGCCGTCCTGGATCACCGCGGCGGCGCCGGTCAGCCAGGGGGCGAGGAAGACGTTGCGGGCCGACTTCGACCAGCCCGGCGCGGTCGTGCACCAGACCAGCTCGCCGGGGCGCGAGCCCAGCCAGTGCTGGGCCTGGGCGCGCTGTCCCGCCAGGTAGCGGTAGGCGTGGACGACGCCGCGCGGCTCGCCGGTCGTGCCGGAGGTGAAGACGATCAGCGCCGGGTCCTCGGCGTCCATCCCCTCGGCCCGCGCCGGGGTCTCCTGCGGGCGGTCCTCGTCGAGCGTCCAGGCCACTTCGCCGAGGGTCATCGCCGGCACCTCGTCAGGGATCTCGTCGAGCAGCCCCTCCGCGACGACGCAGAGCGCCGGCGCCGCGGCGCTCGTTCGCAGCTCCATGTCGTGGCGGCGCAGCTGCGGGTTGCAGGGCAGCGCCACCGCTCCCATCCGCCAGCAGGCGAGCAGTGACAGGGCCCACTCGATCCGGTTGCCGACCAGGGTCATCACCACGTCGCCGCGCCCCACCCCGCGCGCCGCGAAGGCGCCGGAAAGCCCGGCCGAGCGGGCGATCAGCTCCCCGAAGCACCAGTCGCGGCGGCGCCCCTCGGCGTCGATTGCGACGATCCCCAGCCGCGAGGCCGGCGAGGGCTCCATCACGTCCTCGATGAAGTTCACGCGCGGCAGTCTGCCGCAGACGCCCCGTCTAGCGGAGTTCGGAGGAGCTCTTGCCGAGCAGCTGACGGGCGACGATCAGCAGCTGGATCTGCTGGGTGCCCTCGAAGATGTCGAGGATCTTCGCGTCGCGGGCCCACTTCTCGAGCAGCTCGTCCTCGCCGTAGCCGGCGGCGCCGCACAGCTCGATGCAGCCGAGCGCCACGTTGACGCAGGTGCGCCCCGCCTTCGCCTTCGCCATCGAGGCCTGCAGCGAGTTGGGCCGGTTGTTGTCGGCCATCCAGGCGGCGTGCAGGGTGAGCAGGCGTGCTGCTTCGTAGTCGGCCTCCATCTCCAGGAAGCGGGCGACGGCAGCGGGCTGGGAGAGGGCGGGCGCCGCGTAGTCGATCTCGACCCCGGCCCCCTCGAGCAGCTCGCGCGTCCGCTCCAGCGAGGCACGGGCGACGCCGACCGCCATCGCCGCGACCAGCGGCCGCGTGTTGTCGAAGGTCTGCATCGCCCCGCCGAAGCCCTGCTTGGTGTCGATCTCCGGCGACCCGAGCAGCGCCTCCTTCGGCACCCGGCAGTCCTGGAGGGTGAAGTTGGCGGTGTCCGAGGCGCGGATCCCGAGCTTGTGCTCGAGCCGGTCGAGCTTCAGCCCGGGGTTGTCGCGCTCGACGATGAACGACTTGATCGCGGCGCGGCCCTTGGAGCGGTCGAGGCTCGCCCAGACCACGATCAGCTCGGCGCGGTCGCCGGACGTGACGAAGATCTTCTCACCGTTCAGCACGTACTCCTCGCCGTCCAGCTCGGCCGTGGTGCGGATCGCGGCCGAGTCCGAGCCTGCCTCCGGCTCGGTGATCGCCATCGCCGCCCACCTGCCGCCGTAATGCTCCAGCTGCTCCTCGCTCGCCACCGAGGCGATCGCTGAGTTGCCGAGGCCCTGGCGGGGCATCGAGAGCAGCAGGCCGACGTCGCCCCAGCACAGCTCGACGATCCCCAGCACGGTGGAGAGGTTGGAGCCGTTGCGGTTCTCGCCCTCCTCCCGCTTGCCGTCCGAGCCGCGCCGCACGCCGGCCGCGCCGGCGCCGCTGTCGCCGCCCTCGTTCATCCCGTCGATCAGCGAGGCGAGCATGTCCAGCTCCTTCGGATACGCGTGCTCTTCCTCGTCGTACTTGTGCGAGATCGGCCGGAAGACCTCGGTCGCGACCTGGTGTGCCTGGCTGACCAGCGGCTGGAACTTCTTCGGTATCTCGAGGTTGATCATCGTCTCGGTTCGCTCTAGACGAGCAGGGCGCCCTCCATCACGCCCGCTGCGCGGAGGTCGCGGTACCAGCGCTCGACCGGGTGCTCCTTGACGAAGCCGTGTCCGCCGAGCAGCTGCACGCCTTCCGAGCCGATCGTCATGCCCTTGGCGGCGCAGAGCCGCCGGGCGAGGGCCGCCTCGCGGGTGAAGTCCTTGCCCTGGTCGGCGCGGCCGGCGGCGCGGTAGACGGCGAGCCGCATCCCGTCGGTCTCGATGCCGATGTCCGAGACCGCGAAGGCCACGGCCTGGCGGTTGGAGATCGGTTCGCCGAAGGCGCTGCGTTCGTTGACGTAGGGGATGACGTAGTCGAGGACGGCCTGCGAGGTGCCGACCGCGACCGCCGACCAGGCGAGCCGCGCCCGCTGCACGCACTCGGAGTAGGCGTCGCGGCCGCCCTCGCCGAGCATTGCCCCACCCGGCAGCCGGACGCCCTCCAGCAGCAGGCGGCCGGACGCGGCGGGCCGAAGCCCCATCGCCGGCTCCGGCTCGGTCGCGAGGCCCGCGGCGCCGGACTCGATCGCGAACAGCGCCGGGCCGAGATCCTCGGCCTCGGCGGCGACCACGAACAGCTCGCAGTCGGCGGCGCGCGCGAGCAGCGACTTGGCGCCGTCGAGCACCCAGTCGGAGCCGTCGCGGCGCGCCTTCGTCTCCAGCTTCAGCGGGTCGAAAAGCGGTTGCGGCTCGAGCAGCGCCAGCGCCGCGGTCGGCACGTCCTCGCCGCTGAAGGCCGGCAGGTAGGTGGCCTGCTGCTCGGCCGTGCCCCAGTGGCCGATTGCGGTCGCGACCGCGCCGGGGGCGAGCGCCGCGTAGGCGATCCCCAGGTCGCCGTGGGCGAGCGCCTCGCCGACCAGCACGCTGGTCACCGCCGCCTGCTCGTGCATCGCGCCGCCCAGCTCCTCGGGGACGCCGAGCATGTTGACGCCCAGCTCGTCGACCTTGGCGAGCAGCTCGGCCGGCGTCGCGCGCTCGGCGTCGGCGGCCTGCGCGGCGGGTCGCACCTCCGCCGCGGCGAAGTCGCGCACCGCCTCCTGGAACATCTGCTGCTCCTCGTCGGGGGTGACGTCGAACAGGGCGCGCGGCTTGCCGGCCGCCTGGCGCGCCGGCCGGGCCAGCTTCTGCACCGCCTTGAAGGTGCGCCCGGCGGCGGTCGCCGTGCGGAAGCCCTCCTTGCTGGTCCGGAACAACGCCCGCTCGACCTGCCTGCGGGCCTTGATCCTGTCCAGCAGGCTGGAGCCGGCGAGCCAGTTGAGAGTTCGCAGGCCGATGCCCATGCTGCGCTCGGCCACTCCCTTGCCGTTGCGGTTCACTTCTCCTCCTTCCGCACGCGGCCGTCGAGGTGGGGGGTGTGCCGCTTCGCGTCGCGTACCGCGAAGCCGATTTCCTCCCCCTCCACGGCGTCGAGGAACTCGACCCGGGCGGGCAGCACGATCGGCTTGCGGAAGCGCACCTCGACCGCAAAGGCGTCGGGCAGGCGGCCCTCGAGCGCCGCCAGGCAGCGCGCCTTGGTCCACATCCCGTGCGCGATCGCCCCGGGAAAGCCGAGCGGCCGGGCGGTCAGCGAGTGCATGTGGATCGGGTTGCGGTCGCCGGAGACGGCGGCGTAGCGCCGGCCGAGGTCGCCACCCAGCCGCCACTCCGCGCTCGGCGTCAGCCCCTCCTCACCGGGTCGACGGGACGAAGGCGGACGATTATCGTCCGCTTTCGTGCCGTCGGCGGGTCGTTGTTCGCGGCGCAGCATCGTGCTGACCGACTCCCAGGCCTTCTGCCCCCCGCTCCGGGCCTCGGTGAGCAGGCCGAAGGTGCGGCCGCGGGGGTGCGGCTCGAGCTTCGTCGGGCGGACGCGCAGCTCCACCTCCTCGCCCAGCCTGAGCGGCCGGTGCTGGACGATCCGGTTCTCGACGTGGACCAGGCCGACCGCGCCGAACGGGAAGCTGCCTTCGGCCATCACGGCCATGTGCAGCGGAAAGGCGAGCACGTGCGGGTAGGTGGGGGGCAGGCTGTCGCGCAGCGAGAAGCCGCAGACCCTCGCGTAGGCGGCGACCTCGTCGGTGTCCGGCCGCACTCCCCCCAGGACCAGCTCGGTGTCGGGGACCTCCTCGCCGCGCCCCGGCACGAAGGGCAGCAGCGAGGCGCCGGGGATCAGCGGCGCCGCGGCGCGCGCGTAGAGGGGCAGGACGCTGGGTGGGCTGTCTAGCGTCCGGGTCGCCATCACGCTCCCAGCAGGCTCTGGCCGCAGACGCGGACCACGTTGCCGTTGACCCCGGTCGAGGCGGGGCTGGCGAGCCAGGCGATCGTCTCGGCGACGTCGACCGGCAGGCCGCCCTGCGACATGCTGTTCATCCGCCGCCCCGCTTCGCGCAGGGCGAGCGGCATCTGCGCGGTCATCTGCGTCTCGATGAAGCCGGGGGCGACGGCGTTGATCGTCGCGCCGCGCTCCGCCAGCTGCGGCGCCAGCGCCTCGACCATGCCGATCACGCCCGCCTTCGAGGTCGCGTAGTTGGTCTGGCCGGCGTTGCCGGCGATGCCGCTCAGCGAGGAGACGCAGACGATCCGCCCGTTGTCGCGCAGCAGGCCGCGGGAGAGCAGCTCGTCGTCGATTCGCTCCTCGCTGGAGAGGTTGACCTCGAGCAGCGAGGTCCAGCGGTCCTCGGGCATCTTGGCGATCGTCCGGTCGCGGGTGACGCCGGCGTTGTGGACGACGACGTCGACGCCGTCGCCGAGCCGCTCTGCGATCTTCGCCGGGGCCTTCGCGTCGGTGATGTCGACCTCGATCGTCGTGGCGCGGAGCCGCGCCGCGACCATCGCCAGCTCTTCGGCGAGGGCGGGGACGTCGAGCAGGACCAGCTCGGCGCCGTCGCGGTGCAGGGTCTCGGCGATCGCCTCGCCGATTCCGCGCGAGGCGCCGGTGACCAGCGCCCGCTTGCCCTCCAGCGGTCGCTCCCAGTCGACCTGCGGCGTCTTCGCGACGCCCGGGCCGACCTCGATCACCTGGCCGGAGACGTAGGCGGAGCGGGGGGAGAGGAGGAAGCGCAGGGTCGAGTCGAGCTGGTCCTCGGCGCCGGCGGCGACGCGGACGAGCTGCACGGCGATGCCGCGGCCCAGCTCCTTGCCGAGCGAGCGGGTGAACCCCTCCAGGGCGCGCTGCGCGGTCGCCTCGCGCGGCGGCAAGCCGGCCGGGGGCGTGCCCAGCACGACGACGCGGCCACAGCGCTCGAGCCGCCCCACGTTGGGGTGGAAGAAGTGTTGGAGCGAGACCAGCTCGGTCGAGTCGGAGATCCCGGTGGCGTCGAAGAGCAGCGCGTCCACCGGGCTGTCCGACCGCTGCGGCCGCGGGGCGCCGAGCTCGACCGCGATGTTCTCCAGCCGGTTCGCGAGCCGGCCGCCGGGGGCGGCGCCGACCAGGACCGGCCCGGCCTTCTCGGCGGCGCCGGGCCTGCGCCGCTCCAGCCTCGTCGGGCGCGGCAGGCCGACGCGCGGGGCGATAAGCCGTCCGGGCGGCGAGTTGACGATCCGCGAGTAGAGGTCGCTCATCGCGCCCCCTCCGCGGCGCTCTCGAGGATCGCGACGACCCCCTGGCCGCCGGCGGCGCAGATGCTGATCGCGCCGCGCCCCGAGCCGCGCTCGTGCAGCTGCTTCGCCAGTCCGGCGACGATCCGGCCGCCGGTCGCGGCGAAGGGGTGGCCGGCGGCGAGCGAGCCGCCGTTGACGTTGAGCCGGGTGCGGTCGATCGCCCCGAGTGGCGCCTCGCGGCCCAGCCGCTCGCGGCAGAAGCGCTCGTCCTCCCAGGCGCGCAGCGTGCAGAGCACCTGCGCAGCGAAGGCCTCGTGGACCTCGTAGAGGTCGAAGTCCTGGAGCGCGAGGCCCTTGCGGTCGAGCATCCGCGGCATCGCGTAGGCGGGCGCCATCAGCAGCCCCTCGCGCTTGTGGACGTGGTCGACCGCCGCGGTCTCGCCGTCGACGAACCAGGCGAGGATCGGCAGGTCGCGCTCCCGCGCCCACTCCTCGCTGGCCAGCAGCACGGCCGAGGCGCCGTCGCTGAGCGGGGTCGAGTTGGCGGCGGTCATCGTCCCCTGCGGGCCGCCGAACACCGGGCCCAGCTTGGCCAGCTTCTCGAGCGAGGAGTCGGGGCGCAGGTTCTGGTCGCGCTCGAGCCCGAGGTAGGGCGTGAGGATGTCGTCCATGAAGCCGCGCTCGTAGGCGGCCGCGAGCTTGTGGTGGCTGGCGATCGCCAGCTCGTCCTGCTCGGCGCGGCTCACATCCCACTCGGCGGCCATCGCCGCGCAGTGCTCGCCCATAGAGAGGCCGGTGCGCGGCTCCTCGTTGCGGGGGATCGAGGGGACGATCTGGCTGGGGCGCAGCCTGGTCAGCTGCCTCAGCCGGCCGAGGTTGGAGCGCTCGCGTTTGGCGTCGAGCAGCGTCTCGCGCAGCTCCTCGTTGAGGCCGATCGGCGCGTCGGAGGTGGTGTCGGCACCGCAGGCGACGCCGGCCTCGATCTGGCCGAGGGCGATCTTGTTGGCGACCAGGATCGTCGTCTCCAGCCCGGTGCCGCAGGCCTGCTGCACGTCGTAGGCCGGGGTCTCGGGCGCCAGCCTGGTGCCGAGCACGCTCTCGCGGGTCAGGTCGCGGTCGTGCGAGTGCTTCAGCACGGCGCCGCCCGCCACCTCGCCGAGCCGCTCGCCGCCGAGCGAGAAGCGCTCGACCAGACCGTCGAGCGCCGCGGTCAGCATGTCCTGGTTGGAGGCTCGCGCGTAGGCGGAGTCGGAGCGCGCGAAGGGGATCCGATTGCCGCCGACGATGGCGACGCGACGGGGCGCCTCCCGCTGAGGCGTTGCAGACATCGATGTAGAGATTAGCGAGAGTCGATCGATGTATCCGTGGTTCCTCAACGGCTACCAGTTCCCGGAGACCGCGCCCACCACCGAAGGGTCCAAGGGCCCGAAGCGCTCCCGCAGGGCGCTGAGGATGCCGAAGTGCCGTGAAGTCACGTCCTTCGAAGCGGAAGCGACTCGGGTGGTGAAGTTCGCGCTGAGGCCGCGGCCGTGGGCCAGGGGCACCTACCCGGTCCGCTTCACCGTGAAGGTCCGCGCCTACGAAATCAAGCCGTTCAGGGCGAAGCTGGTCGTCAGGCCGAGGTAGGTCGGGGCCTAGGCCTCGTAGAGCTTGACGACGCGGACCGTGCCCTCCGGGGCGGCGTCGATGCAGAGGTTGCACAGCACGCACTCGTCGAGGTTCTCCTCGACGAGCCCGACGCCCGCGTCGCTCGCCGCGAAGATGTCGACCGGGCAGATTTCCTCGAGCTTGCGGGCCAGCTCGGTGTCGGCGGCGACCGAGGCGTCGACCTCGACGTCGATGAAGACCTTGTTCAGGGTCTCGGCCATCAGGCCGCGACCTCCAGCTTCTCCCTGACCGCGCCCGGGATCTCGTCGATCCGCTCGACCACCCGGATGCCGGCCGCTTCGAGGCGGGCGATCTTCTCGGCCGCGGTGTCCTCCTTGCCCTCGACGATCGTGCCGGCGTGGCCGAAGCTCATCCCCTTCATCTCCTCGTCGTCCATGAACTTGCCGGCCATGAAGGCGACGATCGGCAGCCGCGAGTCGTTCTCCTTCACCCACTCGGAGAGCTGCGCCTCCATGCGGCCGCCGGGCTCGGTGTAGATGACGATCGCCTGCGTCTGCTCGTCGGCCTCGAAGTAGGGCATCAGCTCGGCGTAGGTCGAGCCGATGATCGCGTCGCCGCCGATCGAGACCGCGGTGGAGACGCCGAGCCCGGCCTGGGTCAGCGAGGAGGAGATCTCGGTGGTCATCCCGCCGGAACGGCTCATCACGCCGACCGGGCCGGGCGCGTAGGCCTTGGCGGCGTCTTTGGCGGGGCCGCCGATCCCGCCCATCTTGCAGATCTCGGGGACGATCAGGCCGAGGCAGTTGGGGCCGATGATCCGCGCCCCGCGCATCCCCGCCAGCTCGACCATCTGGGCGACGTCGCGGCGCGGGATCCGCTCGGTGACGACGACGATCAGCTCGATCCCGTTCTCGATCGCCTCGAGCACCGCATCCTTGGTGAAGGCGGGGGGGACGGTGACGACCGAGCCGTCGATCGGCCCGCCGTGGTGCTCGACCGCCTGCGCGACCGTGTCGAAGACCGGCACCCCGTGCACCTCGCGGCCCTTGCGGCCGGGGGTGACGCCGCCGACCACCTTCGAGCCGTAGTCGAGGCACTCCCTGGTCAGGTTGACCGCCTCGCGCCCGGTGATCCCCTGGACGATGAAGGTCGTCTCCTTGGAGAGCAGGATGCTCATGCCGCCGCCCCCTGGATCTTCGCCACGGCGCGGCCGGCCGCCTCCCACATCGAGACCGAGCGGTCGCAGTACTCGACGCCGTACCTGTCGAGGATCTTGAAGCCCTCCTCCTCCCAGGCGCCGGGGATGCGGAAGATCGCGATCGTCTCCGCCGGGTCCTTGCCCAGCTCCAGGCAGGCCTTGATCACCCCGCGGGCGACGATGTCGACGCGGGTGTTGGAGACGATCGACATCATCACGGCGATCTTCTCGACCCCGTCCTTCTCGAGTACCTGGCGGGCCAGTCCGCGCGCCTTGGCGACCGAGGGGTTGCCGCCGATCTCCGAGTAGTTGGCCGGCTTGCCGCCCTGGCTGCGGACCGCGTCGGTCAGGGTCAGCGAGCCGCCGCCGGCGCCGATCACCAGGCCGAGGTCGCCCT
>Ga0210144_1000735_pt1 | contig 15441 bp, 15 predicted proteins | sample Muzzi_PWA_D2_FD_185532 | JGI IMG/M metagenome (GOLD analysis project Ga0210144, IMG submission 185532) | Wetland microbial communities from San Francisco Bay, California, USA, that impact long-term carbon sequestration - Muzzi_PWA_D2 (SPAdes) | ecosystem: Environmental > Aquatic > Marine >...
AGCCGCCCGTCCGGCGTCGGCACCACCATGACGCGGCGCGCGACCCCGGCGACCTTGGCCGGAAGCGCGTTCATCAGCACCGAGGAGGGATAGGCGGCGGTCCCGCCGGGCACGTAGAGGCCGACCGTCTCGACCGGTGTCCAGCGGTAGCCGAGGCGCAGGCCCTCACCGTCGTCGTAGTCGAGGTCGGCGGGGCGCTGGCGGGCATGGTGCGCCTCGATGCGGCGCGCGGCCAGCGCCAGGGCGGCAAGCGTCTCCGGCGCGCAGTCCGCCTCGGCCGCGGCGATCTCGTCCTCGGTCACGCGCAGGGTCGCGGGAGTCAGCTCGACGCGGTCGAAGCGCCGCGACAGCGCGATCAGCGCCACGTCGCCGCCGCGGCGAACCTCGTCGAGAATCTCGGCGACGGCGCGGTCGACGTCCTCCTGCACCTCGCGCTTGGCGGCGAGCAGGTCGGCGAAGGCCGCCTCGAAGCCGGCGGCACGGCTGTCCAGTCTACGCGGCACGGGCGGCCTCCCGGAAACGTTCGATCCAGCCGCCGACCTCGTCCGGACGGGTCTTGAGCGCCGCCCGGTTGACGATCAGCCGCGACGTGACCTCGGCGACGGTCTCGACCTCGACCAGGTCGTTGGCGGCCAGCGTCGCGCCGCTCGAGACCAGGTCGACGATGCGGCGGCACAGCCCAAGCCCCGGGGCCAGCTCCATGGCGCCGTTCAGCTTGATGCACTCGGCCTGCACGCCGCGCGCCGCGAAGTGCTGGCGGGTCAGCGCGGGATACTTGGTGGCGACCTGGATGTGGCTCCAGCGCGACGGGTCGTCGCCGGCGACGAGGTCGCGCGGCTCGGCGACCACTAGGCGGCAACGGCCGATCCCGAGGTCGACCGGCGCGTAGAGCTCGGGATAGTCGAACTCCATCAGAACGTCGTTGCCCGCCACGCCGAGCTGTGCCGCGCCGAAGGCGACGAAGGTGGCGACGTCGAAGCTGCGCACGCGGATGATGTCGAGCCCGCGGTTGTCGGTGGCGAAGCGGAGCTGGCGCGCACCCTCGTCCGCAAAGGCCGGCTCGGGCCGCACGCCGGCGCGCGCCATGAGCGGCGTCAGCTCCCGCAGGATGCGCCCCTTCGGCAGGGCGAGGATCAGGGGATCGTTGCCGCTCACGATCGCTCGCCCGCGCCGCCGCTTCCCGGATCGGCCGGCGCCGCTTCGTGGCGCGGCCGCCAGCGGGTCGGCCAGGCCTCGCCGAGGTCCTCCATGAAGCAGCGAACGGCGCCGACCTTCAGCCGGATCTCGCCGCCGCCGGCGAACACCAGCGTGATCGCGCCCGGCGCCGCCGTCACGGTGAGCAGGTTGAGCATCTCGTCCCTGGCCCGCGGGTCGAGCCCGCGAAAGCGCACCGCGCGCACCTTGTCGAAGCAGACGCCGCAGTTGATCCGCTCGAAGGGCAGTGCGTCGGCCAAGTCCTCGGCGTCCGCGTCCTCGAAGCGGGCGTCGCCGGCCGGCGGCGGGGTTTCCGCCGCGCCGTCCGCGTCGTCCGCGTCGTCCGGCGCGGTCTCCCAGCGGAAGCGCGTCGCCACCATGACGAAGCGCTTCTCGGGCTTGAGGTAGGCGAGGTCCGCCACGGGAACGAGCGCGTCCTGCAGGACCGCGGCGATGGTCGCCAGGTCCTCGGCATCGTGCGCCCGCAGTTTGAGGCGGCGTTCGGCCATGCCCTTCCGTCGTCCCTTCGCGTCAGCCCGGCGTGCCGCGGCGCGGCGTCATTTGATCCGCTCGATCTCGGCGCCGCAGGCGGCCAGCTTCTCCTCGACCCGCTCGTAGCCGCGGTCGAGATGATAGACCCGGTTGACGATGCTCTCGCCCTTGGCGGCCAGCGCCGCCAGCACCAGGCTGACGCTGGCGCGCAGGTCGGTCGCCATGACCTCGGCGCCGGTCAGCCCGGCGCGCCCGCGCACCATGGCGGAGGCGCCGTGGACGTTGATGCTGGCGCCCATGCGGCACAGCTCCGGCACGTGCATGAAGCGGTTCTCGAAGATCGTCTCGGTGATCATCGCCGCGCCCTCGGCGGTCGCCATCAGGGCCATGATCTGCGCCTGCAGATCGGTCGGGAACCCCGGGAAGGGCTCGGTCATGACGTCGACGCCCTCGATCCGGCCGTTCGCCCGGCGCACGCGCAGCCCGCGCGGCGTCTCGGCGACCTCGACCCCGGCGCGGTGCAGCGTCTCGATGACGGCGCCGAGGTGCTGCGCCGTGGCGCCGACGAGCTCGACCGTGCCGCCGGTGATCGCCGCGGCCATGGCGTAGGTTCCGGTCTCGATGCGGTCGGGGATGACCCGGTGCGCCGTGCCGTGCAGGCGCGCGACGCCCTCGACGACCAGCGTGTCGCTGCCGAGCCCCTCGATGCGCGCGCCCATGCGGTTCAGGCATTCGGCCAGGTCGGTCACCTCCGGCTCGCGCGCCGCGTTGACCAGGCGCGTCGTGCCGCGCGCCAGCGACGCCGCCATCAGCAGGTTCTCGGTGGCGCCGACCGAGACCGTGGGAAAGACGACCTCGGCGCCGACCAGGCCGCGCGGCGCGCGGGCGTGGATGTAGCCGTCGCGGAGCTCGATCTCGGCGCCGAGCAGCTCCAGGCCCTTGAGGTGCAGGTCGACCGGCCGCGTGCCGATGGCGCAGCCGCCGGGCAGCGACACCTCGGCGTGGCCCTCGCGCGCCAGCAGCGGCCCCAATACCAGGACGCTGGCGCGCATCTTGCGCACCAGGTCGTAGGGTGCGCGGTCGGTGGCGATGCGCGCCGCGCTAATCTCCAGCACCCGGCCGGCGTGGCCGTCGCCCTCGACCGCGCCGTTCATGTGGATCTCGGCGCCGTGCTGGGTCAGCAGGTTGGCGAGGGTCGTGATGTCGGCGAGGTGCGGCAGGTTGGCGAGCCGCAGCGGCTCGTCGGTCAGCAGGGCGGCCGTCATCAGCGGCAGCGCCGCGTTCTTGGCGCCGCTGATGGGAATCTCGCCCTCGAGGGGCCGTCCGCCCCGTATCCAGATCCGATCCATAGGAAATCCTCGAGTCGCGGCCGGCGGGCCGCGCGGCGCCGCCGCAGGGCCGCGCACGCCGCGCGTTCGGGCCGGTCGGGCGCCCCGGCCGCAAAAACCTGGCGGTTTCTACTTGATTAGGCGACAGCCCTCAAGTCTCGCCCCCGGCCCGGCCGCCGCGCGCCGCCGCGGATTCCGCGTCTTCCGGTGCGTCGCCCGGTCCACCCCCCGGGGCATCCCCCGAAGCATCCGAGCCAGGCTCGGCGCGGCCGCGCGCCTGTGCCTTGCGGCGCTTGAGGTTCTCGCGCAGGGCCGCGGCCAGGCGCTCGTCGCGCGCCGCCTGTGCGCGCCGGCCGGATTCGCTCCGGCGCGGCCCCTTGTCCTCGAGGTCGGCTGCGTCCTTCGGCATGGCCGGCAGACTGCGGGCCGATTGCGGCGCGGTCAAGGCGGCGGCGCGGCAAGGGGGGCGCCGAGGGGGCGGGCCGAGACGCGGCGGGACGATCGCTAGGAAGGCGGCCAGGGCTGGGCGGCCGGGGCCCGGCCTTGCCATCCTTCGGGGCCGGTGGCATGTTGCGCTCGCTTTGGCGCCTCGCGCCCGTGCCGCCGTAGCTCAGGGGTAGAGCACACCCTTGGTAAGCTCCGGGTGGCATGAGGAAAATGATTCGGTTATAGGAGGTTACGGCTCCGACGGCGGCTCGGGGGAGCAGCCGGGGGAGCCAAGCAACAGGAGACGACGCCGCCGTAGCTCAGGGGTAGAGCACACCCTTGGTAATCAGATTGCCTCCCCGCGTGGAAACGCGCGGGTGCAAACCGCTCAAAGTCGGGGAAGCCTAAGGGCCAGCGGCCTAGGGTGATCCCGAGCCAAGCCCAGAGATGGGAAGGTGTAGAGACCAGACGGGCGGGGCCTAAGTCGCCGGACGGCGATACGGTCAAGGGATGGTCCAGACCACAAACCGCGACGGGCCGCGAAAGCGGTGGTTGGTACGAAGGGTGGGGTCGGAGGTTCAATTCCTCCCGGCGGCACCATTTTGTGTTATAGGGATATTGACTGAAATTTGTTCGGTATTCATATGATACGAGGAGTACTCAGCTCAAAAATGGTAAGCCTATCTAGAACTTACATTTTCGGTTGAGTGCCCAGATGCGTCTCAAGCAAATTAACCTTGCATTTACAGATAGATAATATATATTAAAAGGAGTGGGAATTAGGTTGACACACACCATGCCTCTCGGCTAGAAGCGAAGCTTCTAGCCGAGAGGCATGGTGACTACAGATAAAATTTAGCGCCCAGGCTCATGGCGTATCCAGCACAGAGAGAAAAGGACAGTGACATGTTCGCGCATAAGGATCGCGCTTCCAGCGTTCTGCGTGACGTTGCTGTGGCCAAGCCAAAGAAACTCTCGCGTGCGCAGCTTGAGCGACTCTATAAGAGTGTGACGCGGCGAATCCCAAAGACTATGGCGATTCTTGCCAAATGAGCCGCTCTGGATCGACACCGATCAAGTAATCTCGATAAATGAGTGGATAGTCGCTGAGACCAGCGAACCTCATCGCTTATTTGATCGTCTCTTACTTGAAAGTGCTGTCGAGCGACCGATTAATCGGTGGTGGTTTGGCGGAGAAATAGACCTGCTCCGCCTCGCCACAACTCTCCTCTATGGAATCGCAAAGAATCATCCGTTTGAGCAGGGAAATAAGCGAACCGGCACTGTTGCCGCGTTGATATTTCTTAACGCAAACGGACTAGAGTGGACTTTGCCTGATGAGGGAGAACTCGCCGGTTGGGTGAACCAGCTTGTCGTCGACGAACTTTCGGAACACGAACTTGCCGAGTTAATGCGCCCTCACGCCCGGTGAATATCTCGTCCCGCGATTAGCATTGTGAACGGACCACAGCCTTCGCAATATCTACTGTGGTAATTGTTCCACCCATCCGTAAGCAAAAACCCCCGCCTGGGCGACCAGGCGGGGGGGTCTGTCGTCTACTCGCCGGGCTCGTCGGGGAAGAAGAGCAACCGGTCTATCACGTCACGAACCTCGTCCGTGTCGGGAGGACGCTGGGGATGAAGACCCCTGTCGATGAGACCTGCCACAACGGCCATGGCCTCCTGCCGGTTTACGCCACCGATGGAACTATCGCTGCCGTCCGGATGCACGACGCGAATGGTGCCGCAGTCGCCCTCCGGTGCGAAGTGGAAGGACACATAGTTCGTCTCAGAAATCATCTTTATCTCCTTTGGTTCCGCGCCCGCTTCATCGCGTGCACGCCCACGAATCTGTCATCCTGAGATTTCCGGATCTTGGGGGCTTATTCGTCCGGCTCAAAGGGGCTGGCCGAGGCGCCACGACAAGGGTTGCACAGGCGGTTGCCCGGCCCAGAGGTCGACGTAGACCAGGCGCGGCTCAGGCATCGGCGGCGATCTGTCCCGCCTCAATCATCTCCCGGCGCAGCGCGTCGCGCAGCTCGCGAAGATACTTCAACTGGTCCTGCTCGTGCTCCAGCAGCGGCGGGTCCTGGCGCGCGCACGCCTCGTAGAAGGCGATCTTCGCCAGCACGCGCTCGTACTGGCCGCGCCGCATCACCGCGTTCACGCGCTCCATGTGCGCGGCGTGCTCGGCCTGGCGGTCACGCGGCGCGTCGGCGTATCTCGTCCTGCTCATTCCTCGCCTCCATGGATCATCCTGCGGAACTGCCCGACGATCTCGCTCGGGCGCCCCTCGGCGGGCCCAGGCGAGCCGATGGGCCTGACGTCGAGCTCGGTGCGGGCCGCGATCTCCTCGCGCACGAACTCGTCTGGGTCGACGCCCTCGGGCCAGCCGGCGCCCACCTGCCCGCCGGTCTGATGCCACGCCATCTTGCGCAGCAGCTCGACGAGGTCCGCGTCGCGCGCGAGGCTGTCGCGCACCTGGTCGCGGCGACCCTCTAGCCGGGCGACCTGGGCGTTGTACTCGGCCAGCCGCGCGTTGTGCTCGGCCCGCTGCCGCTCGAAGTCCCGATCCTCCGCCATCACCGCAGGCCCTCCTCGATTACGCGCTGATCCTTGTCGGACCACTCGCGGATGCTAGCGGCCATCTTGGTCATGAAGTGCCTGGTCGCCCTGTCGGCCCGCTCCAGCGCGTCGGCCGCCTCCGCCCGCGCCTGGACCTGCTCGGGTGCGAACCGCTGCGCCGCCATCATCCGCAGCATCGCCTGGTTGTCGGCGGTGAGCCCAGAGAGGTAGGCCGGCGCGCAGAGCACGGCGGCGGTCGTCGTGATGTCGCCCTCCTTGATCGCCCTGCCGAGGCCGGTGATCTTCTCGCTGCCCTGCTGGGCCCAGTGGGCGCGGATCTGGGACGCCAGCTGCGGCTCGACCGGCGGTGCGAGCGCCCTGCCGATCTCCGCGTCGAGGTGCTCCACCTGCTGCCGCAGCCTGTTGATATTGGCCCCGGCGGTGTGGACCGCGCGCTCGGCGAATGGCTGCGCGGCGGCGGCCAGCCTGCCCTTGTCGGTCACCTGCTTGGCGACGTCATTGATCTTGCCGTACGCGTCGTACAGTCGCGTCAGCGTCTCGCGCCCAAGCGCCGCGCCGGGGCTCTCGCCCCTTATCAGGTCGGGGTGGTGGTCGGGCGGGATGTCGATGCGGACAACGACGCCCTCGGTCTGCTCTGCCATGGTGGCGGTCTCCTCTCTGCTAGTACATTCCGCTCGTGCGACCGACGCGCACACGATTTCCCCACATGTCGCGCAGGCCATACGCCAGCGCGTCGAGCCAGTGGTCGCGGTCCCACCTCGGGTCCACGTCCTCCGGGCGCAGTGTGCCGCGCGGCGCCTCGGGCAGGGTCTCGATGAGGTGCGGGCACCTGTTGGTGAAGTACAGTCCGGGTCCGTCGCCGGTGACCGCGTTGCTGAGCAGCTGGCGGATGAGCGCCCACTGGCCGACGCGGTCCTTCCTCCTCGGCTTGTAGGCCGACAGGCCGTTCTCGCGCATGAGCTGGATCACTGTCTCGCTCTGCAGCCCGCGCGCGTCGTCGATGACCAGTCTCGGGCGGCGAACGCCGAAGGGGGCGCACATCTCCCTTATCATCTCGGCCAGCATCTGCGGCGGCGCGCCAGTACCCAGGGAGAGGTCGGAGGGGTCGGCGGTGTCGACCTCGGCGAGCGCGATGACGCTGCCGGCCGGCAGGCGGCCCGCGTCGTCCCTGAGCTGGCCCAGGAGGATCGCCGTCGATGGCGCGGCTGTGCCCCAGTCGCCGCCGACGCGGTGGCGGAGGTCGGCCTGCGGCGGGACGACAATGTGCGCGGCCGGGTTGAACATGTCGAACATGACGCCGCCGAGCACCGACCAGTCACCCTTGATCCACGCGTCGGCGAGCGCCTTGTCATTCCCGGTGCTCGCGATCAGTTGGCGACGATATGCCTCCTGGTCGATGTGCGGGTTCATTGAGAGGTCGCTCGTCGTCCAGACCCACCAATCCGCGACCTCGTCCTGGAACGGGTGCCAGGGCGGGGACGTGCTGATGTACTGCCTGAAGAGGAGCGTGTGCGCGCGGCCGTGTGGGTTGGCCGTGAAGTGAATGTCGACGCGACGCCCATAGGGGACGCGAAGGTTCGACCGGACGCGCTGCAGGAAGCGGAAGGCCCCCGGCGGGTAGTTGCCGACCTCGTCGGCGAACAGGCCGGTGTAGCTGCGCCCCTGGTGGCGCGCGTAGCTGTTCTCGTCGGCCACGTTTGAGAACGTGATGACGCCGCCGGTTGGGAGCGTGAGCGTGCCCTCGGCCTTGTTGCGCTGGGCATGCCCAAAGGCGGCGGTGCACAGGTCGAGCATCTCGATCTGTATCTCCTGCAGGGCGGACCACTGCTCGCGCAGCACGAGCGGCCGGGCGTCGACGTCGTGGTCGCGCATGTGGTCGAGCAGGTGCAGGAGCATGCTGAACGTCTTCCCGCTGCCGCGACCGCCGGCGTTGAGGATGTTGCAGTGCGAGCGGAAGCGCAGGACGGCCTGCTGGAACGTCGTGGGCACGGCGGTCGTCATCGCGACGTTCTCCCTGGGAGGGCGGGGGCGGGCGGCTCGGCCCTGCCGTCGATGATCTGCCGGAACTCCGCGTCGGACATTGGCGCGGGGATCTGGATGTTGACCTGGACGCGAGTATCGCTGCCGTCCAGCGCGCCGGTCTCGCGGTAGCCGCACTTGCTCTTGAGAAGGAACATGGCCGCCGGGGCGTAGCCGCCGCGCGCCTGCTCGATGAGCAGGTTGACCAGCTCCTTCTCCAGCTCGCCGTTGCCGGCGGCGATGGCGTCGGCGAGCTCCGGCTGCCGCTTGGTCGCGTCGTGCAGCGTGCGGCGGGGAAGGCCCAGGACGGCGCCGACCATTGCCAGCGGGCAACCCTCGGCGGTCATGCGGCGTGCGACCTCGCAGCCGGCCGACGTGACGACGGCCATGGTGCGCGCGGTGTCGCCGCAGGGCTGCTGCTCGACCAGCGCGGGGGCCGGCTCGCGCGGCGTCCTCTTGGTCCTGGCCTTGGCCATCAGTCCTCCGTTGTGGATGGCGAGGGCGGGCAAGCCCCTCGCAGGCCAAGGCCTGCCCGCCCTCGCCGGACGCGAGCCATGCAGCTGCGTCGAGCCGAACTCTGCCCAAGAGGTGCGCGCTGGGATTGGGGGCCTATTCGCGTCGCCCGGTGGAGCCGGCTCCTTGCAAGGGTGGGGTGCTGATGCGCGAACGCTGGCTAGTGCAGGGATCGTCGGGCGGGGAAGTGACCGAGGGGAGCGACTGGGGAGCCTGGCGCCTGCTGGGTGCCCGCTCGGCGCGGTGAGGTCTCTTTTTTATGGAGAGGTCGGACAGGGGAGCAGTGTGCCAATGCCCAGCGGCAAGCACTCGTCAGCAGGGCTCTTTGCTCCAAGAGAGCCCTACAATCCGCCCGCCCAAGATCCGCTCTCCATAAGGGTTGGGGCTCTTAGGGCTCTTAGGGCTCTTTCTTTCTAATCAGAAAATAATAACTACCCCTACCGGCGCGACTGGCTCCCCTGGGCAAATCCTCCCGATATAGGAATGAAGCGCCCGAGAGCCCCAAGAGCCCGAAATGGCTGTTTGCCGCCGTTTCTGCGGGCCGCAACAGGGCGCTTTAGAACGGCTCGCCGCCCCTGAGGTCGTCCTCGGCCCACTCGGCCTCGCCCTCCGACCAGTCGCAGTCGCCGAACCGCCGCTCCCACGCGGCCCGCATCTCGCCAAGCGGCGGAAAGGTCCAACCGCGCTCGCTGCCCGACTTCCAGCGCTTGCAGTCCCACTTTCCGAGCTCCCGGCCCAGGGCGTGGTCCGACCAGTCGCGCAGCCGGGGGGATGACGCTCGCATGCACTGAAACAATCCGCCGTCGTGGAGCTGCGAGTTTGAGAGAATGGTCCCGCGTGGGGCGTGTCCGTTGTTGGGGCGCCGGCCGGGCAGCCTGCCCTCCTCTAGCACGCCCAGCAGGAACTGCTCGAATGGCGGCAGGCTGAGTTGCTTCTGCCTCTGGAGCGCCGCCGTCACCGGGCGCCGGCCCACGTGCCACTCGCCGGACCGCAGCCGCTCATGCCACCAGCGGCCGGTGAGCCAGCGGAACAGCGCCACCTTGCCGCCGCTCTCCCACTCCTGGCGGATGGCGCCAAAGTAGTCGCGGTCCTGGTTGTGCTCGCCCGCGTCCACGTTGAGAACGAGGTAGCGTCGGTCGTCGTGCAGCGCGCTGAGGATGTGCTCGTCGTTCGACGCCAGCATGACGCGGAACCACTTCCGGGCGACGAACGCGTCGACGCCCTTCGGCTCGACCTGCAACGTCGGCTCGGTGACGAGGTTGCGCAGTGTCTTCGACGCCTGGTCGTCGTTCTTGAAGTCGACCTCGTCGGCGAAGACTAGCTGCGCCTCCATGAGGTGCCGGTTGAACTTTCCGACCAGCTTCTCCTTGCTGTTGATCGACAGATAGTGCGGCCCGAAGAACGAGCCGAACAGGTTCGCGATGGTGCCCTTGCCCGAGCCCGACGGGCCGGTCATCGCAATCGCGGTCTCGCACAGCCCCGGCCTCTGCAGCGCGTCCGCCATCCAGCCGAGGACGTACTCGAAGACCTCGTCGTCCCCGCCGCACGCGTTGTCCTGCAGGTGATCGAGGAACCGCTCGCACTTGGGTGGGTACTCGAAGCCGTCATACTCGTCCTCGTCCGGGATCGGGTCGCCGAGGATGTGCACCTTCAGGTCCCGCTCGCGGGCCAGCCCTGCCGGCCAGCCAGCCCAGAGGTTGTAGATGTCGGAGTCGTACTGCCCCTTCAGCTTGCCGGGAAGAAACTCCACCTCCGTGTAGCGCGGCGTCCTGTGATCCCGCAGCCACCACTCGGCCAGCGGCTTGTGGCGAGGCTTGCCCTTGTCGTCGGTGCCCACCTCTATGATCTTCTCGATGTACGCGCTCTTGAACTCGGCAGGAGACATGTGCCCGAGCAGACCGTCGGCCTGGCGCCAGCACACCCTGGGCTTGTCGCCAAACCGGCGCACGAAGAAGTACTCATGAAGCTCGTCCGGGTATCCGATCGAGCGCTCTATCAGCAGGTCCTCCAGGGCCCTCTGATCCAGCACCTCCTCGTGCGCGAGATTGAAGGTGTCCTGCCAGTCCCCCAGGCTGGGCCTGGGGAGCCCCCGGTCGCGGCAGTGATCGCAGAACTCCTCATAGGGCAGCCGCCTGCGAAATACCCAGGGCAGCGAGTTGAAGTAGTCGACGTGGGGGACGCGGACGCCGTCCTCATACTCCAAGAACGGGAATGGGTCGCCCTCGTGCCGGACCACGCGATGCTTCACGCCCAGACGCACCGCGCCGGAGGGATGGGAGAGGTCGCGCTCCTCGAAAGTGATTTCTTCCTGCCCCGCGTCCGGGGCATCATCGTCCTTGGTCATAGCGACCTCTCTACCACCCACCCATTAACACCTCATTAGGACCCGCGCTGCCAGCCCACGGCGCGGGTCACTCCTATCTCGCCGCGACCCGCTCCTCCATCCAGGCGACCACCTCGCTCTCGACGAAGGCGACGCGGTGTGGGCCCAGAGGCACGGGGCGCGGGAAGCGACCCGCGTTGATCAGGCGGTAGGTGTGCGTCTTGCTGAGGGAGGTGCGGTCAAGAACCTCGCGCAGCGACAGGAAGCGAGTGGCCATGCTGGCATCCCTCGGCGATCAATGTTCGCCGAATTATGGGCGATGCCATCGGCGTGCACTTGAGGGCTTATTCGATCCTCGTGTCGAGGTGCCGGTAGTAGTCGTCGTGAACCCTCTTGCACAGGTCCACGCTGTAGCGCGGGTCCATCTCCTGTGCGACCAGCACGAACAGTCGCGCCGCCCGATTGAGACGTGGCAGACGACCCGCGTCATTGCTCGGAGACTCCCCGGTGCGCGGGTCGTGGGTGCCCGCCTCCGAGAAGTCCGGGTGGAATGGCTCGCGCAGCACGCGCCTCCACCACTTGTTGACAAGATGAAACACCGCGACAAGGGGAGGCTTGGCCATGTCCCGGCGATGGTGGAAGCGCCCAGGGTTGCCGCGCCCCCTGCCCCAGTTCTCTCTCCACCACCGATCCCAGTCCTCCAGGCCGGCGCCCGCGTGCTCGCCGTAGTCGTAGTCGTGCGCAGGCTGATCTGGGTTGTAGTTCTTCTCCAGCTGTCGGTGGGGCCGCCACTCGGAGCCCTCGGCCTCGTTGCGCCGGAGCCAATCGCCCAGCACGAGCCGGTGCGTCCGGCTTGCCTCGTGCACCAGCCAGCGCATCGCGTCCGCGTGGGCCCAGAGGGCCGGCTCGTTCATCTGCTCGAGGATGAACAGGACCGGGTCGTACTCGTCCTCGTCCTCGCGGTACGGGACCTCCTTGAACCACTCGCGCTCGGTCATCCTGCCACCCCCATGATGTGCTCGGCGTAGGCGGCCAGCGCCGCCCGCTTCTCGTCCATGTAGTCGTGCTTGTTGTACGTCCTCTGGAGGCCCGGCTTGGCGTGGCCCAGGACGGCGTCGCGCACGTCCTGGCTGAAGCCGAGGTCGGCCAGCCGCGTCTCGCAGGTGACGCGCAGGTCGTGGACCCGGAAGTCGGAGAGCTCGGCCTCCGGGTCGTCCTCCTGCATCGCGGTGAGCGCCCGCTCGTCCAGCCGGGCCTTGGCGCGGCTGAAGCCTGAGACCGGCACCCTCCCGGCCCGCGTCGAGAAGAGGTAGTAGTCGTTGCCCTCGTGCACCGGCAAGGCCTCGACAATGCCCCACGCGGGGTCGGAGAGCGGCACGACGTGGTCGCGCCCGCCCTTGTAGCGCGCGGCCGGGATCTCTAGGACGCGGCGGTCGGCGTGCACCTCTGAGCGCCGCGCCTGGGCCCACTCCCCGCGCCGCTGCCCGGTGAGCATCAGCAGGCGATACATCGGCCCAAAGGGGTGGCCGAGCTCGCCGGCCGCGTGAAATATGACGCGCAGCTCGTCGTCGGTGAGCGCGCGCCCCGCCTCGCCGTTGGCGACGAGATCGTTGCGAACCATGCCGTGAATGGGGTTGTCGGCGACGATCTCGCGGTCCACCGCCCAGTTGAACAGGCGCGACAGGTGCTTGCGGACCTCGCGGGCCGTGCCGACCCGCTCCTGGGCGACCAGCTCGTCCAGCAGCTCGTGCACGTCCGCCCGGCGCACGTCGCGCATCGGCCGCCTGCCCAGCTCGGGGAGGACGTGCAGCTCAAGGCACCGCTCCATCTTTCCCCAGCTTGCGACGGTGCGCTTGGCGTCCTGCTCGATGCAGCGGCGCGCGACCGCCTCGACCGTGTTTGTGTGGCGAAGCAGGTTCTGCTCGCGACGCTCCGGGCGCGGGTCGCGACCCTCGGTGACCACCTCAAGCAGCCTCCGGGCCTCCTCCCGCGCTCTCTTGAGACTGAGGGCGGGGTGCTGGCCCAGGGTGACGCGGTGCTGCCGCGCCTTGAGCAGCCGGCCGCTCGCGCTGACGCCGCCCTCGCCCGTCACCTTGTAGATGAGACTGAACGACTTCACGCCGCGCGGGGTGACGCGCAGCACCAGCCCCGGCACGACCTCGTCGCCCAGCTCGATCCGCCCGCTCTTGGGCGGGCGCAGACGCTCGATGCCCTGCTCGGTGAAGCGTCGCCTGTTCCTGGCCATTGCTGCCCTCCTGGCTGCTGGGGGAGCGGTGGGGGAGCAGATTTCTCAGGATCCCACCGGAACCGCCTGGAACGAATTGTGCCCGAAATTGCGAGCAAAAGCAATGCGTTGTTATCTCACGAAGTTACCGCATGGAACCTGGTGGGACCGTTGGCCCTGCACTTGGTAAGGGTGGGGTCGGAGGTTCAATTCCTCCCGGCGGCACCATTGCTTCGACGAATGCGATCCCAAAGCCAGGAAGATTTCGGCGTTCAGCGCGATGCCGGCGCCTGTCCGGCCCGCGGCATGGCGCCCGGCTGATCCGGATACAGGGGATAACGGCCGCACAGCGCGGAGACCTCGCGGCGTACGGCGGCCAGGCGGCGCTCGTCGCCGCCGCCCGCTGCCAGCGCATCGAGCATGTCGCCGACCAGCTCGCCGATGCGGCGGAATTCCTGCCTGTCGAACCCGCGCGTCGTTCCGGCCGCCGTGCCGAACCGCAGGCCCGAGGTCACCGAGGGCTTTTCCTCGTCGAACGGCATCATGTTCTTGTTCGTCGTGATGCCTGCCCGTTCGAGCCATGCGCAGGCGACATCGCCGGTGAGGCCGTGCCGGCGCAGGTCGACGAGCAGCAGATGCGTGTCCGTCCCGCCCGAAACGACGTCATAGCCGCGGTCCGCCAGCGCACCCGCCATGGCGCGCGCGTTCGCGACCACCGCGGCGGCGTAGTCGCGGAACGACGGCCGCAGCGCCTCGCCGAGGCACACGGTCTTGGCGGCCATCGTGTGCAGATGGGCGCTGCCCTGCACGCCCGGAAACAGGGCGGAATCGACCCGCTTCGCGATTTCGGGCGCGTCGCACAGCACGAGGCCGCCGCGCGGGCCGCGCAGCGTCTTCGTGGTCGTCGTCGTGACGATGTCCGCCTGCCCGAAGGGCGTCGGATGCGCGCCTCCGGCGACGAGGCCGGCGAAATGCGCCATGTCCACCATGAGCCGGGCGCCGACCCGGTCCGCGACCGCTCGGAATGCGGCGAAGTCGAGCGCCCGCGGATAGGCGGAGCCGCCGGCGATGATCAGCGTCGGACGATGCTCGGCGGCGCGCGCCGCCACTTCGTCCATGTCGATCCGGCCGTCCTGTCGGCGGACTCCGTAGTGGGCGATGTCGTAGATGCGCCCGGTCAGGCTGAACGGCGCCCCGTGCGAGAGATGCCCGCCCGCATCGAGACGCATGCTGAGGATGCGCTCGCCGGGCTTGACGAGCGCATGGATCGCGGTCCGGTTCGCCTGCGTGCCCGAGTGGGGCTGCAGATTGCAGTAGGCAGCGCCGAAAACGCGCCGCGCCCGGTCGATGCCGAGCCGCTCCATGTCGTCGACGACCGCCGCGCCGCCGTGGTAGCGCGCGCCCGGGTAGCCTTCCACGGTCTTGTTGGTGATGACGGAGCCTTGCGCTTCGAGCACGGCGCGGCTGACGATGTTCTCCGAGGCGATCAACTCCACGCCGGCGCGCTGGCGCGCGAGCTCGCGCGCGACGATGTCCGCCATTTCAGGATCGGTTTCGGCGAGGGGCGCATTGAAGAGCCTTGCGTCGTCCGTCGTCATGCGGTGAAGCCCGCGGCAAGGCAGTCGTCGCCCAGGGGCTCGACCGGCGTCGTGTCGCGGTGGTGCTGGTGATCGGGCCGACCCTCCTTGGTCCAGGCATTCCCGACCGGGTTCAGGATGAGCGAGAAGATGCGCCGGTCCCAGGGCGATATGTTGCCGGGAGAGCCGTGCACCAGACTGTCGCAGAAAATCAGAGCGGTGCCGGCCGGTCCCGTGGCGGACACGATGCCGCGCCGTTCGACGAGCTCCGCCACCGTCGTGCGATCCACCACCCAGAGCGGATAGCTCGTCGTCTCGACGTCGAGCGAAGCTTCGACGGGCCCGTCCTTGTGCGAACCGGGGATGAACCAGAGCGGCCCGTTGAACTCGGTCACGTCGTCGAGAAGAATGTGCAGGTTGAGGGCGAGCGGCTCGGGTACGCCGTCCTCGGCGTGGTGGGTCGCGAAATCGTAGTGCCACTGCCAGACCTCGCCCGAGAAGCCGAGCTTGGCATTGACTTTGACCTGCTGGATGTAGAGCCGCCGATCGCCGAGGATCTGCGCCGCGGGCTCGAACAGGCGCGGATGGCGCACGACGCGGGCATAGGTTTCGTCGCGCAGGTGGAGGCCCATCGCCGTGCGCACCGCGCCCGTCCCCTTCTCGCGGAAATTCGCCGGATGGTCCGCGCCGAACAGCGTGGCGAGCGGCCGGCGCAGGGCCTCGACCTCCGCCGCCGAGAACAGCCCCTCGAGGACGAGG
>Ga0210144_1000737_pt1 | contig 15426 bp, 10 predicted proteins | sample Muzzi_PWA_D2_FD_185532 | JGI IMG/M metagenome (GOLD analysis project Ga0210144, IMG submission 185532) | Wetland microbial communities from San Francisco Bay, California, USA, that impact long-term carbon sequestration - Muzzi_PWA_D2 (SPAdes) | ecosystem: Environmental > Aquatic > Marine >...
CGGCATCGTCGCCCTTGGCGGCAGCGGCGGTGATGGGGGCACCGGCGGCAAGGTGGTCGTCACCCTCGGTACAGATGCGGTGGTGACCACGCAAGGCGACGACGCGGATGCGATCTACCTGCAGAGTGTCGGCGGCGGCGGCGGCAGCGGCTCCAGCGCGCTGGCGCCCGGCGTCGAGTTCAGCATGGCCTACGGTGGCTCTGGCGGCTCTGGTGGTGACGGCGGCAACGTCACCTTCACCAATGGCGGCGCGGGCGCCGCGGCTCTCGGCCTCGGCAAGATCGACTACACGATCGTTACCGAAGGTGACCGTGCCCGCGGCGTATTCGCCCAGTCGATTGGCGGCGGCGGTGGCGATGGCGGCAATGCGATCTCGGCGAGCGCAGGGCTTGCGGTCGACGTGGCACTGGGGGCAAGCGGCGGCGGAGCCACTGCCGGCGGCGGCGGCACGGTGATGGTGACTGTCGGCGACAACATCATGACCTCGGGGAATAACGCGGCCGGTATCTTCGCCCAGTCAGCTGGCGGCGGTGGCGGTTCGGCCGGAAACACCATCAGCAGCGCCAACGGCTACAGCATCTCCGCCGGGGTGGCGCTGGGTGGCACCGGCGGGAGCGGCGGCGCCGGTGGCGCCGTCTCAGTCGTCGCCAATGGCGCGGTGGCCACGGCAGGGAAATCGTCCTCGGCGATCGTGGCGCAGAGCGTCGGCGGCGGTGGCGGCCATTCGGGCGTGACAATGTCCGGCAATGCCATCGAGCTCGCCGGTGCCAGCATCGCCCTCGGCGGCGACGGTGGCGCCGGCGGCAACGCCAACACAGTCCGGGTCGAGGCGAACGGCTCATTGGCGACAGGCGGCGCGGGATCGGACGCCGTCTTGGCCCAGAGCATCGGCGGCTCCGGCGGTGCGGCAAGCACGGTGATCGCGGCCACCGGCGTCGGTGGCGCGGCGTCCGTCGATATCGGCATTGGAGCCAGCGGCGGCTCCGGCGGCAATGGCGGTATCGTCGACGTGACCGTCGCCGACACCATCGCGACGGGCGGTGACAATTCGTACGGCATCATCGCGCAAAGCATCGGCGGCGGCGGCGGCAACGGCAGCATAACCATATCGGGGAGCTTTGCCGCGATGGGCGACGCCAATATCTCGGTCGGCGGCGATGGCGGTGGCAGCGGCACAGGCGGTGACGTCACCGTTTCGGCCGCCGGGATCACCACCACCGGCTACGGCAGCGTCGGTATCCTTGCCCAGAGCATCTCCAATGCGGGTGGCAACGGAGGATTCACCATCGATGGCTCGGGTCTCTCCGGCGCCAATGTTGGTGTTGCAGTCGCAGGCTCCGGCGGTAGCGGCGGCAGCTCGGGCGATGTCAAGGTGAAAATCGGATCGGTCGCGACCGCCGGCAACGCCGCCACCGGGGTCATGGCGATGAGCGTAGCCGGAGGCGGCGGCAGCGCTATGGGCGGTGTCAGCGGCACCATGGCCTCGATGGGCGAGGTTGGTGTGACCATCGGCGGTAGCGGGGGCAGCGGGGGCAAGGCCGGCACCGTCAAGATCACGGCGAACGGTGTCATAAAGACCGTCGGCGACAGTGCCTATGGCATCTTTGCCTTGAGCCAGGGCGGGTCCGGCGGCAACGGCGGCTTTGCCATTGAAGGTTCCCTCACGGCCGGTGAATACTCCGGCACAGCCAATGTGACGATCGGCGGCGCCGGCGGCGATGGCGGCAGGGGTGGGGCTGTGACCGTCGCCAACACCGGGGCCGATGGCTCGTCGCCGTCGATCTCCGTGGCGGGATACGCCTCGCGCGGCATCGCGGCGCAGTCGATCGGCGGGAGCGGCGGTAACGGCGGATCGGTTTACTCCGGCAACCTCACCGTAAGTGGCACTGCCGGTATTCAGCTCGGCGTCAATGTCGGTGGTGGCGGCGGCAAGGGGGCGGTCGGCGGTGGCGTCACGGTGACCAATGACGGCGCGATCGAAACCGGCGGCATCTACGCAGACGCCATTTTCGCCCAAAGCATCGGCGGCGACGGTGGCAACGGCGGCAGCAGCTACAGCGTGTCAATACAGGCGACCACCAGCAGCACCGCCACGATCCAGACCTCGGTCGGTGGCGCCGGTGGATCGGGCAACAACGGCGGCAAGGTCGAGGTCGCCAACTCCGCTGCGCTGACAACCACGGCCGATGCCGCTGCGGCCATCCACAGCCAGAGCGTTGGCGGTGGCGGCGGGCGAGGTGGCAACGCGGCCTCGCTGATGTTCGACTTCACCAACCCGCCGACGGAAGGCACCACGGTGCAGATCAATGCCGACGCGGTCGTCGGCGGGTCGGGGGGTGCCGGCGGCAACGGCGGTGCGGTGAAGGTTACGAATAGCGGCGTCATCGGCACCAAGGGCAGGACTTCATGGGGCATCTACGCCCAGAGTGTCGGTGGTGGCGGTGGCGACGGCGGCTCGGTCTCCAGCCAGGTGATCACGGTCAACGGCCAATGCATCGTGAGCTCCACGTTCGGCTTTAACTGCACCAGCCCGGGCGGCATCCAGACGATATACGAACCGTCCCTGCAGATCGCGGTCGGCGGCCAGGGCGGCGCCGGCGGAAACGGCGGGACCGTGACCGTCGATAACAGGGAGGCGATCACGACGGAAGGCTACGACGCCACTGCCATCTTCGCCCAATCCGTCGGTGGCGGTGGGGGCGCTGGCGGTTACAGCAACATCGGCATCGCCCCTTGGGCGCCGGATGCAATCATTGCGGACATCAACGAGATCATCGGCCTATCCCGCCAGGTTGCCAACCTGACGAGTTACCAGAACCTCCGCGTGGTAATCGGCGGCCAGGGCGGCGCGGCGGGCAATGGCGGCAAGGTGTCGGTGACCAACGGTGCCGCGGTCCACACCACCGGCGACTCGGCCTACGCGGTGTTCGCCCAGTCGGTCGGCGGCGGTGGCGGCAACGGCGGCAACGCCCTCGGCTCCTTCGGCACCCTCATCTCGGCCAACGTCGGCGGCGCCGGAAGCGGCGGCGGCAATGGCGGTGCCGTCTCAGTCACCTCGAGCGGCCCGATCAGCACCACAGGCGACGGCTCGGTGGCGATCTTCGCTCAGTCGGTCGGCGGCGGCGGCGGTTCGGCTGGGGATATCGAAGCAGCCCTCAATCATTCTTGGGCCGACCTCAACATCGGGATCAGCGTTGGCATCCAACTTGCGGCCGGCAACGGCGGCAACGGCGGCGACGTGACGATCAAGCTTTCGGACGATGGCACGATCACCACAACGGGCAAAAACGCTGACGGGATCTTCGCGCAGAGCGTCGGCGGTACCGGCGGCGCTGCTGGCCTGGCCGGCGCGTCCGGCGGCGGCGTATCGGTTTTTGCCGGCAGCGTCGGCGATGCCGGCAAAGGCGGCAACATCACCATCACCACGTCCGGCACGGCGATCAACGTTTCCGGCACCGGTGCCGAAGGCATCTTCGCCCAGAGCGTCAGTGGTACGAAGTCAACATCGGCGCTGGCGTCGACCGCCGGCACGATTGACATCAATGTGACGGCGGACGTCATCGCCTCAGGCGCGAATGGGCGCGCGATGCTGCTGCAAAGCCAGGGCTTTGAAGGAAACGGCGCGATCACCGTCAAGGTCGGCAAGCGCGCCACGGTGTCGACGGCGAAGAATGGCTACGAGACGATTGGTTTCCTCGACGGCGTGAACAACACGCTCACCAATGCCGGGATAATCGAGAAACCCGAAGGCGGGAGTCTTACCGGTTATGTGGTGCGTGCCGAAGGCGGCAAGCTGGCGATTACCAACGATGGCACCCTCAACGGATCGATCCTGCTCGACGCATCTCATGCAAACAGCATTGCCAATAGCGGCGATCTCGGCCTCGGCCTCACGGTCGACCTCGGCAAGAAGTCCACCCTGCAGAACGATGGAACGATGTCGGCCGGAACCATCGGAACAATCGGCAATTCGACCATTACCGGAGCGCTGACCCAATCCTCCAGCGGGATACTCTATGTCGACTTCGCTTTTGCTGGTGGCAACGATCGGGTCACGACGACCTCAGACAGCCCCGCCCCCGAGCTTGCCGGGATAGTCGTCCCCGCGCCCCTTTTCCAGACGCTCCCGCAGAACGGCGCCACGGGCAGCTTTGTGATCTTCGCAGCCAAATCCGGCATCGCCGCGAACAGCCTCACCGTCGACAGCACCGCGACCATCAACTACGTGCTCAGCCAAAAGGCAGCCTCGGGAGCCGGCCAGAAAGTCGTGCTCTCCTATGACGTCGACTACACGCCGTGGAACACCTCGGCACTGCCGTCAGGCCTCGACATCACCCGGAACCACATCAATTTCGCCAACTACATGAACGACCAGGTGAAGGCGCGCCGCCGGGACATCGCCTCCGGCACAAACAAGCTTGCCTTCGTCGACGACCTGACCCGCTACATCCTCAACATCCAGGACGTGGCCGACCTTGTCGACGTCTATGACCGCTTCGCGCCGGCCACCTTCTTCGCCCCGGCCGATGCGGCGTTGTTCTCCTCCTTCGGTTTTGCCGATTCGCTGAACAGCTGCCCCGATCAGAGCGCCAGCGGAACGGCGGTCTTCACCCGCGACGGCTCCTGCGTCTGGGCCGAGCTCGGCGGCGCCGCCGGCCGCAGCGACACCCATGGCGGTTCCGTCGGTTTCAATGAGGATGCCTTCAACGCGGCCGGCGGCATTCAGTCGGAATTCGTCGACCGGGTGTTCGCCGGCTTTGCCTTCGACTACCAGACCGCCAGGCTATGGAATGACGTGTTCAGCGGCAACGGTGATCGCTTCCAGTTCGGTGGATCGCTGAAGAAGGAGTGGCGCAACTCGACGCTTTCGGCTTCGCTGTCCGGCGGTTTCGGCAACTACGACCTGACCCACCAGATTCTCACTCCGGGCGGGGCGGAGACCGCGCATTCCAGTCCCGACACCAGCTGGCTGGCGGCGCATGCCCGCTTCAGCCACGTGTTCGACCTCACCGACAATGCCTACGTGAAGCCGTGGATCGACGTCGGCGTTGACCAGCAATGGCAGGGGTCATTCAAGTCGAAGACCGGCGACGCCTACGGCATCGACGTCGGCGCGGCCGATGCCACTTTCGTGAGCCTCAATCCGATGGTAGAGGTCGGCGGGGTGTTGGACGTGATGGGCATGACGACCGAGGCCAACTTCAGGGCCGGTGCGCTGGCGATCGTCAGCGGCGACGGCTGGTCGGCGAAGGCGCGCCTGCACGGTACGGGCGGCCGCGGTCCGACCTACACGATCAGCGACGACGTCAACACCCTGTTCGCCCAGATCGGCGCCAGCATCAAGACGCGGGTCAACCGCAACGCCACGCTCGAGCTCGGCTTCGACGGCCTCTTCTCCGCCGACCAGCAGCAATATGCCGGCACCGCGAGGCTGAATGTCAACTTCTGATCGTTCGCCCCGCCCGGTCTGCTCGGATGCCGGGCGATGGGCGGGCTTGTCTCTGTTGCGACCGCGCTTCCTCAGGTCCGTCGCGGCGCGCTTGGTGGCGATGCTCTTCGTCGTCGGGCCGGTCGCCGCGTTCGCTCAGGACGGTGGCGGCGAGGGACAAGGGCAAGGTGCAGGGCAGGCCCAGGCGCCGCCCTGGGCCGTGCACTGTACCGCGCCGGCGCGCGACGGACCGCTCGACTGCCAGATGCAGCAGCGGGCCGTCGTCACCAAGACCGGCCAGCTTCTGATCCTGGTCACCGTGCGGGTGCCGGCCGAAACGCGGAAGCCGGTGATGGCGATCCAGGTCCCGCTGTCGCTCAATCTTCAGGCGGGCATCGGCATCGATATCGATGGCCAGAACGCCACCAAGCTGGACTACCAGACCTGCGACCCCCAGGGCTGCTACGCAGCGATGCCGATCTCCGACGCTTTTCTGCAGGCGATGTTCAAAGGGTTGAAGCTCAACGTCATCATCCAGAACCTCAACAAGCAGACCTTGACGGTGCCGATGTCGCTGGGCGGCTTCACCGACGTCTATGGGAGTGTTCGCTGACCAAGCCGGGGTTCCTCACTGCGGTAGAGCGGACAGGTGGGATCCGATGAACGACGGTCGGCTTCGCGCCGCAATTTTGGCCGAAGGGTAGCAACGCCAAATTGATCAGCAGAGGGTGCTGTTGCCCCGATCCGAGTGCACCATTCCAATCGTTGAGCTGATTACCGCTTCTGGCGCATGGCGGAAGCACTCACCGAAGCAGCGGATGTCGGTTGTGTGGGCTACACCTGACTTCTCGTCTGGACGGCCCCTCCCGTCGGTCGGTCACGCTCTAGTCGCGGGCGCAGCCCTACGACCGGAGCCGCCAGGTTTTGGCGTCTCCGCCCATGCGGGTAACGATCGTTGCCGCAAAGGGCGCGGCGGTTCTGCCTCTGCCTGGCCCGCGCTTCTGTCCGGAGTCGGCCGTTGAGCGCGCTCCATGATGGGGTCCGGCGAGGTGAGGTCGTCCAAGCTCACAGCACGTGCTGAATGCGGGCACCGCACAGGGATCGAAACGGACTGACCTTCCCACGTCCTCGGCAGAGCAGATCGCTACGCCGGAACGATCCCTACGCGGCTTGTCCGCCAGCTTGCTGGCCGAACCGGAAATCTGTGCCGTCCATCCACGTGCGGCGCATGATGATGGCCAGCTTGCGCGCGACCGCGACGCAAGCCTTCTTCATGCCGATACGCTTCGCCAGCTTGACACCTCAAGCTCTCAGGCTCGACCACTTCCGGGAGATTCGCAGATGGGAGTTGGCCGCTTCGTAAAGCGCGTGCCGCATAAGCTTGTCCCCGCATTTGCTGATATTGCCCGAGCGGTCGATCTCGCCCGATTGATAGACCCGCGACGTAAGCCCTAGACTAGATGCGCGGCGACGGCCTTCGAGTCTCTGAAGCGGCGCGGATCGTCAATCGTCGCCTTGAAGGAGAGGCTCACGATAGGACCGACACCGGATATGGTCATCAGCCGCCTGCACACCTCATCCTGGCGCGCGATCCGCGAAAGCTCGCGGTCCAGAACGACCTTCTGCCTGCGCATCATGTTGCGGGCTTCAAGCAAGGGGCCAATGGCCATCTGCAGCTCCGGCTCGTCGGTCAGCATCGCTTCGACTTTGGCGGCGAACCGGCCGCGGTGAACCAGTCCAAGTTTGAGGCCATGCACCTTCAGCAGTCCCCGGATCGTGTCCTCGATCGCGAGCATGTGGTCCACGAACTTCCTTCGAGCGATCAGCCTAGTTCGCAGGAGCTGCGATGCCTTGCTCTTGACATGGACAGGGCGGTAGTGGTCGAGCCGCATCATATCCGCGATACCGCGAGCGTCGCTGCGATCCGTCTTGTTCGGACGCGAGGAGAGAAATCGCTGTGCGTGGCGGATCTCGATGCAAGCAGTCTGAAGACCGCTCTCGACAAGCGCACCGTATAGCCACTCCGAAAGCGGGCAGGCTTCGATACCGACGAGCGTGATCGACGCGTGCCAGGGCATCAACGCTTTGATGAGCGGCGCGGGCTCACTCTCAGCCTTGCCTTCCCACACCGCAGAGCCATCCGCCTCGACGATGCAGATCGAGGTCATCTTCAACGAAACGTCCAATCCGACAAACAGGGCCATCGCGCTTCTCCTTTGCTGGGGCCGAATCAATCCCAGCTCAAGGCTAGCCAGAGGCCGGGATCGGATTACCCCAGCTCGCGCAGCTGAAGGACGGCGCTTTGTGCTCCGCTTCCGCATCTGCTCCTGGCAGTCTTCATTTTTGTTCGGCCGACAAGGACAGCGCCGTCCCGGCGCTGACTTCCAAGAGCCGGAAGGGGTCAGGCAGGTCGTGTCCCCGGTGATGGTGTAGCTCTTCGGAGCAAGTTGCGAGCGAAGCGCGTCCCATAGCGCTGTAGCGAGCGGCTTGCGGTGGTCATCGATGGTTCGCCGGTCAAGGTCGGATTGTTCACACAACCTGATTCGAGGAACCGATCGATGACCGACGAGACGATGAACCTGAAGACGCTGATCGAGAAGACCCCGGATGCCGATCTGCTGCGGGAGATGATCGGCTTTGCCGCCGGGCGGCTGATGGAACTGGAGGTGGGCGCAGCCACCGGCGCCGGCTATGGCGAGAGAACCCCGCTGCGGCTGGTGCAGCGCAACGGCTACCGGGATCGCGACTGGGAGACGCGCGCCGGCACCGTCGAGCTGCGCATTCCGAAGTTCAGGAAGGGCGCCTACTTCCCGGGCTTCCTTGAACCGCGCCGCATGGCCGAGAAGGCGCTCACCGCCGTGATCCAGGAAGCCTACATCCAGGGCATCTCGACGCGCTCGGTCGACGACCCCCGCCTCCGCGGGGGCAGGCTGTGGTCAAGGCGATGGGCGCCAGCGGTATCTCGAAGAGCTAGGTCAGCCGGCTGTGCGAGGAAATCGACGGCAAAGTAGGCCTTCCTCGAGCGGCCGATCGAGGGCGACTGGCCCTACATCTGGATCGACGCCACCTACCTCAAGGTGCGCCGCGGCGGCCGTATCGTCTCGGTCGCCGTCATCATCGCCACGGCCTTCGCCCAGGAAACAGTGGAGGCCGCCAGCACTCAATGGCGCGCCGTCGCTGACCAGATCCGACCTAAGGTGCCCAAGCTCGCTGCCATCATGGACGAGGCCGAGCATGACGTGCTCGCCTACATGACCTTCCCGAAAGAGCATCGCCCCAAGCTGCACTCGATCAACCCGATCGAGCGCATCAAAGGCGAGATCAAGCGCAGGACCGACGTCCCCCGGGTCGGGCTTCGCCCGCCCGAGGGCAGGCTATGGCATCTTCCCCAATGACGAAGCCGTCGTCCGCCTCGTCGGCGCTCTGCTGCTCGAACAGAATGATGAATGGCCCGTCCAGCGCCCGATACATGACCCTGGAAACCATCGCACCCTTGAGCGATGATCCGCTCATCAACTTGCCAGCCGTGGCGCGCTGATCAGCCCGGCAATCGCCGGCGAACACGGCGACTAACGCCGTCAGCTACACCACTCAACGGGACACGATCCTTCTAGTCTAGCTGTTCGGCTCGGAACATGTCACAAAGTCCAAATCCTACCCACGCAACCAGTTAACCGAGCAATCGGCTCGGCAGAGAGCTACCTCCCACTCCCAGATTGGAGCGAAAACCGAGTGCATTCTCTGGCACAATTTTGGCACACCGGGGAGCGAAAATCAGCGACATCCAGCGACATGAGGCGACACTAAGTCATTGAAAAACAAGAATCAGGTAATGAAATCAAACGCCCGGATTGCCCTCCGAAGGCAGAGGTCACAGGTTCGAATCCTGTCGGGTGCGCCAACTCTCCCTGCTGGGTCGACACGCCCGTCAATGAGCGGGCGATCGAGTTCGTCAGTGGCAGAGAAGCACGGGCTCGCGTCGTTGCGGCAGGCCCGCTCGGCCGCCGTGCCAAACCGGCCGAGATCGCCCCCCTCTACGTCTACCTCGCCTTGGACCGGACAGGCGATCCTTATCGACTGCGAAGTTCACAACTGATCAGGCCCGAAGCAACGGCCAACGACGCCAAGTTCAGCGTCCAGCCGCTTGTCTGCTACCTCGCAGGCCGCGCTGACGCTTGAGGCTCGAGCAGCGTCTTCACTGCCTCGGATCGACCGGTTTGGGCGCTTTCTGCTGCTGCGACGCCGCACAGCACCGACATGGCTCCAGCTCGCGCCCCCGCGCGCCGGCCGAGCGGGTCCGGCGTTCCCGGAACGAAGAGCAGCGCCTGCAAAGCCGGGTCGCCACCGAAATGTCCCCCCGGCTCATGCTCGACGGCAACACGGTCGACCGCACCGAAGTTGCGGATCAACAGGATCTCGTCGAAAGCCGGCACCGGGAACGGTTGTCGCTCGTATTGGCGGATCTCGATCCGGCCCTTCTGGCCGTTGAAGGCAAGGTGGTATCCCTCGATCGGCATGAAGGCGTTGAGCGAGTAGGACACTTGGACGCCGTTCTCGTAAAGGATCACGGCGGTCATCGTGTCGAAGATGTCGATCTCCTCGCGGAACACGCACGCATCGCGGAAATAGCCATCGGCCCGTGACGGCTCCTCATACAGCGACTCGAGCCAGGGGTCGGCGGCAAGGTCCAGGAAGTAGTCGCATTCCCCGGCGTGTTCGCATGTCCGGCATCGCGTGCCGCGATAGGGACCCGCGCTCCCGTAGTGGCGGAGCGCGCCTCGCGCGAAAACCTCCTCCGGATCGGCGGCAAGGTACCAGTTGAGCAGGTCGAAATGGTGCGTCGCCTTGTGGACGAAGAGGCTGCCGCCATAGGCCATGAAGGCATGCCAGCGGCGGAAATAGTCGGCGCCGTGACGGACATCGAGATACCAGTGGAAGTCGACCGAGGTCACGTCGCCGATCTCGCCGGCGAGCAGCAGTTCCTTGATCTTCCGCGCCGTCGGCGCGCTGCGATAGTTGAAGGCGACGTCGACCCGACGACCGGTGCGCTGCTCGGCGTCGAGGATGCGCCGACAGGCTTCAGCGGTGGTCGCCATCGGCTTTTCGGTGATCACGTCGGCACCCGATTCGAGCGCCGCGACGATGATGTCCGCATGAGTATCGTCGCGCGAACAGACGATGACGGTGCCCGGCCTGATCTCCCCTAGCATTGTCGCGGTGTCGGTGAAGATCGGCGCGTCAATGCCGATCGCCTCCCGGGCAACCGCAAGGCGCTCGGGATTGGTGTCGCTCAACGCGACCAATTCGACCCTTTCGCCGTGATTGGCGAGCAGGTTGCGACCCCAATTTCGTACGCCGCGGTCCCCTGATCCGACGAGCGCGACGCGGCGTTTGGCTGGTTGACCTGTCATAGCTTCAACAGACAGTCCTGTAGCGTTCGATGATGACCGAAAGAACCTCGTCGATCTGCCGCGACCACCAGTGGTCGGAAAGCACCTCAACCTCGTACGCACCATTGAAGCCGAGCGCCTCGACCGCTGCACGAAGCTTGCGGATCTCGATGACACCATCGCCCATCATGCCGCGTCCGGAGAGAACGCTCATGGTCGGCACCAGCCAGTCGCAGAGGTGGAAGGTCAGCATCCGGTCGGCGCCGACCCGGGCGATCTGCGACAAAATCTCGGTATCCCACCAGACATGATAGACATCGAGCGCGATGCCGAGGCCGCGTGACCGTGACGGGTCGATGGCGTCACAAAGATCAAGTGCCTGACGCAGGGTGCACACGCACGAGCGCTCGGCCGCCATCATCGGGTGAAGCGGCTCGAGGGCGAGCGGCATGCCAGCCGTCTCGGCGTAGGCCAGCATCTCGGCAAGACCGTCGGCGACCTGAGCACGCGCACCTGCGAGATCGCACGAGGCCGCCGAGCCCGGCCGGGCGAAGTGAGGCAGGCCGCCGACGACGATCACCAGGCACGGAGCACCGAGAGCGACCGCCTCGTCGACGGCGCGACGGTTGTCGTCGCGTACCTCGATGCGATGCGCATCGTCGGTCGGGAAAAGCCCGCCGCGGCAGTATCCCGAGAGGCGTAACCCGCCGTCGTGGACCGCGCGCACCGCGCGCTCCAGGCCGATCTCATGGACCTGATCGCGCCACGGCGCCACGTTGGAGATGCCGTGCCGCGCGGCAGCGTCGAGGATGGCAAGGAGGCCACCCTGCTTGCGAACGGTCCCGGTGTTCAGGGAAAGGAATTGCAGTGTTTCGTCGGCGGCGAGATCGCGCATGCTCAGTCGACCCCATGCAGGGTCAGGAACGTCCGAAGCCGCCCGACCGCCAGGTCGGGGTCGACAATGAGGCCGGCGTCATTCGCCAGACGCGCGACCCCGCAGAGATGCGTGAGCGATCGGGCGCTCTGCTGGCCGCCCACCATGCTGAAGTGGTCCTGATAGCCATTGAGCCAGGCCAGGAACACGATGCCGGTTTTATAGAAGCGGGTGGGCGCCGCGAAGATGTGGCGCGAGAGTGGGACGGTGGGCTCGAGCGTGTCGCGGAACCCTGACTCGTTGCCGGCAGCAAGGTCGGTCAGGGCCGCCGATGCCGCCGGTGCGATCGCATCGAAGATGCCGAGAAGAGCGTCAGAGTAGCCCTCGTCGTCACCTATAATCAGCTCGGCGAAATTGAAGTCGTCGCCGGTGTACATGCGCACGCCCTTCGGCAGCTTGCGGCGCATGGCGATCTCGATGCGGCCGTCGAGGAGCGAGACCTTGATGCCGTCCACCTTCCCGGCATGGGCGGCAATCGCCTCCAGGGCCGTCGCCATGGCGGTCGGGATGTCGCGCGAACCCCAATAGCCGGCAAGAGCGGGGTCGAACATGTCGCCGAGCCAATGGATGATTACCGGCTCTCGGACCTGCCCGAGCAGGCGGTCGTAGACAACAAAGTAGTCGTCGGCGGATCTCGCGATGCGGGCCAGCGCCCGGCTCGCCATCAGGATGATCGGGGCGCCCGCCGCCTCTATCGCCTCGATCTGCTCCTCGTAGGCGCGAATGACCTGATCGATCGATCGCGCGTCGGCGGGATCGAGCTGGTCGGTGCCCGCACCGCCGGCGAGGCGACGGTGGCCGTCGGCCTTCGCCGCCTCGCTCGATCGGCGGATCAGCTCCCGCGCGTTCAGCCAGTCGAGCCCCATGCCGCGCTGGGCGGTGTCCATCGCCTCGGCGACGCGCATGCCGAGGCCCCACAAGTGACGGCGATAGGCAATGGTCGCGTCCCAATCAATGGCCGGAGTAAGCCACGGGTCGACGTCGGCACGCGGATCGGCGACGACGTGGGCGGCAGCGATCGCCACCCGGTTGAACGCTGCCTTCGTGGTTTGCGGATAGGGGCTGGCCACGCTGAAGCGAACGCGTTCGAGGCGGCCATCTGGGGTGGGCAGATCGATATCGGGCATGCGATCAGGCGGGAAACGCCGGCACGTCGATCCACCGTCGCTCGCGCCAGCTTTTCAGCCCGGCATCAACGAGCTGCAGGCCCTTGGCGCCCTCGCGCAAGGTGTAGGGCCAGGGAGCATCTTCGGCCACGTGGCGGATGAACATCTCCCACTGGCTGCGGAAGCCGTTGGGATAGGAAATAGCGTCCGGCACCTCCTGCCAGTCGGCCCGGAAATCCCGAGTCTGCTTCTCATCCGGATTCCAGACTGGCCGCGGCGTTGCAACGCGCGGCTGGATGCGGCAACTGGAGAGGCCCGCGACCGCCGAACCGTGTGTACCATCGACCTGGAACACGACGAGGTCGTCGCGGTAGACGCGCGTCGCCCAGGACGAGTTGATCGTTGCGATGATCCCTCCTTCGAGCTGGAAGGCGGCGAAGGCCGCGTCCTCGGCCGTAGCTTTGTAGGCCTTGCCGGCTTCGTCGATTCGCTCGGGGATGTGAGTTACGCCGAGACAGGAAACGCTCTCGACGATGCCGAAGAGATGGTCGAGCACGTAGCGCCAGTGGCAGAGCATGTCGAGAATGATGCCGCCGCCGTCCTCGGCGCGATAGTTCCACGACGGTCGCTGGGCAGGCTGGAGGTCGCCCTCGAAGACCCAGTAGCCGAACTCCGATCGCACCGCCAGCATCCGGCCAAAAAACCCGGCCTTGCGAAGCAGGGCGAGCTTGAGCAGCCCGGGGAGGAACAGCTTGTCCATGACGACGCCGTTCTTCAGTCCGCGCTCTTCGGCGAGTCGCGCGACATTCAGGGCGGCGTCGAGCGTGGTGGCCGTCGGCTTTTCGCAGTAGACGTGCTTGCAGGCAGCAAGCGCCCGCTCCAGCAGCTCTGGCCGCATCAGCGTCGTGCCGGCATCGAAGAAGATTTCGTCCTCGGTACTGCCGAGCGCCGCATCGAGGTCGGTGGTCCACCGCTCGACGCCATGAGCGGCAGCAAGGGCTTCGAGCTTCTCGGCGTTGCGCCCGACAAGGATGGGGTCGGGCATGACGCGGTCGCCGGACTTGAGCACGACGCCGCCAGCGGCGCGAATCGCCAGAATCGAGCGAATGAGATGCTGGTTCGTACCCATTCGCCCGGTCACGCCGTGCATGATGATGCCAAGGCGCCGGATTGCCACGATCGAAGGGATCCCCCCATGCTAAGTAACAAGACAGTTACTAAATGGCGAGCCGAACCGAGTCAATCGCGGGCATCATGCCACGCTGGCTTGTGATTGGAGCGGGCGGTGCCAGGTCGCGACGATGTTGGGGTCTAGCTCCCTAACACTGGCCGATCAGTCTCGTCTTTTGCATAGTGCCCTTCCTGACGGTACCTTTACCGCAATGCGCCGCGGCGCGGGACGGCCTGGAGACGAATTTGGTTGACCGCTACGAGGAAAGCCCGAGTTCGCCGTCGAGCAACGTGCCGGGCACGAAGCCGCCGCAGCGGCCCCGCAACCCCGAACGGACCAAACGCGACATCCTGGTCGCCGCCCGCAGCGAGTTCTGCGAATACGGGCTGGACGGCGCACGCGTCGACCGGATTGCGGCCCGCGCCGCCGCCAACAAACGGCTGCTCTATCATTATTTCGGAAACAAGGAAGCGCTCTACTCGGCAGTGCTCCTCGAGGCCTACCGCGAGATTCGGGCGGGCGAGCAGAAGCTCCATCTCGGCGAGCTTTCGCCGGAGGAAGCGATGCGAGAGCTGGTGCGGTTCACCTTCAACCATTTTCGCGACAATCCCTGGTTCATTCGCCTGCTTGCGACCGAGAACATCCTCCGGGCCGAGTACGTGAAGCGGATCAAGGAGGTGCCGGAACTGCACTCGCCGATCGTTGCCCAAATCCGGGACGTCCTGGCCGCCGGGCAACGCCAGGGGCTGTTCCGGAAGGGCGTCGACCCGGTCCACCTCTATATTTCCATCGCCGGGGTCAGCTATTTCTATTTCTCGAACATCCACACGCTTTCCGTGATCTTCAAGGTTCCGCTCGAGTCGAAGAAGGAGACGGCAAGGCGTCGAACGCATGCCGAGGAGGTGATTCTCGGCTACCTACGCGCGTAATCCCGACTGAACTCTTGTCACTAAATAACTGGGGAGTTACTTTCTCCGAAGCGCGATACCGACCCGGAGGGATCGCCCGAACCAAATGGGAGGGTGAAACATGACCCAACGGCGCCAGTTCGGTGGCCTGCTGGCCTCCGGCGCATCGCTGGCAGTGTTCGCATCGACATCGCGACAGACGTTTGCCGACACCCGGCTTCGCTACATCTGGTGGGGCAATCCGGATCGCGACAAGCGGACGCTGGCCGCGGTCGATCTCTATCAACAGATGGATCCCGGGATCGCCATCGATCCTGAAACCTATGCCTGGGCCGACTACTGGCCGAAACTCGCAACCTAGGTGTGGAGCCTCAACAGGTTGTCCTCGGTTAGAGCGAGTCTGCTGATTGGCGGTTTTGATTTTAGGCTGCCGTGCGGGCGATGCCAGTTGTATCGGTGGAGCCAGACGGGCAGCTCTTCGGCTCGACG
>Ga0210144_1000738_pt1 | contig 15415 bp, 19 predicted proteins | sample Muzzi_PWA_D2_FD_185532 | JGI IMG/M metagenome (GOLD analysis project Ga0210144, IMG submission 185532) | Wetland microbial communities from San Francisco Bay, California, USA, that impact long-term carbon sequestration - Muzzi_PWA_D2 (SPAdes) | ecosystem: Environmental > Aquatic > Marine >...
TGCGTGCTGCTCACCGTCGACCTGATCGCCGAGAAGGACGGCGCCGCGCCGCCATTACACTCGGCCCCGACCAGCCGATGACCACCGCCTCGATCTTCAGCGACTTCTGGAACGACCAGATCCTCGCTAACGAAAAAGAGGGCATCTTCCTGGTGCTGGCCGGCTTCGTCCTCTCCTTCGCCTTCATCCGCATGAGCACCCGGCTGATGCGCAGCCCGCGGGTGCCCTGGTGGCCCGGCAGCGTGGTCAGCGACAGCGGCGTCCACCTGCACCACCTGGTCTTCGGCATCGTCACGATGATGGTCGCCGGAGCGCTCGGCTTCGTCGCCCTGGGCGATAGCCCCTACGCCGAGATCTGCGCCTTCTTCTTCGGGATCGGAGCGGGCCTGACGATCGACGAGTTCGCGCTCTGGGTCTACCTGGACGACGTCTACTGGGCCGAGCAGGGGCGCAGCTCGATCGACGCGATGGTGATCGCGGCGGCGGGGATGCTGCTCGTCCTACTCGGGCTCAGCCCGTTCAGCTTCCACACCGGGTCGGTCGAACAGACCGTGGGCAGCATCCTCGGCGCGGCGACCGCGTTCCTCCTGGTCGCGATCTGCTTCGCGAAGCAGCGGGTCCTGCACGGCACGGTCGGCTTCTTCCTCTTCCCGCTGGCGATCTACGGCGCCGCCCGGATCGCCAAGCCGGGCTCGCCCTGGGCGCGGCGCCGCTACGGCGAGCGCCGCCCCGCCAAGCAGGCGAAGGCCGAGGCCCGCTTCCCGCCCGACCGCCGCACCGAGCGCTTCAAGAACGCCTTCCGCGACCTGGTCGGCGGCAAGCCGAGTGAGGGCGTCGCCGCGGCCAGAGACGAGGCGCTGGCCGCCACCCGCGAGGCCGCCGAGGAACTGCGCAGCCAAGCCGAACGGGTGGCGCACCCGGGCAGTCGCCCGAAAGATCCCTAGCCGTTCTGCGTCATCAGGCCGATCTCGTGCCCCTCGGGGTCGGTGAAGAGGGCGATCTGGCCGTTCGGGATGTCCATCGGGCCCATGCCCCGCTTGCCTCCCAGCTGCTCGGCCTTTGCAAGCGCCTCCTCGAGGTCGTCGACCTGGACATAGAAGGTGACGTGTCCCGGGTGACCTTCGGGCGCCGCGCCGACTCCACCCGGGATGCCCTCGCCACCGGTGTCGACCGTCGAGTACGGAGCGCCGTCCATGTCGGTCAGCTTCCAGTCGAACAGCTGCGAGTAGAAGTCCTTCAGCGCCTGGTGGTCCTTGCCGGCCACCTCGAACCACATCGTCGGGTTGCCCATCGGTCTGCCTCCTCTTGGTCGGTTGCCTTCTTGTTCGAATGCTCGCCCGGCCGGCTCAGTCCTCGCCGCCGGCGCCCTCGGGGGTCGCCCAGGGGTCGGCCCCGGGATCGCCGCCGGCCGCGGCGGTCGCCAGCCGGTCGGCGTAGTGCTGCCAGCCGAGACGGTGTTTCTCGGCGACCTCGGCGCTCGGCAGGTCACGATGCGCCAGCTGCAGGCGGGTGCCGTCGCCGTCGGCCTCCAGCAGCACCTCGACTGTGCTCGATCCCGGCGCGGTGGTCGAGTCCGCGGCCTCCCAGCCCCAGGTGAAGACGGCGCGACGCGGCGGGTCGAGCTCGACGTACTCGCCGCTGGCGACGTCGCGGCCGTTGATGTCGCAGCGAAAGCGGCCGCCGGGACGCGGATCGAGGTCCGCGGCGCGACCCATCCACTGGATCATCTTGTCGGGGTCGGTGAGGAACTCGAAAACGATCTCAGGACTTGCGGCGATGTGGGTCTCCACCTCGACCGCCGCGCCCGTCTCTGCGCTTGCCACGTGTCTTCCTCCTCTGCTGCTCCAGCTCGGCGGCCAACCTCAGCCGCTCGAGACGTTCGGTCCAGAACCTGTCCAGAAAGTCGCGAAGCCCGGCCAGTCCCTCCGGTCGCGCCCGGTAGATGCGGCGGGCGCCCTCGCGGCGCTCGCCGAGCAGGCCCGCCTCACGCAGCACCCCCAGATGCTGCGAGACCGCCGGCCGCGAGACGTCGAAGCGCGAGGCGATCTCGCCGGCGCTCATCTCCTCCTCGCGGACCAGGCTGAGGATCTCGCGGCGGCGCGGCTCGGCCAGCGCCCTTGCGACGCGGTCAAGCGACTCACGCTCGTCGGCAGTCGTCTTCACGCTCATATATTTAAGCACAGCCTTACGGAAGTGACAACTTACAAAGTGTGGGCGGTCGTCCCGGGGCCCCTACTCCCCCATCGCCTTGATCACCAGCCGCTTCGGGCGGCGGCCGTCGAACTCGCAATAGAAGACCTGCTGCCAGGGGCCGAGGTCGAGGCGCCCGGCGGTGACCGGGACGATCGCCTGGTGGTGGACCAGGAGGTTCTTCAGGTGGGCATCGCCGTTGTCCTCGCCGCCGCGGTGGTGACGGTAGTCGCCGCCCCCGGGCAGCAGTTCCTCTGCGACTCGGTCGGCGGCCGGCTTCCAACTCGGCGGCGCGACCTTGTCGAGCCACTCGATGACGTCCTCGTGCAGGCCGGGCTCGTCGTCGTTGACCCAGACGCCGGCGGTGATGTGCATAGCCGAGACCAGCACCATCCCCTCCGCGATGCCGGCGGCGTCGACCGCGGCCTGAACGTCAGGGGTTATGCGGATCAGCTCGCGCCGCTCGCTCGTCTCGAAGGTCATGTAATCGGTGTGCGACTTCACTCGTTCCCCCTTTGGCGATGGCAGACAGTCGGTTAGCGTAGGCCCGCGATGCAGTCCGCGGCCTTGCGATTCCTCGTCCAGCCGCTCGCGCTCGCCCTGGCAGTGGGCGTCGCCTCCTGTGGCGGCGGCTCGGAGCCGGGCGGGCGGGCGGCACCGCGGCCGCAGTTGACTCTCGCCGCACCCACCCACCATCCGACCGTGGGTGCGCCCTGGCGGATCGCGATCCGCGCCTTCGGACCCGGCGGCCGCCCGCTTCGAGCCGAGGTCCGCTACCGGTTCCTGTTCGGCGGCAGCGTCGTCGCCCGGCGCTCGCATTACCGGTTCAGCGGGACGTTTCACGACACCCTGCGCTGGCCGGCCCGCTCCGCCGGGCTGCCGCTGACCTTCCGCGCCGTGGTGACGACGCGGTTCGGCAAGCGCAACCTCGACTACCGGGTTCGCGTGAGGCGATGAGCGGCGGGGTGGCACTCGAGGTGGAGCGGGTCTCGAAGACGTTCGCCGGCCGGATCCAGGCCCTGCGCGACGTCTCGCTGCGGGTCGCGCCGGGCGAGGTGGTGGCGATCGCCGGCCCCTCGGGCTGCGGCAAGAGCACGCTGCTCAACACGATCGCCGCGATCGAGCGCCCCGACTCGGGCCGAATCCTGGTCGACGGCGTCTCGGTCGTCGACATCCGGCACCCGGCCGTCTACAGGCGCGACACGGTCGGCTTCGTCTTCCAGCTCCACCACCTGCTGCCGATGCTCACCGCCCGGGCGAACGTCGAGCTGCCGCTGATCGCCGCCGGCGCCTCCCGCGCCGAGCGCCGCCGCCGCGCCACAGAGCTGCTCACCGAGGTCGGACTCGGCGACCGGGCGGAGGAGCGACCGGCGACGCTCTCGGGCGGCGAGCGCCAGCGGGTGGCGGTGGCGCGGGCGCTCGCCAACGAGCCGCGCCTGCTACTCGCCGACGAGCCGACCGGCTCGCTCGACACCGAAAGCGGCCGGCTCGTGATGACGCTGCTCGAACGGGCCCGGGAGCGCCGCGGCACGACACTGCTGATCGCCAGCCACAACCGCGGCCTGGGCGAGCGCGCCGGCCGCGTCGTGCAGATGGTCGATGGAGCGCTCGCCGAGGGCTCGGCGTGAGGACCTAAAAGCGCCCCAGCAACTCGGCCGGCGGCCGGCGGACGACCCGCCAGGCGGGGTAGATCCCGCCCAGCACGCCGATCGCCAGACCGATCAGGAATCCGCGCCCAACGCTCCACAGCGACAGCACCGGGCTGACGAAGCCCGACGCCGAGAGCAGGCCGACGATCAGATGCCCCAGCGCGACGCCGGCCCCGACGCCGAGCGCGGCGCCGAGCAGCCCGACCGCGGCCCCCTCGCCGACGACCAGCGAACCCACCTGGCGCGGGCTCCACCCGATCGCCGCCATCAGCGCCAGCTCGCGCCGGCGCTCCAGCACCGCCATCGCCATCGTGTTGGCGACGGCGATCGCCCCGAGGACGAGGGCTAGCACCGCGATCGCCAACACTGCCTTGGTGACGATCTCGAAAGCGGGGTTGGCGCGGGCCGCCTCCCCGGGATTGGCGATCGTCATCGTCCCGGGAACGGCGCGGCGCAGCGCCGCCGTGACCGCGTCCAGCGAGGCGTTCGGCTTCAGGGTCACGGCGATCGTCGTCACCCCGCTCCGGCCACCTACGAGGCGCTCGGCTGCCGGCAGCGGCAGGACCGCACCGGCGTCCTCGAAGGCGATCCCGGCGTGGTAGACGCCGACCACCGGGAAGCGCTCACCCTTCAAGGCGATCTCATCGCCCGGCCTGAGACCCAGGCTGCCGGCCAGCCCGTCGCCGACCACCGCCTCGTTGCCGCGCCCCAGCCGCCCTTCCGTCAAGACCAAGCGCCGCGCCACGAAGCCGCCCGGTTGCAGGCCGAAGACGATCGCCGCGGGCGATTCGGGCAGCGCTTCGGTCACCAGCAGGATCGGGGCCGCGTTTTCGACGCCGGGCTGGCGCTCCACCTTCGCGACCACCGATTTCGGCAGGACCGACGCAGTCGGGTCGGCCACACCGCTCTGAAAGAGCCCGAAGCTGGAGCCGCCGAGATTGCTGAGCCCGCCGACGCTCTGCTTGAGGCCCTGGGTCAGAGCCAGCAGGGCGACGATCGTCGCCACGCCAATTCCGATCCCGGCGGCGGTCAGCGCCGTCCTGCCCCGGTTGCGCACCAGGTTGAGGACGATCAGCCCGATCACGGCGCGATCATAGGCGAGCCCGGGTGCGGCGGCTCCCCGTGGTTCCTCCACCGCTTTCCTGCGGCGAATCCCCGATGCATCGTCGACGCTCGCGCTGCAACCTTGGAGTCGTGAGCGAGACGCCCGCTGGCAACGGTTCCGCCCCCGCGAACGTCGTCGTCCTCGGCGGCGGCTTCGGAGGGCTGGAGACGGCCTTCGACCTGCGCCTGCTGGCCGGTGAGCGGGCGCGGATCACGCTGATCTCCGAGAGCGACCACTTCCTCTTCAAACCGAACTCGATCTACGTCCCGTTCGGACTCGACCCCGAGCGCCTCAAGGTGCCGCTGGCCAAGCCGGCGGCGCGAAAGAGCATCGAGCTGGTCCAGGCGAAGGCGCACGGGATCGACCCCGACGCCCGCGAGGTCGAGGTCGACGGCCGCTCCGTCCCTTACGACTTCCTCGTCGTCGCCACTGGCGCCGGGATGCGCGCCGAGGAGATCCCCGGGCTCGCGGAGCTGGCGATCAGCCCCTGGACCCCGGTCGACATGCTGCGCCTCCGGGCCGGCTTCCAGGGACTGCTCGACGCGGCTGGCGCCCGCCGACCCCAGCGCGTCCTCTTCGTGGTGCCGCCGAACAACAAATGCGCCGGGCCCCTGTACGAGATCGTCCTGATGCTCGACACGTGGCTGCGCCGCAAGGGCGCCCGCGTGAACACCGAGGTCGTTTGGTCGACCTTCGAGAGCAGCTACATCCAGGCGTTCGGTCCGCGTCTGCACGAGGTGGCTGCGGCGGAGTTCGAGCGGCGCGGCATCGCCGGTCACACCGACTGGGTGGTCGACCGGGTCGAACCGGGGACTGTCTCCTACGCGAACGGCGAGCAGCTCGGCTACGACCTGCTGGTCGCCTTCCCCCCCTACATAGCCTCCACCCCCTTCCCGGGGCTGCAGGCCGACGACCGCGGCTTCCTGGCGACCGAGCTGGGCAGCCGACGCCTGGTCGGCAACCCGGAGATCTTTGCCGTCGGCGACGCCGGCGACTTCCCCGTCAAGCAGGCCTTCCTCGCCTTCCTGCAAGCAGATGCGGCCGCCGCGCACCTGGCCGCCGAGCTGCTGGGCGGCGAGCCGCAGGTCAGCTTCGACCCGGTCAGCATGTGCGTGATGGAGCAGTTCGACAAGGCGACCTTCGCCCAGGTGCCGCTGCGGCTGACCGGCGACCCGGCGCATCCGACCGAGGTCCGGCCCGACGCCAACGGCGACTACCGGGTGGGCAGCTCGAAGGCCTGGCGGGCCGGCAAGAAGATGCTCGGCCTATCCGTCCCCTGGCGCTTCGGACGCGGCGAGCCATTCCACGGCGGCGCCTTCTGGCGGGGCATGGACGCCGGACTCAGGGCGATGTCCGGCGTGCTCGCCAAGTAACCCTCCTAGACTGCCGTTAACAAGCGTCATGCGGCGCCTCGTCTTCACAACCACGCTGGTCGCGGTGCTGCTCGGCGCCGCAGCCGCTCGTGGGGAATCGGTTCAGGAGGGACGACTGCGCGTCGACTTCAATGCCGGTTTCGCGCCCCACGCCCTGCCGCGCGAACGGCCGGCGCCGGTGCGGATCAGCCTCGACGGCTCGGTAGCGACCGACGATGGCAGCCGCCCGCCGCAGCTCCGCCGCATCTCGATTGCCCTCAACCGCTACGGCCGGCTCACCACGCGCGGCCTGCCGACCTGCGCTCGCGGAGAGCTCGAGTCGACCTCCAGCGCCACGGCACTGAGGCGCTGCCGCGGCGCCTTGGTCGGCCGCGGCCGCTTCGGCGCCGACGTCGCCTTTCCGAACCTGGCTCCGTTTCCGGTCGAGGGCAGCGTCCTGGCCTTCAACAGCAGGGTCGGCGGCAAAGTCGCGATCCTCGTCCACATCTACGGCACGAGCCCGGTCAGGGCGTCGCTGGTGTTGACCTTCAAGGTCTCCCACCGGCGCCGCGGCACGTTCGGCACGGTGCTCTCGACCACGATCCCGAAGATCGCCTCCGACGTCGGCTACGTAACCGACGTCACGCTCTCCTTCGGCCGCCGCTACCGCGTCGGGAGCGAACGGCTCAGCTTCCTCAGCGCCCGCTGCGCCGCGCCCGCCGGCTTTCCCGGCGCGCTCTTCCCCTTCGCCCGGGCAAACTTCCTGTTCGCCAACGGGCAACGCCTCACCAGCACGGTGGTCCGCGACTGCGCGGTTCGCTAGCCGCGACGGCCGGCTGGCGGTTCGCCTGGTGCATACAGCCAGGCGTCCATGGGGACCTCGCGCGGATCCGCCAGCGGCGAGCGGGCGTCCAGCCACCGCGGTGCGCCGAGCAGCCAGCGGTCGCCGCAGGGCACGACCTCGGTGAGCAACTCGAGGTAGGAGACCTGGGGGGTTTCGACGCCGAATCCGAACAGCAGCTCAGGCCCGAGGGAGGCGTTCATCGCGGCTCGGCCCTCGACGAGGCGGCGGTAGTCGTTCCTGGCCAGCTCGCCGCGATGCGCGGCCAGCGCGGCGAGGATCTCCTCGAGGCGACCCCGGTCGAACACCGTGCCCAGCGTGGGCTGGGGCAGCGAAGCCCACAGTCCCCACATCCACCACCGCGGCCCGGCCGGCTCCCCCGTGCGCAGTGCGTCGCGAACCGCACGCGCCACGACCTCGTGGCCGTGGTGGCGGTCGTGCGGGCTCGGCGAGACGACGATCTCGGGTTCGAGCAGGCCGATCTCCCGCTCGGCGAGCCCAACCAGCGCCGCGTAGGCGGCCGCGTGGTCGTCGTCCGGTGAGATCGCGATCGGGCGCTCGGGGAACCGCAGCTCGAAGCGCACGCGACGACAGGCATCGAGCAGCTCCCTGGCGCGGCGCAGGTGCTGTCCCGGCCTGCCGAGGCCACACGCCACGTTGACGATCCGCCAGCCGGCGTCGCGAAGCGCCATCAGGGTGGCGGGCGCACCGATCAGCTCGTCGTCGGGGTGCGGGGAGAAATGCAAGGCGACGCCGCTCAGGGCCCAGGCCTCCTCCGTTTAGGGCGCGTACTTTTCGCCTTCTTCGATCCCCTTCTGCGCTTCTTCCTTGCCCTTTTCGATCCCCTTCTGCGCTTCTTCCTTGCCCTTTTCGATCCCCTTCTGCGCTTCTTCCTTGCCCTTTTCGGCTTCTTCCTTCGCCTTTTCGATCCCCTTTTCGGCTTCCTTCTTGCCCTCTTCGACGCCCTGCTTGGCTTCTTCCAGGCCCTTTTCGACGCCTTCCTGGGCCGGGCCGGTGGTCGTGTCGCTGCCGCCCCCGCAGCCCGACCAGGCGACGCCGGCGATCCCGATCGCCAGGACGGCAAGCGCCGGCCAGGCGCGCCGGCCGCGCTTCAAAGCTCTCTCGGACACACGGACTCCTCTCGTTCGCGCAGCGGCATCAAGTCAATGCGATCTTCGCACTCGCGGGGCCGGAGCGCCAGCGGGTCGCCTTTTAGGATCGATGCATGGCCGAGCTCCACGTCCTGCGCGTCTTCGTCAACGAGGAGGGCGAGTGGGGCAATCCGCTCGGGGTGTTCCTCGAGGGAGCCGAGGTGCCGGAAGCAAGGCGCACGCCGGTCGCGGCGGAGCTGGGCTTCAGCGAGACGGTCTTCGTCGAGGATCCGGCGTGCGGCCGGATCAGCATCCACACGCCCGCGGTCGAGCTGCACTTCGCCGGTCATCCCACAGTGGGGACCGCGTGGCTGCTTGCCCGCGAGGGGCTGCCGGTCGAAGCGCTGCAGCCGCCGGCGGGCCGGGTCGGCGTGCGGGTGGATGCGAACGACGCTTTCGTCACCGCCCGGCCGCAGTGGTCGCCGCCGTTCGAGTACGTGCAGCTCGGAGCGCCGGCCCAGGTCGGAAGGCTCGACGGGCCTCCCAACGGCGCCGGCAACACCTACGCCTGGGCCTGGATCGACGAGGCGGCCGGCACGATCCGGGCCCGCTCCTTCGCCCCCGAGGCGGGCATCGAGGAGGACGAGGCGACGGGCTCCGCGGCGCTCGCCCTCTGCGCCCGCCTCTCCCGCCCGATCGTCGTCCACCAGGGACGCGGCTCGGTGATCCACGCCGGTCCCGCCGGCGACGAGCTGGTCGAGGTGGGCGGGCGGGTGTCGCTCGACGAGGTGCGCGAGCAAGCCGTCTGAGCCGCCCGGCCCTGCCCTATACTGGCCAGCCAGCCAGTAGCAATCGTCCGCGCAGCGAAGTCACAGGAGATCCAGATGACCGCGACCGACGGCAATCTCGAAGACGTGCTCGTGATCGAGCGCGAGCACTGGGCCGGCGGGCCACCCCACGAGCTGTTCAAGCAAATGCGGGCGGAGTGCCCGGTCCACTGGACAAGCCGCGTCACCGAGTTCCCGGAGGCCGCCGGCTTTTGGTCGGTGACGACCGCCGACGACGTGCACGAGGTGAGCCGCGACTGGCAGACCTACTCCTCCGAACGCGGCGGCATCACGGCGATCACCGCGGTCTTCCCGCTCGAGCTGATGCGGGCGATGTTCATCGGCATGGACCCGCCCAAGCACGACCGGATCAAGGCTCTGTTCCAGGCCGGCTTCACCCCGAAGCGGATCGCCGCGCACGAGGAGGAGATCCGCAAGATCGTCGTCGACGTCCTCGACGAGCTCGACGGCCGGGAGAGCTGCGACCTGGTCGTCGACGTCGCCCAACCCGCCGTCTCCCGCGTGATCGGCAGCTTCATGGGGATCCCGAAAGAGGACGACGCGATCTGGGCCGAGCTGATGAACTCGACCCTCGGCGTAAGCGACCCCGACCTCAACCCCGGCGGGATCGACGAAGCGGTCGAGAGCATCGTCCCGGAGATCTTCGAGCGCTGCGGCAAGATGATCGCGGCCCGTCGCGAGAACCCCACCGACGACCTGACCAGCGTCCTCGTCCACGCCGAGGTCGAAGGCGAGAAGCTCGAGGAGCACGAGATCGTGATGGGCTTCTTCCTCCTCGTCGCGGCGGGCAACGACAGCACCAAGGCGACCTACTGCAGCGGGATGCGGGCGCTGATCGAACGCCCCGACCAGCGCCAGCTGCTGCTCGACGATCCCTCGCTGATTCCAGGCGCGGTCGAGGAGGCGCTTCGCATGTTTCCCGCCTTCGCCCACTTCCGCCGCACCGCGACCCGCGACACCGAGCTGCACGGCCGGGAGATCCGCGAGGGCGACAAGGTAGTCATGTGGTACGCGTCATCGAACCGCGACGAGTCGCGCTACGAGGAACCCGACCGCTTCGACGTGCTGCGCAACCCCGAGCATCAGGCCTTCGGCGCCGGCGGTCGTCACTTCTGCCTCGGCACCGCTCTGGCCCGGCTCGAGCTGCGGATTCTGATCGAGGAGACCCTCGCCCGCTACCCGAACATGGAGCTGGCCGGCCGGCCTGTGTTCGTCGAGTCGGCCTTCATCAACCAGCTGAAGACGCTGCCGGTGCGCCTCTCGCCGTAGCCGCTCCTCTGGCGGACGCACCCGCGGGAAGTTCGAGTCGATCCCCGCGGGGCGCGCCCTCGGCATCGGCCGCCCAACCCGCTCAGGCCAGGTCGTCGACCGCCGCTCGGTAGACCTCCAGCGCCTCCGCCATCCCCTCCCCCAGGGCGGCGTCGACCACCCCGAGTTCCTCGACCACCAGCGAGGCGCGGGCGTTGATCCGTTCGAACTCGTCGTTCGCTTTCAGCGCGGTCATCTGCTCCTCCGAGCCGCGGATCAAGATGAACCCGCCCAGACCCCCTCCGTGGGGCCCCAGCAGGGAAGCCTCGAAGCTCTCGATCTCACCTGCGTCCTGCAGCCTCCCCTGGAGCGCGAGAGCTTCGTTGAACACATCCAGGCCAACCGTCTCCCTCCCGTGGATCGGCGCCCCCCATCCGATGAACACTCCTGCATCAGCCATGCGAACCTCCTATTTACGAGGGAGCTTTCAACCATAGGCAGTGGGATGCGAGCGGTCAAGGCGGGCGCCGGGAGTCACAGCCCGAGACCGCCCACCCCCCGCTCGCCCCAGCCGAGGTGGTGGGCAAGCTCGTGGCGCAGGGTTCGCTCGACCTGGCGGGCGAGCAGCTCACGGTCATGGCCGAAGTCGCGTTCCAGCGTGTCGCGGTAGATGACGATCCGGTCCTCGAAGCGCTCGCGCGCCACGCCGTCGCCGAAGTACTGACCGTATGCATGCGCCTCGCCCCCGAGGTCGGAGACCACCACGGCGAGCTTCGCCAGCACCTCCTGAAATTCGTCGGGCAACCGATCGATTGCGTCGGCAACCAACGATTCGAACTCGTCGGGCTCGGGAGCCTCGGCCATGCCCCAACGGTAACCGGAGCCTCGCGGTTGTGGCAGGATCGGATGCCGATGCGCTTCGCCGCCGATCGCCCGCTTGGCGTCGCCCCTGCAACCGTGCTCGACTACCGCGAGCTGGCGCGCCGCCGGCTGCCGCGTCAGCTGTTCGACTACGTCGACGGCGGCGCCTGCGAGGAGACGACGATGCAGGCCAACGTCGCCGACCTCGAGGCCGTGCTGCTGCGCCAGGTCGTGATGCGCGACGTCAGCGTCCGCGACCCCGCGGTCGAGGTGCTGGGCCAGCGGCTGGCGCTGCCGATCGTGCTGGCGCCGGTCGGGCTCGCCGGAATGCTCGCGCGCCGCGCCGAGGTGCAGGCGGCGCGTGCCGCGGAGGCGGCGGGCGTGCCGTTCGTCGAGTCGACTGTCTCGATCTGCGGTGTCGAGGAGGTGGCGAGGGCGACGGCCGCGGCACCCTGGTTTCAGCTCTACGTGATGCGCGACCGCAGCTACGCGGAGGACCTGATGGGGCGCGCCGCGGCGGTCGGCTCGCCGGTGCTGGTGCTGACCATCGACCTGGCGGTGGTCGGCGCGCGTTATCGCGATACGCGGAACGCCGTGGTCGGCCAGCCGGGCACCTGGGCGAGGGTCCGCCGCGGACTCGACCTCATCGCCCATCCGCGCTGGATCGCAACGGTGGCGCTCGGCGGCCGGCCGCTCAGCTTCGGCAACCTCGAGAAGGCGGTTCCCGGGGCGCGCTCCCCGGCCTCGTTCAAAGACTGGGTCGACGCGCAGTTCGATCCCAGTGTCACCTGGGAGGACGTCGCCTGGGTTCGCGACAACTGGAAGGGCCGGCTCGTGGTCAAGGGAGTGCTCGACCCCGACGACGCCCGCCGCGCGGTCGACGCCGGGGTCGACGGGATCGTCGTCTCCAACCACGGCGGGCGGCAGCTCGACGCGGTGCCCTCGACCGCGCGGGCCCTGCCCGCGATCGCCGACGCGGTCGGCGACCGGGTCGAGGTGCTGGCCGACGGCGGCGTGCGCACCGGGCTCGATGTGGTGAAGATGGTCGCGCTGGGCGCCCGCGCGGTGCTGATCGGGCGCCCCTGGGCTTGGGCGGTGGCGGCTCGGGGAGAAGCCGGCGTCCGCCACGTCCTTGCTGGGATCACGGCCGACATCGACACCGCGCTCGCCCTCACCGGTCGGACGTCGCCTGCGGCGCTGGACCGATCGGCGCTCTGGCGCTAGGGGCGTTCCGGCGGCCCGATCAACGGCGCCTTGATCGGCGCGGCCACCCCGAGAAAGGCGACAAGCTGGTAGCCGCCGGGGTTGGTCTGCACGGGCCTCTGCTTCCAGTTGTTGGCCAGCCAGACGTTGCCGGAGGGGTCGACCTGGACGCCCGTGTCACGCACCAGGCCGTCGAAGCCGTAGCCGGTTTTGCGGGGTGAGATCGAGGCGCCGGTGCGACGTTTCCCGGGTGGGCAGAGCTTCGGCCTCGTGCCGCAGACCTGGGAGAGGCGCTGCCCGCCGAAGTTGGCGACCCAGACGGTGTCGTTGCCGTCGACCGCGATCCCCCAGGGGGTCTGCATCCCCGCGCCGAAGAACGGTTTGCGGCGGGCCGGTTCGCCGTTCGGCTTGAGCAGGACGACTGAGCCCTTTGTGGGGCCGCCCTCGAAGCGCAGGGCTTCGGGGCAGAAGGCGACCACGACCTTGCCCGAGTTCGCGACCCACATGTAGCCGCGGCTGTCGGTGGCGATGCCCATCGGCCGGTGCAGGCCATGGCCGGTGACCGGCGAGTTCGGGGCCGGCGTGCCGTCGGGGCGTAGGATCGCCACGTTGTCGCTGCCGTTGCCGGTGACGAAGGCGTAGCCGGCGGCGTTGACGGCGATGTCGAACGGCGCCGCGAGACGGGTCCGGACCTTCCCGATGTTCGTCGCCGCGAAGGGGTCGCCGCGTGGGTAGCGGGTGACGCTGCTGTTGCCGCAGTTGGCGATCCAGATGTTGCCCCTGCGGTCCGAGACGGTGCCCTGGGGCGCGTCGATGTTGCCCTGTTCGTAACCGCCCTTCGTCACCCGCTTGCCGTTTTCGATCACCGTGTGGAAGTCGGGCGAGATCGCTTCGCCGTTCGGCTTGAACAGGGAGACGCTGTTTTTCGGAGGCGTCTTCGTGCAGTTTTTCGCCGCGAAGCCGAAGTTGCCGACCCAGAGCCGGCCTTTGGGGTCGAAGCTGACCCCGTAGCCGGCGCCGTTGATCCCGCCGCCTTCATACGGCGACGCCGGGTATCCGCGTCCGGTGGGCGTGAAGCGGAGCAGCTGTTCGCCGGCGCAGGGGTTGCCTCTGATCTGTCGCGTGTATTCGTAGTTGTTGATCACCCAGGGGCTGCCGCTGGAGTCGATCGCGATGTTGCCGGGGCCGTTCATCGTCCGCGGCACGCCTTCGAAGCGAAGCGCCAGGGTCCAGGCGTCGGGGCGCTCGCCGCGGCCGAGGTAGGGGCCGTAGACGGGGCGCGCCAGGCGCGAGAGCCTGAACAGGCCGCGCACGTTGTGCCACGGGTAGCGGGCGATCGCGACCATCGCCTCCAGGGTGTTGCCCGAGGCTGCCGCCCCCGGCCCGGCCGCCAGCCGCAGCAGCTGGGCGCAGCGGGCGCCCGGGCGCCGGCAGGAGGCGACCAGGTTGGCCAGGGAGTCGAAGGTCTGAAGCGTGGAGGTGGAGCCGCCGTTTGGGAAGCGGCTCAGGATCGGCGCCACGCCGCCGCTGCGGCGGCCCACCAGATCCCTGGTCATCGCCGCCGCGTTGCGCAGCCCGGGGTTCTTGCCGGCGATGCCCTCGCCGCTGAAGAACTGCGCCATCGCGAAGGCCATTGCCACGGTCGTGCGCTCGTTGATCGTCGCCCGCCGCGGCACGCGGCGGTCGCCGAGCGCGGCAGCGAGGCGATAGGAGCTGACCGGGACCGGGAACCCCGCTTCGGCGCCGCCCCCCTGCCTGGCGGCGACCAGGTAGCGGACGCCGCGCCGGGTCGCCCCCCTGAAGGAGAGGCTGAAGGAACCGCCGCGCCGGGTCACCGTGGAGCCGAGCCGCTGCGGCTGCGCCCCGCCGGGGCTGGCCTGGTACAGCGAGACGCGGAAGGCGCGAGGCAGAGGGTTGCCCTGCACCTGCCCTTGGACCGTCCCGCTGGCCGCGACTGCCGCCTGGACGGGCAGCGCGAGAAGCGCGGCGGATGCGAAAAGCCCGAGGGCGGCACCGGCGGCATGATGGCGAGCGAGCAAGTTGACCTCCTGGATGCGATCGAGATACGAACCCTGCCGCGGGTGTTGACGCGCCACAACCTATCGGGTGGAATGGCGCCGGCACAGGCTAACCTGCCGGCACCGATGAGCCCGGAGCTGACGGCGGCAGAGCTGAAGGAGCTGATTCGCGGGGTGCCCGATTTCCCGCAGCCCGGGATCGAATTCAAGGACACCACCCCCCTGCTGGCCAGCTCCGCGGCCCTGCGCTCGGCGATCGCGCTGCTCTCCGAGCAGCTGCGAGGGGTGAGTGGGCCGGTCGACCTCGTGGTCGGCGCCGAGGCGCGGGGGTTCGTGCTCGGACCCGCGCTTGCCGCGGCGCTGGGGGCCGGCTTCATCCCGGCGCGGCGACCGGGCAAACTGCCGCTCCGCACCGAGGGCGCCGAGTACGAACTCGAGTACGGGATCGACGCCCTCCACGTCCACAGCGACGCATTCGAGCACGACAGACGCGTCGTCATTCACGACGACCTGATCGCCACCGGCGGCACCGCGGCGGCAATCGGAGAGGTGGTCGAGGCGCTGGGGGGCGAGATCGTCGCCTACAGCTTCCTGATCGAGCTGGCCGCGCTGCACGGCCGCGATCGGCTACGCGCCCCCGTCTACTCGCTGATCGTCTGCGACGAATAGGCAGTGCCAGGAGCCACGCATCTCCAATGGCAACTGCAGGCCTGACCGTTTCCCAGCCCTACAGGCAGCCCTGAACCTGTTCGAACTCCTTCTGGTTACCGCCCCGAGCCACGGACGCCACGACCGAGCCGTGCTGCTCGCTCGAGCCCCCGGCCCCGGCACCCTTGAGGAACGCTTCCTCGGCTTCCAAGTGTTCGGCGGCGGCTTCCTCGGTGTCGAAGAAGGAGACGACGATCCCGTTCGGCCGGCCACCTTCTTCGCTTGGGAGGGTCACCTTGAGCGTGTCTTCGACCCCGATTTCTTCGCCCACGCCCTGCTGCAGGGTTTCGACCTGCAAACC
>Ga0210144_1000739_pt1 | contig 15413 bp, 15 predicted proteins | sample Muzzi_PWA_D2_FD_185532 | JGI IMG/M metagenome (GOLD analysis project Ga0210144, IMG submission 185532) | Wetland microbial communities from San Francisco Bay, California, USA, that impact long-term carbon sequestration - Muzzi_PWA_D2 (SPAdes) | ecosystem: Environmental > Aquatic > Marine >...
GGCGGACCGGCGAAGACCGCTACAAGGAGCTCGCCCGGTTCTGGACGAAGATCTTCGCGGTGTCGTTCGGCATGGGCGTCGTGTCGGGCATCGTCATGTCCTACGAGTTCGGCACCAACTGGAGCCATTTCTCGCATGTGGTCGGCAACGTCGTCGGGCCGCTGATCGGCTACGAGGTGCTGACCGCCTTCTTTCTCGAGGCGACCTTCCTCGGCATCCTGCTGTTCGGCTGGAACCGGGTGCCGTCGGGGCTCCTGGTGCTTGCCTCGATCCTGGTCGCGGTGGGGACGCTGTTCTCGGCCTTCTGGATTCTGTCGGCGAACTCCTGGATGCAGTATCCCGCCGGTCACACCATGCAGGACGGCATCGCCGTGCCCGACGACTGGCTGAAGGTGATGTTCAGCCCGACCTTCCCGTTCCGCTTCGTCCACATGGTGTTCGCGGCCTACATCACCACCGCCTTCGTGGTGATCGGCACCGGCGCCCGCTACCTGGTCGCCGGCATCCATCAGAAGCACGCGATGACGATGCTGAAGATGGGGCTCGGCCTCGCTGTGGTGCTGGTACCCTTCCAGATCATCGCCGGCGACGAATCCGGTCGCGACGTCCTCAAATACCAGCCGGACAAGCTGGCGGCGATCGAGGCGAAATGGCAGGCGGGCACCGAGGGCCCGGTGCCGCTGGTGCTCTTCGCCATTCCGTCGGAGGCGCAAGAGCGCAATCTCTACGAGGTGGCCATTCCGGGGCTGGCCAGCATCATCGTCACCCGCTCGCGGGACGGTGGTTTCAAGGGGCTGCTCGACTTCGCGCCGCAGGACCGGCCGCCGGTGCTCTTACCGTTCTTCGGCTTCCGCATCATGGTCGGCATCGGCGTGATCATGCTGATCATCGCCTATTGGGGCGCGGTTCAGTTGAGCCGGGGACGACTCGAGCAGGCACGCCTCTATCTGCGTCTGGCCTCGTGGTCATGGCCGCTCGGCTTCCTCGCGGTGCTGTGCGGATGGATCGTCGCGGAGGTCGGGCGCCAGCCATGGGTGGCGACCGGCATCCTGAGGACGGCGGACGCCGCCTCGCCGATCTCGGCGGAGCAGGTGGCGACCACGCTGATCCTCTTTGTCATCGTCTACGGAATCATCTTCTCGGCCGGGCTGATCTACATGAACCGGCTGATCCGCAAAGGGCCGACCTCCGGTGAGGAGGCGGAGTCGTCAACCGGCGTGCCGAGCCGCCCGCTCAGCGGGGCGACCGGGGCCGAAGCGACGAGCGGAGGCTGAGCCATGGACGCCATCGCCTTCTATCTGCCGATCGTCTGGGCGGGGCTGATCGCTACCGCCGTCGCCATGTACGTGGTCCTCGACGGCTTCGATCTCGGCATCGGCATCCTCTTCCCCTTCACGCGGAAGGACTCCGACCGCGACACGATGATCAACACCATCGCCCCGTTCTGGGACGGCAACGAGACCTGGCTGATCCTCGGCGGCGGCGGGCTGTGGGTGGCGTTTCCGGCGGCCTATGCGGCGATCATGCCGGCGAACTACCTGCCGGTCATCTTCATGCTCCTGGCGCTGATCTTCCGCGGCGTGTCGTTCGAGTTCCGCGGGGTTGCCAAGCCGCGCCACGGTGCCTGGACCTTCGCCTTCAGCGCCGGGTCGATCGTCGCCGCCTTTGCGCAAGGGGTGATCCTCGGCAACCTGATCCAGGGGATCACGCTCTCCAGCGACGGCGCGTTCGCCGGCTCGGCCTTCGACTGGCTGACGCCGTTCGCCCTGATGTGCGGCGTCGGGCTGGTGTTTGGCTACGGACTGCTCGGCGCGACCTGGCTGATCGCACGCACCAGCGGCGACCTCGAGGCCGAGGCGCGGCGCTGGGCGCGCGGCCTGTTCCTCCTTGTCCTCATCTTCATCGCGGCGGTGAGCATCTGGACGCCGCTCGCCTTCGACCGCATCGAGGCCCGGTGGTTCTCGACGCCGAACATCTACTATCTGTGGGTGTTGCCGGCGGTCACCCTGCTCGTCGCCTTCGGCGGCTGGCGCTGGATCGAGCGCGGGGCGACGGTCAAGCCGTTCATCGCGTCGATCGTCCTGTTCCTGCTCTGCTATCTCGGACTGGCGATCTCGACCTTCCCGTACCTGGTGCCGCCGACGCTGACCGTGTGGCAGGCCGCGGCGGTGCCGGAGAGCCAGATCTTCACGCTGATCGGCGTTCTGCTGATGCTGCCGATCATTCTGGGTTATACGGTGTTCGTGTACTGGACGTTTCTGCGCGGCGGCAAGGTCGTGGCGGGCGAGGGCTATCACTGAACACCGGCTGCGAGGGGGCGGCGGGCGCGTGAACCGATCCAATCCACCACCGAGACCGCTGCGATCGTCCGGCGGGGAGGGAAAGGCGATTTCCCGCAAGCTGCTGGCGGCGGCGGCGGTCGCCGGCCTCGCTGTCCTGCTCAGCGGCTGCGGCCTTGCCAACGCGCCGATCGCCAACCCCCAGGGACCCGTCGGCCTCGCCGAGCGCAACATCCTGTTCCGCGCCTTCGGCATCATGATGATCGTCGTCATCCCGGTCTTCATCATGGCCGCCTGGTTCTCGTGGCGCTACCGCGCGACCAACGCCAGGGCGCGCTACCAGCCGAACTGGCTCTCCAACAAGGTCGACGCGGTTACCTGGATCCTGCCGGCGCTGATCGTGATCGCCATAGCGGTGCATGTGTGGATCTTCACTCACGCACTCGACCCCTACAAACCGCTCGACGCGCCGGCGAAGCCGCTCGAGGTCCAGGCGGTGGCGCAGGACTGGAAGTGGCTGTTCATCTATCCCGAACAGGGGATCGCCACGGTCAACGAGATTGCCTTCCCGGCCGGGACGCCGCTGACGCTCAGGATCACCTCCGACACGGTGATGAACTCGTTCTTCATTCCGGCGCTGGGCAGCCAGATCTTCGCCATGGCCGGCATGCAGACGCAGCTCAACTTGCTGGCCAGCGAGCCGGGCCGTTTCGTCGGCCGCAACACCCAGTACAGCGGCTCCGGCTTCGCCGACCAGCATTTCGAGGCGATCGCGATGACGACGGAGGACTTCGACGCCTGGGTGGAGAAGGTCAGGCAATCGCGGACGGCGCTGGATGAGGCCGCCTACACGGAACTCGCCAAGCCGAGCAGCAAGGTCCCGGTCACCTACTACTCATCGGTGGAGCCCAATCTCTTCGCCAAGATCATTGCGACCTACGACAGCAGCATGGCTGCCATGGCCGGCCAATAGGCGGTCGCGTTCGGGAGAACTCGCCAATGTTCGGAAGGCTCACCATCGACGCGTTGCCGCTCTACTCGGCGATTGCCGCCGGCGGCGCGCTGATCACCGTCTTCGGCACGCTGGCGGTGATGGCGGTCATCACCTGGCTCAAGGCGTGGGGCTATCTGTGGCGGGAGTGGTTTACCAGCGTCGACCACAAGCGGATCGGCATCATGTATGTGACGCTGGCGCTGATCATGCTCCTGCGCGGCTTCATCGACGCGATCATGATGCGGACCCAGCAGGCGATCGCGCTGAATTCGGACGGCTACCTGCCGCCCAGCCATTTCGACCAGATCTTCTCCTCGCACGGCACCATCATGATCTTCTTCATGGCGATGCCGTTTCTCACCGGGCTGATCAATATCATTGTGCCGCAGCAGATCGGCGCCCGCGACGTTGCCTTCCCCTACCTGAACTCGATGAGCCTGTGGATGACGGCGGCCGGGGCGGCGCTGGTGATGGTCTCGCTGGTGATCGGCAAGTTCTCGACCGCCGGCTGGACCGCCTATCCGCCCTATTCGGGCGCGGAGTACAGCCCCGGCGTCGGGGTCGACTACTGGATCTGGGCGGTGCTGATCGCGGGCGTCGGATCGACGCTGACCGGCATCAACTTCATCGTCACCATCCTCAAGAAGCGGGCGCCGGGGATGTTCATGATGCGGATGCCGCTGTTCACCTGGACGGCGTTCTGCACCGCGCTCCTGATGGCCCTCGCCTTCCCGGCGATCACCGTGGTGGGCGTGCTGCTCGAGCTCGACCGCGTGTTCGGCATGCACTTCTTCACCAACGGCCACGGCGGCAACCTGATGATGTTCGCCAACCTGTTGTGGATCTGGGGCCATCCGGAGGTCTACATCCTCATCCTGCCCGCCTTCGGCATCTATTCGAGCGTCGTCACCACCTTCTCCAGCAAGCGGCTGTTCGGCTACACCTCGCTGGTATGGGCGACGGCGGCGATCGCCATCCTCTCCTTCAGCGTCTGGCTGCACCACTTCTTCACCATGGGGTCGAGCGCCAGCGTCAACTCGGCGTTCGGCATCGCCACGATGATCATCGCAGTGCCGACCGGGGTGAAGGTGTTCGACTGGCTGTTCACCATGTTCCGCGGCCGCATCCGCTTCCACGTGTCGATGATGTACCTGATCGCCTTCATCGTCACCTTCGTCATCGGCGGCGTCACCGGCGTGCTCTTGGCGCTGCCGCCGGCCGACTACGTGATGCACAACTCGACCTTCCTGGTCGCGCATTTCCACAACATGCTGATCCCCGGCGCGCTGTTCGGCTATTTCGCCGCGGTGAACCTGTGGTTCCCCAAGGCCTTCGGCTTCAAGCTCGACGACCGCTGGGGCCGGCGCTCGTTCTGGTGCTGGGTGATCGGCTTCTACCTCGCCTTCATGCCGCTCTATGTGCTCGGCTTCATGGGCATGCCGCGGCGCATGGAGCACTACGACACCGCCGCCTGGCAGCCTTACCTGGTGGTCGCCTTCATCGGCGCGGTGTTCATCCTGTTCGGGCTGATCTTCCTGGTCGTGCAGATCGCGGTCAGCGTCAAGAATCACGCGGCGCTGCGCGACTGGACCGGCGATCCCTGGCATGGCCGGACGCTCGAATGGCTGACGTCGTCGCCGCCGGCGCCCTACAATTTCGCGGTGCTGCCCAAGGTCGAGAGCCTCGACGCCTTCCACGCGATGAAGGAAGAGGGCACCGCCTATCAGCGGCCGGAACGCTACGAGGACATCCGGATGCCGAAGAACAGCGCCTTCGGCATGATCGTCGGCGGGCTCGCCTTCGTCTTCGGCTTCGCCGCGGTCTGGTACATCTGGTGGCTGGTGGCCGCCTGCGCGGCGGCAATCGCCATCACGGTGATCATCCGCGCGAGCGGCGATGACACCGAGTATGTGATGACCGCCGCCGAAGTCGAAGCGATCGAGAACCGCCGCTTCGCCGACATGGCCAAGGCGCCACCGCCCGATCTCCGCCACGTGCCGGTCGGGGTGCCGGGCGCACCGGTGCCGGGGGCGGTGTCGTGACCGACGCGGCCGCCACATCGTCGTCCGGCGCCGCGACCGGGCTGTCGCCGGAGCAGAAGGAAGAGAAGGCCTTCGGCTTCTGGGTCTATCTGATGACCGACGCGGTGATCTTCGCGCTGCTCTTCGCCACCTTCATCGTCCTGTCGCGCGGCACGGCGGGCGGGCCGACCGGCAAGGACCTGTTCAGCCTGCCGCACACCTTCGGCGAGACGATGCTGCTCCTCGTCTCGAGCACCACCTTCGGCTTCGCCACGCTCGCGACGATCGGCGGCGACCGGCGGGCGGTGATCGGTTGGCTCGTCCTCACCGCGCTGCTCGGCCTCGGCTTTGTCGCCATGGAGATCCAGGAGTTCAGTGGGATGATCGCGCTCGACGCCGGTCCTGACCGCAGCGGCTTCCTGTCGGCGTTCTTCACCCTGGTCGGAACGCACGGGGTCCACGTCAGCGTCGGGATCATTTCGATCCTGGTGATGATCGGCCAGCTGGTCATCAAGGGCCTGACGCCGCCGGTGTCGTCGCGGCTGTTGCGGCTGGCGCTGTTCTGGCACTTCCTCGATATCGTGTGGATCGGGATCTTCTCGATCGTCTACCTGCCGGGAGTTCTCTAGATGCAGGATGCGGCACCCAGCGAAACCCGCGATCTCAGGTCTTACCTGACCGGCTTCGTGCTGGCGCTGGTGCTGACGGCGATCCCCTTCGGCCTGGTCTATTTCGACCTGCTCTCCGTCGGTCCGGCGATCGCGATCATTGCCGTCGCGGCGGTGATCCAGGTCGTGGTGCATCTCCGCTTCTTCCTGCACATCGATTTCAAGCGGACGCCGCGCGACGATCTGCTGGCACTGGCCTTCGCCGGCTTCCTGATCTTCATCATGGTCGGCGGCAGCCTGTGGATCATGATCGACCTCTACTACCGGATGATGATCTGACCACATCCCTCTCCTCTTGTGGGAGAGGGCCGTTTCTCTTGGCGTGCGACCAGCGAGCCTGGAGAAACGGGGCGAGGGGGCGTGGCGACCGGTTCTCACCTCTCAGCAAGAGGACCACCGTCGGCCGCCGTCCGGATGGCGGGCAGGACGCTTTTCCATGTCTTGCATGACGGTTTCGTTCCAGAAGCGCAGAACACGAAAGCCGCGACGTCGAAGGTCGTTGTCGCGGCGCGCGTCGTAGCTGCTCTGCGCATGCTGCCCGCCGTCGAGCTCGATCACCAGATGCCGCTCAAAGCAGACGAAATCGACGATCGCGTTGCCGATGGGCACTTGGCGCGAAGGCGCTCCCACATCCAGCGCTCGGCGTTTGTGCTCCCGGTACGCAGGGAACGGGCGAATCCACGAAGCCTGCCGTCGACGCGTAAACGCATGCCCCCTCACCCGGTTTGTCTAAGCTCGCGTCGCTCGCTAAGACAAACCGCCCTCTCCCACAAGGGGAGAGGAAATCAACCATCCGTTCCTGTCGCCCCATGTACATCGACATCTCCGAAATCGCCCCAGCCTTTCCCGACTTCCGTGTTGCCGTCGTCATCGCCGAGAACCTGGAGATCGGCGCCGATCGGCCGCCGGAGCTGCAGGCGCTCATCGCCCAACGCGAAGCGGCGGCGCGCAAGACGTGGAAAGGAAAAGAGCTCTCCGACATCCCGGGCGTGGCGGCGTGGCGCCGCGCCTATCGCGGCTTCGGCATCAAGCGCACCAGCTACCGCTCGTCGGTCGAAAGGCTGCTGAAGAACGTGCTCGCCGACCGCGGCCTGCCACACATCAATCCCTTCGTCGACGCCTACAACGCGGTGTCGCTCGCCCACGTCATGCCGCTCGGCGCCGACGATCTCGACAAGGTGACCGGCGATATCGCCTTTCGCTATGCCCGCGTCGGCGACGAGTTCGTCGACATGGCGTCGGGCGCCGAATCGGGCGAGGCCGGGCAGCCCGATCCCCCCAAGGAAGGCGAGGTGGTCTACGCCGACGAGGAGACTGTCCTTTGCCGCCGCTGGAACTGGCGGCAGAACCTTCGCTCGCTGGTGACGCCATTGACGACGCGCGCGGTGGTGACGGTGCAGTCGAACGGCGTCGGCGACCTCGGCGCGGCGGTCGCCGACCTCACCGACCTGGTTCGCCGCTTCGCCGGCGGCACGACCCGCGTCTATGTCGTCGACCGCATGCGGCCATTCGCCAATCTCGGGTGAGGCCGGACCCGCCGCCAGCCTCAGGCGAACAGCTGGTCGAGGCAGGTGAAGCTCGAGCTCCAGCCCATGTTGTGATTGTCGCGCTGCTCAACGGTCTCGAAGAGGCTCTGCACCAGTCTCAGCCGGGTGCCGTCCGCCGCCGGCGCGAAAGTCAGCTCGACGACAGTCTCGTGGCCGCGGCTGCCGTCCGCCTGCTCCCACGCCCAGGTCATCACCAGGCGCCTGGGCGGGGCGACCTCGCGATAGACGCCGGACACCGTATGGCGCTCGCCCTTCTGGTTCACCATCACCGTGCGCCAGGCGCCGCCCTCGCGGACGTCCATGGACTGCTCGGGTGTGTCGAACCCCTCCGGCCCCCACCATCTGACGAGGATCGCCGGGTCGGTCCATGCCTTGAAGACGCGCTCGGGCGAAGCCTTGAAGACGCGCTCGATGACGAGCGTGCGATCGGCCTCCAAGCCCTGGCGGACGGCGGCAGCCCTGTCCAGATTGCTGGTGTCACTCATCTCCGGTCTCCTCTTCTCCAGGTTTGGCAAGGAGCCTTTCGAGACGGTCGAACGATCCATCCCAGAAGGCGCGGTACTGTTCCATCCAGTCGTCGATGACGCGGATCGCTTCCGGCCGGACGCGACATACCCGCCACTGTCGGTCGATCCGCCGTTCGATCAGGCCGGCATCCTCCAGCACGCGCAGGTGCTTGGAGATAGCCGGCTTGCTGATGGCGAACGGCGCGGCGATCTCGCCGGCCGAGCGCTCGCCTTCCTTCAACAGACGCTCGACGATGGCGAGACGGGTCGGATCGGCGAGGGCGCCGAAGACGTCGGTGACGGCGGGCATGCGAAAACTCCGTAATTAACTTATCGGTTAAATGATAGCGCAACAAATGTCAAGCTCGACCTGGCGGGATCATGGGTTGGCGATGGTTGGCGCGGCCAGCTTAGCGCCGATGCTCCGGGCAAACGAGCGGTGGCCGGAACGCGAGCTAGCTTTTCCCGAGATATAAAGATATGTATATGTGGAATGGAGCTAGCTCGAACGGCAGAGCGAGAATGCAGGCAACGGTTTCAGTCGATGCACTTCTGACGGCGCTGAGGGCCGCGGGCGAGGGGACGCGCCTGAGGATCCTGGCGCTCCTCCATCAGGCGGAGCTGTCGGTCAAGGACCTGACCGCGATCCTCGGCCAGTCGCAGCCCCGCATCTCGCGCCATCTGAAGCTCCTCGCCGACGCCGGGCTGATCGACCGCTACCCGGAGGGAGCGTGGGTGTTCTACCGCCTGACCGAAGCCAATCCCGGGCGGCGGCTCGCCGAGGAGCTTTTGTCGGCCGCCGACCCGGACGACCTGGTGCTGGCGCGCGACTACGAGCGGCTGGCGCAGATCAAGCGGGACCATGCCGAAACGGCGCACCGCTATTTCACCGAGCACGCCGGCGAGTGGGACACGATCCGCGCCCTCCACGTCGCCGAGGACGCGGTCGAGGAGGCCGCGCTCCGGGCGGTGGGCAGCCGGCTCTTCGACAGCCTGCTCGATCTCGGCACCGGCACCGGCCGCATGCTGGAACTGCTCCATCCGCTCTACAGCAAGGCGATCGGCATCGACGCCTCGGCGAGCATGCTGGCGGTGGCGCGCGCCAATCTCGACCGCGCCGGCATCAGCAACGCCCAGGTCCGGCTCGGCGACATCTATAACCTGCCGCTTCCCCGCGATTCCTTCGACGTGGTGACCGTCCACCAGGTGCTCCACTTCCTCGACGACCCCGAACGGGCGCTGGCCGAGGCGGCGCGGGTGCTGCGGCCCGGCGGCCGGTTGCTCATCGTCGACTTCGCGCCGCACGCGCTGGAGTTTCTGCGCGAGGATTTCGCGCACCGGCGGCTTGGCTTCGGCCGCGACCAGGTCGAGCAATGGATCGCGGCGCCCGGGCTGGTGCTTGACAGCGCCATCGACCTGCCGGCTGGCGACAGCGACAAGCTCAAGGTGACGGTGTGGCTTGCCCGCGATCAGCGCATCGCCGTCGCCGGCGAGCGCGACCGGGAGGTGGCGTGATGGGGGATAGCGCCAAGCGACCGAGCCGGCTGCTCGGCACCGATTCCCAACTCGGGGTCTCCTTCGAGTTCTTCCCGCCCAAGACCGAGGCGATGGAGCAGAAGCTCTGGCAGTCGATCGAGCGTCTGGCGCCGCTGTCGCCGACTTTCGTCTCGGTGACCTATGGGGCGGGCGGCTCGACCCGCGAGCGCACCCATGCGACGGTCGCCCGCATCCTCAAGGAGACGACGCTCAAGCCGGCCGCGCATCTCACCTGCGTGGCGGCGACGCGCGACGAGGTGGACGCGGTGGTGCGCGACTATTTCGAGGCGGGGGTGCGCCACATCGTGGCGCTCCGCGGCGATCCCGAAGGCGGGGTGGGCACCGCCTACGTGCCTCATCCCGGCGGCTACGCCAACGCAGCAGAGCTGGTCGCCGGCATCCGCCGGCTCGGCGACTTCGAGATCTCGGTGGCGGCCTATCCGGAAAAGCACCCGGAGAGCCCGAGCATCGCGGCGGATATCGACATGCTGAAGCGCAAGGTCGACGCCGGCGCCAGCCGGGCGATCACCCAGTTCTTCTTCGACAACGATCTCTACGAGGCCTACGTCGAGCGGGTGCGGGCGGCAGGTCTCGACATCCCCATCGTCCCCGGCATCGTGCCGGTCCACAACTTCGCCCAGGTGGCGCGTTTCGCCGCTGGCTGCGGCGCCTCGGTGCCGGCCTGGCTTGCCCAGCGCTTCGAGGGGCTCGACGACGATCCCCAGACGCGCCAGTTGGTCGCCGCGGCGGTTGCCGCCGAGCAGGTGCTCGACCTCGTCGACCGCGGCGTCACCGACTTCCACTTCTACACCATGAACCGGGCCGACCTCGTCTATGCCATCTGCCACCTGCTCGGCATGCGGCCGACAAGGCCCGAGCCGGCGGAAGCTGCGGCATGACCGCGAGAAGCGTCATCACTTGTCGCCCTGTTTGGCAAGCGGCACATATCACGGCAATCTTCTCTTCCGGAGACGCGTCCGATGCCTGAAGCCGAAAGCATGATCCTGCCGCCGCTGCGCGAGATCCGCGCCGAGATGAATCGGCGGTTCGATTCCGTTGACTCGAAGCTTAGCGCCCATGACGGCCGCTTCGATCGCCTTGAGGGTCGGCTTGACAATGTCCGGCAGGCCACGATCGGCGAGTCGGTGCTCGGACGATATGCAGTGGCGGAGGTCGAGGAACGTCTTGACGCCATAGAGAAGCGACTCGCAGCGCTCGAGCACCAGAATGGCGAGGCGGGTGCATGACGCTCCTCGGCATCGACCATGTGCAGATCGAGGTGCCGGAGGGCGGCGAGGCGGCGGCCAGGGCCTTCTACATCGACCTTCTCGGGCTTGAGGAAATCCCGCGGCCGCGCGCCGGGGCCGGACGGAGCTTCCTGTGGGTGCGGCTCGGCGACCAGCAGATCCACTTCCGCTGCGGCGCCGATTTCCGGCCGGCAACGCTCGCCCATCCCGGCATTTTGGTCGACGACATCGACGCGCTGGCCGCGCACCTGACGGCGGCGGGCCAGGCAATGACCCGCGCCGACGCGATCGGTGAAGGGCGCTTCCACCTGCGCGACCCATTCGGCAACCGGCTCGAATTCATCGCCACGAAAACGGAGAGCGCCGTACGGCAGAATCCCATGTCAGCTGCCAGTAGGGATCATCGATGACCCACCACGAAGACGCTGCGACTGCACTGAAGGCCGCCGCCGCCAAGCGCATCCTGGTTCTCGACGGGGCGATGGGGACGATGATCCAGTCGGTCCGCCTGTCGGAAGAGGATTTCCGCGGCGAGCGGTTCGCCGACTGGCCAAAGGAGGTCAAGGGCAACAACGACCTCCTCAACCTCACCCAGCCCGACCACATCAAGCGCTTCCACCTCGCATATCTGCGGGCCGGCGCCGACATCGTCGAGACCAACACCTTCTCCTCGACCTCGATCGCGCAGGCCGATTACGGCATGGAGGGGCTGGCCTACGAGTTGAACCGCGAGGGGGCGCGGATCGCGCGGGAGGCGGCCGACGAGGTGACGGCCGAGGCGCCGGAGCGGCCGCGCTTCGTCGCCGGCGCCATCGGCCCCACCAACCGCTCGGCATCGATCTCGCCACGGGTCAACGATCCCGGCTTCCGCAACATCACCTTCGACGACCTGGTCGCCGCCTATGGCGAGGCGGCCCGCGGCCTGATCGACGGCGGCGCCGATCTCATCCTGTTCGAGACCATCTTCGACACGCTGAACGCCAAGGCCGGGGTGGCTGCGGTCGACGACGTATTCCGCGAGAGGGGGGTGCGACTGCCGGTGATGATCTCCGGCACCATCACCGACCTATCCGGCCGCACGCTTTCCGGCCAGACGCCGACCGCCTTCTGGTATTCGCTCCGCCACGCGCACCCGTTCACGGTCGGCCTCAACTGTGCGCTCGGCGCCAAGGAGATGCGTGCCCATATGGACGAGATCTCGCGCGCCGCCGACACGCTGACCTGCGCCTATCCCAACGCGGGGCTGCCCAACGAGTTCGGTGAATACGACGAAAGCCCGGAGGCGATGGCGACCCAGCTCGGCGAGTTTGCCCGCTCCGGCCTGGTCAACATCGTCGGCGGCTGCTGCGGTACGACGCCGGAGCACATCCGGGCGATCGCCGAAGCGGTCGACGGCGTCAAGCCGCGCGCCGTGCCCCATTTCGCGCGGCGGCTCCGGCTCTCCGGACTCGAGCCGTTCGAGGTGGCTTCGTGACCGAACCCACCGCCACCTTCGTCAATATCGGCGAGCGGACCAACGTCACCGGCTCGGCCCGGTTCCGCAAGCTGATCACGGCCGGCGACTACGATGCCGCGCTCGAGGTTGCCCGCGACCAGGTGGCGAACGGTGCCCAGGTGCTCGACGTCAACATGGACGAGGGCCTGCTCGATTCGGAAGGCGCGATGGTCACCTTCCTCAACCTGATGGCGGCCGAGCCCGATATCGCCCGGGTGCCGGTGATGATCGACTCGTCGAAATGGTCGGTGATCGAGGCCGGGCTGAAATGCGTGCAGGGCAAGGCGATCGTCAATTCGATCTCGATGAAGGAGGGGGAGGCGGCATTTCGCGAGCAGGCGGAGAAGGTCCGCCGCTATGGCGCGGCGGTGGTGGTGATGGCCTTCGACGAGAAGGGCCAGGCCGACACCTTTCAGCGCAAGACGGAGATCTGCGCCCGCGCCTATCGCATCCTGACCGAAGAGGTCGGGATGGCGCCCGAGGACATCATCTTCGACCCCAACATTTTCGCCGTCGCCACCGGCATCGAGGAGCACAACAATTACGGTGTCGACTTCATCGAGGCGACGCGCTGGATCCGCAAGAACCTGCCGGGCGCGCACGTCTCGGGCGGCGTCTCCAACCTCTCCTTCGCCTTCCGCGGCAACGAGTCGGTGCGCGCCGCGATGCACTCGGTGTTCCTCTACCACGCAATTCGTGCCGGCATGGACATGGGCATCGTCAATGCCGGGGCATTGCCGGTCTACGACGACATCGACCCGGAGCTTCGCGAACTCGCCGAGGATGTGGTGCTCAACCGGCGGCCGGACGCGACCGAGCGGCTGCTCGAGGCGGCCGAGCGCTACAAGGGCGGCGCCTCGGCGCGGAAGGAGGCCGATCTCGCCTGGCGCGAATGGCCGGTCGACAAGCGGCTGGAGCATGCGCTGGTCAAGGGCATCACCGATTTCATCGCGGCCGACACCGAGGAGGCGCGGCTCGCCGCCAGCGCGCCGCTCGATGTGATCGAGGGGCCGCTGATGTCCGGCATGAACGTGGTCGGTGACCTGTTCGGCTCGGGCAAGATGTTCCTGCCCCAGGTGGTGAAGTCGGCGCGGGTGATGAAGCAGGCGGTCGCCTATCTGATGCCGTTCATGGAGAAGGAGAAGCGCGACCACGGCGCCGGTCAGCCGAACCTTGCCGGCCGCATCCTGCTCGCCACGGTGAAGGGCGACGTCCACGACATCGGCAAGAACATCGTCGGCGTCGTCCTCCAGTGCAACAATTACGAGGTGATCGACCTCGGCGTGATGGTGCCGGCAAACCGCATCCTCGAGACGGCGCGGGAGAAGCACGTGGACATCATCGGGCTGTCGGGCCTGATCACGCCGTCGCTCGACGAGATGTGCCATGTGGCGGCCGAGATGGAGCGCGAGGGCTTCGACCTGCCGCTGATGATCGGCGGCGCCACCACCAGCCGCGTCCACACCGCGGTCAAGATCAGCCCCAACTACCACCGCAGCCAGACGGTGCACGTGCTCGATGCAAGCCGGGCGGTCGGCGTGGCGGGCAAGCTCCTCGGCGCCGGCCGGCGCGACTACATAGCCGGTATCCGCGAGGAGTATCTAAAGGTCGCCGAGGGCCATGCCCGCGGTGTCGCCGAAAAGCAGCGCCTGTCGCTCGCCAGAGCTCGTGACGATCGCTTCGTCATCGACTGGCATGCCTATACGCCGCCCCGGCCGAGCTTCCTCGGCACGCGCGCTTTCGACGACTACCCGGTCGCCGAGCTCGTTCCCTACATCGACTGGACGCCGTTCTTCGCCGCCTGGGAGATCAAGGGGACCTATCCCTTGATCCTCGACGATCCGAAGGTGGGAGAGGCGGCGCGGTCGCTGTTCACCGACGCCGAGGCGATGCTCGACAAGATGGTGGCGGAGAACTGGTTGACCGCCCGCGGCGTCGTCGGCTTCTGGCCAGCCAATGCCGAAGGCGACGACATTATCGTCTATGCCGACGAGGAACGGACAACGGAGCGGGCGCGGCTCCATACGCTCCGCCAGCAGATCGCCCGCTCGAACGCCAGGCGCAGGCACGTGGCGCTTGCCGACTTCGTCGCGCCGGTGGAGACCGGTGTCGCCGATTTCATCGGCGGCTTCGCGGTAACGGCGGGGATCGGCGAGGAGGCGATCGCCGAGCGCTTTGCGCGGGCCAATGACGACTATTCGAAAATCCTCAGCCAGGCGCTGGCCGACCGGCTGGCGGAAGCCTTCGCCGAGCGGATGCACCAGCGGGTGCGGAAGGAGTTCTGGGGCTACGCCGCCGGCGAGACGTTGTCCAACGCCGAGCTGATCGCCGAGGCCTATCAGGGCATCCGCCCGGCGCCCGGTTACCCGGCCCAGCCGGACCACACCGAGAAGGCGACGCTGTTCGCCCTGCTCGACGCCGAGGCGGCGACCGGCATCCGGCTTACCGAGAGCTATGCCATGTGGCCGGCCTCGTCGGTGTCGGGGCTCTATTTCTCCCACCCCGACAGCCACTATTTCGGCGTCGGCCGGATCGAGCAGGACCAGGTGGAGGACTATGCGGCGCGGAAGGGTTGGTCGATGGCCGAAGCCGAGCGCTGGCTCGCCCCGATCCTCAACTACCAGCCGGGACGCAGGGATGCCGCGGAGTAGGGCCGGCGGCAGTCACTTGCGGTCGCGCTCGTCCAGCACCTCGCGCATGGTATCCCCGACGATGCGCGGCAGGTCGCGCACCAGGCCGTCGACCTTGCCATCCAGCCTGCCAACCCGGGCGTCGAGGCCGTCGACCTTCCCCTCCAGTCGGCCTACCCGCGCACCGAGGCCGTCGACCTTGCGGTCGAGCCCGTCGACCTTTTCCTCGACCCGCACCATGCGGGTCTTGAGGACCGCGAGATCGTCGCTGTTCCGGCGGGTCTGTTCGAGGATATGGCGGGTGACGACCTTCTCGCCGCGAACCTCATCGACGAGCTCGTCGAACTCTTCCCCGGTCACCGGGTCGGCCATGCTTCAATCCCTATTGCGGCGCAGGCTACCACAGGCATCGGGACACGCCAGCGATTCCTTCGGAGGCTGCAACCCTCGGGCGAAAATGCGGCTATTTCCGGAGCGGACATTGCTGCCA
>Ga0210144_1000740_pt1 | contig 15409 bp, 16 predicted proteins | sample Muzzi_PWA_D2_FD_185532 | JGI IMG/M metagenome (GOLD analysis project Ga0210144, IMG submission 185532) | Wetland microbial communities from San Francisco Bay, California, USA, that impact long-term carbon sequestration - Muzzi_PWA_D2 (SPAdes) | ecosystem: Environmental > Aquatic > Marine >...
AGGCATAGAGAGGGGCCACCTCGTCCTCGATCGGGTGCTGCTCCTTGGTCTCGGCGACCATCAGGCCGGCGAGGAAGGCGCCGATGATCGCCGCGAGCCCGATCTGAGCCGCCAGGGCCGCCACTCCAAGGCAGAGGAGCACCGCAGGCAGCAGGGGGGACTCCGAGAAGCGGGGAGCCCGCAGGATCTGCGGCCTGCTGGCCATGATCCTGGTGCCGCCGAGCGCGAAGAAGGCGAGAAAGGCGAGTGCCAGGCCGAAGACGACGAGCAGCTCCCCGAACCGGATGCCGCCGCTGGCCGCGATCCCGGTCGCGACCGCCACCAACAGCAGGGCCAGGATGTCGTCGATGATCGCGGCGCCCAGGACGATGCGGGCCGCACGGGTGCGGATCAGCCCAAGGTCGATCATCGCGGCCGAGGTGATGCCGACGCTGGTCGCCGCCAGCGCGGCCCCGACGAAGACGCTCGTCTCCGTGCTCTCGCCGAGCGCCAGCGCGAGGCCAATTCCGCCGGCGAAGGGCAGCACCACACCGGCCACGCCGACCCTGAGGGCGGTTGCGCCGATCGCTCGCATCTCGGCGATCCGGGTCTCCAGCCCGACCCAGAAGAGCAGGAAGATCACGCCCAGCTCAGCGAACACCTCGAGCACCTTGCTTGCCTCTACCAGGCCGAGCACGGAGGGCCCGATGAGGATTCCGGCGAGAATCTCGCCGACGATCGCCGGCTGACCGATCCGCTTGAAGACCTCGTCGCCGAGCTTCGCCGCTAGGAGCACCAGAAAGAGGTCGGTGAGGACGCCCGCGGCGTCCCCGGCAGCAGCCAGTGGGAGGTTGGAGAGGTCGATCAGCAAGCCGGAGACTAGGCAGTCGCAGCGAGCCCCGCCAGTCGCTCCTTGTCCCCAGCCGGGCGAAGCAATTTACTGCCCATGCCGAGCGGGGTTAGCGGCTCTCCGCCTGGTCAGCTTCCGGCCAGCGCGCCGCCGTAGACTTGCCAAGCAAGGGCGCTCTTGGCCGCCAGGCTCAAGACCAGATAGGCCTTCTCGGCAAACAGCGGGTCCGCCCAGCGGCCGCGGCGGGCAATACTGCAGCCACATGTTGACGGCGAAGCTGCTGAACAGGAGCAGGAGGGTGACGAAGATCGCGATCGCGAAGCCGGGCACGTTTCCGGTCTCGTTCTGGGAGACGGCGAGCTGCAGGGCGATCGCGATCCACGGCACCGCCCCGATCAGACAGCCGTAGATAAAGGGTCGCCATTGCACCCATTCGCTCCCCACGTTGACCCGCTCCATCGTCAGTCCGAAGAGGATCATCGCGGCGTTGGCGCCGAACAGCGCCACCAGGGCCGTGCCCTCGCGCACCCCGGCCAGCATCGCGATCAGCACGACCATCAGCGAGGCGCTGATCGAGTACTCCCACCACCTAGCCGGGTTGATTCCACGCGATACCTGGCGCTCGTACCAGCGTCGTCCCCAGGTGCCCACTGAGAGATGATCGATGGCGGCGAGCAGGAGGAACGCCGCTACGGCGATGTCGACGCGGACGTCGAAGAGCTCCTTCGGGCCGCCGAAGTCTCCAGCGCCGGGTGGGCCGATGAGGTAATTGATCGTTACCGGAAGCGAAACCGCGCTGGCCAGCAGCAGGGTCGCCAACGCCTGGGCCGGGTGCGCCAAGCCCACGCCGAGGTTCCAGCGCTTGAGGTCGGCGAGGGCTTCGCGGCGACCGCAATCCTCTTCTCTTCTCGGGGAGGCAAGCTGGTTCGACGGCCCCTCCGTTACTCAGACTTCCCGTCCGGCTGCGTCGCAGCCTTCTCCTGCCTACCTGCGAGCACGAGCCCGGCGTGCCAGCCGGGCGCCCGACCTCCGGCCGGAGGCTGAACTGAGTTGGGGTCCAGTCCGCAGCGTGCGATGACCCACGCGATCACCGAGTTCGAGTTCCACATCTCTCCCGCCCCCAGCTGATCGCGACCCCAGACGGGAGTCGGTACCTGGCCGACCAGGTCAAGCACGAGGCGCGCACGATTCTCATCGGTGGTAAGGCGCTTGGGACTGTCCACAGCCTCCGCCACGTCCGGAATGTGTCCGTTGCGCCAAAGACGGATCTCGTAGCGGAAGATCCGAAATCGTCCTGCCCAGCGGGCACCCACGGCCCCTTCGCCGACAACGCCACGCTGCTCTCCGCTCCAGTCGTGGACCGGTGCCTGCTCGATGACGAACCTCTCATCTGCGACCTCGACCTGGAGCGCGGAGTGGTAGAGGTCGCACGTACGGCGCCGCTGAAACCGTGCCGCGAGCGCCTCGTAGAGGCGACCGTTGAGCCTGACGAAATGCCCGCCGGCGCCGAGCGGCAGCCAATAGAGGTCGACCGCGGCGCCTAGAGCCGCCCGATCGCCGCCGGGCACGTCTGGGCCATCGCGCTCCATGGGGATTCGTGCGAGGCTACAGACGGCTTGAGCGTCTAAGGACGACACCCATGCGGAAGCTGATCGACTCTCTATCGGGGGCATCGCAGATCGGCATCAACGTCCTCCTCTATCCACTTCTGCGCGGGTTGCGGCGGGGCTGGGGCGCGACCGAGCAGGAGAGAGCCATGCGGCTGCCCGGAGACGAGCTGGTCGCCCGGCCCCAATGGACGTATGACCACGCGGTCTCGGCAGAGCCTCAGCGTCGGAGACACGATCGTCCTCCATGGTCGCTCGGGCTTCGGCCTCAAGGTCGTGCGTCTGGATCCCGAGCACGCCCTCGTGCTCGGCGGACCGCCGAACGAGCGGGGATCGCAGGCGACCTGGGGCTTCTACCTGCTCGACGGCCAGCAGGGGACCACGCGACTGCTCGAGCGGGGCCGCTATGTCGCCGGGAAGGGTCTGGCCGAGAAGCTGGGGTTCGGCCCGTACCTGATGGACCCGATCGGCTTCGTGATGAGCGAGAAGATGCTCCAGAGCATCAAGCAGCTTGCTACTCGTCGCCCTCGACGAGCTCCTCGACCCGTTGCCTAAAGACTCGCCAGCGCCGCTCTGCGCCGCCAGGTCGCTCGCGTAGTCGATTAGGTCGCAGGCGGAGTGCAGGAAGGCTGGGAAGGCTCTGGTCCCGTCGAGGTCGGCGCGGATTGCGGCGGGCGAGAAGTCGAGCACCTCCAGGATCGCCAACGCCCGCTCGAGGTTGCGGGCGAGAATGCCCATCAGCGACGCCGCCTGCCAATCGTTGGAGATGATCCGGTGGCGCTCGGAGACTAGGTCGGCCAGCTCGGGGAACCGGCGGCGCCGGAGAAGGGACTCTGTCTTCAACATTCCATCTGTCAGCCTGAGGGAATGAGTGCCGCTACGGCAAGCAGCCCGGCGGAGGCATCCATACCGCGGATCCCCGACGACTTGATCATCGTTCTCCTCGGCGCGACTGGGGACCTCGCAAGGCGGAAGCTGCTTCCGGGGATGTTTCATCTCGCAGAGGTGGGGTTGATGCCGGAGCGGTTTCGGATCATCGGCGCGGCACGGAACGGGCTCCGCGACGAGGAGTTTCGCGAGCTGGCCCGCAACTCGGTTGACGACTCCGAGCGCAGGTCACTCGACCCCAGGGCCTGGGACCGCTTCGCCGAGTCACTGCGGTTCGCCGGAGTGGGGGACGGCTTCGACGTGCTCGCCGACGCCGTCTCGGTGGCGCGAGAGGAGTTGGGACCCGACGCCGAGCGACTCCTCTACCTCTCGCTCCCTCCGCGTGCCGCAGTGAGCACGGTCGAGGGGCTGAAGGACGTCGGGCTGGGAACGGGCGCGCGGGTCATCACCGAGAAGCCGTTCGGCACCGACCTCGAGTCGGCTCGGGCGCTGAACTCGACGCTGCGCACGGTCTTCGATGAGAAGTGCATCTACCGCATCGACCACTACCTCGGCCGTGAGGCGGTTCAGAACCTGCTCGCGATGCGGTTCGCCAACGGGATGTTCGAGCCGGTCTGGAACCGCAACCACATCGACCATATCCAGATCGACGTCCCGGAGACGCTCTCGATCGATATGCGGGGAAGCTTCTACGAGGAAACGGGCGCCTTCCGCGACATGGTTGTCACCCACCTCTTCCAGGTGCTCGGCTTCGTAGCGATGGAGCCGCCAACCTCCCTGGAACCGAAAGCGCTCGGCCTCGAGCGCGAGAAGGTCTTCGACTCGATGCCCCCGCTGTTGCCGGAGAACGTGGTCCGCGGTCAGTACGTCGGCTATCGGGAGGAGGACGGTGTCGCTCCCGACTCGGACACCGAGACCTTCGTCGCGATCAAGGCCTTCGTCGACAACTGGCGCTGGGAGGGAGTGCCGTTCTACCTTCGCTCCGGCAAGCGGATGCGGGAGGAGCGGCACCTGCTGACGATCGCCTTCGCCGAGCCGCCGCGCCGTATGTTCCCCCTCGACTGCACCAAGATCGAGGAGGCATTCGGACGAGACCACCTCACCTTCGAGCTCGGCGACCCCGGCAGCATCTCGGCCTCCTTCCTCGCCAAGGTCCCCGGCCCGACGATGCGGCTGGGGGAGGCGCACATGCGCTTCAGCTATGCCGACAGCTTCGGTGGCCCTGAGCGGGCCCTCGACGCCTACGAGCGCCTCATCCACGACGTGATGGTCGGCGACCGCACCCTCTTCACCGGCTCCGAGGCGATCGAGCGCCTCTGGGAAATCTCGCAGCCGGTTCTGGAAGAGCCGCCGCCATCGATTCCCTACGAGGAGGATTCGTGGGGGCCACCGGAGATCGACGAGCTGATCGCTCCGCGTCGCTGGCACCTGCCCAGCGACCACGTCTGAGCACTCGACCCGGCAACAAACGTCATACGTTGGGTATCAGGGGGATAGCGCGCGCTACCGAGGACGGCTCGCACCCGGAGGTATCAGCGTGGGCGCCGCTAGGAGTCGGGGAGCTCCGTGGCGTAGGCCTCGGCGATCGCATGGCGTCGCGGGTTGAAGTCGCGCGCCGGGCCGGAGGTCAGGACGCTGAGTGGAAGTCCGCGCCGCACGGCCGCCACACGCCCCGATGTCCTGAGCGCGCGGCAGCGGCCGGCCGACCTGGGTACCCGATATCGCCCCTTGCACGTGGTAGGGGGCCGCCAAGAGCCCGAGCCCCCCCAGGCCGGCTCGACCCCGAGCGCTCTAGGCGAATCGGCCGCGGCTCGCCCCCGCGACCGTTGGCGTGGTACCGCTTTGGTACCGACCGCTACGTCCAATGCGTCTGGATTGTCCATAGCCGGGGACAGAGGGGACGCGAGGGCGCGCGTGCAGGAGATGTTCGCCGGCTGGGGGTCGAGCGGTCAGTCGCCAGCCACGTCGCGGCGCAGGAAGACGACTGCCGCGACGAGCAGTGCCGGTACCGCGTAGAGGGCGCAGACCCAGAGCGCGCGCAGAATCGGCGCCCAGTCCACCGGGACCCGGAGGAAGCCCTGCCAGTCCTGGAACTGGGTGCTGAGCAGGTAGGGCTGCAGGCCGCCGAGGCCGGGCAGGATGCCGATCAGCTGCAGCAGCAGCGAGAACATCAGGGTGCCGACGATCGCCGCGGCGCTGTTGCGGAAGACGGTCGAGAACAGGAGGCCGATGCTGGCGACGGCGAGGATCGGCAGCAGGTAGACGAGCAGGCTGGCGCCCACCAGCACCAAGCCGTGTGAGGCGGAGACGCGGGTGCCCGAGAGGGTGACGATTGGGTTGTAGCCCGAGGCGACGATGCCGGCGACCAGGGCGACGATGCCGCTGAGGACGATCGCGGCGATCGCGTAGGTGACGGCGGCGAGCGCCTTGCCCGCGAACACCTGCTGGCGCTCGACCGAGCGGGTGAGGATCGTCTTCAAAGTCCGGTCGCGGTCCTCGGCGGCGACGATGTCCCCGGCGACCAGAGCGGTGATCAGCGGGAACAGCCAGACCGAGCCGAACAGCAGCAGCACCAGCGGGATCGCGAGCCCGGTGTCGTGGACGTAGCGGCCGAAGGCGACGTCGCGCGGTTCGCCGTTACGGATTGCCAGCGCGGTGACGAAGATCACCGGCACCGCCACCGCCGCGCCCAGCCCGAGGTAGGTGCGCTTCTGGGCGCGCAGCTTGCGCAGCTCCCAGCGGTAGACCGTAAGCGTGCCGGGCATCAGGCCAGCTCCTCGGCTGCGGCCGCCATCCGCGCCGCCCCGGCTTCGGCGCCGTTGTCCTCGGTCAGCTGGAAGAAGAGGTCCTCGAGGCTCGCCTGCCGCGGGCTCAGCTCCAGCACCGGCGCCCCAGACTCGGCCAGTGCCAGCGAGAGCTCGCCGACCGCCGCCTCGCCGGCCGCGCGGAACAAGAGCCCACCCGCCGGGGCGTCGCGCACCTCCTCGATCCCGGCCTGCGCGGCGCAGACCCGCCGCGCCCGCTCGTCGTCACCGGTCCGTAGCCGGTAGCTGACTCCGGCGCGGTCGCACAGCTCGGCCAGCGCCCCCTCGTAGACGACCCGCCCGCGGCGCACTATCGCCACCCGGTTGCAGAGCTCTTCGACCTCGAACAGCAGGTGGCTGGAGAGCAGCACGGTGATCCCGCGCGCGGCGAGGTCGCGGATCAGCTCGCGCATGTCGCGCATCCCGCCCGGGTCGAGGCCGGTCGCCGGCTCGTCGAGCAGCAGTAGTCGCGGCCGCCGCAGCAGCGCCGCCGCGATCCCCAGCCGCTGTCGCATCCCGTGCGAGTAGCCGCCGACACGGTCCTTCGCGCGGTCGCCCATCTCGACCACGTCGAGTACCTCGTCGATCCGCGTCGCCGCCTCGCCGCCGTCGAGGGCGGCGCAGAGGCGCAGGTTCTCGCGGCCGCTCAGGTAGGGGTAGAAGGCCGGCGCCTCGACGAACCCGGCGACCTCCTCGAGCGCGGCGACGCCGAGCTGCGGATCGCGGCCGAACAGCCGCACCGAGCCCTCGTCGGGTCGGATCAGCCCCAGCATCATCCGCAACGAGGTCGTCTTGCCGGCGCCGTTGGGGCCGAGGTAGCCGAAAACGTCGCCGCGCCCGACCGTCAGGTCGACGTGGTCCACTGCGACCAGCCCGCCGTACCGCTTGACCAGGCCGCGGACCTCGATCGGGGCCGCCTCGGGCACGTGGCTAAAGGCCCTGCGCCGCTTCCCGGGCAACCGACGGCGTGACCGAGCCCACCACCGTGTAATCGACGCCCCCGCGCCGGAAGCGGATAAGCGTCCCGAGCGGCGTTTTCAGCTCTTGAGCGCGGGACGCCCCTTCGATCGAGACGCTGGGTAGCTGCAGGCCACCCGGCTCGGCGCTTTCGCCGCCGCGGGCTTCCTTCGCGGGCAGCTCCAGTACCGCGATGCCCCCGAGGCCTTCGCCGTAGGTGACCAGCGCCCCGGCATCTTCGTTGCTCGCGATCAGGCGCACCTGGTCGCGAGCCATGCCCGCGAGGGTCGACGGGGCGCTGACTTCGAAGGAGGTCTTCGCCTGCACGGCTTCCAGGCCGGTGATCGCCTTCGCGGAGTCGGACCCTTCGGCGGCGCTTTGGGGCGGGTTGAGCTGCACGACCTTCGCCCCCGGCGGCGGCGCCACTTCGAAGACCGAGTCGGGGACCGGGCCGAAGCCGACTTCGGTCGCGCTCAGTTCGAGCACCGGCGAGCTTTCGCCCTTCGCGTAGACCGCGGCTCGCAGCGGCGCGCCGTTGGCGGCGTCCCAGGCAAGCTCGGCCCCGCCGACCAGGCCGCCGTTCGACTTCGGCGAGACGCGCACGGTGTAGGCGGGGCGGCCGGCTACGTCGGAGGGGGTCGCGCCGCTGAGGTCGACGCGCCGGGTCACTTCTTCGATTCCTTCTCGGACCTGAGCGAGCGAGGGCGGTTCGTCCTTGCCCGGACCGGCGGCGCCTGCCTCTCCGTGCTTGGGCAGCTTGCCTTCGTAGACGGTTTCGGTGCCCGGGTCGTAAGCCGTGAAGCGATTTTCGTCGACCAACAGCTCGAGATCTCCCGCACTGCTCTTCGAGACGTCGGCTTGGAGCTCCAGCCGCAGGCGGCCGTCCGCCGACGCCCAGAGCCTGCCCGAGGCGCCGCCGAGCAGCGGGTCGGCTCCTTCGAGCAGCGATTCGCCGATCAGGTTGTCGGTGAAGTGGACCCGGGCGGTGACTCCATCGGGGGGCGACGCGCTCAGCGCATCGTGGACCGCTTCGTCGAGCGGCTTTGGCGGCGGGGTGGGGCCGCCTGCCGTGGCGGCGAGCGCGATCGCCGCAGTGGCCGCGGCGAACAGCGTCAGAGCGGCCCCGATCGTCAGGAGCCGCAGCGTCGAGATGCGTCGCAGGTAGGTCATCGCGTCCTCACGCAGATCGTCCTACGAAGGGTAGGACGGCTTTCTAAACGGCGAATGAGAGGCCGACTGATAGTAGTCCCCGCCCTGCTTCGGCTAACCCGACTTTCCGCCCTGAGATTTGGAGCAGGGGCAGGGCAGCGACTCGCAGGCGATGCCGTCGTGGTCGCCGTCGAGGCGATAGGGGTCGCCCGGGAGCAGATGCCTTTGCGCTTCGGCTTAGTTGGCGAGGTCCGCGCAGTCGTACTCGATCGCCTTGGCGGGCGAGTTCGGCAGCGCAAGAAGGGCAAGGGAGCCGGCGAGCAGGGCAAGGAAGGCGGCAGCAACGCTGAAGCGCAGGTTCATGCGGTCGACGGAACCTACCTAGCTCGCAGCAAGAGCACGGAGGGCTCAACGTAAGGAGCCATCCCTTGCGTCATCCAGGCCCGCGCCCTGCCTATAACCGGGAGAGACATCGAGGAATCCAAGGGAAGCGCTCCCGTGGCCTCGGAGACAGCCCGAGCAGGCCTTCGAGCCCCGCCGCCTCGACCTCGCCTTCGAGCGCCTCGGCCTGCCGGAGCAGCTTCCCGTGACCTAGAGTCCCCGCGTACCCGGAAAGGAGGATTGGATGAGCAGTGGCGAGTCGCGGTCGAGCGGCGAAGGGAGCGCCGGCGCGGGCCGGCTGAAAGCGCGGGTGGATCGCTGGCTGGACTCCGACCTGGTCGGGATCCCGGCGACGCTGTACACCTTCGCCGTGCTGGCGATCAGCCTCGCGGTCTTCCGCTTCGGCGGGCCGATCGCGGGCCTCGTCGTCGCCGCGCTCCTGTGGATCCCGATGGTGCTCTTCGCGATCCAGGGAAAAGGGAAGCCCCCCATCCCGATCGACGTGAGGGCTGCGGCCGAGGGGCCGCTGCACCGGGTGCTGGTGATCGCCAACGAAGGCCTTGAGGATCCGGCGCTCTGCCGCGAGGTCTGCCGCCGCTCCGATCGCACCGCCACCGAAGCGATGATCCTCGTCCCGGTGGTCGCCTCCTCGCGGCTGGGCGAGCTGGCCGACGACGTCGACGCCGAGCTGAGCACGGCCAGCAGCCGGGTCGATGCGGCGGTCCGGGCGCTGCAGGGAGAAGGCGTGAAGGCAAGCGGGCGGACCAACATCGCCAGCCCGATGGAGTCGCTCTCCGACGGCCTGCGGGAGTTCCCGCCCAACGAGATCGTCATGCTGCCGGGCCGGGAGACAAAATGGGATGCGGCGGGCGACCTAGCCGAGCGGGTTCGAACCGAGACCGGGCTGCCGGTGACCGCGGTCGGTCACACGGGCACCTAGGCGAAGCGAAGCCCGGCTACTGCTGCCGGTCGGCGCTGGGCGGCGCCACCAGCACCGAACAGGGGGCCCCGTGCGCTACCCGCCCGTTGACGCTGCCAAGGGCCTTGATTCCGCTCAGGCCACGGCGGCCGATTACGATCAGCGAGGAATCGTCGGCGCCCGCCTCCTCGCAGATCTGCCCGGCCACCTGACCGGGCGTGTCCGTGACCGTGGGGGGCGCACCGGTCGTCTCCTCGATCACGCGGACTGCTTGGGCACCTCGCGGTAGCGCTGGGGGTGCATGCCGTCAGGGACGTAGGCGAGGCGCAGCGCGGAGTCCCGCGCCTCGGCAACCTGGTCGCCGTCCGCGCCGCGGCCCACGGCCGGGTGAGCCGTCGGTCGCGAGCAGGACGCGCCGCGGGAACTCGGCGCCGTCCGGGCTGTGGCGCGCGACCAGCAGCGGGCCCTCGGCCCGGGTGGGCGATCTGTGCCAGGCTCGACCTGCGTGAGCTCCCTAACCGCTTCGCCAGGAACACTCTCGACGCCCATCCGACTACCTCGATATTCGGAGACCCAGAGGAATCGAATCCGACGGAAGCGCCCCCGTGGCCTCGGGGAGGTATCCGTAGGGCGGGCGTCGACCGGGGGGTCGGCGGTCGGGCGGGGCTCTGCGGGTGGGGGACGTGGTTGCTACTGGCCGCAGATGACGTAGAGGGTCGCCTCGTCTTCTTCTGGGTCTTGACGAGCCAGCCGGTCGAGAGTCGGGCCAGATCACTCGAAGGAGAGGTCAGAAGGAGTCAAGGTCCGGGAGGCGGTATTTGTGCGCGGCGCCCCCCGCTCGACCTAAATCGTGGTATCCGTCCGCTGTTAGATTTCCGCCGGTGCAGGGAGCACATTCACTCTTCCCGGATCCGAGTCGTGCTCGGCTTCGCTGATGAGTCGTCGCGCTCTGGTTACTGGTGGTGCCCGCGGGATCGGCGCAGCGATCGCGCGACGTTTGCGGACCGAAGGTCACGAGGTGATGACGCTCGACCGCGATGAGCGCGCCGATCTGCGAGTCGACTTGGACGGCGACGAGCTTCCCGATCTCTCCGGGTTTCACATTTGTGTCTCCAACGCGGCAATTACAGACACGATTGCCCCCGCCCATCGGATGACGTCCGAGCAGTGGAGTCGAGACATCGAGGTCAACCTAACCGGCGCCTTCCGCGCCATTCAGGCATGCCTGCACGGGATGCGGGAGCGGCGCTGGGGGCGGATCATCGTGGTCTCCAGCGGCTCGGCGCTCGTTGGGCTGCCGGGACAGGTTGCCTACACGGCGTCGAAGGCGGGGCTACTCGGGATGGTGAAGACGATCGCTGCGGAGAACGTACGCCGCGGGATCACTGCCAACGCGGTGTTGCCCGGCATGGTGGCCACCGAGAAGGTTCTGGCGATGCCCGAGGAGATCCTCGAGCGACTGCGCGAGGCGCTTCCAAACGGGCGGATGGCGGAGCCGGAGGAGGTCGCCGCGCTTGCCGCCTTTCTGGCCTCCGAGGAGGCCGGCTACGTGACCGGCCAGCAGATCGCGATCGATGGCGGCGCGGGGCTGAACACCTTTACGCTCGGCTCGCAGTCGCGTAAGGACTGAGAAGCTCCGCAAGACACCGCTGGGCAGCGCGAATGCGCGACTACCCGTCGGTGTAGCCCGGGCGGGCCACGTCAAGCTTGCGCCGCACGTGCTCACGCAAGCCGGCGATCAGCTGGTCGAGCCGCGCGTCGAACGCGCCGCCGCGGATCTCCTCCGCGAGCCGCCGCTCGGCCCGCCGCACGGCCGTAGGCAGCTCATCCGCGGCCGGGACATCGAACTCGCTGCCAAGCAGCTCCCCGAACAGGGCAAGGTCGCTGCGCAGCGGCTCCTCGCTGGCGCGCAGCTCGCGCGCGACGACGGCGCAGACGTTTGCGGCGACGAGCACCTGAAAGCGCTTCTCGCGCGGGGCCCAACCGCGTACGTCGGTGTAGAGGAACTCGGCCAGGGCGTCGAGCAGCTCCGGTGCGTCCGGGCGGTCCTGGGTCAAGCGGCCGCCCCGATCAGCTCCAGCATGTCCCACTCGGGCTCGCAGATCCGCCGCCCGAGCGAGGCGAGCTCATGGCTGCGCCGCACCCCGCTGAGGTGGTCATGCGCCTGGCGGACGCAGATCACCGCCCACTTGAGATTTCCGAAGACCTCCCAGAAGCGCAGCCGCTCGGGTTCGGGCTGCGATCCCCCGGCCCGAACGTAGGCGTCGAGGAAGGGCTCGAGCGCTCCGACCCCGGCGACCGGCAGATCGTCGTTGCCGAAGCGCCAGGAGCGGGTGCAGAGCCAACCGATGTCCTCGACGGGATCGCCGAGGTGAGCCAGCTCCCAGTCGATCACGGCCCGCAGGCCATCGCCGTCGAGGATGACGTTTCCGAGCCGGAAGTCGCCGTGGACGAGCGCGGTCGGTGCGGGCGGCGGCGCGTTCGCCCGCAGCCAGCGCAGGCCGGCCTCGACCGCCGGCAGCGGCTCGGAGATCTCATCGAGCATTCGCTCCCATTGCTCGACGGCGCTTCCGACGGGCTCTCCGGCCGGTTCCTCCAACCCGGTCTCCTCGACCGGGATTGCGTGGATCTTGGCCAGCGCCTCGCCGAGCTGAGTCGGGAGGTTCGCCCGCGCCCGTTCGAACTCGGGCTTGCGCAGCAGTCGCGGTGGGACCGACTCCCCGGCGACGTGCTCCATCAGGATCCCCGAGGTCCCGAAGCGCCCATCCGCGGGCTCGAAGTGGAGGATCTCGGGGGCGCAGACGCCGTGCTCCCCGGCCAAGCGGATCAGCCGCGCCTCGCCCTCCTGGGGGACGAGCGACTCCGAGCCGGGCGGGTCCCGGCGCAGCACGAAGCGCTCTCCGCCGGCCTCCACCAGCCAGGTCTCGCGCGAGGCCCCGCCCGGAATCCGGGTCAGCTCGACGCCGCCTGCTCGTCCCTGTTCGGCGAGGACATCGGCAACGCCCGCCTGCAGTGCCTCCTCCGGACTATTCTCCATCTGAGGACCCGTAGCGTGCGGCGAAGCGCTCCGGGATGTCGGCCGGGTCCTTATACCAGTACCAGGTGCAGGGATCGTGATCGAAGTCGTCGGGTGGGTCGGAGGGGTAGACGGGGTAGCCGATCCAGCGCAGCGGCAGGATCTCGTTCATGAAGGCGCAGTGCGTGCAGTAGAGCGGGAACTCCTCTCGTCCATAGGACCACTCGTGCGCGGAGTCGGTCACGCCCCAACCACCCTCACGGTAGCGCCCCATGCGCCAGAGACGCTGCCCCGATCCGCAGGGATTCATGCGGAAGACCAGCTTCTCGTCGTCCTCCTCGATCTCAAAGGCGCCCGGCGCCGGCCCGACCCCGCTGCAGGAATGCGCGCGCCAGGTGGCGGCCAGGGCCTTGGCGATCTCGCGGCGATCGGAGGCGGCGATCGTCTCAACCGGTCCCTCCCAGCCGCGCTCTAAGCTCCAGGTCCAGGCTTCCTCGACCCCGTCATCCCCGAGCTTCTCCTTGACGAATGAGATGAGGCCGGCCATGCCATCGACGACGAGGTCGTGGATGAACTGCGACTCGTGCTTCATCGCCTCGCAGTGCCGCTTGGCCTCCTCGAGGTCGCCCCGGTCGATCGCCTCGATCGCCCGGTCCATCGTGGGACGCGACATTTCACGAAGTTCCTCCTCGGAGAACCATCTCTCCTCCATAGCCCCTCCTTGGATCCCGAGTTCGCCGTCGATCGACTCTATCCAAGGCTCGGGCACGACCAAGCCCGCACCCCGTTTCGGTGAAGTCTCAGATCCGTCTCGATCGAGTCGCTTGCTCAAGGTGGCGAGCAGCAGGCTCTTGAGTGCGTAGGGAAACGTCCTCGGGGAGCGCGCGGCGAACCTCGCCCAGGCGCGGGTGCTGCTGGGCGCGGACGGGCCCGAGGCTCGAACCGAGATCGAGGCGGCCCTTGCCCCGTGCGCGTGAGCTCATACGGCGCACAGGCGTAAAGGCCGTCGAGCCCCACGTCCACGTCGAGCTTGCCGAGCTGGCGCGCCAGAGCGACGATTAAGGGACCTGGCGGGAAGAGCTGAGCGAGGCCCACCGTCTCTTCCCCGAGATCGGCGCCAGCGGATACGGGGAGCGGGTGGCGGGAGAGCTGGTGGTAGCGACGAGCTAGCGAGGGAGCTAGCCTCGCGTTATCCGCCGAGGCCGCGGCAAGCCGGTGGTGCCGCGAATAGCTCGGACTAACCCCAAGTTGCCCGGACACCCCCGGGCCCGATAGAGGCGCCTTCACGTCGGACGCCCCGGCCATGGCCGGGGCGTCCGCGCGTCCTCGCGTCGCGGCTGGCGCGGGCGCTGAGGTCGCTGCGCCCGGCGTTGAATGCGCCGATCAGCAAAAACGGGGGCTGCGGTGCCTCGTTGCCAAGCTCGTGTTCAAGCGCTGTGTTGACGAGCTGTGGCACGGCGAGGCCGCGCTCGTCGGCCGCCTTCTGGGCGCGCTCCAAGAGCTTCGGGTCTACTTCGACCGTGTTTGCGGGCGTTGCAGCCATACCCAAATTCTATCGCCGCCGTTCCCGGTGATCCGCCGTCCAGCGGGCCTGGTTGTCGCCTGGCGGCGGAAATCGGTGTCGGACTGGCGCATTTACTGGCGCATTTGCTGGCTCGTAGATCGGCGACGCCACCTGGATCGGTGCGGCAATGTCCCGCGTTTGGCTCTAACAAGACCATCCCAACAGAAAACGCCCCGCCGGGGAGGCGGGGCGTTTCTGGGGTTACTACAGGGAGGAGAGATATGTATCTCTTTATATGTGGATCCGTGGGAGGTAGGAGGGCCCTGATGTGCCGCGGACGAATCGACGGAAGTCGATGCGCCATGTGAGGCGGCGCCGAGCCCAGCCAGGAAGTCCGTTGTTCAGTCTCTAGATCGGTCCTCTCTTTGAATCCTTTAGCCAGGATACGAACATACGTGCGATTTGTGTGTGAGGCGAATCACAGAGGTCGACTGGGGGAAGCCTCTCGATTTGTGAGCCCGATTCTCCTACCTGTTCCTAAGGTGCCGCTAAACCGGCAATCGGTGTCCGCAGGGCGTACGGGGCGGCTGTACGGTTGAGCCGTGATAAAGGCGCGGATCGACGCGGTTCTGGCCGAGCGCGGCCTCTTCCCGTCGCGGTCGGCGGCCGCCGGCGCGGTGCGCGCCGGAGAGGTCCGGGTCGGCGCCGACGGGCCGGTCGCGCTGCGCCCCAGCCAGCTGGTCGAACCCGACGCCGACTTCGTCCTCGATCCGGGCCCGCGCTTCGTCTCCCGCGGTGGCGTGAAGCTCGAAAACGCGCTCGAGGCGCTCGGCCTCGCCGTCGCCGGTCGCGACTGCCTCGACGTTGGCGCCTCGACCGGTGGCTTCACCGACTGCCTGCTGCAGCGCGGCGCCGCCCGCGTCGCGGCGCTCGACGTTGCCTACGGGCAGCTCGACCTGCGCATGCGGGAGGATCCGCGCGTGACCGTGCTCGAGCGGCTCAACGCGCGCCGGCTGGCCCCGGCCGACCTGCCCTTCCGCCCGGAGCTGGCCACGGTCGACGTCTCCTTCATCTCGCTGGCCAAGGTGCTGCCCGCTGTCGCCCGCTGCCTGACGCCGGGCGGCGAGGTGCTGGCGATGGTCAAGCCGCAGTTCGAGCTGGGCCGCGAGCGGGTCCGCAAGGGGGTCGTTCGCGACGCCGCCGACCGCCGCGAGGCGATCCTCGGCGTCGCCCGCGCCGCCACCGCTCTCGGCCTGCCGGTGGGCGGCTTCGCCGCGTCCGGCCTCCCCGGGCCGAAGGGCAACCGCGAGACCTTCGTCTGGTGCGGCGGGGACGGCGAGCCGCTCGACGATCTC
>Ga0210144_1000742_pt1 | contig 15358 bp, 14 predicted proteins | sample Muzzi_PWA_D2_FD_185532 | JGI IMG/M metagenome (GOLD analysis project Ga0210144, IMG submission 185532) | Wetland microbial communities from San Francisco Bay, California, USA, that impact long-term carbon sequestration - Muzzi_PWA_D2 (SPAdes) | ecosystem: Environmental > Aquatic > Marine >...
GGCCAGTTTTTTGGCGACATCGTCGATGTGAAACGGGGTATCCGTGGCCAGACTCCACGGACCCGTGATTTCAGAAGAAGACAGCCAGCCATCATAGACATGCAGGTACCAGGTCTTGTCCAGACGCGTGCGCATGATCAGTGCACGGGTATTGATGACCCGCTCGAAGCGGCTGTCGGGCACGTCCTTGATGACCGGCTGGCCGCTGATGGGGATAAGAATTGCCGGGGAGTCGCTGACGATGATGCGTGGTGGATCGTTCTGCACCGGAACGCCCGTCGCGTGCACGGTGCCGGAGGCGGCGAGCGAGGCCTGCAGGCGATCGAGGGCGATGGTGCGTGCCGAACCGCTGATTTTCCGTTCAAGTTCTCTGCGATAGGCCGCGCCCTTGTCGGCCAGCGTGGGAAAGTTGCTGCGCGTCAGACGCAGGTCCTCGAGCGTCACCAGGCGTGCAGCGCGGTTCACCTCGGTGCGCGCCGTGCCCCAGATGACGCCGAAGCTCCCGGTCTTGCCGTCGCTCGGCGTAGCCTCCACGGCGGCGCGAAAATCCAGCCGGTTACCCTCCCACTTCTCGACCTGGGGCTGATAGACGCGTACGGTGGCATCGGCCAGGGTGAAGCTGCGCGGCCAGGGATCGGGATTCGGTGCAGCACTCTGGGCAGTCGCCGGAACATCCGGGGGCGGTTCCGACAAGGTATTCGATGATTGCGCCTGCGAGGCGCAGCCGATGACGCTGAAGGCGATGCTGATCAGGCCGGACAGCAGCAACTGACGGATGTTCATGGGTAACTCCTGTCTGATGAGAATGGCGCTTACTTGAGGGAAATCGTTCTTATATCGAAGAGACAATGGCCACGGAAGCACACGGAAAACACGGAATATTCACAAATATTTTCTGTGTCATCCGTGTGATTCCGTGGCTGTTTATCACGATTTCTACTTAAGTACCATTACTGTTTGATGACGGGTTGGTCATTTGGGAAACATCAGCTGCGCCTGCAGGCGCCAGGTCCAGTTCGGGCCAAACTCCGGCTTCTCGATGTTGCGAAAGAGCTGTGTCTGGAAGTTCACCGGCAGCTTCCCGAAACGCACGATTTTCCCCACCCCGCCGCCCAGCGGCACGGTCCAGCGATCGCCGCTGTCCGCTTTCCAGTCGGCGGTGATGATCGGCGCAGAGGACAGATACAGCCCGCCGGCGAAGTTGTAGTTAATGAAGGGCTGGAGCAGGAACTTGTTGTAGCTCGGATCGCTGTGCGAACTGCTGACCGACCAGAGGTTGTTGGCGAGCGCGCCGTATACCCAGTGGCCCTGGATACACAGCACCACGGCGGAGGGTCCGAGTCCCCAGCGGTCGTTACCCAGCACCTTGTCGTTGTTGGTGGGCAACTGCAGGATCGGACCCGCGCCCCAGATCAGCCCTTCGGCCTTCGCCGGTGACAGGAAGGCGGTGAACTGGGTGTCGCCAATGCCGTTGGTGCGGCCCTCACCGGGGAAGAAGCCGGGCTGGGAGATGACCGGCAGGATGGTGCGGGTAATCAGATTCCAGTCGGAACCCAGGCTGACCGGGATGACGGGTTGGATGTTCAGTACGTTCTGGGTTTTCTCTTCCGGTCCATAGTTGAAATTGATGTTGTCCTGAAACGGTACGCTGATGAGGTTGGCGACGGGATTCTGGGCCGCCCTGGCCAGTGCCTCGTTGCTCTGATCCGCCCGGGCGGGCCAGCCGAGGGTGGATGCAAGAGCGAAAAATGCAACCAGGGCGGCCGCCTTACGGGGTTTCGTCGTATCCATACCAGTACTTCTTGAGGCAAGTTCCATGATCATCCTTTTCACCGCAGAGACGGAATAAAACAAAATGCTGCATATAGACTTATGGATTCATTTGCGTTCTTTGTGTTCTTTGCGTCTCTGCGGTGAATGTGTTTCCCGGCTTAACGCTATAAAGCCCGTGTTCCGGACAGGGGCTCGTTGATGCTAGTCCTCATCCATTTGCTGCTGAATGGACTCCAGCTGGCCCGAATCGTCGAAGTGAAGGATGTAGGTCCCCTGCCCCACATCGGAGCGGTCGTAAAGCCAGGTATCGCCGTCCTGCGAGGTCGGTTGCCCGCACTGGTCGAGAATCTGCATCGTGGTCTGCCCCTCGTCCTGATCGTCGGTAATGGTGGCATCGCCACAGCTGATGGACCCGGCCTGGGTGGTTGCGGCCAGCATCAGGCCCGCACATCCAGCGATAGCAAGATATTGGTTCTTCATGAGGTTTTCTCCCTTGTTGTTTATCGACTTGTCACTGCCCTGCTCGTGGTGACCGGCATCCCGATCACCGGTTCCAGGGCATAAGGGGTGCGAGCCAGCCTGTACCCGGCAAAAAATCGGGTACTCGCGAGCGGTGAATACTGAACCGATTCGCGAGCAAGCGCGCTCCTACAGGTAAAAATAGCAAGATTTTCGAGGCGAGTGTAAGGGAAGTTCATGACTTTGTATTCAGGCAGGCCCTAAAACTTCCAGTTCACATTGAGCGCCAGGATGTGAAAGACATCGTCTTTCATCCGGCCCTTGAGATCACCCTTCAATGGTCCACCGGTCTGATTGACCGGCGCGCTGCCGGCATCCATGTACTCGTAGGCGGCGCCGAGCATGATGTTCTTGCGCAGTTCATACTGCAGGCCCAGAGCATAGCGGTACTGGCGGTCGAGCGGCAGGACGATGGAACGATTGGAATTCTTTACCGGCGAGCTGTCGTAGGCAATGCCCGCGGACACGGACCACAGCGGGTTGAGTCGGTAGCGCGCGCCGAGCGCGGTATGCCAGGTGTCCTGGAAGTTGGCATCCGCCGTCGTGCTGGTCGAGGTCGCGGAGTCGATCGACACGCCGATCTGGCCGAATTGCGACCAGTTCTGCCAGCCCAGATCCGCCATGATCGCGAGGTCGGGAGTCAGTTCATGGTAGCCGCTCAGCATTACCTGGTTCGGTAGCGTGAAATCGAACGTGGTCTCGGCGTTCTTCAGACCTGACTGCTCGAGGGCAGCATTCAACACGAAACCGGCGCCATGAAACGAGGGGACATCCTTATATTTGAGATCCACCTTGGAGGTATAGGTCAGTCCCACGCGCGTGCCCGTCCGGGGTTCGATCAGCAGACCCGCGTTCCAGCCGGGAGCCGTATCGGTATCCTTGAATTTCAGCCGACCGTCCCCGCCTCCGTCCAGCAGGTTGTTGATGTTCGTCTGGACGCCGAGTTGCCCGTAGACCAGCGACAGGCCGCCGCCGACCGACAGCCAGTCGTTCACCCGGTAACCGAGGGCGCCGTTGAGAAAACCGGTGGTAAAATCCTCCTGCTGGACGTAGTAGCGTCCGGCCCAGGTGTCATCGAATTTGACCCCCAGGCCCAGGTAGGAGCCGGCCGTCAGGCCGAGTTTCAGATCATCAGAGACGTCATGCACATAGGACAGGCTGCCCGTCGGAACTATCCCGCCGGCATTGCCGCCGTTCCCGCCGCCAAAGGTGGCGCTCTGGGTATCAAATTTGATATCGGCGTAAATCGGCTGTACACCCGCCATGAATTGCGACTCTGTGAGCCGGGTCATGCCTGCGGGATTGGCGAAAGCCGTGGCCGCATCATTTGCACGCGAGGCCATGCCCGCGCTGGCCGTGCCCACGTCGGGTGTGCCCATTTCATAGAGCCACAGCCCGGCGCCAAACGCCGGGGGGTTGCACACGTTCAGCGCCAGTGTCGCCAATCCGATCAGTTGATTCTTGCTGGTCCTCTTATTCATCAATGATTTCCTCTACACACGATCCATTCGGCGAAACACAACTTGCCCAATCGCTGTTCCGTCCATTTCTCTCCCACCGGGAGCACCCAAACAATGGGCATAAAAGGTCCAGTGCAAGGGGTAAAACAAGTCAGTGGTAGCAATCGACTTTCAATCCATAACACGTCCAGTAGAACGTAAAAATAACTACTGGCGCCAGTCCGGCCGGCTATTCAACGATGCTGTTCAATATCGCCTGTTTCTCGGTCTTGTATTCCTGCGGCGTAATATACCCACCGGCCGCCAGGGTATTCAGTTGCTGGATCTTCTGCTCCGCCGTCATCGGCGCCGCCGGGGCCGGGGCCGGAGCCGTGGTCTGCTTCGGTTGACTCTGGTGTTTTTTATCGACTACCTTGGTCAGCATGGAGCCGGCCAGGAGACCACCGATCCCCCAGACTGCGCCATCGCTGTGGGCGGCCACCATGGGCGCATAGCCGGCCATGGAAGCGGCAATGGCAAGACAGGCGGCTGGCAAGGCATTCAACCCGAATACAGGACGTTGTGTCGTCATCATGGTTATATCTCCCGCTGAGTAAGATAGGTGATCACCGGCATCGCTGCAGGACAAGCCTGCTCATCTGATCGTCGATGCTGGCAACCGCGCTGAACTGGTCCTGCTGCATATCGAGCGGCATCATTTGCATGGAATACACTTCGTGTCGGGTGTAGTCCTTCAATTCATTGGCGATATCCTGGAAATAGGCCGGCGAGGTCAGCATCTCGAATACCACCACGTCCTTTTCGATCCGCCAGAAGCCGACCGCTTCAATTTTGCCGCGACGACCGTATTCGAAGGTGGCGTTATCGTGCACGATCAGCTTCTCGGCGTCCTCCTTGCCGCAGGCGCCGTCGGAATTTATTTCCCACTTGCCCGTCAGATAGGCCGAATCGAGCCCTGCCGCATTGGCACCTGGCAGAAACCCGGTCAGGGCGAGTATCGAAATCAGCATCAGCATGGTTCTTTGTAGCATCGTTATTTCCTCCAGTATGACACTTCATTCGGATTCCCGGACATGGATATTCCTTGTCCGGGAATCCGGTATACAGATGCAGCATTGTTATTCCATCGTTACCTTGAGACCCTCAACGCTAAGGTCCAGCGCAATGCCCTGCGCGGCCGCCTTCAGGTGCAGTATCACGCCCTTGTCGTTCTTCATCACGAAATCGCCCTTGCTGGAGTTGCCCAGGGTGACGCCCGCCTCGGCCACACCATAGACCCCCGCGAAATCCGCGGCATTTTCCAGGTCATAAACGTCGCCGGTCAGCTTGACATGGTTGACACCGAAACCGCCGAGCTTGAGTCCATCAGTCTTGAATTTATAGGACTTACCCTGAAAATGCAGGGTGCCGCCGCCGATGTCGCCACCCACGATCCACATGATCTGGGTCTCGTCGATGACGACGGTGCCGGAGGGTGTCTTGTCCTCGGCCATGGCGAACTGTGCCGACAGCAGCAATGGAAGGATCAACAACCAAACAACGCGTTTTACTATTCTGTTCATGTGACTTCTCCTTGTGGTATTACCGGGGGGGATTGAAAATGGAATCCTCTGAAGATTGATTGTTTTTGCTTCAGGAGCGAGATTGTTTGTGCCCGGTGATTAATCGGGTGTTTGCGAACTCGCCCCTACAATAGCTTGGTCGAAATTTCCGGGGCATCCTGAGATTGATGTTCAGCGGCAGAGTCTACGCTACTTCCGTTAGATTTTCGTTAAGATCTTCTTGCTCACGAAGCCTCGCCACCCCTCTTTAACCGGATTATCCGGGTGCCTCACTCCGACAGTTCCTGCAGGCGCTTCGCGTAGTTCCGCGCTTCCTCTGCATCGCCCCGTTTGGCGTGGAAACTGGCCAGGGCCTGCAGAATATCACGGTTATCGGGATGGGCCGCAAGCGCCGTTTCAAGGCTGGCGATGGCCTCCTCTGTAGCGCCCGTCGAGTGCAGCGCCACGGCGTAGACATAGGCGAAACGGGTATTATCCGGTTCCAGTTCCAGGGCGCGTTTCAGTTCGCCCAGTGCCTCGTCGAGGCGTTGCAGCCGCACCAGCGCCAGCCCGAGGGCATGATGCAGACTGGCATCCCCGGGAACCGTGTCGAGTCCCGCGCGCAGGCTGCGTTCGCTGTCCGCATCGCGGCCCAGGGCGCGATAGAGATCCGCCAGGTTCACATAAGCGGGAACGAACTGCGGATCGAGCGCCATGGCCGCCCGGAATTCGTCTTCCGCCAGGACGGCATCGCCCCGGTTCGCGTAGAAGGTCCCGAGGTTGACGCGCGACTCCACCCGGTCGGCGTTGTAGCGCTGGGATTCGACATACTCGGCGCTTGCGCGTTCGAACGCGGCGCGCTGCGCCGCATCCAGCCGGTCGACGGGTAGCGGCGCGAGCACGCCCACGGCCTCACTGCGCACGATTCTCACCGGGTCGGAGAGCAGCGGCGCGGCCAGGGGCGCGCGTAGTTCCACCGGCGCCTGGGCCAACGCCTGCAGCGCACCGAAGCGCAGCAGCGGGTCGTTATCGCGCAGGCCCGCGGCCAGCGCCTCGAGGGTGGCGCGGCTGCGTGACGGATCGAGATCGGCAAGCGCCGTGGCGCGTGCGATGGGCGGCTGCGTTGCGTCATTGGCGACCGCGCGCAGTTGTGCCCCGGCATCGCGTGCACCCGCTGCAGCAGCGGAGAATGCCGCGGCATAGTGCTGGTAACCCTGTGGCGCATGTCCGTACCAGCTCTTTACCTGCGTGGCGGCCCAGGCCGCGTCGTGATCGGTGTGACAGCCGATGCAGGGATTGGGTGTGCCGAACTCGACGGACTCGTCCGGGCGGGGTACGCGCAGGCTGTGATCGTGTCGCGGATCGTTCACCATGTAGGTAGTAGTGGGCATGTGGCAGGCCGCGCAGGCGGCCCCGGCGCTATCCGGCGGGTGATGGTGATGTTCCGCGGTATCGTACTTGCCCGGCAGGTGGCATCCCGTGCAGACGGCATTGCCCTGCGCGCGCAGTTTTCCGCTGTGAGGGTCGTGACAGTCGCTGCAGGTAACACCCTTCGCGTACATCCTGCTTTGCAGAAACGAACCCCATTTATAGACTTCGCCGCGCTGCTGTCCATCGGCGTAATAGAGCGGCGGCGTGAGCAGTGCCGGCCGGTAATAATCGAGGAAGGGCTTGCCCGGCACATAGCCCTCGGCGATCTGACCACGTCGGGCATGACATTGTGCGCAAACCTCGACCTCGCGTTCGCTCTGCCGGGGCTTCGAGCGCACCGCATTGCCGGTAGCCGGATTCAGGTTCCAGGCGACGTCGCGGCGTTCATCCAGACTCACCGTCAGACCCTTGTTCTCATCCTCATTCCAGGGTTTGCCCGCCTGTTTCGCCTCCGCCCACGCCAGGTGCCGGGAGCCGGGACCGTGACAGGCCTCGCACGCGACGTCGATTTCCGCCCAGCGCGTCCGGAAGCGGTCTGTCACCGGATCGTAATTTTTTTGCACGCCGGTCGAGTGGCAGTCCGCGCACATGAAATTCCAGTTTTGCGCGGCGCGCGTCCAGTGCAGTTCATCGTCGTGGGTGATTTTTTCGTCGGGATAGAGATGGAACCAGTGCTGGCCTCCCTCTTCCACTGACCGCGTATCCCAGGCGATCGGCAGCGCCTGCAGCCGTCCGTCGGGAAATTCCACCAGGTATTGCTGCAGGGGGCTCACGCCGAAGGTGTACTTGATTCGATAGTCCGACAGTTTGCCGTCGGGCCCCTCGGTGCGCGCATAAAATCCGTCGTCGCGCCTGTAAAACCGGCTGGTAATGCCGGCGTAGGCAAACTCCGTATCATCGAAATCACCGAGTACGCTCTGTGCGTTCGCCTCCAGCATCGCGAGTTTGTGTTGGGAGCCCTGCCAGGCTGCGCTCTCGCCGGCATGGCACCCGGTGCAGGCCGGCGCACCCACATAAGTCGCGACCGGTGTGGCAACGGGTGCCGATGCCGGTGCCGTAATCTCAGGCATGGCCTGGCTGTCCATGAGTACGTATATCAGCCCGGCGCCAAGCGCTAGCAGCGCCGCGACGGCGAGCGCTATCCGGGACCCGCGCCGGCCCGCGGGCGCGGCGGCGGATGATGTCCCTTCCGGACGCTTATCCGGCGAGGCGCGAAGGCGATGCGTTTGCTTGTTACGTTTCATTGGAGTGACTGTGTGTAACCGGGGGAACTAATCCAGTTTGTCTTTGGCTTTTGACTCTTCCTTGATGCACGCCTCCATGAACTGGTAGCTGCCACCCGCCGATTGCCCGACCTCCTGGCAGTAGTTCATGATGCGTTGCGATACTGACATACGACTGATGTTGTCTTTAGCGGTTTGTTCCTGATCGCGACAGGCCGCCTCCAGTTGAGAGCCGCCGCCGGCCGCGGCGCCAACCTGCTGGCAGTAGGCTTCTATGTCATAGGCATGCGCTGCGAATGGAAACGCAACGAGACTGAATGCAATCAATCGAAACTGCATGCGGCGGTATTTATCCCGTAACGGCGCGACGTCCCTGGCGGTCGCCTTACGACGTTTCTCCCTTCCAATTTTCATCAATGGCCGCATGAAAATCCTCCTGTGCGGTATATCGAGAAATCGCTCACAGGGTCAGGACCCGGATCTGCGAACTCCTAAACCGACGCCATTGTCACGGCCACAAGCACTATCCATGAAACAGTCCTACCTTGATCATGGCATCGTAACTCGGCGTATTCACCGCAATTCCCGCCGCCTCGACGTTCTTCTCCTGCCGGTTAGTGTTTAGGCGAGGCCAGCTGCGGCACGCGGATTATACCACCCGGCAGAAGGGGAATTACCTCGAAACCAGAAGTCAGACCCACCCACTTGAAGGCGCTCTGCAGCAGCTCTGAGGCGTCGGTTCGCCTGCTTATGCCCTCTGTTTGGGTGCTCCCGGTGGTAGAGGGAATCAATGGGACATCAGCAGTGGCCGGGCATCAACCATCCGACCCTGAGGAAGTCTATTTTTCAAAACGTTCCACCAGTTTCTCGATCTGGTGCGCAACTTCGTCCCAGATCATTAAAGGACCGGATTGTTCCAGCTCTTCCTCTGGCCATTCGTCAGGTTTTCTGCGCTTGAGATCGTCAAGGTGATCGACCAGTTTGTCGCGGTGCTTTTTGAGCTCCGCCAACTGGTCCCTGGCCTCGGCGTGCTCGGGTCCTTCGCCGATACTTTTATGTGCTTGCTCGAGGAGCGTGTCGATGTGCTTTTGGCGGGATTTGTATTCCAGGATATTCTGCTCCGCCAGTTGCATGATGTCTTTCATGGATGTCTCCCAAGTCGAGATAGGTGTCCGAACCGACAACACGATACAGGGGTTGGCTACGGAATTCCCTTGTATCAGGTGACCAGGCCGGAATTGAGCCGGCAGCTCCGGACCCGACCACGCCCGGATCACAATACCACTCAGCGACTGGCAAGCAGGAACCTGCCCCGTCAGGCGGGGCCCGGAAGGCAGGGTGGGTCCGCATTGACTTGGCTGCAGCTGAATACCAGAATGATGATGCACCCTGTGCGGTGAATACGCCACAATGCAGCCCTGAAAAATACCCGGCTCCCGGAGGTCCGACATGTGCCACTTGCAACGAATCGGTCTGGTACTCACGGCACTACCTGGCCTTGTTCAACCGACATTCGCCGCCGAGGTAAACGACGGGGAAATGGCGGCGGCCATCCGCAGCGCCGACTACCCCTGCGAACATGTGCTTGGACAGCAAGCCACCGGAGACAACGACTGGCGTGTCCAGTGCAACTCGGGCATGTACCAGGTCACCCGTGTCGCGAACGGTGTGTTCAGCGTCGTCAAGACGAACTGACCCGCAGGGCAGTGACCTGGTTCGTAGACAGACCGGAGCACAAGCCCAGGCCGCCCGCACCGCAATTCAAACACTGACTCCAGGAGCCTGTCGGACTTAGGGTTTCGTAGCGAGGCGAGCGGAAGCCGGTTACCGACGCCGTTCACGCCGATTCCGTCATCGCAGCCTTGCGGGCGGCCAGGGCAATGAACACCGACGACCAGCCATTCACGATCATCTCGATGGCGACAAACAGACCGATCACCCAGAGGCCCGAGGTCGGCCACTGCGCCAGGATCATCGCGCCCAGCAGAATGGAGATCACCCCCGAAACCAGCGGCCAGACCCACCCGCTCGCCGGGCGCAACTGCAAGGCCATAAGGATGCGTAACAGACCGACCGCGATCAGGATCCAGGCGAGCGCAATGGTCAGGCTCAGGGAGGCGAACACCGGGTCGGTGAAGATGACGATGCCGGCGGCGATGTACAACAGGGCGATTAATACATGCCACAGCACGCTCTTCCAGCCCTTGATCTGGAAGGCGTTGAGTAACTGAAACACGCCGCCCACCATAAGCAATGCCCCAAACATTATGACGGTTGCCAGTGTCATGGCGAAACTCATCCAGAGCCCCACGGTTCCGAGCACAATGAGCAATACGCCGAGCGCGAGCAGCCAGCCCCACTTCTTTTTCAGCTCACCGAAAACGGTATCCCGCAGGGATGATATAGTCGCTTCGTCAGTTGCAGGCATAACAGTTCTCCTTCATTGTCATTTCCCATGTGGCGTTGACCAGTACACATAAAACCGGCGGTGGACCCGGTGCTATTATGGACTCGCGATAACTCGCGCGCCATCAATCGAGGGCACAATCATTTGCCATCCGCCAGTTCGGCCACCGACGGTGCCGTGTCAAAGCTGCCGCCGAGTGCGAGATGCAGCTGGATGCGGTTGGCGACCTGTGCGTTGCGCAACTGGATGACGTTCGATTCCACGGCGAGCTGATCCGTCTGTAACTGTTCCACCCACAGCAGGTCCCTCCTTCCCGCCTGATACTGCACGGTGGCGATCAGCACATAGATGACAATGAGTACACCGCCGATATAGGCGATCGGAAGCGAGCGCTTCGGGTCGGCAACGTCCCTTGAGGCATTGGCAATGAGCTCGAAACCTTCGTAGTTCAGGTATATGAGCATGGCCCCGGCGACCAGACCCAGGGGCGTTACGAAGTTCTGGGGTTCGAGCCGATCCCATTCCATGGGCGTGAGCAGGCCGCCCACTATAGTGGAGAAGGTTCCGAGCCCGGCTTCCCTGCTGGATGGCATCAGGGTGAAATCTCCTTATCCATGGCGTGGTACCCGCATATTTTCGTGACTATTCAATCACAACTGAACATATCGTGCAGCATCAAGCCTGTGGTCGGAAACCGCAGCCGGGGATACCGAATCACGTGTCTTCCAACGGCATCTCCAGTCCTGGCGACCAGGGGCTCGGTAATCAGAATCCGCTTCCGATACAGGCAGGCTGTTCTGCGCTCAGTTATTCGGTGCCGGGAGACTTTCCAGTTCCTTCAGCCGTTTCATGGCCTGCAGCGCCTGGATGGAGTTGTAGTTGATGCCCGCGGCGTTCAGACTGCTGCCCCGCTGGAACGGATAGTCCGGGAGCGTGGTGAGAAACGCCTTGAGCTTCTGCTGCACCGGTACAAACAGCCAGATGTTGTCGCCATACCAGCGGATGTACATTCCCGACTGGCTCGATGCCCGCTCATAGGGATCGGCCCGGAGGTTGGTGATCACCGGCCAGCCAGGCACGTTGCGGACGGCGGTGGCGATGTTGCCGTCCTCTACGGCGAAGGAAACCTTCCAGTCCCTCCATCGCACGGCGTTGAGGTCGCCACCCTGCCCGAAATAGAAGATTTCCTCGCGGGGGCCCTTCGCGACCTCGCCCTTGAAAAATGGCAGGAAGTTATAGCCGTCGAGGTGAACCTTCCACGTCTTACCGTTGGCCTGGTAACCCTGCTTCAGTTTCTCGACGATGTTCGGGTCGCCTGCTGCTGCCAGCAGCGTCGGCAACCAGTCCTCCTGCGAGAAAATGTCGTTGATAATGGTGCCCGGCTTGATCACGCCCGGCCAGCGGACGAGCATCGGCACCCGAAAGCCGCCTTCCCAGGTGGTGCCCTTTTCGCCCCGGAACGGCATCGTCCCGCCATCCGGCCAGGTCACTTCCTCCGCGCCGTTATCGGTGCCGTAGACGACGATCGTGTTCCCGGCGATGCCAAGCTCATCGAGTTGCTTCAGCACCGCGCCGACCATGTCGTCGTGCTCGACCATGCCGTCGGGATACAAACCGATACCGGTGCGACCCTCGGCGGATTTCTTCAGATGGGTCCAGACGTGCATGCGCGTCGTGTTGAACCAGACGAAGAACGGCTTGCCGTCGTTAACGGCTTTGTTGACGAACTTCTGCTCGGCGGCATAGATCTCCTGGTCAACGGTGGGCATGCGCGCGCGGGTGAGCGGACCGGTGTCCTCGATTTTCTGACCGCCCATGCCGTCGGACCATGAATGGAGCACGCCGCGTGGACCGTATTTCTTCCTGAACTCGGGATCCTTCGGATAATAATAGGTCTCCGGTTCCTCCTCCGCGTTCAGGTGGTAGAGGTTGCCGAGGAATTCGTCGAAGCCATGCATCGTCGGCAGGTGCGAGTCGCGGTCGCCGAGATGGTTCTTGCCGAACTGTCCAGTCGTATATCCCTGCGCCTTGAGCAGGTCGGCAATGGTCGGCGCCCAGTCCGGAATGCCTTGCGGCGAACCCGGCATTCCTATGGTGAGCAAACCCGTACGGAAGGGATGTTCTCCGAGGATGAACGACGCACGCCCGGCCGTGCAGCTTTGCTGCGCGTAGGCGTCGGTGAAGATCGCCCCCTCCTTCGCCAGACGGTCGATATTCGGCGTGTGATAGCCCATCATGCCGAGGCTGTAGGCGCTGATGTTGTCCCTGCCGATATCGTCGCCCCAGATGACCAGGATGTTCGGTTTCTGCTCCGCCGCCAGTGCCGGGGTGACCGCGCAAATCAGCGAGGTCCCGGCGATCACCAGGGTCAGAACGCGTTTCATTCGTGTTGTCAGTTTCATCGGTTGTTTCCTTTTACCCGCATGCGGCAGGAGCCGGGGGAGTTGCTCGCTGTGTGACGGCAGGTTCAAATAGCGTTGGTGTCCATCACGAATTCACATCACGGCTCGAAGGCGAAGATCCGCTTCCAGTCGCCCTTCATGCTGATGACGATCCAGCCCTTCTTCTTGGCCTCGTCCATCAATGACTGGGAAAAGGTGCCGAACTTGGTGTCCGGCAGCCCGTTGGCCGGACCATAGGCATACTCGCGCTTGACGTCGTCGTGGAACACCAACATCATCAGCCGCGCGCCGTCACCCGCACCGGTCCACTCGAGCATCTGCCGGTCCCCGTCCGAGTTGCCGAACGCGGCGACCGGCCGCCGGCCGATGAACATGTTGATGCCCACGGGCTTGCCGGCCTTGTCGTCGATGAAATGGATCTTCGGCAGGCGCATCAGCACCGGCTTGCCGTCTTTTATCTCGTATTGGGTCTCGATGCTCGAGCCGATCACCTGCTCGGGCGGAACACCGTAGACCGCTTCGGTCATCGGTCGCATGAACTCGATGCCGCCGCCGGAAACGATGTAGGTCTTGAAGCCGTTGGCGCGCAGATACTCAAGGAGTTCGACCATCGGCTGATAGGCCAGCTCGGTATAGGGCCGCTTGAACCGCGGGTGAAACGCCGTCTTGAACCAGTCTGCCACGATCGCTTCGAACTCGGCCGTGCTCATGCCGGCATGCGAGGCCATAACCAGTTCAACCAGCCCTTTCTCGCCCGCGGCCGCCAGCGCCTCGAGGTCATCATCGAGCACCGCCTTGAAGGGCTGTAGGGTCTTCCACTCCGGGTGCTGAGGGGCCAGCTCTTTTATTCTGTCCAGTGCAAAAGCGAGCTGGGTGTACATCGGGTGCGACGGCCACAGCGTGCCGTCGTTGTCGAAGGTAGCGATACGCTCGGGCGGGGGCACAAAGTCGGGCGAACCTTCCGTGGTCACCTTCTCGACGAAGGTGACGATCGCCTGCCTGGCGGGTCCGTCGTTCCAGGAGGTTAGTGGATCAGTCCGGGCATGGACGCTTGCGCCCAGGGCGAGCAGGATGCCCAGCGCAAACAGGTGCGTTAACGCCGAACATGAGGAAATAGCTTTCATGATGGATTCTCTATGGCTACTTAGCAAACATACGTTGACAAAATCTCATGATTCCCGGCGAGGCGCCGTGTATACCTGGCCCAGGCGAGTCTCTCGACCGCTACGCGGTCTCACCTTCTCCTGCGGCCGACACCCGCGGACAGACACAAGGCTTTGTCAGGGTAGTTTTTAGTAAAACGGGCAACCCATTCGGGTCACCCGCTTTGTTAACATCATGCGCTTCTGATTCGGCTACTCGCCCGCGTGGCTTATGTGTTTCGCAGACTGCATCGCCTCGATCACCTGATCCAGGTTGTAGCTCGCCGGCATCTGCAGCGACGGGAATTCCCGATAGGTCTCGAGCTCCTTCAGCCACAGCAGCTGCCCGGTGGGCAGCAGGTTCCAGTCATAGATATACGCCGTGCTTGGCGCGGCCAGTGCGCCGCCGTAGCCCAGGAGGGTACCATCAACCGTCGCGACCGACCTCTCGAAGGGATCACGCTTGAGGTTGCTGACATAGGTCCAGTGATAGGTGACTGGGGGGCCGAACGCCTCCGTCGCATTGGAAGAAACCATCGTGTAGTAGAACTTCCAGTTCTTGTACCGCACCGCCGAAGGATCTTTACCGGTGTAGTAGAAGAACGTGTCGCGAGCGGAGTCGCCCTTGCCTTCGAGATAGTCCCGCTGGTCGAAGCCGTCGAGCGTGGTCTTGACGATGCCGGGGTACTTGCCGGCCTCAATCTGCTTCTTCAGCCCATCGCCCGAAGGCCCGCCGGCGATATTGACGAAGGTGGGTACCCAGTCCAGTGAGGAGAATATCTGGTCGGGATGCGTGCCAGCCTTGACGTGCCCCGGCCAGCGAACGACCATCGGAGCCCGCATACCGCCTTCCCAGGTGGTGAGCTTGCCGCCCCTGAAAGGCGTTACACCACCGTCCGGATAGGTGATCGTCTCAGCGCCGTTATCGGTGGTGAAGACGACGATGGTGTTGTCGAGCTCGCCCATATCCTCGAGCTTTTTCAGCACGTAGCCGATGTTGTCATCCATCTGCTTCATGCCGGCTTCGTTGATACCCCAGTCCTTGCCGCCCTTCTGGCCCAGCATGTCCATGTACTTGTCCGGAAGCATGGTGGTGACGTGCATGCGCGCCGGGTTATACCAGACGAAGAATGGCTTGTTGGTCTTTTCGGGGTCGTTGCGGTCGAGGAAGTCGATGACCTGGGCGGATATCTCCTCGTCCACGGTCTTCGAACGTTCCAGCGTCAGCGGCCCTTCGTCCTTGCAGCTCTGGTTCTTTTCCGTGCCGTCCGAAGAACTACAGTGGATGACCGGCCGCGGCGGGGTCATACAGAGCGCGGTCTTCGGATCCACGGCACCGGGGACTTCTTTGAGACCCTTAACCGGGGTGTTCTTACAGGGCGGAACAACGGTCTGCTCGGTCGGCGTCTTGTTGATATCCGGGAAGCTCACCCCCTGCATGGCGTCGAGGTGATACAGGT
>Ga0210144_1000745_pt1:0-10000 | contig 15286 bp, 10 predicted proteins | sample Muzzi_PWA_D2_FD_185532 | JGI IMG/M metagenome (GOLD analysis project Ga0210144, IMG submission 185532) | Wetland microbial communities from San Francisco Bay, California, USA, that impact long-term carbon sequestration - Muzzi_PWA_D2 (SPAdes) | ecosystem: Environmental > Aquatic > Marine...
GAGGCACGCATGCCCGCTCCGATCGCATTCTACTTCGATTTTTCCAGCCCCTACGGCTATCTCGCCGCCCAGAGGATCGACGACCTCGCCGCCGGGCACGGCCGCGAGGTCGATTGGCGCCCCTTCCTGCTGGGCGCCGTGTTCAAGACGACCGGCAGCGAGCCGCTGCTGAACGTTCCCTTGAAGGGCGATTACGCGCGGCGCGACCTGGCGCGCAGCGCGCGGCGCTTCGATATCCCCTTCGTGCTGCCGGAGGTCTTTCCCTTCCCCTCGGTGTCGGCCTGCCGCGCCTCCTACTGGCTCAAGGCGCGCGACCCCGCGGCGGCCCGTGCACTGATGGCCGCACTCTATCGCAGCGCCTTTGCCGAGGGGCGCGATATCCGTTCGGCCGAGGCGGTGGCCGAGGTGGCCGCCGATCTTGGCCATGACCGCGACGCGCTGCTCGCCGCCATGCAGGACCCGGAGATCAAGCAGACCTTGAAGGACGAGGTTGCCGCCGCCATCGACAAAGGCGTGTTCGGCTCGCCCTACATCGTCGTCGACAGCGAGCCGTTCTGGGGCTTCGACCGCTTGCCGGACGTCGCACTCTGGCTCGAGCGCGGCGGCTGGTAGGCCGGGCCGCGGCCCGGCGCCATCGCGGCGGCCAAAGCGCCTTAGCCTTCCTCGGCCAGGATCTTGCGGTAGACCGGTCGGTCGATGTTGCCGCCCGAGAGGATCACGCCGACCTTGCGGCCCGCCATCCTGTCGCGCTCCTGCAGCAGCGCGGCGAGCGCCGCCGCGCCCGCGCCCTCGGCCAGATTGTGCGTATCGGTGAAGTAGGCCCGTATGGCGGCGGCGATCTCCGCCTCGCTCAGGGTCACGACTCGCGATGCTCCGGCACGGATCGCGGCCAGCGCGTCCGCGTCGGGCACGCGCACCGCCAGCCCGTCGGCCATGGTGTCCGCGGAGTTGGTCGCGACCGGCTCGCCGGCGGCGTAGGACAGCGCGTAGGCCGCGGCGCGCTCGGCGACCACCCCGACGACCTCGGTCTTGAGGCCCAGCGCGTCGCGCGCGCTCATGGTGCCGACGATCCCGGAGCCGAGCCCGATGGGTACGTAGACAGTGTCGAGGTCGGGCACGTGGCGCAGCAGTTCCAGGCCGTAGCTCGCGACGCCGCGCACCAGCAAGGGATGGAAGGACGGCAGCATGACGAGTCCGCGCGCCGCCGCGAGGTCCTTGGCGTGGTCCAGCGCGGCATTGAAATCGTGCCCGTGTTCGACGAGTTCGGCGCCCAGCGCGCGCATCGCCTCGTTCTTTTCGGCGCTGTTGCCGTGCGGCACCACGATGACGGCGCGCACGCCCATCGTGCGCGCGGCATAGGCGATGCTTTGGCCGTGGTTGCCGCGCGTCGCCGCGATGACGCCGGGCAGGTCGCTCCGGCGCTGCGTCAGGTCGTGCAGGTAGGCGAGGCCGCCGCGCAGCTTGAAGGCGCCGATCGGGGTGTGGTTCTCGTGCTTGACCCAGACCTCGGCGCCGGCCCGCGCGGACAGCAGCGGCCAGGCGTACTGCGGCGTCGGCGGCATATAGCGGTGCACCAGCGCCGCCGTCTCCTCGATCTTCTCCAGGTCGAACACGCGATCCTCCCCGATGCCGGGGCACGATAGAGCCGAGGGTGCCGCGTCGCAACCGGAGTGCGCCGGCGTCCCCGGCTTTTTCGCTTGCCGTGCCGCGGCCGCTGGCCGAACCTTATCCGGGCGATTCGCCCCCCTAGCCACCGCTGACCCCGGCCGATGACGGTTCTGAAGAGCGCGATCGACACGCGCAGCGAAGAGTTTCGGCGCAACCGCGCGGCGAACGAGGCGCTCGTCGCCGATCTGTGCGCCCGGACCGGGGCGGTGGCGCGCGGCGGCGGCGAGGCGGCCCGCGACAAGCACCTGGCGCGCGGCAAGCTGCTGCCGCGCGACCGCGTCCGCGAACTGCTCGACCCCGGGGCGCCGTTCCTCGAGCTGTCGCAGCTTGCCGCCAACGGGCTCTACGACGACGAGGTGCCGGCGGCCGGCCTGATCACCGGAATCGGTCGCGTGGCGGGCCGCGAATGCATGATCGTGGCCAACGACGCCACGGTGAAGGGCGGCACCTATTATCCGGTGACGGTGAAGAAGCACCTGCGCGCCCAGGAAATCGCGGCGGAGAATCGCCTGCCGTGCATCTACCTGGTCGATTCGGGCGGCGCCAACCTGCCCAATCAGGACGAGGTCTTCCCCGACCGGGAGCATTTCGGCCGCATCTTCTTCAACCAGGCGCGCATGTCCGCGGCAGGGATCGCCCAGATCGCTGTGGTCATGGGATCCTGCACCGCCGGCGGCGCCTATGTGCCGGCGATGTCGGACGAGAGCGTCATCGTCCGCGACCAGGGCACGATCTTTCTCGGCGGCCCGCCGCTGGTGAAGGCCGCGACCGGCGAGGAGGTGACGCCCGAGGACCTGGGCGGCGCGGAGCTGCATGGCCGCGTCTCGGGCGTCGTCGACCACGTGGCGAACGACGACGCCCACGCCCTGGCGATCGTGCGGCGCATCGTCGGCGGCCTGAATCGAACGAAGCGTCACGAGCTCGAGGTCGCGCCGCCCCGCGATCCGCTTTACGACCCGGGCGAGCTCTACGGCGTCGTGCCGACCGACCTGCGCAAGCCCATGGAGGTCCGCGAGGTCATCGCCCGCCTGGTCGACGGCAGCGAGCTCGACGAGTTCAAGGCGCTCTACGGCACGACTCTGGTCTGCGGCTTCGCACGGCTGCACGGCTATCCCGTCGGGATTCTCGCTAACAACGGCATCCTGTTCTCGGAATCGGCGCTGAAGGGCACGCATTTTATCGAGCTCTGCTGCCAGCGCGGCATTCCGCTGGTCTTTCTGCAGAACATCACCGGCTTCATGATCGGCCGTAAGTACGAGGCGGCGGGCATCGCCAAGGACGGCGCCAAGATGGTGACCGCGGTTGCCTGCGCCGCGGTGCCGAAGTTCACCGTCATCATCGGCGGCAGCTTCGGCGCGGGGAACTACGGCATGTGCGGCCGGGCGTACGGTCCGCGGCTCCTGTGGATGTGGCCCAATGCCCGCATCTCGGTCATGGGCGGCGAGCAGGCGGCCTCGGTCCTGGCGACGATCCGGCGCGATGCCCTGGCCGCGGCCGGCAAGGTGTGGAGCGCCGACGACGAGGAGCGCTTCAAGGCGCCGCTGCGCGAGCAGTACGAACGACAGGGGCACCCCTTTTACGCGACGGCGCGGCTGTGGGACGACGGCCTGATCGATCCGCTCGATACCCGGCAGGCGCTGGCCCTCGGCATCTCCGCCGCGCTCAATGCGCCGATCCCGCGCACCACCTTCGGCATTCTCAGGATGTGACGACCATGCTGCAGCCGCTCTTTCTGGAAGAGATCGACGACGACGGCATCGCCTGGCTGGTACTGACCCGGCCGGAGGTGCACAACGCCTTCAACGACGCCCTGATCGCGGAACTGACCACGATGCTGGACGGCCTGGGCACCGACGAGCGCGTCCGGGCCGTCGTGCTCTCGGCGCGGGGCCGCAGTTTCTCGGCCGGCGCCGACCTCAACTGGATGAAGCGCTCGGCCGAGTATTCGCAAGAGGAGAACCTGAAGGACGCCCGCGCGCTGGCGGGCCTCATGCGGACCCTCTACGAGCTGCCCAAGCCGACGCTGGCGCTGGTGCAGGGGCCGGCCTACGGCGGCGGCGTCGGCCTGATCGCATGCTGCGACATCGCCGTCGCTGCCGAGACCGCGAACTTCTGCCTGTCGGAAGTCACCTTGGGATTGATCCCGGCGGTGATCGCACCCTACGTGATCGCGGCCATGGGGGAACGTCCGGCGCGGCGCTATTTCCTGACGGCGGAGAAATTTACCGCGCGGGAAGCCCGGCGGATCGGCCTGATCCACGAAACCGTGCCGGACGAGGCGCTGCAGGACACCGGCCGGCGCATCGTGCGCGCCCTTCTGAAGGGCGGGCCGAACGCTCAGGTCGACGCGAAGGCGCTGGTCCTCGCCGTTTCGGGGCGGGCCATCGACGACGATCTCGTCGAGGATACTGCCGCACGCATCGCGCGCACGCGCACCTCGGCGGAAGCGCGGGAAGGCATCGCCGCCTTCCTCGAAAAGCGCAAGCCGAAGTGGCGCGCGGACTGAAGCGGGCATGGAGTCTCCCGTCCCGGGGCGTCCGCCGCGATCGCTGACCTTGCACCGGCTGCGCACCCTGGCCCGGATCTTCGCGGGATCGTTTCGCGACCTGGTGCCGATCATCCTGGTCATCTCCTTCTTCCAGATCGTCGTCCTGCAACGCCCCTTTCCGAATCTGGAAGAGGTCCTCGTCGGCCTCGTCTGCGTCGTCGTCGGCCTGAGTCTTTTCGTGCGCGGCTTGGAGAGTGGTCTGTTTCCCTTGGGCGAAAGCATGGCGCACGCCTTCGCCCGCAAGGGCAGCCTGCTCGCCTTGCTCGGTTTCGCCTTCTGTCTCGGTTTCGGCACGACGGTGGCGGAGCCCGCGCTGATCGCGGTGGCCGCCAAGGCGGCGGAGGTCGCCGGCACGGCCGGCTTCATATCGAATACCGAGATCGACCGGCATGCCTATGCCTTGCAGCTGCGCTACACGGTCGCCGTGTCGGTCGGTGCGAGCCTGGTGCTGGGCGTGTTCCGCATCCTCAAGGGCTGGCCGATCCATTATCTGATCATCGGCGGTTACATCGTCGTCGTGATCATGACCGGCTTTGCGCCGCCCGAAATCGTCGGCATCGCTTACGACTCGGGCGGCGTGACCACCTCGACCATGACGGTCCCGCTGGTCGCCGCCCTCGGCGTCGGGCTCGCCTCCTTCATTCGCGGCCGCAATCCCATGATCGATGGCTTCGGGCTGATCGCCTTCGCCAGCCTGATGCCGATGATCTTCGTCCTGGCCTTCGGAATGATCGTATGACGGCGCCGGCATGCACCTGATCACCGTCATCGTCGGCGAGATCCTAGCGACGCTGCGCGACTTGACGCCGATCGTGGTCGTCCTGTTCGGATTCCAGTTCCTGGTCCTGCGCCGCAAGCCGCCCAACCCGGCCCGCATCGCCGCCGGGTTCTGCTATGTCGTCGTCGGCTTGACGCTCTTCCTGGTCGGCCTCGACACGGCGCTCTTCCCGCTCGGAGAGACCATGGCCCGGCAGCTGACCGAAGGGCCGGCGGCCGGCCTCGGCGGGGCGGAGCCGGACTGGCGCGACTACGGTTGGGTCTACGCGTTCGCCGCCGCGATCGGTTTCGCCACCACGGTCGCCGAGCCGGCGCTCATTGCGGTATCGCTCAAGGCGGAGGAAATTTCCGGCGGCGCGGTCAACGCCTGGGGCCTGCGAATCGCCGTCGCGGTCGGCGTCGCCGCCGGCGTCGCGCTGGGCGCCTTCCGCATCGTGACCGGCACGCCGCTGCCGCTATACATCATGGTGGGCTACGTCGTGGTCGTCATCCAGACGACCCAAACGACGCGCACCATCATTCCCCTGGCCTACGATTCCGGCGGCGTGACGACCTCCACCGTCACCGTGCCGGTGGTGGCCGCCCTGGGCCTCGGCCTGGCCTCGACCATTCCGGGCCGCAGCCCCTTGATCGACGGCTTCGGCCTGATCGCCTTCGCCAGCCTGTTTCCTATCATGTCGGTCATGGGCTATGCCATGATCATGACCCGGATTCAGCGCAACCGGGCCGCCAGGACCTCCGACGAGAAGGAGACGCGCGAATGAAGCTCAAACTGATCATGGCCATGGTTGAGGACGAGCGCACGGACGCCGTGATGGACGCGGCCCGCGAGAAAGGGGCGACCGGCGTGACCGTGATCACCAGCGTGCGCGGCGAGGGCCTGAAGCGGGAGAAGACGTTTCTCGGCCTGGACCTGACCGGCGCGCGCGACGTTCTCTTGTTTCTCGTGGCCGAGCCGCGTGCGCGAGAGATTTTGGAGACCATCGCGGCGGCCGGCAAGTTCGACAGCGAGGCGGGATCGGGAATCGCGATTCAGCTCAACATCGAGGATGCGGTCGGACTCAAGTCGCAGCTGCCGACTCTGCAGCAGGAGATCGAGGAGGAGGTATGAACGAAACGGCCTACATCAAGGTCGCCGAGGCGATGACGGGCAACGTCCGCATGATCTCCGCCATGGCGACCGTCAAGGAGGCGATCCAGGCCATGCGCGAGGCCGACGTCAGTTCGCTGGCCGTGGAGCGGCGGGACGAGCGCGACGAGTACGGCCTGCTCGTCATTGCCGACATCGCGCGCGAGGTGATCGCCAAGAACCGCGCCGCCGAGCGCGTCAACGTCTACGAGGTCATGTCGAAGCCGGTGCTGTGCCTGCCGGCGGAAATGGACATCAAATACGCGGTGCGTCTCCTGGTCCGGTTCGGTCTGTCGCGCGCCCTGGTCGTCGACAGCCAACGGGCCCCGGTCGGCATCGTGACCCTACGCGACATGGTATTACGCTTCGGCGCCGATTGAGCCCGACCCGACCGAGGCCGGCCGGCCGCATCGGTCTGGCGCCCCGAGGAGCAGGCGTGGTGTTCGATACGATCCTGATAGCCAACCGTGGCGAGATCGCCTGCCGCATCATGCGTACGGCGCGCCGCCTGGGTCTACGCTGCGTTGCCGTCTATTCCGAGGCCGACGCCGAATCGGAACACGTCGCCATGGCGGACGCGGCCGTGCCAATCGGGCCGGCGCCGGCGTCCGAGAGTTATCTCGACATGGCCGTCATCGTCGCCGCGGCCCGCGACAGCGGGGCGCAGGCGATTCACCCGGGCTATGGCTTCGTGGCGGAGAACGCGGCCTTTGCCGAAGCCTGCGCGGCGGCCGGGCTGGTCTTCGTCGGCCCGCCACCCGCGGCGATCCGGGCGCTCGGCGACAAGAGCACCGCCAAGGCGCTGATGGCCAAGGCCGGCGTGCCGCTGGTGCCGGGCTACCATGGAAGAGCGCAGGGCGCGAAGCGGCTGGCGCGGGCCGCCGCGGAGCTCGGGTTTCCGGTGCTGGTCAAGGCCTCGGCGGGCGGCGGCGGGCGCGGCCTGCGCGTCGTGGCACGCGCCGAGGATTTGCCCGAGGCGCTCGACGCGGCCCGCCGCGAGGCCGAGGCGGCGTTTGGCGACGGGCGCCTGCTAATCGAGAGATATCTCGAGCGACCGCGCCACGTCGAGGTGCAGGTCTTCGCCGACTCCCGGGGCAACGCGGTGCATCTCTTCGAGCGCGACTGTTCGGTGCAGCGACGCCATCAGAAAATCATCGAGGAATCTCCGGCGCCGGGCCTGCCGGCCGCCGTGCGGACCGAAATGGGGGCCGCGGCGGTCGCTGCGCTAGGCGCGGTCGACTACCGCGGCGCCGGCACGGTGGAATTCCTGTGGGACGGGCAGGGCTTCTATTTCATGGAGATGAACACGCGGCTCCAGGTCGAGCATCCGGTGACCGAGATGGTCACCGGGTTCGACCTCGTCGAGTGGCAGCTGCGTGTCGCCGCCGGCGAGCCCCTGCCGGCCGGGCAGGACGCCATCGCGCAGCAGGGGCACGCCATCGAGGTGCGTCTCTGCGCCGAGGATCCGGAGCGCGATTTCCTGCCGGCCACCGGACGCCTGCTGCGCCTGCGCCTGCCGACGGAGGACGATCACCTGCGGATCGACAGCGGGGTGCGCGAGGGCGACACCGTCTCGCCCTATTACGATTCCCTGCTCGCCAAGCTGATCGTCTGGGATCGCGACCGCGCGGCGGCGCTCGCGCGCCTGCGCGCCGCCCTGGCCGACGTCGTGATCGCCGGGCCGGCCAGCAACGCCGCCTTCCTTGCGGCCGTCGCCGCGCACCCGGCCTTCGCGGCCGGAGGCGTCGACACCGGCTTTGTCGCGCGGCACCGGAATGAGCTCCTCCCCGAGCGCGGCGCGGCCTCCAACGAAACGCTGGCCCTGGCGGCGCTGGCGATCCTCTTGCAGCGCCGGCGGGATGCCCGCGAGGCGGCATGCCGCAGTGCCGATCCGCATTCGCCCTGGCAGGCGACCAACGGCTGGCGCCTCAATGCCGCGGCCGAGAGCTTCCTGCGCCTGGCCGACGGCCCGCGCGACGTCGTCGTTGCCGCGCGCGATTCCGCGGGCGGCTTCGATCTGCGGATGCCCGACGGCCGGCACATGACGGTCGTCGGATCGCTCGACGACACGGGGGATCTCGCGGCCGAAATCGGCAGGCGACAAGTGACCGCGGTCGTCGTGCGTCACGGGCCGGAGTTGGTCCTGCACAGCGGCGGACAGGTGCATCGCTTCGCGGTCGTCGATCCGCTGGCCGTCGTCGCCGCCGAGGAGAGCCACGTCGGCCAGCTGACGGCGCCGATGCCGGGCAAGGTGGTCGCGGTCAAGGTGGCGCCCGGCCAGGCGGTGCAGCGCGGCGCGCTGTTGGTCGTGCTGGAGGCGATGAAGATGGAGCACGGCATCACCGCGCCCGCGGAGGGCCGGGTTGCCGCCGTGACGGTCGCGGCGGGCGATTTGGTGAACGAAGGCGCCGAGCTTATCGTCTTCGAACCGGAGTCCGGGACGACGCCCTGATGGAACTGCCGCGCAAGGTCACGCTGGTCGAGGTCGGTCCGCGCGACGGCCTGCAGAACGAAGCGAAAAGCGTGCCGGCCGCCGTCAAGATCGCGCTGATCGAGGCGCTGGCGGCCGCCGGTCTGACGGTCGTCGAGGCCGGCGCCTTCGTGTCGCCCAGGTGGGTGCCGCAGATGGCCGACTCCGCCGCCGTTCTGGCGGGCCTCACGCGCCGGCCCGGGGTGCGGTACCCGGTGCTGGTGCCGAACATGACCGGCTACGAGGCGGCACGGGCGGCCGGGGCGCGGGAGGTCGCGATCTTCGGCGCCGCTTCGGAAAGCTTCACGCGCCGCAACATCAACTGCTCGGTGGCGGAAAGCCTGGACCGCTTCGCGCCGGTCGCCGCCGCTGCGCGGCGCGACGGCGTGGCGCTGCGCGGCTACGTCTCCTGCGCTCTCGGCTGCCCCTACGAGGGGGACATCGCGCCGGCGGCGGTCGCCGCGGTCGCGTCGCGGCTGCACGACCTCGGCTGCGCGGAGGTCTCGCTCGGCGACACCATCGGCGTCGGCACGCCGGGCAAGGCCCAGGCGATGGTCCGGGCGGTCGCCGCCGCAGTGCCGGTCGGCCGGCTGGCGGTGCATTTTCACGACACCTACGGCCAGGCGCTGGCCAACGTCCTGGCCTGCCTCGAGCTCGGTATCGCGACGGTCGACGGCTCGGTGGCGGGCCTCGGCGGCTGTCCCTACGCGCCGGGCGCGGCCGGCAATCTCGCCACCGAGGACCTGCTCTACATGCTGGACGGCCTCGGCATCGAAACCGGCGTGGATCTTGATCGCCTGCTTGCGGCCGGCCGCCTGATTTGCGACCACCTGGGGCGGCCGCCGGCCTCGCGCGTGGCGCGGGCGGTGGCCGGCCGCGAGGGCCAACGGGATGGGACATGACGCTGCACCTCATCAAGCTGTCGGTCGGGACGGAGGACGTCGAGGACCTGCGCGCCTGGCAGGCCGGGCGCCTGCGCCGGACCGGGGCGGTGTACCACCAGACCCGCATGGCCCCGCGCCGCAAGGCGGAGCTGCTCGAGGGGGGCTCGATCTACTGGGTCATCAAGGGGGTGGTTCTGTGCCGCCAGCGCCTCCTCGATATCGTGCCGGCGGTGGACGACTCGGGACGGCCCTGCGTGCGCCTGATGCTCGATCCGGAGCTGGTGCGCACCGAGCCGCGCGCCCACCGGCCGTTCCAGGGCTGGCGCTATCTGGCGCCGGCGGACGCGCCGGCCGACCTGGAATCGCTGGGCGCCGGGGCGGAGGATCTGCCGGCCGAGATGGTGGCCGAGCTGCGCGCGCTCGGCCTGCTCTGAGCCGCGGTGCGGGCTGATTTATTAAGTAATTGATCTATATATGAAAAACCTGGTGTCCGCCGAAGCCGACCGGGCTATGCCGCGGGGCGC
>Ga0210144_1000746_pt1 | contig 15267 bp, 11 predicted proteins | sample Muzzi_PWA_D2_FD_185532 | JGI IMG/M metagenome (GOLD analysis project Ga0210144, IMG submission 185532) | Wetland microbial communities from San Francisco Bay, California, USA, that impact long-term carbon sequestration - Muzzi_PWA_D2 (SPAdes) | ecosystem: Environmental > Aquatic > Marine >...
GCGATTTCGCCGAGCTCGAGTCCTTCGCCGGCCCGAGCGCGCTCGCCCGCGGCATCGTCTTCGTCCCGGCCCTCTCGGGCCTGGGCTGTCCCTATTGGGACCGCGCCGCCGCGGGCCTGTGGATCGGGCTCGGGCTGGACACCCAACGCGGCGACCTCTGCCGCGCGGTGCTCGAGGGGATCGCGCTGCGCAGCGCCCAGGTCGTCGCCGCCATGGACCGGCTGGCCCCGGTCGGCGACGCGGTCTCCATCGACGGCGGGGTCACGCGCAACGGCCATTTCCGCCGGTTCCTGGCCGACGCCCTGGGCCGCACGGTGACGCAGCCGGCGACGCCGGACGTCACCAGCCTGGGCACCGCCTGGTTCGCCATGCTGGGCGCCGGTCTCGTCGAGGATTCGGCAGCACTTCCGGGCGGCGGCGGCGAGGCGCTGCGCCACGCGCCGCAGGATCCGCTGCCCGCGGCCCTGCACGCGCGCTTCGCCGACGCGGTCGCGCGGGCCCGCGGCTGGTGGCACGACGACGCGGACTGAGCCATGGACCTGCCGTCGCTCATCTCGCAGTACGGCTACTATGCGGTCTTCCTCGGCGCCGCGATGGAAGGCGAGACCGCCGTCGCGCTCGGCGGCCTGGCGGCCCATCGCGGCTACCTGAACCTTTTCGACGTGACAGTCGTGGCCTTCGTCGCGACCTTCCTGGCCGATCAGACCTACTTCTACGTCGGCCGCCTGTACGGGCACGCGGTGCTCGCCCGGCGCCCCAAGTGGCAGCCGCGCGTCCGCAGGGTGCTCGAGCATGCCGAGCGTCACAACACCCTCATCATCCTCGGCTTCCGTTTCGTCTACGGCTTTCGCACCGTGACGCCCTTCGCCATCGGCATGACCGGCATCTCGTGGCTGCGCTTCCTGATCCTCAATGCCGTCGCGGCAGCGATATGGTCGGTGGTCGTTGCCGGCGCCGGCTACGTCTTCGGTAACGCCTTGGAGATCGTGCTCGGCAATCTGCGGCGCTACGAGATCTACGCCTTCCTGGCACTGGCCGCGATCGGACTGCTTTTCTGGGCGGGCCATCAGTTGTGGCGCCGCATGAAGTCGAAGGACTGACGCCGGCCCGGCCGGCATGACGGCCGAACGCGATCTGCAACGAGAAAGTCGCCTGCCGCACGGTGATCCGGGCGGCCGCGAGAGACGTATGATCTCTCGTACCATCGATCCCATCCCACCGAGCAAGGAGAGATCACGAGATGAGCTTACGTCGCACTGCTTTTGCCGCCGTGGCCGCGCTGCCGCTGCTGTTCGGCGCCATGGTCGCCAAAGCGTCGGACATCGTCGACACCGCCGTATCCGCTGGCCAATTCCAGACCCTGGTCGCCGCGGTGAAGGCGGCCGGCCTCGTCGAGACGCTGAAGGGCGACGGTCCCTACACCGTCTTCGCACCGACGGACGCGGCCTTCGCCAAGCTGCCGGCCGGGACGGTCGAGAACCTGCTGAAACCCGAGAACAAGGACCAGCTGGTCGCGATCCTGACCTACCACGTCGTCCCGGGTAAGATTATGTCGGGCGACATCGCCGGCAAGGCCGCGATGGTCGAGACCGTCCAGGGCAGCAGCCTTTCAATCAATGCGATCGACGGCGTCATGGTCGATTCGGCCAAGGTGACGACGGCCGATATCGAAGCGTCGAACGGCGTGATCCACGTGATCGATACTGTCGTTCTACCGAACTGATTTTCGACTCCTCTCGACCGGCGAAGGCCGTCGCCTACGGCGGCCTTCGCCGCCTCTTTAGCATCGAGCGCCTTCCTCGCCGGCGCATTTTCGAATTTGCAGATTTTCGTCCCTGAGCCATTTGGCGAACTCGGTGTACCCCGCACCCCCGACTATCATTCGACCGGCAAGCCTGACTTAGGGTGCGGCAAGGCCTGCATGGCCCGAGCGGCACGGGGGCCGGCTGCGCGGCAATGTCCGCTTGACACCGGGCCATGGCGCTGGGTGGCGCTGGGGCGCATGGGCGAGCCCGCCAAGCCTGGACAGGTTGCGGCGCGGTGCGTACCTATCGGGAGTTGTGGCATACTGCGGCTCGCCGCGGCGGGCCGGCGACGATGCCGGCGCAAGGACGGCATGGGAGCGTAGCCCGACGCCGGCGGTTCACATCGCGGCCCGGCGCCGGTGGAGGACTGGAACCCGTGGACGTCGAACATTGGCTGCAGGAACTGGGCCTCGGCCAATATGCCGAGGCCTTCCGCGAACAGGCGGTGGACGAGAGCGTTCTGCCCGGCCTGACCAGCGACGACCTGAAGGACCTCGGCGTCGATCTGGTCGGGCACCGCCGCCGCATCCTGGATGCCATCGCCAAGCTTCAGGGCGCCACAGCGGCGGCGACGCCGGCGGGCGACGGCGGCACGGGCGGCGCGAGTGCGGCCGCGCAGCCGGTCGATGCCGAGCGGCGCATGGTGACCATCCTGTTCTGCGACATGGTGGGCTCGACCGAATTGTCGGCGCATCGCGACCCCGAGGAACTGCGCGACGTGATCGCCGGCTTTCAGAAATTCTGCGCCGCGCAGATCGAGCGATTCGGCGGCCACGTCGGCCTGGTGATGGGCGACGGGCTGCTCGCCTATTTCGGCTATCCCAGGGCGCGGGAGAGCGAGGCGGAGTGGGCGCTGCGCGCCGGGCTCGCCATCCTGGACGGCATCGGAATCCTGCCGCGCCCGGGCGGGGAGAGCCTCTCCGCACGCATCGGCGTCGCCACCGGGTTGGTCGTGGTCGGCGATCTGCTGGGCGGCGGCGACGTGCGGGAACAGACGGTCATCGGCGAGACGCCCAACCTGGCGGCGCGGTTCCAGGCATTGGCCCAGCCCGGCCAGATGATCTGCGGCGCCATGACCCGTCGCCTGGCCGGCGGCCTGTTCGATTTCGAGGACCTCGGGCCGCAGGCGATCAAGGGCTTCGACACGCCGGTGTCGGCCCACCGCGTCCTGCGCGAGCGCGCGGTCGAGACGCGCTTCGCCGCGACCCATGCACAGCGGGTCGGGGAGATGGTCGGCCGTCAGCAGGAGGCCGCGCTGCTGATCGACCGCTGGAAGACGGCGGTGGAAGGCGAAGGCCAGGTGCTCCTCCTGGCGGGCGATGCCGGCATCGGAAAGTCGCGGCTGCTGCAGTTCCTGATGGCGCGCGTGGCCGATGAGTCGCACTTCCGCATCGTCTTTCAATGTTCGCCGCACTACCGCGACAGTCCGCTGCTCCCGCCCCGGCGCCAACTCGAGCTGGCGGCCGGGTTCGAGACCGGCGACAGTCCCGAGCAGAAGCAGGACAAGCTCCGCGCGCTTTTGTCCGAGGTGGCCGGGACGGAGGGCTATGCGCCGGAACTTGCGGACTTTCTCTCGATCTCCAGCCAGTCGCAGGCCAGCCGGGACGCGCCGGAACGGGCGCGGCAGCGTCTGCTGGATGCACTCGCCGGCCGGATCCTGGCGGCCGCGCAGCTGCGCCCGGTCCTGTTCCTGGTCGAGGATGCCCACTGGATCGATCCCTCTACGGAGGAGCTGGTCACGCAGCTGATCGAGCATATCCGCGCCCTCCCGGTGCTGCTCGTCGTGACCTATCGGCCCGAGTACGGCTGCGCCTGGCTGCAGCATCCGCGCGCGGCATCGCTCAAGCTGAGCCACCTCAGCCGGGCGCAGTCGCGCGAACTGCTGGCGGACCTGCTGACAGGGTGCAACGTGCGGCCCGAGATCGTCGACCAGGTCGTGGCGCGGGCCGACGGCATTCCGCTCTTTCTCGAGGAGATGGCAAAATCGCTATTGGAAACGCCGGTTGCCGCAGCGGGGGACAAGGCCGCCGGGCGAAGCGCCGCGCTCGCCGCCAGCATTCCCGAAACGCTGAACGACACGCTCCTGTCCCGGCTCGACCGGGACGTGACAGCCAAGCAGGTGGCGCAGATCGCCTCGGCCATCGGCCGGGAGTTTCCCTTTTCGCTGCTGGCCGCGATCGCGGACGTTCCCGAGGACAGGCTGCACGAGGGGCTGGAAAGCCTGGTCCGGTCCGGCCTGCTGGTGCGCCAGTCGAGCGCCGGGCAGGAGGCCTTTTCCTTCCGGCACGGGCTGTTGCACGAAGCGACCTACCAGACCCTGCTGCTGCGCCGGCGGCGCGAGCTCCATCGCCGCATCGCCGAGACTCTGGTCTCCTTCGACCAGGGCGCGCCCCAGCATCAGCCGGAAGTCGTGGCCCGCCACTTCGACGAGGCCGGCCTGCTCGACCGCGCCGCGGCCGGCTGGCTGGAAGCGGGGCGGCGTGCTCTGGCGATCGGGGCCTATCGCGAAGCCCTGCAGGACCTGGAAGCCGGCCTCAAGGTGGTCCAGCGCGTCGCGGAAGGGCGGCAACGCCACGCGATGGAGCTTCCGCTGCAGATGGCGAAGGCGGAGGCGCTGCGTTCGGCGCGTTACACCGGCGGCGACGAGGCCCTCAAGGCCTGCCAACGCACGCGGGAACTCTGCATCGAGCTCGGCGACGTGGCGCGCCTGGTGCGCGTCCTCCGCCTTGAGGCGGGAATCACCTTCAACCGCGCGGATCCCGACGGAACCCAGCGTGTCGGCGAGGAATTCCTGCGCATCGCCGAGGCGCATCACGAGCCGATCGGCAAGATCCTGGGGCACCAGACGCTCGGCTTCGTCGGCTTCTTCCGCGGCGACCTGATCGGGGCGCAAAGGCAGCTGCAGGAGGCCCTGGCCGCCGCCGAGGCGGTCAGCGACGAGGCGGCTCTCGCCGAGCTGCAGTTCCCGATCGCGACCTTGAACTACCTTTCGTTCGACGAATTGCTGCTCGGCAAGATCGAACATGCCCGCGCCTGCGCCGACGAAGCGGTTTCGCGCTCGGTCGGCATATCCAATTTCGCGCAGTCGCTCGCGCTCACCAACGCCCTCATCTTTGATCGGCTGGCGCGCGACGACGAGGCCGCGGGCCGCCATCTGGCCGAGCTGCGCCAAATCGCGGAGGACCGCGGCATTCCCTACTGGATCGCCCTGGTGGAGTTTCACGAAGGCTATCAGATGGCGCGCGAGCGCCGCATCGACGAGGGCCTCGCCCGCATGCGCAAGTCGATCGCCACGTTCCGCTCGAACGCGATCGAGATTGAGATTCCCTTCTATCTCGGCCTCATGGCCGAAGCGCTGCTCGACGCCGGCCATAGCGACGAGGCGCTCGAGCAGATACGCAGCGCCATCGATCAGAGCGAGCGGACCGGCGAACGCTGGTACTCGCCTGAACTCCACCGCTTGCGCGCCGAGGCCATCGCGGAGGACGATCCGGCGGCGGCCGAGGTCGAGCTGCGCCACGGGCTGTCGCTCGCGCGGTCGCAGCACGCCCTCCTGTGGGAGCTGAGGATCGGCATGACGATGGCCCGGACGGCGGCCAGCGCCGGATCGCGGGAGACCGCGCGGAGCCACGTCGCCGATTGCCTGGGACGGCTCGGCCCGAAGGCCGTCCTGGCGGAGCTGGCTCTGGCGCAGGAGGTCTCGTCCGGCGGCGGAGCGCGCCCGCGGCCCGAGGCTTAGAGCCTTATCGGATAAGGCTCTCGACGCCCGCGCGGGGATTTGAACGCCCCCTTTGATACATATCAATCGATCGCGTAGCCCTCTTTGCTAGGGTCTTTCCTGTCGCGGCGTCGAGGCCGCGCAGAATCCCACAGCCAACGGCGGGAAAGCCGCGCGATCCATGTTCCAGGTTCGCCTACACGGCCGTGGCGGTCAGGGCGTCGTCACGGCCGCGGAAATGCTATCGGTCGCGGCCTTTCTGGAAGGCCGTCACGCCCAGGCCTTCCCCAGCTTCGGCTCGGAGCGCATGGGCGCCCCGGTCATGGCGTTCTGCCGCATCGACGACAAGGAAATCCGCCTGCGCGAGCCGGTGACGCACCCCGACGCGCTGATCGTGCAGGATCCGACGCTGCTGCATCAGGTCGACCTTTTCGCCGGCCTCGACTCGCAGGGCTACCTGCTGCTCAACACGACGCGCGCGTTCGCGGATCTGGGGCTCGGCGAATACGTCGCGAGCTTTCCGCCGCATCACGTCTGCGCCGTCGCGGCCAGCGAGCTGGCCCTGAAGCACGTCGGCCGTCCGCTGCCCAACGCGGCCCTGCTGGGCGGCTTCGCGGCGGTGACCGGCCGCGTCAAGTTGGAGTCGGTGCAGGCGGCGATCCGTCAGACCTTCGCCGGCGCCGTCGGGGAGGCCAACGCCGCCGCCGCCGCGGAGGCGTATCACGCCGTCGAGAACAATTGAGGCGCGTCATGCTGAAACAGATTGAAGGATCCCACGCCATTGCCGGAGCCATCGCCCTGTGCCGGCCCGAAGTGATCTGCGCCTATCCGATCACGCCGCAGACCCACATCGTCGAGACGCTGAGCGAGATCGTGCGCAAAGGCGAGCTTGCCCCCTGCGAGTACGTCAACGTGGAATCCGAGTTCGCCGCACTTAGCGTCGCCATCGGCGCCGCCGCCGCCGGCGCGCGCGCCTACACCGCGACCAGCAGCCAGGGCCTGCTGTTCATGGCCGAGGCGGTCTACAACGCGGCCGGACTGGGCCTGCCGATCGTGATGACCATCGGCAACCGGGCGATCGGCGCGCCGATCAACATCTGGAATGACCATTCGGATTCCATGGCGATGGCGAATGCCGGCTGGATCCAGCTCCACGCCGAGTCCAACCAGGAGGCCGCGGACCTGCACATCCAGGCCTTCAAGCTGGCCGAGCAGATCAGCGTGCCGGTCATGGTCTGCGTCGACGGCTTCGTGCTGACCCACGCCTACGAGCGGGTCGACATGCCGGACCAGGCGCAGGTCGACGGCTTCCTGCCGCCCTTCGAGCCGATGCAGGTGCTCGACCCCGCCGACCCGGTGACCATCGGCGCGATGGTCGGGCCCGAGGCCTTCATGGAGGTGCGCTATCTGGCGCACCACAAGCACCTTCAGGCGATCGAGGCGATCCCGCGTATCGCCGAGGATTTCGCGGCCGCTTTCGGGCGCCGCTCCGGCGGCCTGGTCGACTGCTACCGCACCGAGGATGCCGAGACCATCGTCGTGGCGCTCGGCTCCGTTGTGGGCACGATCAAGGACACGGTAGACGAGCTGCGCGATCAGGGCGTCAGGATCGGCGCCGTCAAGATCGTCTCCTTCCGCCCCTTCCCACTGGCCCAGCTGCGCAGCGCGCTGGAGGGCGCTGCGCGCGTCGTGGTCGTCGAGAAGGACCTGGCGCTCGGCCTCGGCGGCATCGTGGCGAGCAACGTGCGCATGTCGCTGCGCGGTCTGCAGACCTCCGTCTACACCGTCATCGCGGGGCTCGGCGGCCGCGCCATTACCAAGGCGGCGTTGCGGGGCGTCTTCCTGCGCGCGCAGGAGGACGAGATCGACGACCCGCATTTCCTCGACCTCAAATGGGACATGGTCGACCGCGAACTCGCCCGCTGGAAGGAGACGCGCCGTAGCGGCCCCATCGCCGAGAACATCCTGCGCGAGCTGGGCCTCGTCGGGAACCGCGTGCACTAGGGAGGCGCCGCCATGACCCAACCGGTCAAATTCTATCAGACGGGCACCTTCACCGTCGGCAACCGGCTGCTCGACCCCGAACAGCGCACGGTGCAGGCGACCATCGAGCGCAACAACTCGCTGACCTCCGGGCATCGCGCCTGCCAGGGCTGCGGCGAGGCGCTCGGCGCGCGCTATGCGGTCGACGCCGCGCTGCGCGCCGCGAACGGCAAGCTGCTGGCGGTCAACGCGACGGGCTGCCTCGAGGTGTTCTCGACGCCCTACCCGGAAAGCTCCTGGCGCCTGCCCTGGCTGCATTCGCTGTTCGGCAACGCGCCGGCGGTGGCGACCGGCGTGGCTGCGGCGCTGCGCGCCAAGGGCCGGGCCGATACCCGCGTTCTCGCGCAGGGCGGTGACGGCGGTACCGTCGACATCGGCTTCGGCTGCCTGTCTGGCATGTTTGAGCGCAACGACGACGTGCTCTACATCTGCTACGACAACGAAGCCTACATGAACACCGGCGTGCAGCGCTCGGCGCGCACACCGCCGGCGGCGCGGACCGCGACCTCGCCAGCCATGGGCGAGCACCCCGGCGAGGAGTTCGGGCACGGCAAGAACCCGGCGCTGATCGCCATGGCGCACGGCATCCCCTACGTCGCCACGGCCACGGTCGCCGACCTGCACGACCTGGAGGCCAAGGTGAACAAGGCCATGACGCTGCAGGGCGCGCGCTATCTGCATATCCACGTGCCCTGCCCGCTGGGCTGGGGCTCGGCGCCCTGCGACACCATCAAGGTCGCCCGCCTGGCGGTCGAGTGCGGGCTGTTTCCCCTGATCGAGGCGGAGCACGGCGAACTGACCGAGGCAACCAGGATCCGCCGTCGCGTGCCGGTCGAAGACTATCTCCGGCTTCAGAAGCGCTTCGCCCATCTGTTCCGCGAGCCGCGCGACGAGACGGCGTTGGCGAAGATCCAGGCGATCGCCGACCGCAACATCGCCCGCTTCGGACTGCTCGAGGAGACGGCATGATGCAGAAGCCATTCGCCATCACCCTCGACATCGATTCGAGCCTGGCCAACCATACCGGGTCCTGGCGCACCGAGCGGCCGGTCTACGTCGACCGCCTGCCGCCCTGCAACAACGCCTGCCCAGCCGGCGAGAACATCCAGGCCTGGCTGTATCACGCCGAGAGCGGCGACTACGAGGCCGCGTGGCGCGTGCTCATGGAAGACAATCCCTTGCCGGCGGTGCACGGCCGGGTCTGCTATCACCCCTGCGAGACGGCGTGCAACCGCGGCCAGCTCGACGAGGCGGTCAGCATTCACGCCGTCGAGCGCTTCCTCGGCGACGAGGCGCTGAAGCGCGGCTGGGCGATCGACCCCGGGCCGGACAGCGGCAAGCGCGTTCTGGTGATCGGCGCCGGGCCGAGCGGCCTCTCCGCCGCCTATCATCTGCGCCGCCTGGGCCACGGCGTGACCCTGCGCGACGCCGGGCCGATGGCCGGCGGCATGATGCGCTTCGGCATTCCGCAATATCGCCTGCCGCGCGACATCCTGGACGGCGAGGTCGCGCGCATCGCCGCCATGGGCGCCGAGCTCGCGCTCGACAGCAAGGTCGAGGACATCGAGGCGGAAATGCGCGACGGCGGCTTCGACGCCGCCTTCGTCGCGGTCGGCGCGCATCTCGCCAAGCGCACCGAGATCCCGGCGCGCGACGCCGGGCCGATCCTCGATGCCGTCAGCATGCTGCGCAGCGTCGAGGGCGGCGCGCCGCCGCAGCTCGGCCGCCGCGTGGTGATCTACGGCGGCGGCAATACGGCGCTCGACGCGGCGCGCACCGCCAAGCGCCTCGGCGCCGAGGAGGCGCTGATCATCTACCGCCGCACCCGCGCGCAGATGCCGGCACACGACTTCGAGTTGGAGGAGGCGCTCGACGAAGGTGTGCTGATCCGCTGGCTGGAGACCATCAAGCAGGTCGACCGCACGACCTTCACCGTCGAGAAGATGGCGCTCGACGAAAGCGGCTGGCCGCAGCCGACCGGCGAGTTCGAGACCGTCGAGGCGGACAGCCTGGTGCTCGCGCTCGGCCAGGCGGCCGACACCAGCTTCATGGAAGGCATTCCCGGCATCGAGATCGGCAAGGACGGCGTCGTCCAGGTCGGACCCAACCTGATGACCGGCCGACCCGGCATCTTCGCCGGCGGCGACATGGTGCCGGCCGAGCGCACCGTGACGGTCGCCGTCGGCCACGGCAAGAAGGCGGCGCGCAACATCGACGCCTGGCTGCGCGGCGTGCCCCACGAAACCCCGGACAAGCACGAGCTCGCCGATTTCGACAAGCTCAACACCTGGTACTACAGCGACGCCGACAAGACGGTGCAGCCGCAGCTCGACCTGCTGCGCCGGCGCACCACCTTCGAGGAGATCCACGGCGGCCTGGACGAAGGCAACGCGCTCTTCGAGGCGCGCCGCTGCCTGTCCTGCGGCAACTGCTTCGAGTGCGACAACTGCTACGGGATCTGCCCGGACAACGCGGTGATCAAGCTCGGCCCGGGCCAGCGCTTCCGCTTCAACTACGATTTCTGCAAGGGCTGCGGACTCTGCGCTGCGGAGTGCCCCTGTGGCGCGATCCAGATGGTGCCGGAGACCATCTGAGGCGGCGCGCGGCCGGCCTCATTCCGCCGGCGCCTCGGAGCCCTTCTTCTCCTCGCCGAGCAGCTTGCGGGCCCACAGGTCATGGTGCTCGCGCGCCCATTCGCGGCCGATCTTGCCGGACCACATGGCGTCGAAGGCGCCCTGCATGCCGACCGTGCCGAGATAGATGTGCCCGAGAATCAGGCCGATTATCAGCAAGGCGACCACCGCGTGAATCAGCTGCGCGATCTGGGTCCAGACAACGCCGAGCCAGAACAGCGGGAAGACCAGCGCGAGGCCGCTCAACAGCAGGAGGATGGCGCTGAGGACGACGGCCCAGAACACGAGCTTCTGCCCGGCGTTGAAGCGATAGGCCGAGGCCTCGTGGCCGGCCGGGCTGAAGAGCCCGCCGCCGCGCAGCAGCCATCTGGTGTCGATCCGCGTCCAGAGGTTCTCGCGGATCCAGATCACGAACATGACGACGACCCCGAGAACGAAGGGCACGGCGAAGGTGATGTGGACGTAGGTGCTGGCACTGGCCAGGCCCCGGTAGGCCGACGCGCCCAGGATCGGCTGAAGGAAATGCTTTCCGTAGAGAATGATCAAACCGGTCAGCGCCATGACCACGAAGCTGGACGCGGTCACCCAATGCGTGCCGCGCTCGAAGGCCTTGAACCGGGTCATCTCCTTGCCGCTTTCCTCGGCCTTGCGGCGGATTCGCCCGCGCAGCAGCAGGAAGAGCGCCAATAGCAGCGTGACGCCGAAGATGATCCAGCCGCCGCCATAGGTGATCATCGTATTATGGAAGTTGCGCCACGCGCGCCCCTGGGGTTGCTCCAGGACCCTGGCCCGCGGGATCGGCAGGCTCACGGTGCCGGCAAGGTACTGCTCGTTGCGGAGGATGTTGCGGTCTTGGCCGTATCGCGACAGCCAGGACTGCACCTGCTTCTTGCCGCCCGGCGCACCCGGCGTGCCCTTGAGCGGCGTGCCTTGCGGGTTGGCCGCCGGGCCCGGGGAGCCCACATCGCGCCAGCGCTGCAGATCGGCGCGCTTGAGCAGCGCCTGCTGTGCAGCGGCATTCGTCGGCACGGCATCCTGCGTCCCGCCGTTGACCACCCCGCCGGTCGGCGTGACCAGCGGCGCCTGGCCGGAGTACTGGTTGATCGTCACGAAGAGGAGAATGGCCGCGACGGCGGCCACGATGGCGGCGATGAAACGGACCATGGGGCGAGCCTCCTTTTCCTACGATCCAGACTGCGGTTTCGGGCCGTAATAGGCGGTGGTCCAGCCCCAGGCTCCGGAGCCGTAACCGCGCCGGTCGACGCGATCGGAATAGATTCTCTCGAGCAGTTCGCCGTCGCCGGCCAACAGGGCGCGGGTCGAGCACATCTCCGCGCAGAGCGGAAGCTTGCCTTCGGCCAGCCGGTTGCGCCCGTATTTTTCGAACTCCGCCTGGGAGCCGTTCGGCTCCGGCCCGCCGGCGCAATAGGTGCACTTGTCCATCTTGCCGCGGCTGCCGAAGTTGCCGGCCTGCGGATACTGCGGTGCGCCGAAGGGACAGGCGTAGAAGCAGTAGCCGCAGCCGATGCAGATGTCCTTGGAATGCAGCACCACGCCGTTGTCGTTCTGGTAGATCGCATTGACCGGACAGACCGCGATGCAGGGCGCGTCGGTGCAGTGCATGCAGGAGATCGAGATCGATTTCTCCGTCGCGTCACCGTCGTTGATTGTCACCACGCGGCGGCGCTGCATGCCCCAAGGGACGTGGTTCTCGTTCTTGCACGCCACGGTGCAGGCGTTGCACTCGATGCAGCGCTCGGCGTCGCAAAGGAATTTCATTCGTGCCATGGTTCAGCCTTCCTTACGCCCGTTCGATGCGGCAGAGCGTGCCCTTGGATTCCTGCATGAAGGTGACGACGTCGTAGCCGTAGGTTCCGACCGTATTGGCCGACTCGCCGACGACGTAGGGGCCCGCTCCCTGCGGATAGCGGCCGCTGATGTCCTCGCCCTGCCAGTAGCCGCCGAAGTGGAAGGGCAGGAACGCGGTGCCGGCGCCGACCCGGTTGGTGACCATGGCGGCGACGCGGATGCGCGGGCCTTCGGGCGAATGGACCCAGACCGCATCGCCGTTCTTGATGCCCTTTGCCGCGGCGTCAGCCGGATTGATCTCGCAGTACATCTCCTGCTGCAGCTCGGCGAGCCAGACGTTGGACCGGGTCTCGTCGCCGCCGCCCTCGTATTCCACGATTCGCCCGGTCACCAGGATGGTCGGGAACTCCTTGGCGAAGTCCTTCTCCTGGATGCTGCGGAAGAGAACGGGGAGGCGGTATTCGCGCCGGTCGGTGTAGGTCGGGTAATCGGCCACCAGGTCGTAACGCGGCGTGTGCAGAGGCTCGCGATGGATCGGAACCGGGTCCGGGAAGTTCCACACCACCGCGCGGGCGCGCCCGTTGCCGAAGGGCGCGGCTCCGTGCAGGATCGCGACGCGCTGGATACCGCCGGAAAGGTCGGTCTTCCAGTTCGTCTTGTCGCCGGCGATCTTTTCGATCACCGTCCGCTCCTGCTCGGTGAGGTCGCTCGCCCAGCCCAGCTTCTTGAGGATGGCGTAGGTGAATTCGGGGTAGCCGTCGCCGATCGGCGACCCGACGACATCGGATCCCTCGGCAAGCAGACTCTGGCCATCGTGCTCGACGCCCCAGCGGGCGCGGAAGGTCAGGCCGCCCTCGGCGACCGGCCGCGAGGTGTCGTAGAGGATCGGCGTGCCCGGATGCTTGAGCTCCGGCGTGCCCCAGCAGGGCCAGGGCAGGCCGTAGAACTCGCCCTTGACCGGACCGCCCTTGGCTTGGAGCGTGGTCGTGTCGAACTGGTCCTGATGCTTCATGTGGAGCTTGAGCCGCTCCGGCGACTGGCCGGTGTAGCCGATGGTCCACATGCCGCGATTGATCTCGCGCGTCAGGTCCTCGACGACGGGCACGTTGCCCTGCACCCCGATGTTCTTGAACAGCTTGTCCGCGAAGCCGAGCTTGTCGGCCAGCAGGTAGGTGATCTCGTAGTCGGTCTTCGATTCGAACAGCGGATCGACCACCTTCTCGCGCCACTGGATCGCGCGTTGCGAGTTCGTCACCGAGCCGGCCGATTCCATCGTGCTGCTGGCCGGCAGGAGGTAGACGCCGTCCTGGCGCTCGCCGAGCACGGAGGCCAGCCCGGGCACCGGATCGATCACGAGCAGGAGATCGAGCTTCTCCAAGGCCGTCTTGAGATCCGCCATGCGGGTCTGCGAGTTGGGTGCGTGGCCCCAGAAGACCATCGCCCGCACGTTGTTCGGCTGATCGATGTTGCCCTTCGATTCCAGCACGCCGTCGAACCAGCGGCTGACCGGGATCCCCTTGGCCTCCATCAGCTTCTGGCTCGCGAAGCGGCCCTTGAGATAGTCGTAGTCGACCTCCCAGACGCGGGCAAAATGCTTCCAGGCGCCGGTCGACAGTCCATAGTATCCGGGCAGCGTATTGCACAGCACGCCCAGGTCGGTGGCGCCCTGCACGTTGTCGTGGCCGCGGAAAATGTTCGCGCCGCCGCCGGCCTGTCCCATGTTTCCGAGCGCCAGCTGAAGGATCGAGGCGGCCCGCGTATTGTTGTTTCCGATCGTCGACTGCGTGAGGCCCATGCACCAGATCACGGTGCCGGGGCGATTCTCGGCCATCAGCCGCGCGACGCGCGCCACCTGGTCTGGCTCGGCGCCGGTGACGCGCAGGGTTTCCTCCGGCGTCCACTTGGCGACCTCCTTGCGGATCTGGTCGAAGCCCCAGACGCGCTGACGAATGAATTCCTTGTCCTCCCAGCCGTTTTCCAGGATGTGCCAGAGCACGCCCCACATGAACGCCACGTCGGTGCCGGCGCGCACCCGAACGTATTCCTGGGCGTGCGCCGCGGTCCTCGTAAAGCGCGGGTCGATCACGATGAGCTTGGCGCCGAACTCCTTGGCACGGAGCAAGTGCAGCATGGAGACGGGGTGCGCCTCCGCCGGGTTGCCGCCGATCAGGAAGATCGACTTGGAGTTATGGATGTCGTTGAAGCTGTTGGTCATGGCGCCGTAGCCGAAGGTGTTGGCGACGCCGGCGACCGTGGTCGAGTGGCAGATCCGCGCCTGGTGGTCGACGTTGTTGGTACCCCAGAAGGCGGCGAACTTGCGGAACAGATAGGACTGCTCGTTGCTGAACTTGGCGGAGCCCAGCCAGTACACGGAATCGGGGCCCGACTCCTCGCGAATCTTGAGAAGCTGCTTGCCGATGTCGTCGATCGCATCCTGCCATTTGACGCGGCGCCAATTGCCGTTCTCCAGCTTGAGCGGATACTTCAGGCGGCGCTCGCCCTTGGCGAGCTCGCGCGCCCCGGCGCCCTTGGCGCAGTGCGTGCCCATGTTGATGGGGCTTTCGAAGACGGGCTCCTGGCCAACCCAGACGCCGTTCTCGACCTCGGCCCAGATCGAGCAGCCGACCGCGCAGAAGGGGCAGACCGTCTTGCGCCAGACGACTCCGGACGTCTTGGTCGTCTCCTGGGCGTGCGCGCTGGAGGTCACGCGCGTCCCGACGACCGAAAGCAGCGGGATCGCGCCGGCGACCAGGCCGGACCTACGCAGGAACTGGCGGCGATCGAGAACCATTTTCGACGCCTCGGCGCCGAGTCTCTGGCGCAGCCTTCCGTTCGATCCCGCAACCGCCGTTCGTTTCGTTAGCATGGCCCGTCTCCGATATCCGTCTTCGTTCAATCCGTCCTCGTTACCGCGATCGGCATCGGCCCGCGCTCCCCGACGTTAGAAACGGGCGCAGGCGTAGTACCGGCGCATGTGCTCCGTTTCCTCCGGCGCGTCCTGCGGCGTGGAGGGGGCTACGTCCTCCGCGGCAGCGGCTTTGGCGACGCCGAGCGCCAGCAAGGCCGCCGGCGCGGCGCCGGCGCCGACCAGGAAACGGCGTCGCCCCAGATTCACGGCCTGTTCGCCCGTGGCCGGCGGCACGACGCCGGTCTTCGCTTGCCTGTCCGAACCGTCCATCTTCGATTCTCCGCGTCAGCTGTTCACATCCGGTTGGGGCCGCTCGGAACGGCGGGAGACGCCGCAAGATCGGGCGGCCGG
>Ga0210144_1000748_pt1 | contig 15234 bp, 21 predicted proteins | sample Muzzi_PWA_D2_FD_185532 | JGI IMG/M metagenome (GOLD analysis project Ga0210144, IMG submission 185532) | Wetland microbial communities from San Francisco Bay, California, USA, that impact long-term carbon sequestration - Muzzi_PWA_D2 (SPAdes) | ecosystem: Environmental > Aquatic > Marine >...
TCTCGTTTGGTGAAAGGCCATTTGCCTATATGCAGGATTATGCCGTGCATGGGTGGCCACAGCATCATTTCGACTATCTTCCCGACCAATCCCGGGGGATCGACCAATACATCGGCGAACTCGACATGATCGGAAAAGGTCACGGCACGGGGTTTATCCGGCAGCGTATGCAAGAATTGTTTGGACAGGGGGTTCCGGCCCTGGCGACCGACCCGAGCCCAAAAAACAAGAGGGCGATCTCGGTATACGAGAAGCTGGGATTCCGTATCGTGGGGCCAGCCAAAGAAACGCAATGGGGCACCGTCCTACCGATGGAGGCATGGGCCGTGTCCTAGGCGCGGCCTCAGGAAGGGGATTCCGTTTGCGGTGGGTTTGTGATTCACGGTCTCCGAAGGGAGACTGCGATGAATCGCAATTGTTTCTGGCTCACCAAGGAGCAGTTCGCTCGGCTGCGGCCGCTCTTGCCTACCGACACACGCGGAAAGCCGCGCGTCGATGACCGTCGCGTGATCAGCGGCATCGTACACGTGCTGAAGTCGGGCGGTCGCTGGGTTGATGCGCCACCGATCTACGGGCCTCGCAAGACCCTGTACAACCGCTTCGTCCGATGGGCCGCCAAGGGCATTTGGGTTGATGTCTTCCATGGCTTGGCCTCGGCCGGGGGGCCACCGGCTCAAGTGCTGATCGACTCTTCGGCGGTTAAGGCGCATCGCTGCGCTGCCGGCGGAAAAGAGGGGAGCGCAATCAAGCGATCGGGCGGTCACGCGGTGGACGTACCACCAAGATCCATGCTCTGACCGATGGCTTGTGCCGCCCCATCGCTTTCCTTCTAACCGGCGGCCAAGTCGCTGACTGCACGGCCGCAGACCTGCTGCTGGAACGGATGCCAAAGAGCCCGATCCTGCTCGGCGACAAGGGCTATGACAGCAACGCGATCCGTCACAAGGTCGAGGAGAAAGGGACGATGCCCAACATCCCACCGAAGGCCAACCGACGTTGGAAGAATTGCTTCTCGTCGGTCCTTTACCGCGATCGCAACGCCATCGAGCGCATGTTTGGCAGGCTCAAGGACTTTCGCCGAATCGCCACACGTTATGACCGGTCGGCGACCAACTTCCTCGCCGCCGTCTGTCTCGCCGCCACTATCAGCTACTGGTTATGAGTCCGGACCCTAATTCGACACGCCGGCCGTCGGCCAGCCGAAGTCCGCCCATTCCGGGATCGACAGGGTGAGCTGGCTCGCGCCGGCGAGGATCGGAAGGTTCTGGTCCATCGCCTCCTTCACCCGGTCGAGGCGGACGAGCGCGAGGCCCGTCCCGCCCGAAGACGATCCCATGGCGCCGGCCTGCTGATTGCCGGCGGTGATTGCGGTGCCCGGTGGAGGCAGGTCGGCGCCGCGTGCGATGACGATTCGCCGCCGCGCCGTTCCCCGGTGTTTCATCCGCGAGACGACCTCCTGGCCGACGAAACAGCCCTTGCCGAAATCGACCCCGGCGAGCTGGTCCATGTCGACGTCGTGAGGGAAGGCGTCGCCGAAGGCGAAATCGATGCCGCCTTCCGGCACACCGAGCGCGATACGGTGCGCGTCGTAGTCCGCCTCGGTCGCCTCATCGAAGTCGGGCGCCATGTCGGCCCCGGGCGGAACGATGGCGCGGAAGCCGAGCGCCGGCAGCCGCGGGTCGCGTGCGACAACCCCGTCGACGATCGGTGCAGACTCCGTTTCCCAGGCCGCGACGGCGATCCGCTCGTCCGACAGATCAACCAGCTCCACCTTGGAGCGTAGACGATAAAGGGTCAGGCGTTTCAAGAAGTTATCCACTTCACTTCGCGCGATGTCGAAGAGGTGGCGATCCCCGTCGCAGAAGACCAGGAAGTCGAAGAGAAGCTTGCCCTGCGGCGTCAGCAGGCCGGCAAACACCGCGTTGCCGGCGTCGGTCGCGACGTTGCAGGTGATCAGATCGTTGAGGAACTTGTGCGCATCGGGGCCGCTGACGGCGACAATGCCGCGTCGGGGAAGTTCGGCAATCCGCACCTCGGTCATCGCGCTCGGCCCACCTTGCCATTGCTCGACCGGTTACGTAAGCGGAGGTGGTTTCCGGGGCAAGGACCGACATGGCCGAAACCTTCGACACCGTCTTTCGCGGCGGCACGGTGATCAACCAGGATGGCGTCGGCGGGCGCGACGTCGGCGTGCGGGACGGGCGGGTCGCCGCGATCGGCGCGATCGACCCGGCCGCGGCCGGCGAGGTTGTCGATTGCACCGGCCTGCATATCCTGCCGGGCGTCATCGACACCCAGGTCCACTTCCGCGAGCCGGGGGCCGAGCACAAGGAGGACCTGGAGACCGGGTCGCGGTCGGCGGTGATAGGCGGCGTCACCGCCGTCTTCGAGATGCCGAACACCAGCCCGCTAACCGTCAGCGCAGCAGCCCTTGCCGACAAGGTGCGCCGCGCCACCGGCCGCATGCACTGCGATTTCGCCTTCTTCGTCGGCGGAACGCACGGCAATGTCGAAGATATCCCGGAGCTGGAGCGGTTGCCGGGGGCCGCCGGGATCAAGATCTTCATGGGCTCCTCCACTGGCGACCTTCTTGTCGCCGACGATGAAGGGCTCGCCGCGATCCTGTCGAAGGCACGGCGGCGCATCTCCGTCCATGCTGAAGACGAGCCGCGGTTGATCGACCGCAAGAGCCATCGCGGCGAGGACGATCCGGCCAGCCACCCGGTCTGGCGCGACGAGACGGCTGCGTTGCGGGCCACCAAGCGGCTGGTGCGGATTGCCCGCCAGACCGGCGCGCGGGTTCACCTCTTGCACGTGTCGACGGCGGAGGAGATCGACTTCATCGGCCCGTTCAAGGACAACGTCACCGTCGAGCTGACACCGCAGCACCTCACCTTCCACGCCGACCACTACGGCGCGCTCGGCACCCGGCTGCAGATGAACCCGCCGATCCGCGGCGTCCATCACAGGGCGCGGCTGTGGTGGGGGCTGGAGCAGGGGATCGCTGATGCGCTCGGGTCGGACCATGCACCGCACACGCTGGAAGAAAAGGCGAAGCCTTATCCGGCGTCGCCATCCGGCATGCCGGGGGTCCAGACACTGGTGCCGGTGATGCTCGACCATGTCGCGGCCGGTCGGCTGTCGCTGGAGCGCTTCGTCGACCTGACGTCGGCTGGTCCTGCCCGCATCTTCGGGATTGCCGGCAAGGGCCGGATCGCCGTCGGCTACGATGCCGACCTGACCGTCATCGACCTCAAGCGACGGGAGACGATCACCGACGGGTGGATTGCCTCGCGCTGCGGCTGGACGCCCTATGCCGGCATGATGGTGACCGGCTGGCCGGTCGGCACGGTGGTGCGCGGCCAGCGCGTGATGTGGGAGGGCCAACTGGTCACGCCCTCGACCGGAGAAGCGGTGCGGTTCGGCGAAGCGCTGCCGCGTGGGATGGGCCAACAACCGACCCGGTCAGGCGCCGCTTAGTCGCCGACGAGGAAGTAGCGCCAGGTGCCGTCCGGACTGAGCCCGACGCGGTAGGAGAGATAGACGCCGTAGGTCTTCATATCCTCGTAGTCGCCGGGATAGACGATCTCGAGCAGTTCGACGATCTGCGGTCCGGTCAGCAATTGCACCGGGTAGTAGGCGAAGTATGGCCACACATACATTTCGTCCGGGGTACCGACGCCGATGTGGACGTAGCCCGCCTTGAGCATGTCGATCAGGATTGCCAGGATTTCCCGCCCTTCGGGATCGGCCGACAGCGACTTCAGATACTCGACCGGATCGTCACCGGTGTCGTTGTAGCTGAAGGCCGGCGGTTCCCCATTGGCGTCAATAATCGGGCGCAGGTTCTCGGGGTCGCCGGTGGCGGCCGCCTCGATGATCTGCTCGCGCAAACGGCGCACCGCAGGGGGCAGCCTCGCCGGATCGTATTCGACCTGCGGTGCGACCACCGGCCCGGTGCCGTCCGGCTTCTGGTCGGTGGCTTGGTCCTCGGAAATCAGCGGATCGCCTGCCGGGATTTCGGGCATCACCCGTTCTTCCAGCTCGCTCCGCACGTATCGCGAGCCGTTGTCGGCCGCGCCGACCTCCGGTGCAGCGACCGCCGGGCCGAGAACCAAGGCGGCCACGGCGAGACCGAATAACGGCCTGATAGCGAATGCTGACATGGCTGGCCTCCCGCCGGCGCAATCCCAGCCCGGACGCGTCCCCGATCGGCAGTCTAGACCAAGCGCACTGCAGAGCAACGAGAAGATACGTTCCGGCCGTGCCCTACTGGACAATGCGATGGAGCGAGAACTCGAAAGCCTGGATTCGGTCGGGGAGCGTCTTGGCGAGATCGGCAACCGCTTGCTCGCCATAGGTTTCGATCAGGTCCGAAAAGGCCCTGAACAGGGCGGCATGGGCCAGGATTTCCGAGTCGACCCCCGCCGAGCTCGCTTCCTCCCACGCCTCGGTCAGGTAGGTCAGGGCCAGCCGCTTCTTCTCGGCTATCGTCCCGTCATCCGATTTCGGCGGAGCCGCCTGCGCAGTCGTGGTCGCCATCAATCCACCCGTTCCCGTCCCAAGGAGCAAAGTTAACGAGCCTGGAACCTAACACGTCGATTTTTCTGCTTCAGCCGGATCGTGAAAAAAGGGTTAACGGCACCTTAAGCATTTGAAAGTGTGGATTAACGCTTGATTTACTCCTGCTACTCCTGCCGCCCGTAGCGCGCGACGATGTCGCGGGCGATTCGTTCTCCCTCCCCCATATAGCGGTCGATCGCCAGTGTCGCGGCCGGGGTGCAGGTTCGGTAAACCGCCTTGAAGCCGTCATACCCGCGATTGAACGCGTCGATGAAGCGGGCGCGGCGCAGATCATCGGCCTGCTCGGCGTCGATCAGTCCCTGCATTTCCTGCCGCCACAGGCTGCCCTCGCCGCCGTTGCAGAGATCCCGCAGATAGTGCATGGCGCCAAGGATTTCGGAGATTCGGATCAGCCCCTCGTCATAAGGCGGCGGCTTGTCGGTCAAAGGGGCGGGCGCAGTCTCCTGGGCGAAGGTTACGGTCGCCGTCAACGCGAGCAGGATTGCGGCGGCGGCCCCCAGAGCGGTCGTTGGCAGACGGTTCGGCACTCTCGGACTCCAGCTTCTGACAGTTCCGCCCGCGACGGCTCAGCCGAAACCGAGGCGGGCGAGGATCCGGCCCGTGTCCGGCGTGGTCTCGACCGACTGCAATTCCGCGGCTCGAAACCATCGCGCTTCGCCCGCGTCGTCGCCGGCCTTCGGCTCGCCGCCGGTATAGCGGGCGGCAAACACGATCAAGACGTAGTGATGCGCCGCAACGTCGGCCGTTTCGTGGCGCTGCAGGATTTCGGCGCGGTCGATCTGTTCTCCGATGTCAACCTCCAGCCCGGCTTCTTCGAGGACTTCCCGCTTCGCCGCCGCCTTCAGGGACTCGCCGAATTCCACCTTGCCGCCCGGAAATGCCCAGACACCTCGGTATGGCGCTTTGGCCCGCCTGACGAGCAAGACCGCATCCTCGCGCTGCACGAGGGTGCTGACGCCGAGAATCGGGCCGGGGTGGGATGCGGACGACATGGCCCAGCGTATCCGCAGCCATGAGCAATGGCAAAAGCTTCGCGAATCCCGTCTGCTAGGCTAGTTGCCAGTGACGAAGCCGAAAGCAGGAGACATGTGTGGACGTTTCGTCCTGACCGCGACGCCTGAGGAACTGGCGGCGCTGTTCGGCTACCTCGACGGCGACTGGTTCCCGCCTCGCTACAACATCGCGCCGACCCAGCCGATCGCGGCGATCCGGCTTGGCCGCGGGGCGCGCCGCTTCGCCCTTGTCCGCTGGGGGCTGGTGCCGGCCTGGGTCGAGGACCCGCGGACGTTCTCGCTCCTGATCAATGCTCGCGCCGAAGGGCTAGCGACCAGGCCGGCATTCAAGGCGGCGTTCCAGTACCGCCGCTGTCTCGTGCCGGCGACCGGCTTCTACGAATGGCGCCGCGGCGCCGGGCGGCAGCGGCAGCCTTATCTCGTGCGACGGCGTGACCGCCAGCCGATGGCGCTTGCCGGATTGTGGGAGACGTGGCTCGGACGCGACGGCAGCGAGATCGACAGCGCCTGCATCGTGACCACCGACGCCAACCGGGTGGTGTCGTCAATCCACGACCGGATGCCTGTCATCCTCGACCCTGACGGCTGGGAGCGCTGGCTCGACAGCACCGCGCACCCGGCGGGTTCGGTTCAGGAGCTGCTTCGTCCGGCGCCGGACGACCTGCTCGAAGCGGTGCCGGTCGATCCCCGGGTGAACAAGGCCGAGAATGACGATCCGGCTCTCCTCGAGCCGCTCATCCCGCCGCTCCTTTGAGGGAAGCGGCACAAACGTCGGAATCGGTCAGGCAGCCTTGCTGGCTTCGTCCTGCTTGCCCTGGCCGAGTGCCGCGACGACCTCGGGAATGGCCACGCTCCGATACTTCGCCTCGAGGGCTTCCTCGCGCTCGCGCTCTGCCTTTGACCGGAACGGTCGGCGGTCGATCAGGCTCTTTGCTTGGGTCACTGTACGCGCTCTTGTCTCTCGACGCGGACGCCAAGGGGCGTCCACTCACTGCTCGTCTCATTCCGCCAGTTTGCGGCGGAATCATGAAGATATGGTCACCGTCGGGACCGCTTCTACCAGGTCCAAGTCTTCGGGTCGGGGATCGGTTCCCGGTGGTTGATGGCCAGTAGTCCCTTGACCGAGCGGATGATCCACCAGATCGCGGTCGCCAGCAGTCCGAGGAAGCCCACGAAGATGAGGACAAGGAGGCCCGACACTGCCGCGAACAAGAGCCCCATCAGGGCCTGGCGAAACTGGAATTCGTAGTGACTGCGCTCGAGCGGTCCGGCGTGCTCGCGATTGAGAAGCGCCATGACGAAACCGATGATGATCGGCACGACGCCGAGCGCCGGGATCATCCCGATCAGGTAGAGGATGTAGATGAGAAGCACATTGTCGCGGCCCGGCGAGATGAAGGCGCCGATCTGATCGGAGAGCGACGAGGGCGGCGGTTGGTCGCGAGGAGGTTCATTCCGGTCGGTCATCGGTCGCTCCAAGTCTGCCATCAAGGTGACGTAGGGATCGCGTACGACCAACGCAACTTGCGATGGATCAAAGCGCATCGCGACACAGCCGGCAAGGAGTGCGAGCCATGACAGGCCAACCCGTCCATATCGCCGCCTATTCCTGGAGCGGCCATACGCGTGACGCCGCCGAAAGACTGACCAGGATCCTCGGCGAGACCGCGACATATGAGGAAATTCGCCCGAGCCAGCCGCCGAGCGGGTTCACGGGATATCTTCGCATGGGGTGGGGCGCCTTGACCGGCGCGTCCTGGCCGATCGAAACGCCTGAGCCAGATCGCGAAGGATGCGAGCTTCTGGTGATCGGCACGCCGATCTAGGCCGGGCGTCTGCCGCCGCCGGTGAAGGAGTACCTCATGAAGACGGGCGCCTCCTACGCGGCCGTCGCCGCGCTGATCACCCACGGCGGCACCAATCCCGCGCGGACCCTGGCCATGATCGGCGAAGCATCCGGCAAAAGCGTCGCGGCCAGTGTCGCGATCTCCGACGAGGATCGCAAGCGGGACCGGGTCGGCGCCAAGATCGACCAGTTCGCCGACGCCCTGCGCCGGTTGCCCTGATCTGCGGCTTGCACGGTTGCCGGTGAGCCGGTAGCTGACACAGCGATGACCTCAACAGGAATCGAAGGGCGGATGTCGGCCCGATTGCGTGAGCGCTACTCTTGGCTGGCGGTATGGAGTTCCAGGCTCTCGATCGTTTCGATCCCGGTGCTTGTGATCGTCGCGATCGGCCATCGCAGCCAGGCCATGACGGCGACGGAAGCCTATGCGGTCATGGCTCTCGGCTTCTCGCTCGCCGGCCTCGGCGTCCTGGCCGCGGTCGGCGCGCTGGAGCGAATCTGGCGCGACGGACGTAGGGGCCTCGGGCCCGCCCTTCGCGGGCTGTTCGTCGGCCTTGTGGTGCTGACGCTGCCGCTTGCCGGGGCCTGGAAGCTTGTCAACCATCCCCGCCTGACCGACATCTCGACCGATCTCGACAATCCGCCCGCCTTCATCCTGGCGCTGGCCGACCGGCCGGCCGACGCGCGGCCCCTGGCCGATCCGACCGACGACGACATCGAGACCCAGCGCGACGCCTATCCGGATATCGTGTCGCGGCACTACCCCGTGGGCACCGTCCGGGTCTTCGACGACGCCAAGGCGATCGTCGACCAGCGGGGCTGGCGGCTGCTCGGCGCCCACCGGCCGGAAGACCAGGACGCGACCGGGCGCATCGAGGCGGTGGCGACAACCCTGTTGTTCGGTTTCCGCCAGGATGTCGTGATCCGTATCCTGCCGGACGGGGAGGGCGCGCTGGTCGACATGCGCTCAGCCGCGCGCTATGGCGCCCACGACCTCGGCGCCGACGCAGAGCGCATCCGCACGTTCTTTGTCGATCTCGATGCGTCGCTGCAGGGCATCAACGACGAATAGGCTCTTGAGAGCCTCGACCGGCACGCCGCCGCGGCCCATACGTCCGCCGCGACTTAACCGGCAGGTCGAAGGGATGACGATCCCGGCATCGGGTCGGCCTGCGGCGTAGAGCTCGTGAGGTGGCAGGACGGCATTGACGACATGCGCACAGGTCCGAGGCAAAAGCCGTCCTGAACGGTCAGGGCCGGTGCACCGGTCCCGACAACCCTATCGTCCCGACGAAGCCGGACGATTGCCTCCCGCCAAAGGCCCGCCACAACTCTTGGTCCAGCTGCAAGCGCTCAACGCATGCCCGATCTATGCAGCGATCAAACTCAAGACAAATTCCGTCACCCGGAAAGCAAATCTCGCCAGGATGACGTCCTCATGCGGCGAAAGCGATGCAGTGGCAATTCGCGCCGGTTATCCACATCCTGAAACTTTAAATAAAACTGCCTTATCAATGAAATTTCTGCTAACACGAGCCGTCGGATCGGCATTGAATACCCTTTTGCGCGGTCCAGGCTCAGCAACGAATAAGGAGATGAAAAATATTAATCTATATCCAATAGACTCATTCCAATAGACATAGTACTATGAATTGTGACGTGGCGATTGGCGTAAGAGCCGATCCAAGAAGAATTGATTCATGAGCAAAGGGTTGGTCTGGTCAAGCGGCGGAGCATGATGCGGATCATGGCGAGGCGGATGAAGGCGGCGACGGTCCTGGCGTAGCGCTCGTAGTCGCGCGCCAGGCGGCGGTTGCGGCTGATCCAGGCGAAGGTTCGCTCGACGATCCAGCGCTTGGGCAGGACGACGAAGCGATGGGCCTCGCCGCGCTTGACGATTTCCAGCATCCAGCAGCCGGTCTCGGCGACGACCTTGGCCATCTTCGGCCCCTGATAGCCGGCGTCGGCGAAGATGCGCTCGATGAAGGGGAACAGGCGCCGCGCCGTCTTGAGCAGGTCGCGGGCGCCGTCGCGATCCTGAATGTCGCCGGGATGCACGGCCACGCTCAAGAGCAGGCCGAGCGTGTCGACGAGAATGTGGCGCTTGCGCCCCGTGACCTTCTTGCCCGCATCATAGCCCTGCGGGTCAAGCGAAGACCCCCCTTTTGAGCCGCCTTGGCGCTCTGGCTGTCGATGATCGCCGCACTCGGGCTCGCCTCGCGGCCTTCCTGCTCGCGCGTCGTGACATAGAGCGCGTGATGAATGCGCTCCAGTGTCCCCTCCCATTCCCACAGCATGAAGTAGTGATGCGCCGTGCTCTTCGGCGGCAGATCCTTCGGCAACGCTTGCCACTGGCAGCCGGTCCACAGCACATAGAAGATGGCGTTCAATACCTCGCGCACGTTGACGTCGCGAGGCCGGCCGCCGCGCCGGGCTGGCGGGATCAGCGGCGCCACCAGCGCCCATTCGGCCTCGGTCAGATCGCTCGGATAGCGAAGCCCGCTCCGGTCAGCGGCGCGGCGGTGTTCGGCGGTCCACATCGGGCGCTCCTCATGCGAATCAAAGCGCCAACAAAGGAATCACAACCGATTCAACCGACTCAACATCTTTTTGGATCGGCTCTTAAGAGTGACATGCGGACTGCTTCACAACTTATCACTGGCATTCTGCTTCCACTGGCTATAATGTGATGGCCTCGCTATCTACAGCATCACATGGTGACGCTAGGACCGCGCCTTGGGCATTGGGGGGTGATGCGCAGCATGGTCAACCTGCGATGGCGTCAGCTAGTGCTGCTAGCAGGGCTGTCGCTGCTGGCGGCGTGTACAGCGCTGCCGATCGGCGAATATAGCCTCGATGCTTACAAGAACGCCACCAGCCTCAAGGCGGAAACCTTGGCGCTCGTTGCGAGAAGCAACGAGTCCTATACCTCGCATGCCGACGAGGTATATGCGCTGAACGTCAAGATCGACGCGGCCTATGAGTTCGCCGCGGGAACGCCAAACAACTTGCTCTCCGCGAAGCAGTGGGACCTGATCAGGAGCCCAGACGGTCAGCTTTACGGGACCTTCGTCGTTTTCTGGCGGACGCGCGGGAGCCTGCGCACCGACTTTCGCGACCAGTTCTCCGAGCAGATCGCCGAGGCATTCGATGAGATCATCTGCCTGGAGGCGAACAAGCAGAAAGCTACGAGCTGCACATCGGCGGCCTCGTCCGGGGGAGGAGGGGGAACATGACCAGCTTCGACGATTTCAAGAATGACGTGATCGAAGGAGTGAAGGCGCTTGCCGTCGGCCAGCTCAAGAGCTTTGTCACCCAACTGCAGTCCGACACGACGTCGTTCCTCCAAAAAAGTGCCACCAAACTCAAGACCTGGACAGAGCTGCTTGCGGAGGGCAGGCTCGACGAGGAGGAGTTCGCGCTTTTGGTGAAGAGCCAGGCGGCGCTAGCTCAGATGCATGCCCTCACGCAGGCTGGGATCGGCGCGAGCCGGCTAAAGCACCTCCGCGACGATCTGATTTCGCTGGTCGTCAACACCGCGATTCGACGCTTTCTTCCTTGATGGCGGAGCGCGAGACATCGCGGAGACCCCGACCGCGCACCGCGGTCAATCATCTGCCTCGGTGAGCGTCGGCCTCGGGGTCAAGGCCCAGCCCGCCCTTTCTTGGTGAAGACTGGAGGCGAAAGCCAAAGAAGAAACAGGGGGAGGAAACTATGATCAATCGCAAATTCTTCTTCGATCACGTTCGCGCTGAGTTGTTCGGCGGGCAATTGTCGCAATCGCAAGTCGATGGGATGGTGACCGTTCTCGACGAATGGGAGGAGAAATATTCCAAGGAAGACGACCGTTGGCTCGCCTATATGCTGGCCACTATTTATCACGAAACTGCTAGAACCATGCAACCAATCCATGAGATTGGCGGCGACGCGTATTTTTTCAAGATGTACGATCCGAAGGGGTCCCGGCCCCAGGTCGCGGCAATGCTCGGCAACACCAAGAACGGCGACGGCGTTTTGTTTCACGGACGAGGGTTCGTGCAGCTCACCGGCCGAAGAAACTACGAGAAGATGGGTAAACTTCTCAAAGTCAACCTTGTTAGCCAACCGGACCTGGCACTTGAGACGAAAATCGCCACACAGATCTTGTTCATCGGGATGAAAGACGGGATCTTTACCGGAAAGAAACTCGAAGACTATTTGTCGCCCATGATCGACGACTGGGTACAAGCGCGGAAGATCATCAACGGATTGGACAAGGCGGACACCATTGTGGGCTATGGACATAAGTTCTATGCGGCGATCGGCTACACGACCGTGTAAAGAGGCGCGTCCTGACTACGGTGCCATTGGCGCGATCTCATCGACAAAGCGAGGAGCCAGCCAATACACCCTGAAGTGAGAAAGGAGGAAGTGGGCCATAATTTAGGGAACGACGTGCGGCGACTATTCCCCTTTTTTGGTGCGGCCTCGGCGGACGAATTTGGGCCTCCGAAGCACCGCCCGCGAGGACAAGGAACATAACGTTCAGCGCACCCAGACCAAGCATCTATCCCACTCCGGAGGTCTCACGCACAGGGCACGACTACTCCTCGAAGGCCTTGAACAGCTCCCGGGTTTTCTCGCCTGACTGTTCAAACGCTGTTTTGAGCAGCGGACGCAAATCGTCCTTGGACGCGGTGTCCAAGCGCCACCATCCATCCTGGGCGACGAATAGCCAGTTGTATCGCGCAATATCGCTTTCGGTTGTCGCAGCCCTTGGGATCGCAAGCATGGTGACTGCCGGATCACCGAGATCAAACAGAAACTCAGTGGCATAAATGCGCAATGTTCGGTCTTGATCAGCGGCGTAGTCCAGCAACAGGTCGCGATCTTGATCCGTCAGAACTGGGATAATTAATGAGCGTTGCGATTTGTCGCGTCGCAGCATTTCGGTGAGCGCAACAGTGACACCCAGCTTAACACGGTACGTTTCAGGATCGTTTCTGGCCATGTCGAGGATGGCTGGGATCTGAGCGGGCGGGGCAAGCGAGAGCTCGTCTCGGGCGGCACGTCGGATGTCGGCAACGTCCGATACGAGGTCAACTGCGATCTTCGTGAGGTCAACCGGGAGTGGCTCAGGGCCCGTCGGTTCGCTAGTCTGCGCAAGCGCCTGGTCGTTGCCAAAAAGCAAACCGGCGAGAACCGGATGAGTCTCTGCTGAGGTAATAGTAGTTTCGCAGGGTTCTGGCCGATCTGCGTTGCCCCATATCCCGATTACTCGGTCGCGGCGCCGGTCCAAGATTTCATAACTGTCGTTGATCTCTTCCATTTTCCAGTCGAGGGGCTTTCCTCCCATTGCACTGGTGAAGCAACTTGTAGGAATTCCAATGCTGATGGGCTCAGCATTGGAATTCCGCGGCTCGAGCGTCAGCGATGCGACCTCGGCTTCTTCAGCTTCCCCCTGGAATACAACGAAGGAAAACTGTTTCCCATATAAGTCGGTGTTGCCAAGGACGTCTCGTGCGAATTTCAAGGAAACGGAGAATTCATCGGCGGGAACGTCATGAACGCTTCCCCGCGCGTATTCCTTCGCCAGTGCCTCGATCTCTGCCTTATTTTGAGCTCGGTCTGCCGACCGCCTTTCCTCCAAAAACGCGACAAGCAGCACGGCAAGAGCCGCGACACCTGCCACGACGTAGATCTTGCCGCGAACGGTCGCCTGCCCGCCAAAAGCTGCGAGGATGATTGCGATGCCTGCGGCTAGCAGGAGACTCCCCGACGCCTTTAACCCCCAGCCGGCGACGGAGCCCGCTACCGCAACGGCGACTAAGACCAACCCAACGCCCATTGCCAGCCCAACGAAAGGCGTGATCCTGGTGGGAAAGGTGACCTCGATCAGCTTAGGCGCAGCCTCGTCGCGACCGCTGTCCGTCGGTTGCTCAATCTGTGGTAGATTGTTCTCGTCGGGACCGCCAACCGTCGGTTGCTCAATCTGCGGTGGATTGCTCTCGGGGTCGTGTGAGGCGTCCTGCTTCTCGTCCTCAGAGTTCATTCAATGACTCCCAGGCGCTAGCGATAGATGCACCAGGGCAATATACACGATAAAGACTCGCCGAACCAGCGGCACCCGTCCAGGCTGTGTCGTGTTGCCCTGCGAGGGTCCGACACGACGGCGCGGAGATCAGCCGCAACCGCCGCCTGGCGCGCGACTACGAGCGCTACGCCAGGACCGTCGCCGCCTTCATCCGCCTCGCCATGATCCGCATCATGCTCCGCCGCTTGACCAGACCAACCCTTTGCTCATGAATCAATTCTTCTTGGATCGGCTCTAAGTGGGCTTATGAAGATGCGGTTGGCACTAGGTTTAGCGACCCTTTTGAGCCTGTTCCAAGCGACCCAGGCCGTTGCCGCAGAGGGGTGCCTCGTCGCTGGATCAGCCTATTCCAGCGGCTCCGCCTACTGCCAACCGGCGCTTCGGGACGGACAAATCCAGCAAGTGCTTTTTACTTGCGAGAACGGCGCGTGGAGCAATACCAACCAGGTTTGTCCCGAAAAATCCGCCTATTTCTGCCAAGTCGGCGCGTATCCGGTTTCGGTTGGACAGCGGCTGCTGCTGGGGGCCGGGCCGGCTTTCCTTGAATGCAAATTCCCGGGGATACTCAGCCTCAATCAGGAAACGCCGACGCCGATCATTGCCGGGACACCGAGTGTTCTGGTGCACAGCGTGCAGCTGTTTCTGAGCGATGAGGGAGAAGGGCTCAACTGCGAGGTCGACAAGTGCGACGGTCAGGCGGATGAGAAGACTTTGGCGGCGGTCGCCGCCTTTGTGCGAAAGAATTTCGCCAGCCTGACGGCCGAAGAACAGGCTGCCTTTGGCGTGACCGATGCAACAAAAGTCGAAGAAACAATACTTGCTCAAAGCCCAATTGACATCATGCCGCTTTTTGCCGGGACATTCGATGTTCCGGTAAGCCGATAACGGGGCAAACTCATGAGGATGTCAGTCAACCAAGAGGAGAAGTATCCGCTGCTCGGCGCGATCCTCGAATCGATTGCTGCGGATATCGAGGCCAACCCGGAATTCAAACGAGCCCTTTTCGAGTCATGCGGGGGCAAGGAAGATGAACTCGCCAAGGCTCTGGCTCTCAACAGCAATCCCTGGGTTACCGTTGACGCAATAGCCGGAGCGGACAGGCGCGGCTCCTATTCAACGGAGCGGCCGAATACCATCGTGGTGGGCGAGGAGGTTACCGACAGGCTCGCTGTTGACGGCGACGAAGCGGCGTATGGAGATGCCGTTGCAGTACTCAGTCGCGGGTTGATCCACTGGCTGGCCAAAAAGGACTGGCGCACAGCGGCGAGCGCACCCGGAGCCGCCTTCGAGCGCGTCCTGGCGGACCGGCAAGTCAGGGTAACGCGCGCTGCGGTGCATGAGCCGGTTCCTGAACCGATGCCGGCGCCACCGTCCCCGCCGTCTCCGGAGCCTTCGCCGTCGGCGATCGCCAGTCAGCTTGGATCGACGATCCTCGACATCGCCAGGCGTCACCTCGGCCAGAAATACGAATTCACACCAACCCCGGACTATGATGACCCCGACTGGAAAGGGCCGTTCGATTGCGCAGAATACGCGTCCTACTGCACATTCCGGGCCTATGGAATCCCCTACGGAGTCGTAGCGGACCCGGCAAATCGGTACAATTCATATTCCGGGTATTGGCAAAGGGATGCGGAGAAGAACGGCATCAAGATCAGCTGGCGTGACGCTCTCCACATTCCCGGCGCAATCCTTCTTCGCTATCCGCCGTCCCATCA
>Ga0210144_1000749_pt1 | contig 15209 bp, 11 predicted proteins | sample Muzzi_PWA_D2_FD_185532 | JGI IMG/M metagenome (GOLD analysis project Ga0210144, IMG submission 185532) | Wetland microbial communities from San Francisco Bay, California, USA, that impact long-term carbon sequestration - Muzzi_PWA_D2 (SPAdes) | ecosystem: Environmental > Aquatic > Marine >...
CCGGCCGTCTGGAAACACATGTCGCGGCATGAAACACGCAGTCGATGAATGCAAGATCCGATCGGCAAAATCGCCGGGGCCGGAATAAAGCGAAGCCTCCGGTAACAATGATCAGGATTCATAAATCATAAATCGAGTTAATGGATGTCTTATATATTTTATGGGTTATCCGTTCGTCTATTGAGCGAATCAAATTGATTTTTCCCTGCTTCCAGTTACAATATAAGTGTTTTATTATTTTCTTAATTACAAAAACGCCATGGGGTTATCTATTCCATTTTTTAGTGGACGTGGTTTCAGGTAACCGGATTCCAGGGCATACCGGAAATGCACGGTTTTCCGGTCGGTTTGCAGCAGAAAAACAGTCCACGACCCTATTGCAGCAGGAGAAACATCGATGTTTTTACCCACAATTACCTGCAGCGACGCCCGCAGGATGCTCAAACAGGGAGCCCAGCTGGTCGATGTGCGCAACCCGCACGAATACCTGCACGGAGCCCTGCCAGGGTCGATCAATATCCCGCTGACGGCAATGCAGCGAGCCGTCAAGCAACTGGATAAGAAAACGCCGGTCCTGCTGTACTGCAACAGCGGGCAGCGCAGCGGCATGGCAAAACGCCTGCTCGAAGCCTATGGCTTTCAGCTGGTGCACAACATGGGTTCCTATAACCGCCTGTATGAATGCGAGCCTGCGGCCTAGCGAAAGACCGAACGTAAAGGTGCAATCATGGAAGTACACCAGTTATTCGACCCGGGAAGTTCCACCTACAGCTATCTTTTATGGGACCCGGCTTCCCGTGAGGCGGTACTGATCGACCCTGTCCAGGACCAGGTTACGCGCGATCTGCGGCTGGTGAGGAAACTCGGCCTGAAGTTGCGTTATACCCTTGAAACACACGTCCATGCAGACCATATCACCGGGTCAGGACTGCTGAGAAGAGCCCTGAATTCCCTGGTCCTTGTGCATGAAAACAGCCGCTCCAAGTGCGCCGATATCCTGCTGAAGGACGGCGACCAGGTCCCCATCGGCAGAATGAAAATACGCGTTCTGCACACCCCCGGTCATACCGACAGCGATGTCAGCTACCTCACAGCAGGCATGGCATTCACCGGAAATACGCTGCTGATACGTGACTGCGGTCGCACCGATTATCGTTCAAGCGATGCGGGAACGCTGTACGATTCCATCACGGAACGGCTTTTCAGCTTGCCGGACGACACCATCATTTACCCCGGCTATGACCACGAAGGGCGTACTTTCTCGACCGTCGGCGATGAAAAAGCCCATAACCCGCGCGTGGGAAACGGTATACCACGGGACCGCTTCATCTCAATCAGCCGCAGCCTTCATACTGAACCGCCGCTGCGTATCCATGAGGCCCTGCCATCCAACGTGCGGTGCGGATTCTAGTGCCACAAACACCCTGTTCACCGCAGAGACACACGACTGCAGGGAGAAGGTGAGACCGGGTACCGGTCGAGAAGCTGGCCTGGGCCATGCAGGAGATAGAGCACCAAAAGTAGGCGCCTTAGGCGAAGCAGGGAGCAATTGCCGAAAGAACGCAGAGAAATTCATCAACGAAAACAATCAAATACTTTGCGTCTCTGCGGTGAGTTAATTGCTTTATGGACGGACGGTCTCCCGGGCAACCCGAACGACATGTCGCTACGCCCCGGATTTGCTGATATCGACTAACACCATGCCACGTGCTACATGCAGCCCATCAAGATTGTCCCGGGTATGCCGATCCTGTTTTTGTTGTCATAACGCCAATGCCGTGCTCTCCCGGGACCAGGCAACAGCGTACCCGGGAACATACAGGACTGATACCCGCCATGCAGGACAAGCACCGATTGCCCGCCAACCTGGGATTGCTGTCGGTCCTGGTCATCATGTTTGTGCTGGTGTATTTATCCCTGCCCCGGACACCTCCCCCCCTGCCGGGCATAACTCCGCATACGGGAACAACGGATTACATTGCGGCAGGCAACGGGGGTAGACGCGAGACCACACACCCGCCTGTCGCCACCACCGGTACGCTGCAGACGGGGGACAAGGCGGCGACACAGGAAGACATGCGGCAGGCGACCCTGCTGCTGATTACCCTCGTCTGTATCGCCATTCTGTTCTGCGTGTTGCTGGTGGAAACGATCCTCCGGCACCGGTCCGCAACAAACACACACTCCGCCTACCGGTCAGCACACGACAAACTTACCGGCCTCATCAATCGTGGCGAATTCCAGACCCGGGTTGAGCGGGCCATCAGACATGCGCAGACACAGTCGGTTACCCATGCGCTGCTGCATATAGACATCGACCGCCTTAAATTGGTCAACGACACCTGCGGGCAAAACGCCGGGGACGAACTGCTGCAGGAACTCGCCCAGTTGCTGCTCAGTTCGGTGCGCAAGCGCGACACGCTCAGCCGCCTCGGAGGAGATGAATTCGGCATGCTGCTCGAGAACTGTCCGCTGGATAAAGCCGTGCAGATTGCCGCAAACCTGGTCGAAGCCATCGGATCGTTCCACTTCACACGCGCCAACAACACCTTCAGGCAGAGAATCAGTATCGGCGTGGTGCCGATAGACCGGGACAGTGCGGACAGCGCAGCGGCAATGAACGCGGCTGACTCCGCCTGTTACCTGGCCAAGGAATCCGGACGCAATCAGGTACAGATTGCCCACCTCGGCAACCGGCGCCTGCAGGTACGCCATGGGCAGATGCAATGGCTGTCTCGTCTGAACACCGCGTTGGCAGAGAATCGATTCACACTCTACTTCCAGCCGATCGTTCCCTGCGCCAGCGCCACGCGCCATGACAAGCACGTTGAAATCCTGCTGCGCATGATCGACGAAGACGGCTCGATCATCGCACCGGGAATATTTTTCCCGACGGCCGAAAAGTACGATATGTCCCAGGATCTTGACCGCTGGGTCATCGAACACGCCATGGCGTGGCTGGCCGGGGAATCCGCCGGCAGCAACTGGCCGATCAGGATGACCATCAACCTGTCCGCCGGGTCGGTAGGCAACCAGGCCATGGTGAACTACATCATCGAACAAGCCGGACTGAATGCTATCGACCCCGCCCGGGTGTGCTTCGAAATGTCGGAAACGTCGGTAACCGCCAATCTCACCGCCGCCACGAGCTTCATGCTGACCCTGCGCGCCTGCGGCTTCAGGTTCTCGCTCGATGATTTTGGCAACGGGCTTTCCTCTTTCACCTGCCTGAAAAAACTGCCGGTTGATTACCTGAAAATCGATGGTGCGCTGGTACGCGACTTCATGTTCGACCCCGTCGACCGCACCATGGTGAGGGCGATCAACGAACTGGGGCATCTGCTCGGCAAACAGACGATCGCCAAATACGTGGAATCACTGGAGGTCGTCGATGAACTCAAAAAGATAGGCGTCGATCATGTTCAGGGCTATTTCTACTCCCAGCCCCAGTCACTGGATGACTTTGCGCAGATCATGGGCCCGCGTCTGGTCATTGTCCCTTCCGGCGCAGGCCGTCAGGGCATTGTCTGAGCGCACCGAATACGGTTCAGCTGCAGCCTGCACGACTTCGCCAAGGCGCGAAACCATGCAGTCCCTCCGCAACGAAACAAACTCACCGCAACGACGCCAGGAACGCAAAAACGTTGTGTGTTTTCGTTATTGCGATCTTTGCCTCTCCGCGGTGAAAACCCGTGCATAAGGCATTCAAATCATTTGTGCCGGACGCCCCGGCTTGCTATAAACACTGGCTACGGAACAACGGGCCATGACTGTAAAAGACCGGCAGAAACACTTCATCGAGGACTTCCGTCAATCGGCGCCGTATATTCATGCGCACCGCGGACGGACCTTCGTGCTGGCCTTCGGCGGCGAGGCGATCGCCGATGCGGGGTTCTCCAGCCTGGTGCACGATATCGCCCTGCTTCACAGCCTGGGTATTCGCCTGGTACTGGTACACGGAGCCCGCCCCCAGATCGAATCCAGACTCACATCGCGCGGGGCGAAGCTGGAATACGCCAACGGCCTGCGGATAACCGATGATGCCGCCCTGGCCTGTGTCAAGGAAGCGGTGGGCACTGTCCGCGTTGAGATAGAAGCGCTAATGTCCATGGGTCTTGCCAATACCCCCATGTCAGGGGTACGGCTGCGCACCAGTTCGGGTAATTTTGTCACGGCACGACCGCTGGGTATCCGCGACGGCATCGATTATTGCCACACCGGCGAGGTTCGCCGCATCGATGGCATTGCCATTCGACAGCATCTCGATGACCGGAGGATTGTCCTGCTTTCGCCAATTGGCTATTCACCAACCGGTGAAGTATTCAACCTCAGCGCGGAAGAAGTCGCCACCGCAGCAGCAAGCGAATTACAGGCTGACAAGCTGATCCTGATGTCTGAAAGTCCCGAATTGAGGGACGGCAGGCGTCGTCGCCTATCGCAGCTGTCGCTGATCGAGGCCACGGCGCTAATGAACTCCAGAAGACAGCTGGACGAAGATACTCTCAGGCAACTGGGACATGCCTTGCATGCCTGTCGTCACGGCGTCAACCGCGTGCATCTCGTCAGTCGCCACAGGGAGGGCGCCTTGCTGCTCGAGCTGTTCACACGCGACGGCAACGGCACGCTGATCACGGCTGAAACCTATGAGGGATTGCGCGCGGCGACCATTGACGATGTCGGTGGAATTCTCGGCCTGATCATGCCGCTGGAGCAGGAGGGGATTCTGGTAAAGCGCTCCCGGGAATTGCTGGAGATCGAAATCAATCATTTCCACGTCATTGAACGGGACGGGTCCATCATCGCCTGCGCGGCGCTCTATCCGGCCGAGGACGGGAGATTTGCGGAACTCGCCTGCCTTGCGGTGCATGACGATTACCGCAATCATGGTCGGGGAGATACCCTGCTGAAAGCCATCGAGGACAAGGCGCTTCGCAGCGGGCTCGAAAAACTGTTTGTACTGACGACCCGGACCGCGCACTGGTTTCGTGAACGCGGTTTCCAGCCGGGTGACATCTCGCAGTTGCCGGCGCGCAAAAAAAACCTCTACAACTATCAACGCAAATCCCGCATGTACGTAAAAACGCTCAAAGACACAAGAAATACCCGGTAATTTTTCCCCGAACGCGTCTGTTCGGGCCGAGCCGGGGTCCATACGGCCGGGACGCCGGAACTTCAGAATCAGGAAGGGGAACCGATAGTTAGTACGCATAGAGCGCAGCATCGAGGGGCGGCGTATTGTTTGACACAGTAGACACGTGTTCTGTGAAATCCGGCCATTACCGGGATGGCATCACCGGTAATATAGACACGAACTATTGCGGTATCCGTCCAGGACATCACGACACCTGTTCATATGCTGCCTACACTATAGAGAGCGATTGAGGAATCACTCTGGTATGTCAAAGATCACCGCTCATCCCAGGTCCAGGCGCGCACTCAAGGTAATACAACTTACCGACACCCACCTCTATGCGGACAGTCGCGGCTGTTTGCTGGGTCTTAACACGGAACAATCCCTGGAGTCTGTCATCGCCAGCGTGCGGGCGCGCGACATGCCGGCCGATCTCATTCTGGCCACCGGAGATCTGGTGCACGACGGCACACCGGCCGCCTACCGGCGGATATTCACTCACCTCAGGGGTTTTGGCCTCCCGGTCTACTGTCTGCCGGGCAATCACGATGAGGCCGAAACGCTGCAGGACACTATGGAAAACGGCCAGCTTCACTACGTCGAACATGCCTGTCATGGCAACTGGCATTTCATCTTCCTGAATTCCACGATCCCGGAAGAGGAAGGCGGACATCTCGGAGCGGCCACCCTGCAGGCGCTGGAGACACATTTGCGGTCAATGCCGGAAACGCACACGCTGGTCTGCCTGCATCACCAGCCGGTCATGATGGGGAGCCGCTGGCTGGACACCATGGCGGTGGACAACGCCGCTGACTTTTTCGCCATTATCGACCGGCACCCCCAGGTGCGCGGGATACTCTGGGGTCATGTCCATCAGCAATTCGACCGCACCCGCAAGAACGTGAAGCTGATGGCTTCACCCTCCACCTGTGTCCAGTTCCTGCCGAAGAGCACCGCGTTCGCCGTCGATCAAGCGGCGCCCGGTTACCGATGGTTGTCTCTGTTCGAGGACGGTCGCATCGAAACCGGCGTGGAACGCCTGGACGAGATCCCCGGCGCCGTAGATCTTGCCTCCGCCGGCTATTAACGCGGTAAGGACGCTTACCTGGCATTCGCCCATAAACACCGTTCTCACCGCAGAGACGCAAAGAACGCTGAGAAATTCTATAACGAAGCAATCAAAAACTCTGCGTCCTTTGCGTCTCTGCGGTGAGTTCAAGTTTTAATAGACAAACACAAGCCATTCAGTTCTGGCAGTCTTTACTGGATCAGCTGGTTCAGGTCGAAGATGGGCAGCAGGATTGCCAGCACGATGACCAGCACGACGCTGCCCATGAACAGGATCAGCAGCGGCTCGAACAGTCCAAGCAGGGCGGCAATCAGGGTTTCGATCTCCCGCTCCTGATTGATCGCCGCACGTTCGAGCATCTCCTCCAGCTTGCCGCTGGCTTCTCCACTCGCCACCAGTTGCACCGTCATGGGCGGGAAATAGCCGCTTCTTTCCAGCGCCGCAGCAATACCGGCTCCCTCACGCACCCGGGCAGTGGCCTCGGTAACCGCTTCCTTCATGGGAAGATTCGAAATAACCTGCGCAGATATGCGCAACGACTCGAGCACCGGCACGCCGCTTGCCGTGAGAATACTGAAGGTGCGCGCAAACCGTCCCGTGTTAAGACCGCGCTCCAGACGTGAAACGAGGGGAATGGCCAGCAGGACCTTGTGGAAACGGCGTCGTACCGCTGTATTTCGCAGCAGGTAGGAAAAACCGGCTATCGCCAGTCCCAGCAGTATCAGCATCGCCAGGCCATAGTTGCGCATAAAATCACTGACGGCGATAAGCCCGCGCGTCAGGGGGGGCAGTTCCTGTCCGATATTTTCGAATACCTGCACAACCTGGGGAACCACGTAGGTCATCAGGCCTCCCACAACCAGGATGGCAACCACGGTCAGCAGGGCCGGGTAAAATACGGCCAGCTGGATTTTCTGGCGCAACTGCTGACGACTCTCGGTGTAATCGGCCAGACGCTCGAGCACCCGGTCCAGATGACCCGATTGTTCACCTGCCTCCACCGTCGTGCGATACAGCTCCGGATAGACATGTGGAAAATCCGACAGCCCCACCGCCAGTGAATGACCTTCCATCACGCGCGATCGCACCGCCAGCAGCATACTCTTCAAACGCCCCTTGTCGGCCTGCTGCGATACGGCCCTCAGGCATTCCTCGAGTGGCAGACCGGCACGTACCAGTGTGGCGAGCTGACGGGTGATGAGTGCCAGTTCCGTCGCGCTGATGCCGCGCCGCAGGAACGCGTAACGTTTCCGCTCCTTGGCCTCGCGCTGGGAGACCTCCTCCACGCTGAGCGGAACCCAACCCTTTTCGCGCAACTGCTGGCGTATCTGCCGCGCCGCATCGCCTTCGAGAACGCCCCGTTTCTCGCGACCGCGTGGATCCAGCGCCGTATATTCGAATGCACCCATGGTTCAACGCCGAGCCGGCTTGTTAATGACAGTGGCAAGGTACCACATGCTATTCAGTGTCCATCCACAAACAAACTCACCGCAGAGACGCGAAGTACGCAGAGGTACTTGATTGTCTTTTTTTATTAGTAATTTCTCTGCGTCCTTTCGGTAATTGCTCCATGCATTACTCTAACTCCTGCACGGCCCAGGCCGGTTTCTCGAACGTTTCCCGGTCTCACCTCCTCCTTGCAGTCGTGCGTCTCTGCGGTGAAAACGGTGTTTGATGAACACGTTTTTTCGAGGGAAGAAATCAACGGCAATCAGTCGCCCCGGGTCACACGCAATACCTCCTCGATGGAGGTAATCCCGTTCAGGACCTTGTCCCAGCCATCCTGACGGATACCGGGAGAGTCCTCGCGCGCCTTGCGCTCAAGCTCATACTCACCGGCCCCGTCATGGATCATGGCGCGCATGGCGTCATCGATCCTGACCAGCTCGTAGATGCCGGTTCTGCCCCGATAACCCAGCTGATTGCACAGACCGCAACCGGCAGGACGATACAGCATCGGCGGGTCCTCGGTGGACACGCCCATGGCATCGCAATCCGCATGACCGGCCCGGTAAGACTGCTTGCAGTCATCGCACAGCACCCGCACCAGTCGCTGGGCGAGAACTCCGATAACACTGGATGACAGCAGGAAAGGTTCGACACCCATGTCACGCAGGCGTGTCATTGCACCCACGGCGCTATTGGTATGCAATGTCGAGAATACCAGGTGGCCTGTCAAACTTGCCTGCACGGCGATTTCCGCAGTCTCCAGATCACGAATCTCGCCGACCATCACCACGTCGGGGTCCTGGCGCAGGATGGCGCGCAGCCCTCGCGCGAAGGTAAGTTCCACCTTGAGGTTCACCTGGGTTTGTCCAATCCCGTCCAGGTAATACTCGATGGGGTCCTCGACCGTCATGATGTTGCGGCGCTTGTTGTTGAGTCGCTCCAGCGCCGCGTACAGGGTGGTGGTCTTGCCGGAACCGGTCGGGCCGGTCACCAAGATGATGCCGTGCGGCTTGTTGATCAGGCTGTCCATGACCTCCCGGGTGGGAGCTGACATTCCCAGATGCTCGAGGTCCAGACGACCGGCCCGCTTGTCGAGCAGGCGCAGCACCACGCGTTCACCGTTGCCCGAGGGCAGGGTCGAAACACGCACATCAACGGCGCGACCGGCAACCCTGAGCGATATGCGGCCGTCCTGTGGCAGGCGCTTTTCGGCAATATCGAGACGCGCCATGACCTTGATGCGTGACACCAGCAGGGGGGCCAGAACCCGCTGCGGCTGGAGCACCTCGCGCAGGACGCCATCGACACGGAAACGAACGACCAGGCGATTTTCGAACGGTTCGATATGGATATCCGAAGCGTTTTCCTTGACGGCCTCGGTCAGCAGGGCGTTGATGAGCCGGATGATCGGCGCATCATCCTCGCTTTCCAGCAAGTCTTCCGGTTCGGGCAGCTGCTGGGCGATGCTGAACAGGTCCATACCCTCGCCGAGGTCACCCATCATCTGCATGGCTTCGCTGGAATCCTGCTCATAGGCTCCCGCCAGCAGGTTATTGAAGTGCTCGTCATCGACGAGCTGCAAACTGAGAGGTTGTTGCATGAAGCGGCGCAATTCCACCAGCGCCAGCGAATCCGTATCAGCCCGGTGCATCACGAGGGCCTTGCCGTTTTCCCTGCCGGCAACCAGCACGCCATGGCGCTTGGCAAACAGGAAAGGCGGACGCCGCAGGACCGTCTCGATACCATCCGCTGTGGCTATGTCTTCCGCTTCCACCGCTTTCAACTTACTGATACCACCATGGACGCTGGGATGTACTCTGCCGAGTGTCCTTTTTCGGCTCGGGCGGGGGCTCTATTGGCGGCTGGCCAATCGCCTTGGTATCGCCCCACTCCGGCAATAACGGGGCTTGCTCGCCCGGCAGCAGGTTGACGCCATCCTTGCCTTCCTTGAACTGCAGCGCCCGGAAATAATTATACTTGCTGCTGGTACTCTGTTCGGCGACCGCCGAATCCCGGAGGATCACCGGATGAATAAAGACCATCAGGTTGGTCTTGGTCACATTGCCGGCCTTGGACCTGAACAGGGCGCCGATCCCCGGCAGATCACCCAGCAGCGGAACCTTCTGGACAGATTCGCCCGTCTGTTTCTCGATCAACCCCCCCAGCACCACGACATTGCCGTCCCCCACCATCACGGAGGTCTTGATCGAACGCTTGTTGGTAATGATGTCCGACGCCCCGGCCACGCTGGGCGCAATACTGGAAACCTCCTGTTCGATATTGAGTTTAAGCGCATCACCCTCGTTGATCTGGGGCTTGAGCTTGAGCGTCAGACCCACATCCTGACGCTGGATGGTCTGGAACGGATTGGTGGCGTCGTTACCCGCGCCGGTACTGGTGAAGGAGCCGGTAACGAACGGGACATTCTGACCGATGATGATCTCGGCCTCCTCGTTATCGAGCGTGACCAGTGTCGGGGTTGAGAGGATATTGGTATTGCTGTCGGAAGCCAGCATATTGATGACAGCGAGATAGTTGAAGTTGTCGTTTTTATCAAACTTGCCGCCGCCAAGCAGGACATTGCCGGCGGGCGTTGGAATGGTCCCGCCGTTAGCCACATCCACAGCCGAGTTGATGACATCCGCGATATTGTTGCCGGTGTTGGTGAAATTAATAAGCCCCCCCGGACTCACGCCATTGCCACTGTTCAAGCCGCTGAATACCCACTGCACGCCCAGTTCACGCGCCGTATTCATCGAGACCTCGGCGATGATCGCATCGACCAGCACCTGGGCCCGACGCACGTCGAGTTCAGTGATGACCCGCTTGATGGTGCGCATGACATCCGGAGGCGCCGTAATGACCAGCGCATTCATTGCCTCGTCGGCCTGGATATCGAACTCACCCTTCGGCGCACTGATCTTGCCCTGGGTTTCTCCCTCGATTTTCTTGCCAACCCCCGTCAGCACGGGCACGAGATCCTTCGCTTCGGCATAATTGAGATACACCACAGTCGTATTGCCGCCGGCATCGAGCGGGGTATCCAGGTGTGAAATGATGACGCGCAGCCGCAGCCGGTCGGAGCGATCGCCGCCCAGCAACACACTGTTGGTACGCTCATCGGCGACCAGCACCGCCTGTCCCTCGCCCCCGCCGCGCGGAGCCTTGCCGGCGCCCGGGGCGCGCTCCAGACTGTTCAGGACACGCACCACCTCCGCGGCGGAGGCATGTTGCAGCGGGATGACCTCGATTTCGCTGTCGCTGACCTGATCGATGCGGCGGATGATAGTGACCAGACGTTCCACATTGGCGGCGCGATCGGAAATGACCAGCACATTGGTTGCCGGGTAGGCCGCCAGATGACCCTGTTGAGGAATCAGCGGCCGCAGGATCGGCACCAGTTGAGCCGCGGCGACATTCTTGACCTCCACGACCCGGGTTACCATTTCGTCCCCGCGACCCGTATTCCGGTCCGTAGCGGTTGGAATGTTATCCTGCTTGGCGTTGACATCCGGCACGATCTTGGTGACCGCACCGCTGGGAATGGCGGCAAAGCCGTGCACCTTGAGTATGGAGAGAAAAACCTGGTAGACCTCGTCGCTGTCCATCGGCCGCGATGAAATAACCGTGACCTTTCCCTTTACCCGCGGATCCACGACGAAATTCCGGTGCGTGACCTCGGCAACGGTGCTGATCAGGGCACCGATGTCGGCATCCTTGAGGTTCAGGGTGACCGTTTCTGCGGCAAGCGGAGGCACGTGCACAAACCACACCGCCACCATCAGTAATAGGAATCTCAGGGTTTTCATGCTTGAAATCGCACCATCTGCCGAATATTATGGTTGTGAAATTTTCATATATAACGGTAGGTTATACTGCAAATCAAGGGAAAACACCAGCTATTCAGGCAATCTGAACGTAAGGTCTTCCGTTTGATCCCCCCGCAGCACCGTCATGCTGACGGTGTCACCGCTCTGCACGCTTCTCAGGGCTTGCATGCCACTGGCCAGGTTGTTCAGGTTGACATCGTTGATCCGGGTCACGACATCACCGGGCTTGAGCCCCATCTGCTCGAACAACCCCGGCTCCCTGCCGGGCTGCAGTATATATCCTACCATGTTACCCTGATCATCCTTTTTCGGGATGGTCCGCACCAGACCGAAGAGTGATTTCGGATTCTGCCTCAAATTCTGTCGAAGTGTCTGCAGCCGTTCTGACGTCGTTTCGACCCGGCTTGCGTCAGCGGCACTGATCACGGCGCCCCCCGCATCACCCGTTATCGTATCGCGTGGCAGACGCAGTATCTCATAGCGCCCGCCGCGCAGCAGAATGACCTTGTCGGCCTGGATTTCGCTGAGTTCAGCATTACCGGGCAGGATATCCCCCACCGCGTACATTTCCTCGTCGCGACGCTCATCGGCGATGATCGCACGCGCGAGTTCGGCATCGTCTGACGAGAAGGTGCCGTGCAGCGATAATTTGAGGCGGGTATCCGGCGCATCGACAGGCACAACCGTTTTGACGGGCGCCGCCTCGGGTGCGACTTCGCCGAAGAGATGCCAGTTCGGCAGCTGTCGTACCAGGGCTTGCTGCTGATTGACCTGAGGCGTGGGTGTTACGGTCTCAGGCAACGCTGCGCCGGTAGGTTCCGGTTTGGCCAGCAGACTCCAGGTCATCGTCGCCAGCAACCAGGCGATCCAGATAATCAGCAGCAGGTTGAGAATCCTGATCGCACGCCGTGTCCAGTCGCTTTGCATCAAGCGCAGCAGATCGGTTGACTGTAGAGTTAGCGTCTTCATTCCAGGAGGTCTCTGCAGTTTGCTACACCCGTTTGCCGGTTATCCGCGCCGTCGTTCGCGTTTTCTGCCGGAACCCTTGTTTCCCGGTCCGGGGCGCGCCTTTCCCCTGCGGCCCCGCTCTCCCTCACGCTTGATCCTGACCGGCGGCTTGAGCGCCTGGATGAAACCTTCCGGCACCGGCTCCACGGGGATCTTGCTCCCAATATACTCCTCTATGTCCGGCAGTGAATAGACGAACTCATCACAGGCAAAGCTGACCGCGTCGCCATCCTTGCCGACACGCGCGGTACGGCCGATACGGTGAACATAGTCCTCGGCATCCTGCGGCAGGTCGTAGTTGAAAACATGGCTGACATCGGGGATGTGCAGGCCGCGCGCGGCAACATCCGTGGCGATCAGTATCGGCAGTTCACCGGCCTGAAATTCCTTCAGCAGGCGTTGCCGCTTCTTCTGGGGGACATCCCCCGACAGGACGGCGGTCATGAACCCGTTGCCTTGCAGACAGGCCCAGATTCGCTCGGCGCTGCGCTTGGTATTGACGAATATGATGCTGCGAGTGGGGTCGATATGCCTGAGCATTCCGACCAGCAGGGGAAGCTTTTCTTCCCTGGAGACGTGGTAGAGCACCTGCCGTACACGTTCTGCCGTAACCCGCTCCGGCTCGATATCAACCGGCACCGGGTTATTCATATGCTCGTAGGCGAGCTCGCTGACCCGATGAGAGAGGGTCGCCGAAAACAGCAACCCGAGCCGTTCCTCCGGCGGAGGGCAGCGACGCAGCAGGTAGCGGATATCCTTGATGAACCCCAGGTCGAACATCCGGTCAGCCTCATCCAGGACGACGGCGATGATTTTCTTCAGATCATAGATGTGCTGCTTGTGATAATCGATCAGGCGGCCCGGCGTCCCGACCAGGATATCCACACCGGCGCCGATTTCCTCGCGCTGGGTATCATAACCGGTGCCGCCGTAGGCAAGAACCGGTTTCAAACCCGTATGGCGGCCGAGCACCAGCGCATCGGTATGGATCTGAATCGCCAGTTCACGGGTCGGCGCAAGCACCAGCGCCCGTGGCTGGGACGGTTTACGCTTGTCGTCCGCGGGATGGGTTAACAGGTGTTTGTACACCGCAATCAGGAAGGCAGCAGTCTTCCCGGTGCCCGTCTGCGCCTGTCCGGCAACGTCGCGCCCCTGCAGCGCCAGCGGCAGGGTTTCCGCCTGCACCGGTGTACATTTTAAAAATCCCGCCTCTTCAATGCCTTGCATCAATACCGCCGGTATATCGAGGTCCGAGAACGTAATATCTGTTAAATGGGTTTCACTCATGGCCGGCAAGGATACCGTAATTTATCGTTCCCGGGCTTGTAAAATGACTCGAATTAGGCTCAAATGCGCTACTTATTGGCGTGTGGCGCAATCTACCCGGATACTCGTCCGCCAAAGGCCAGTCAAACTGTACTTTCCGACAGCACTTCGACACCTCAAATCGGCAACATTCCGACTGATAACATCACAACAAACGTGGCGGTGCACGTGGCATGGCAGTGAATCAGGTTGCATTCAATCGGCAGGAGACAATGAACTGTGAGTGAACACATCATTTATGTGACAGACGATAATTTTGAAACCGAAGTCCTCAACGCCTCCGATCCCGTACTGGTCGACTACTGGGCGGAATGGTGCGGCCCCTGCAAGATGATCGCGCCGATACTCGATGAAATCGCCAGCGAATATAACGGGAAGGTCAAGGTCGCCAAACTCAACATCGATGACAACCCGCAGACGCCACCCCGGTACGGTATACGCGGGATACCCACACTGATGCTTTTCAAGAACGGCAACGTCGAGGCAACCAAGGTAGGTGCGCTTTCCAAGTCACAACTGACGGCCTTCATCGACAGCAATATCTGAATCATCGTCAGGGGGTGGACGTTTAGCGCGGCTCATGCTAGCGTAACGTGAAATCAACAACCATCTTCGTTCCGGATTCTGTGTTCTCCCGGAGCGGCATTTCCCGATCACCATAATTCGTTTTCCCCGGCCGTACGGCCGTATCCATTCATTCAGAACAAATAAATACCCAGGGCACCCTATGAATCTTTCCGAACTCAAGCTGAAACCGGCCAGCGAACTCATTACTATCGCCCAGGAAATGGGGATCGAGGGCATGGCGCGCTCCCGCAAGCAGGACATCATCTTCGCCATCCTCAAGTCCCACGCGAAAAAAGGCGAGGATATCTTCGGCAACGGAGTGCTGGAAATACTCCAGGACGGCTTCGGCTTTCTCCGTTCAGAGGACAGCTCCTATCTCGCCGGTCCGGATGACATCTATGTTTCACCGAGCCAGATCCGTCGTTTCAGCCTGCGCACCGGGGACACGGTGGACGGCAAGATACGCCCGCCGAAGGACAGCGAACGTTACTTCGCCCTGCTCAAGGTCAGTGAAATCAACTATGACAAGCCTGAAAACGCCAGGAACAAGGTGGCCTTCGAAAACCTGACGCCGCTGCATCCCAATGAACGCATGACCCTGGAGCGCGGCAACGGCAGCACCGAGGACATCACGGCGCGGGTGATCGACATGGTCGCGCCGCTCGGCAAGGGCCAGCGCGGCCTGATCGTCTCCCCGCCCAAGGCCGGCAAAACCATGCTGCTGCAAAACGTCGCCCAGTCGATCACCTCCAACCATCCGGAGTGCTACCTGATCGTCCTGCTCATCGATGAACGTCCGGAGGAAGTCACCGAGATGTCGCGCTCGGTT
>Ga0210144_1000750_pt1 | contig 15207 bp, 13 predicted proteins | sample Muzzi_PWA_D2_FD_185532 | JGI IMG/M metagenome (GOLD analysis project Ga0210144, IMG submission 185532) | Wetland microbial communities from San Francisco Bay, California, USA, that impact long-term carbon sequestration - Muzzi_PWA_D2 (SPAdes) | ecosystem: Environmental > Aquatic > Marine >...
GCGTCGGGGTTGGCGTCGATCGCGGCGGTGACGATCGCCTCCAGCTCGCCGCTGTCGGAGATCTGGGCAAGCCCCTCGCGCTCGACGACCTTGGCGGGGTCGCCGCCCTCGGCGACGAGGGTCGCGAGGACCTGCTTGCCGCTGCCGTGCGAGATCCGCTTCTCCTGGACCATGCCCACCAGCGCCGCCAACGCCCCCGGCTCGACCTTGGAGTCGGCGGGGCCGCCGCCGTCGGCCTGTCGCAGCGCCGCCGCCAGCTCGCCGGTCACCCAGTTGGCGACCACCCGCGGCTCGACCGCCCCGGCCGCCTCGCAAACTGCCTCGAAATAGGCCGCGGCCTCCGGCTCGGCGACGAGCTGGGCGGCGTGCTCAGCGGACAGGCCCAGCTCGCCCTCATAGCGGCGCATCCGCGCCTCCGGCAGCTCGGGCAGCGACTCGCGGGCCTCGCGCAGCATCGCCTCGCTCGGCGCCAGCGGCACCAGGTCGGGCTCGGGGAAGTAGCGGTAATCGTGCGCCTCCTCCTTGGAGCGCAGCGGCGTCAGCGAGCCGTCCTCGGGGTGGAAGTGGAGCGTCTCCTGGACCACCGTCCCCCCCGCCTCGATCAGCTCGCGCTGGCGCGCCAGCTCCGCCTCGATTCCCCGTTCGAGGAAGCGAAAGCTGTTCATGTTCTTCAGCTCGGTCTTGGTGCCCAGCTCGGTGCTGCCGGCCGGCCGGACCGAGACGTTGGCGTCGACCCGGAGGCTGCCCTCCTCCATGTTGACGTCAGACACGCCGAGCTGGCGGACGGTGGTGCGCAGCAGCCGCGCCCAGGCGCCGGCCTCGGCGGCGCTGCGCAGGTCGGGCTCGGTGACGATCTCGACCAGCGGCGTGCCGCCGCGGTTGAAGTCGACCAGCGAGACGCCGGAGCCGTGGATCCGGCCCGACTCGCCGAGGTGGATCGTCTTCGCGGCGTCCTCCTCGAGGTGGGCGCGGTGGATGCGCACCTCGCCGAGCCTGCCGCCGCTGGCAAGCGGGATGTCGTACTGGCTGATCTGGTAGGCCTTCGGGTTGTCGGGGTAGAAGTAGTTCTTGCGATGGAAGATCGAGCGGGGCGCCACCTCGCACTCCAGCGCGGCGGCGATCCGCAGCGCGTAGCCCACCGCCTCCTCGTTGGGGACCGGCAGCACCCCGGGGTGGGCGAGGCAGACCGGGCAGGTGTGGACGTTGGGCTCGTCGCCGAAGGAGAGCGCACAGCCGCAGAACATCTTCGTCCGGGTGGAGAGCTGGACGTGGATCTCCAGCCCGATCACCGCCTCCAGCTCAGCCATCGCCGTCCCCTCCGGGCTTGGCGTCGAAGCCAATCTCCCCCTCCAGCGCGTGGGCGGCGTCGAGCAGGCGCCGCTCGGCGAAGGCCGGGGCAGCTATCTGGAAGCCGACCGGCAGCCGCGGCCCTCCCCCCTCCGGCTCGGCCAGCCCGGCCGGGATCGAGATTGCCGGCAGGCCGGCGAGGCTAATCGGCACAGTGAAGAAGTCGCTCATGTACATCGCCAGCGGGTCGTCGGTCTTCTCGCCGAGCCGGAAGGCGACCGAGGGCGAGGTCGGGGTGACGACGAAGTCGAACTGCTCGAAGGCCGCCGCGTAGTCGGCGGCGATCTTCGTCCGCACCCGCTGGGCGCGCCCGTAATACGCCTCGTAGTAGCCGGAGGACAGCGCGTAGGTGCCGAGCATGATGCGGCGCTTCACCTCGTCGCCGAACCCTTCGGCGCGGGTCGACTCGTACATCTCGAGCAGGTCCCCGGCCCCCTCGGCGCGCAGGCCGTAGCGGACGCCGTCGTAGCGGGCCAGGTTCGAGGAGGCCTCCGCGGGGGCGATCACATAGTAGGCGGAGATGCCGTGCTCGACGTGCGGCAGCGGCGCCGTCGCGACCTCGCCGCCCAGCCCCTCGATCCGCTTCAGCGTCGCGTCGAAGACCTCGCGCACCCCCGGCTCGATCGCGTCGCCGCCCAGCTCGGCGGGCACCGCGAAGCGCAGCCCCCTGAGGTCCTCGCGGCCGGGCTCCCCCACGCCGCCCTCGATCCCGACCGAGGTCGAGTCACAGGGGTCGCGTCCCTGGAGGGCTTCGAGCAGCAGCGCCGCGTCGGCGACGTCGCGGGTCAGCGGCCCGCACTGGTCCAGCGAGGAGGCGAAGGCGATCATCCCGTAGCGGGAGACCGCCCCGTAGGTCGGCTTCAGCCCGACGATTCCGCAGAGCGCCGCCGGCTGGCGGATCGAGCCGCCGGTGTCGGTGCCGATCGCGCAGGGCGCCAGCCCCCCGCCGACCGCCGCCGCCGAGCCGCCCGACGACCCGCCCGGGACCCGCTCGGGGTCCCATGGGTTCAGCACCGGCCCGAAGGCGGAGTTCTCGTTCGAGGAGCCCATCGCGAACTCGTCCATGTTGGTCTTGCCGAGCACCCCGGCCCCGGCCTCGCGCAGTCGGCGCACCGCGGTCGCCGTGTACGGCGGAAGGTAGCCGGCGAGGATGCTAGATGCGGCGGTGGTCTCGACCCCCTCGGTGCAGAAGATGTCCTTGACCGCGACCGGGATCCCGCCGAGCGGCCCCTCGCCCTCCCCCGCTCCGTCCCCGGTCCGCCGCAGGTAGGCGTTCAGGTCGTCCTCGGCGGCCCGCTCCCGCCAGGCCTCGGCGTACTCGTACCGCGACACCTCCCCGGCGGCGATCCGGGCCGCCGCCTGGGCGACGGTCAGCTCCAGCAGGTCGCTACTCATCGCAAATTCTCGCGCTTCGCTCGCGGCGCGAAGAACCAGAGATGCACGCTTGCTCGCTCTGCGCTCATTCGGCCTGTGGGGAGGGAACCCGGAACGCGCCCTCGGCCGGGTCGGGCGCCTGCTCCAGCACGACCTCCCGCGGCCAGCTGGACCGCGGCTCGTCGGCCCGCAGCACGTTCTCCAGCGGGACCACGTGCGAGGTGGGCTCGGCCTCCTCGAGGTCCAATTCCCCAATCCGGTCGACGTGCTCGAGGATCCCCGACAGCTCCCCGGCCATCTTCTCGACCTCCGCCTCGCTCAGCCGCAGGCGCGCCAGGCGCGCGACGTGGAGTACCTGCTCCCGCTCGATCACGGCGGGGATTGTAGGCTGCGCGACCATGCGGGGAGCGAGAGCAGAGGCGTTCGTCATCCTCAGCCTGCGCCTGCTGGCGCTCAGCTTCGCCGTCGTCGGCATCCTCTTCATCGCCGTCCCCAGCGGCGTCCTCGACGTCATCTCCGACCTCGGCGACTGGATCGGCAGCTTCCCCCGCGCACCCCACACCGAGGAGAAGCTGTGGCTGGCCCTCGCCTTCGCCTACATGGTCGTGATCGCCGGGATCTGCCTGGTCGCTCAGGCCGACGTCGTCCGCTTCCGGCCGCTGCTGCTGGTGCTGGCGGCCGGCAAGACCGCCTCCTCGCTCGGCTCGCTCGGCTTCTTCGTCTTCGACGACGACGTCTTCATCTACCTGCTCAACTTCCTGGTCGATGGCTTCCTCGCGCTGGCTGCGCTCTGGCTCTGGTCGCTGGCCGGCCGCGTCGAACGCCCCACCGCCCCCGGCTGACAGCGCGCGCCGGGGTTGTCGACCGCCGAGCAGCGGACCCTGAGCGCGATCTGCGAGGCAATGGCCCCCGCCCTCGGCGGCCTGCCCGCGGCGGAGCGCGAAGTCGAGGTCTCCGGACGGGTCGGCGACTTCCTCGCGCAGCTCTCGCCCCGGCTGCTGACCCGGGTGCGGCTCGGCCTGCGCGCCTTCGAGTGGCTGCCCTTCCCCTGGCGCTTCAGCCGTCTCGACTTGGCGGCCCGCGAAGAGTTCATGCAGCGGATGGAGGCGTCCCGCTTCGGCCTCCATCACGAGCTGCTGCTGATGGCGAAGACCTTCACCACGATCGGCTACGCGATCGACTCACGGGTTGAGGAGCGGCTCGGCCTGGAGACCAGCTGCCGCCTCGCCGACGGCTCGCAGCCCGAGCCGGCCGGCCCGCTGGGTGACACGACGCCCTCCGGCGAGGACGAGGAATGCGACATCGCGATCGTCGGCTCGGGAGCGGGCGGTGCCGTCGCGGCTGCGACCCTGGCCGAGGCGGGCCTCGATGTGGTCGTGCTCGAGGCGGGCCAGGCCTTCAACCGCGACAGCTACCCGAGCGACCCGCTGGAGGCGATCGCCTCGCTGTACCGGGACGGTGGGCTGACGATCGCCGAGGGGCGGCCGCCGATCCCCGTCCCGGTCGGGCGGGCTGCGGGCGGCACGACCGTGGTCAACTCCGGGACCTGCTTCCGAGCCCCGGATCCGGTGCTGGACCGCTGGCGCGAGCGCTTCGGCATCGGCTGGGCCGGCGACCTCGGCCCCGACTTCGCCGAGGCGGAGGAGTTCCTGCGGGTGACCCCGCTCGACCCCGAGCGGATGGGGCGCAACGGCCAGCTCGCGATGGAGGGGGCGGAGGCGATCGGGGCGAGCGGTGGACCGATCTCGCGCAATGCCGGCAGCTGCGTTCAGTGCAGCTCCTGCCCGTTCGGCTGCAGGATCGACGCGAAGCGCGGCATGCACGTCAGCTACCTGCCCCGCGCGGTCGCCGCCGGGGCGCGGCTGCGCACCGGGGTCGAGGCACGCCGCATCCTGGTCGAGAACGGCCGCGCAGCCGGGGTGCGCTGCCGCGGCTACACGGTGCGCGCCCGGCTCGCGACCGTGGTCGCCGGCGGCGCGATCGGAACGCCGGAGCTGCTGCTGCGCTCGGGCCTGGGCGGCGCTCAGGTGGGCCGCAACCTGCACATCCATCCGGCCTGCTGGGTCGGCGCCCGCTACGAGGAGGAGGTACGCGGCTGGGAGGGTGTGATGCAGAGCTACTACATCGACCAGTGGGAGGGCGAGCGGCTGCTGCTCGAGGCCACCTTCACGCCGCTGCCCTTCGGTGGGGCCTGGCTGCTCGGCTCTGGCCGCGAGCACCAGGAGGCGATCCTCGGCTTCGGACGGATCGGCTCGATCGGCGTCCACCTCTCCGACCAGTCGGGCGGGCGGATCGGCCTCACCCGCGACGGCTCGCTGCGCGCCAGCTACGCGCTCAGCGACGAGGACGCCGGCCGGCTCGCCTTCGGCATCGCGCGCGCCGCCGAAGTCCACTTCGCGGCGGGGGCGGCCGAGGTCTACCCGAACATCGGCCGCGTCCCGGTCCTCCGCCCAAACAAGCTGGCCGAGTTCGAGGCGACCGCGTTCAGGCCGGCGGAGCTGCGCCTCGAGGCCTTCCACCCGATGGGCACGGCTCGGATCGCGGCAGACGCGGGCGAGGGCGTCTGCGCCGTCGACGGCTCGGTCAACGGGGTCGCCGACCTCTACGTCGCCGACGCCTCCCTCTTCCCCAGCTCGGTCGGCGTCAACCCGATGATGACGATCGTCGCCTTCTCGAAGAGAATCGCCGCCGGCCTACTCGGATAGCCGGTCGGCGGCGTCGCTGAAGGTGATCCCTTCCTCGCGCATCGCGCTGTAGCCGCCCCCGGCGATCCCGGCGGCGGCGATCAGGCCGAGGAAGATGCCGAACTTGAGCGTGATGTCGACCGAGACGCCGCCGAAGCTGCCGCCGCCGGGCGGGTCGACGATCCGGTAGAGGATCAGCAGCACGGCGAGCCCGCCGAGCGCCGCGACGATCGCGTTGAGCGAGATCGGCGGCTCGAGGTCGGCGTCGGTGAGGCGGACGACCGCCACCCCGATCGCCGCGACGATCGCCAGCATCAGGAAGATCGGGATCACGTCGAGCGCGTCCCAGGCGCTGCCGCCGGCGCCGCTGACCGTGCCCGAGAAACCGGGTACGTCCGACACCTCGGCGCCGAACCAATCGAAGAACATGAAGATGAAGAGGAGGACCGCGGAAACCGCTGAAACCTTCTCCCCTCCGCTCAGCTTGTCGAGTTCCATGGCGCCACCCTACACGCGCGATCGGGCGGCGGCGAGGGTGTTCGCGAGCAGCATCGCGATCGTCATCGGGCCGACTCCGCCGGGCACCGGCGTGATCGCCACCGCAAGCTCGGAGACCGCCTCGAAGTCGACGTCGCCGCAGAGGCCGTCGGCGGTGCGGTTCATGCCGACGTCGATCACCACCGCGCCCGGCTTCACCGCGTCCGCGCCCAGCAGCCGCGGCACGCCGACCGCGGCGACGAGCACGTCGGCGCGGCGGCAGACCGCATCGAGATCCCGGGTCCGCGAGTGACAGACGGTGACGGTGGCGTTCGCCGCCAGCAGCAGCCGCGCGACCGGCACGCCGACCAACTTCGAGCGGCCGACCACGACCGCCTCGGCGCCATCCAGCTCGACGCCCTCGTGACGCAGCAGCTCCATCACCCCGACCGGAGTGCAGGAGACCAGGGCGGGCATGCCCTGCGCGAGCCGGCCGGCGTTGGTCGGCGTCAGGCCGTCGACGTCCTTGGCAGGATCGATCGCCGCGATCACCCTGTCCGGGTCGATCTGCTCGGGCACCGGAAGTTGCACCAGGATGCCGTCGACCGTGTGGTCCATTCCCAGGCGGCCGACCAGCTCGAGCAGCTCGTTCTCGCTCGTCGCTGCCTCCAGCCGGTGATGGATCGAGCGAATCCCGGCCTCCTCGCAGGCCTCGCGCTTTTTGCGGATGTAGATCTGCGAGGCGGGGTCGTCCCCGACCAGGACGGTCGCCAGCGCCGCCGGCCGGCCGGCCTCGGCGGCGAACTCGGCCGCCTCGGCCTTGACCCGCTCGCGCGCCTCGGCGGCGATCGCCTTGCCGTCGATGATCCGCGCCGCCACCGCGTTCACCGCCTGCGGATCGGCGCGTAGTCCGCCATCAGCTTGCGCTCCGAGCCGTCGGCGGCGAAGCGAACGACGACGACCCCGCCCGGCTCGACCGCGGTGACGACCCCCTCGCCGAAGCCGGCGTGGACGACGTCGTCCCCGGTGCGCAGCTCGAGCGCCTCGCCCGGCGCGAGCGGCGTGGCCTGCGGACCCGCCTCGCCGCTTCGCCAGCCGGCCCCGGCGGCGCTCGAGTGCCGCTCGGTCAGCTCCTCGGGCAGCTCATCGACGAAGCGGGAGGGCAGGTTGCGCTCGGCGCGGCCGAACAGCCGCCTTTCGCGCGCCCAGGTCATGTAGAGGCGCTTGCGGGCGCGGGTGATGCCGACGTAGCAGAGCCGCCGCTCCTCCTCCTCGCCCCCCTCTTCCAGCGCCCGCATGTGGGGGAAGGAGCCGTCCTCGCAGCCGACGACGAAGACCGTGTCGTACTCCAGCCCCTTCGCGTTGTGAAGGGTCATCAGGGTGATCAGCGACTCGTCGCGCAGCGCGTCCTGCTCGGTGTAGAGGGAGATCTGCTGGAGGAACTCCTCGAGCGCCGACAGCTCCCCCTCCCCCTCCAGCTCGCGGTTGACGTCGAACTCGGCGGCGACCCCGACCAGCTCCTCGAGGTTCTCGGCCCGGCCCTCGGCCTCGACGGTGCGCTCGGCGGCCAGCGCCTCGAGGTAGCCGGTCTCGCGCAGCGTCGCCTCCAGCAGCTCGGCGACCGGCGCCTGATCCACACGCGCCCGCAGCCCCTCGATCGTCTCGTGGAAGCGGTCGACCGCCCTGATCGCCGCCGACCCCAGGCCCGGCACCTCCTCGGCACGGCCGGCGACCTCCCAGATCGGCAGCCCGGTCGTGTTGGCGTGGGAGGCTAGCCGCGCCTGGCTGGTCTTGCCGATCCCGCGGCGCGGCGAGTTTACGACCCGCGCGAAGCTGACCTGGTCGGCCGGGTTGACCAGCAGGCTGAGGTAGGCGACCGCGTCCTTGATCTCCGCCCGTTCGTAGAACTTGGTGCCGCCGATCACCTGGTAGGGCAGCTCGAAGCGGACCAGGGTGTCCTCCAGCACGCGGCTCATCGCGTTGGTCCGGTAGAAGACCGCGACGTCCTCGCGCCGCACCCCGTCCTCCTCGCCGAGCCGCTCGATCTCACCGGCCACCCAGCGCGCCTCCTCGTGCTCGTCGGACAGCTCGCCGAGCTGCAGCGGCTCGCCGCCGCTCAGCTCCGTCCAGAGCCGCTTCGGCCGCCGCTCGCGGTTGCGCTCGACCACCGCGTTGGCGGCCGAGAGGATCGTCTGGGTCGAGCGGTAGTTCTGCTCGAGCTTGACCACCTCGGCCTCGGGGAAGTCGTGCTCGAAGTCGAGGATGTTGCGGATGTCGGCGTGGCGGAAGCCGTAGATCGACTGGTCCTCGTCGCCAACGACCATCAGGTTGCCGTGCTCGGCGGTGAGCAGCTGCAGCAGCCGGTACTGCGCGTGGTTGGTGTCCTGGTACTCGTCGACGAGCACGTGGCGGAAGGTGCGGCGCCAGCGCTCGCGCACCTCCTCGTACAGCTCGAGCGCGCTGACGGTCCGCACCAGCAGGTCGTCGAAGTCCATCGCGTTGGCCTCGAGCATCCGCTTCTCGTAGAGCGGATAGACCTCGGCGACCACTTCCTCGAAGACGCTGCCCTGCGACTCGGCGTAGGCGGCGGCGTCGACCAGCTGGTTCTTGGCGCCGGAGACCTGCGAGCGGATCGAGCGCGGCGGGTAGCGCTTCGGGTCGACCCGCAGCTCATCCATGCAGCGTTTGAGCATCCGCAGCGAGTCGGACTCGTCGTAGATCGTGAAGCCGCGCGAGTAGCCGAGCCGCTCAGCGTCGGCGCGCAGCATCCGGGCGCAGGCCGAGTGAAAGGTCGTCACCCACATCGCCCGCGCGGTGCGGCCGACCAGCGCCTCGACCCGCTCGCGCATCTCCTTGGCGGCTTTGTTGGTGAAGGTGATCGCGAGGATCTCGCCCGGGCGGGCGGCGCCGGTCGCCAGCAGGTAGGCGATCCGGTGGGTCAGCACCCGGGTCTTGCCGGAGCCGGCGCCGGCCAGCACCAGCAGCGGCCCCTCGCCGTGCCGCACCGCTTCGCGCTGCGGCTCATTCAGCTCCGCCAGCAGCCGCTCGGCGCGATCGGCGCCGGGTTCGGTCGGGGCTGCTTCGGCCTTCAGCATCTGCTCCCGAGAATAGAGGCGACCGCGGAAGCCTCAGCCACCCGCCGAGGAGCGCCCGGTCCGGGTTCGAAGCTCCTGCCCGCCGCCCTCCTGGGCGGCGCCGCCGTCCAGCTCGGCGATCCGCTGCTCGAGCCGGGAGATCCGCTCCGAGAGCGTCTTGATCGCGTCGGCGATCGGGTCCGGGAGGTGGATCCAGTCGGCGTCGGGGCCCTCGACCCGGCGGCCTTCGACCCTCACCGGATGGCCCGGGTTGCCGACCACGGTGGAGCCGCGAGGGACGTCCTCGACGACGACCGTGTTTGCTCCGACCTTTGCCCCGTCTCCGACCGTGATCGGGCCGAGCAGCTTGGCGCCCGAGCCAACCGTGACGTTGTCCCCCAGGGTCGGGTGGCGCTTGCCGCGCTGGAAGCCGGTGCCGCCCAGGGTCACCCCCTGGTAGAGGGTCACCCGCCGGCCGATCTCGGCGGTCTCGCCGATCACCACCCCGGATCCGTGGTCGATGAAGAACTGGGGCCCGATCTTCGCCGCCGGGTGGATCTCGATCCCCGTCACGGCGCGGGTCAGGTAGGCGATTGCCCACGGGGCCAGCGGCACACCGGCCTCGAGCAGCGCATGGGCTACCCGGTGCGCGAGCAGCGCCTGCACCCCGGCCCAGGCGGTGAGGATCTCGAGTGTCGAAACCCCTTGCGCGGCCGGATCGCGGTCACGGGCGGCGGCGACGTCGGCCCCGACCTCCTGCAGAACTTGTTTGATCACGGTGCGAAGAAGGGTAGGGACATGTAGCGCTCGCCCGAGTCGCAGACCACCGTCACCACCCGCTTCCCGGCCATCTCCGGCCGCGCGGCCACCTCCAGCGATGCCTTGATGTTGGCGCCCGCCGAGATCCCCGCCAGCAGCCCCTCGCGGCGTGCCGCGAGGTGCGCCGTCTCCAGCGCGTCCTCGTCGGAGACGAGGATCGTCTCGTCGATCAGCGAGCGGTCGAGTACCTGCGGCACGAAGCCTGCGCCGATTCCCTGGATCTTGTGTGGCCCGGGCTTGCCGCCGGAGAGCACAGGCGAGCCGGCCGGCTCGACCGCGACGATCGACGCCTCGGGCGCGCGTTCGCGCAGCACCTCGCCGACCCCGGTGATCGTTCCCCCGGTGCCGACCCCGGCGACAAAGGCGCCCACCTCGCCCTCGCAGTCGCGCCAAATCTCCTCCGCGGTGGTGCGCCGGTGCGCTTCCGGGTTGGCGGGGTTGGAGAACTGCTGCGGCATGTAGCCCTTGCGCCGCTCGCAGATCTGCTGGGCCAGCTCCACCGCCTCGCTCATGCCGCCGAGCGAGGGCGTCTCCAGCACCTCGGCGCCGTAGGCGCGCAGCAGCTTCGCTCGCTCGCGACTCATCCCCTCGGGCAGGGTGAGGATCAGCTCGTAGCCGCGCGCCGCGCAGACCATCGCCAGGGCGATCCCGGTGTTGCCGCTGGTCGGCTCGACGATCACCGAGCGCCCCGGCTCGATCGCCCCCAGGTCCTCCGCCATGTCGATCATCGCCACCCCGATCCGGTCCTTGACCGAGCCGCCCGGGTTGAGGTACTCCAGCTTCGCGCAGACCTCCGCCCCCAGCCCCTCGCCGAGCCGCCGCAAAGCCACCATAGGCGTGTTCCCGACGAGCGCCGAAGCCTCGCCCGCGATCCGCATCAGACCTCGTCCAAGTAGAGCGCCACGACCCAGTAGCCGCCTTCCTCGGTGTGGATACGCGCGGTCAGCTCCATGTGAAACCTACGAGTTTCGCAACGATATCTAGAGTGGCTCGAGGATTCCCAGCCGCTGGCGCGAGCGGGCAACCACTTGGGCCGAGGTGCCGCAGGCGTGGGCGATCTGCTGGTTGGAGTGAGCGGGTACGCGGCCTACCTCGAACTCGATGATGGCGGCGTGGTGAAGTCGGGCGCGATCTGCATTCGTTAGTTGCCCGGGAGCCGCGGCCACAGCTGCCTCCCCGGCCAGCTCGCGTCTGCAAGCGAGGCAAGACCGCACCTTCCCCGAGCTCCACCCCGCCGGAAGCCGGCTACGCCGACCGCTCATCTGACTTGCACAGACACCGCATCGGTCACAGGTCCACTTCACAGCTGTCTCGGCGAGGGCCGTCGTCTGAGGGCCGGGTGTTTGAGAGATCACCAGCCGTCCTCGCCTCACCGCGCGATCGCGGGCCTCGTGCCTTGATCGGCCTCTGCGTCGGCAACCGCCCAGCCAATGCGCTCGATCAGTTGGGCCGCGTGATGCTCGCTTCCCAGGTGCATCGGCTGGACGTCCTCCCGAAGCGTGACCAAGGTGTCGCGCTCCGGGACCCGGCGATCTCCGGTTGCGCGACGCAGCCCGCTGCGTCGTCGTGCTGCTCGTTGGGACAGCGTGCTGGTCATCTACCTCGTACCTCTCCGAGCCCCCCGCAATCGAATCGCGCGGAAGGAAGAGGGAGAAACCCAGCGAGCGAGTGACGCACCGGCCTGCGAACTGACGTTGTCTGGCCGCAGGACCAGTGCAACGACCTTACTCCCCTCTTCTAAAGTTTGCGACAGCCCCACCCAAGGCTAGATGAAGTACATCCCCGAGCCGGCCTCTTCGAGCTCGCGGCGGGCGACTTCGGCGATCGTCGTCTGGCCGAATACCTTGCGCAGAGCGCCGACGCCCTCGGCCCAGATGCCGCCCGCCTCGTCGGCCTCCTGGCCCACTTTGCCGTCGAGCGTCTGGACCACCTCGAGCACGGTGATCTCGTCGGCCGGGCGGGAGAGCGTGTAGCCGCCCTTCATCCCGCGGTGGCTGGTCAGCAGGCCGGCCCTGCGCAGGGTCGAGAAGAGTTGCTCGAGGAACTGCTCGGGGATGCCGCGGCGCTCCGCCAGCTCCTTGATCGGCACCGGGCGCTCCCCGGAGCGGGCCAGCTCGGCCATCGCCACCACGGCGTAGCGGGACTTCGAAGTGATCGAGATCACCAAGTCCATTTCTACCGCACGCCGCGGACCCGCTGGGTTAGGATCGGACAGTTCTCAGCGAGCGTCCACACTGCCTTGTGATCGATCCTCACCCGCTCGTCCGGCTCGGCGTGCGCGAGGCCCTGGCCGCCGACTTCGAGATCCAGGAGAGCGCGAGTCGCCTGGACGCGATCGAGCTGGTCCGCGACGTGGGCAGCGTCGACGTCGCCGTCGTCGACCTGCGCTGCGAACCGAAGGACGGGGCGCCGAGCGGCAACGAAGCGATCCGGGCGCTGCGCGACTGCGCCCCCACACTCGGCATCGTCGCCCACGGCGAGCGCGCCGAGCGGCACATCGCAACCGCTGCCCTGCAGGCGGGCGCTTCGTCGACCCCGCCGTGCCGCCGAAGGGAAGCCGCGGCAAGCTGACCGCCCGCCAGCGCCAGATCCTGCAACTCCTCGCCAATGGCGAATCGACCACCGTTGCCGCCCGCGAACTCGGCCTCAGCGAGGAAACCGTCAAGACCCACACCAAGAACGCCCTCGCCCGGCTCAGCGCCCGCAATCGCACCCACGCGGTGGCGATCGCCTTGCGCGAGGCGCTCATCGAGTAGCTGCTAGATCCACCCTCTGTCGCGAGCTGTGAGCACGGCCTGGGCGCGGTCCACGGCGCCGATCTTGCCGTACACGTTGTGGAGGTGGGTGCGGATGGTCGAGACCGAGAGCTGCATCTCGCCGGCGATCTGCTTGTAGACCATGCCCTCGGAGAGGAAGCGGAGGACATCCAGCTCGCGCGAGGAGAGCGGGCAGGGCTCGGTCACCCGGGGGGCATCGCCGCGCGGGTAGGGCAGCTCGTAGAGCAGCTCCCGCAGCCCGTCGGGGCTGAGGCCGCAGCGCTTCGCCATCGTGCGCAGCCGTTCCGGCGTCACCGCCTCGCCCTGCGCGTAGTGGGCGACCATGTCGGCGGCGGCGACGATCGCCGCCAGGCCGTCGGCATCTTCGGCATGGTGGCGCTCGATCGCCACCGCGATCCGCTGCGGCACGTTCCAGCGACGCGCCAGCACACCGCCGACCAGCGCGTGATCGATCCCGAGCTGCTCTCGTTCCTCGCGGATCCGCTGCTCCGGCGTGCGCGAGGAGGCGTCGAAGTGGGGGCGCTTGCCCGGGTGAAGCTTGGAGATGACGAGGCGGCCGATGTCGTGCAGCATCGCGGCGACGACCAGCTCGTCGCGCTCCGGCCAACCGACCTCGCGGCCGACCCGCACCGCGACCTGCTGCGTAGCGAGGGCGTGGACGCGAAACTGCTCGGGGCGCAGCTCCCAGCCGCCGTTCGGCTCGAAGAAGTCGAAAACCGGGGCGGTGCCGGCGATCGCCAGCACGCCGGACGGCTTCAGCAGGTCGACCGCCTGCGGGATGCTCGCCACGCCGGGACCCCCGCCGCGGTTGGCGAGCCGCAGCACGGAGACCGTAAGGGCGACATCCGCCTCGACCGCCTCGACCAGCTCGGCGACCCGCGCCGTCTCCGCGGTCGCGGCCCGCATCACTCGAGCCTGGGACTCGATCAGGGCCGGGAACTTCTCCACCGCCTCGAAAGCGGCGGCGAGCCGAGCGCCGGGCGCCGTCTTCTGCAGGTTCCCGCTGGGCTTTTGTTTCGTGGCCGGCATCGACTGGATCCCTGGTCCTGGTCATCGGCAGACGAGGACGCACGGTTTAGCGCGGGCCTCCCCAATACTTGGTGTCGTTATGCGCGAAGGCGTACGATCGCGGCGTCGATGCGCCGCAGCGACTCCTCGCGCCCCAGCGCGGCAAGCGATTCGAAGATTCCCGGCGAGACCGTGCCGCCGCTGATCGCGACGCGGATCGGCTGGTAGACGCGGCCCGGCTTGACGTCGAGCCGCTCGGGCAGCGGCGAGAGCGCAGCCTCGACCGCCTCGGGCCCGAAGCCGTCAGCCGCGTCCAGCGCGGCGCGCGAGGCCTCGAGCAACGGCAGCGCCTCCGCCTTCATCACCTTGCGCCAGGCCTTCTCGTCCTCGACCGGTGGGCCGAAGAGGAAGCGGATCAGCGGCCAGACCTCATCCAGGGTCTGCGCTTTCTCCTGGACGATCTCGCAGGCCGCTCGGAGGCGCTCGTCGGGCTCGCGCCCCAGGTGCTGGGCAACCGTCCGCACGTACTCGCCGAGCGGCAGCTCGCGCATGTAGCGCCCGTTCAACCAGCGCAGCTTCCGCTCGTCGAACACCGCCGCCGCCTTGCCGACGTCCTCGACCCGGAAGCGCTCGACCAGCTCCGGAGTCGAGATCACGGTGGCGTCGTCGTCCGCGCCCCAGCCGAGCAGGGCGAGGTAGTTGCGAACCGCCGCCGGCAGGTAGCCGGCCGCACGCAGCTCCTGCACCGAGGCGGCGCCGTGGCGCTTCGAGAGCTTGCGGCCGTCGGGACCGTGCAGCAGCGGCAGGTGCGCGTAGCGGGGCGGCGCGTGGCCGAGCGCCGCCAGCACCAGCAGCTGCTTCGGCGTGTTCGACAGGTGGTCGTCGCCACGGACCACGTCGGTGATCCCCATCTCGGCGTCGTCCACTGCGACCGCGAAGTTGTAGAGAACCGAGCCGTCGCCGCGGGCGATCACGAAGTCGTCGTAGCTGCGATTCGGGAAGCGGACCGGACCGTGGATCAGGTCCTCGACCAACGTCTCGCCCTGGTCGGGGACGCGCAACCTGACCGCGGCGCCCTCCTCGCTAGACGGCTCGCCCCGGTAGCCACGGTCGGCGCCGTGCTCGGCCTTCCACCCCTCGACCTCCTTCGCCGTCGCGGTGTCGCGGTAGGCGGCACCGCAGTCGAGCAGCCGCTCCAGCGCCTCGCGGTGGCGATCCCCGCGCGCCGCCTGGGAGAGCGGCCCCTCGTCCCAGTCGAGCTCCAGCCAGCCCAGCGCGTCGAGGATCTGCGCGACGTTCTCCTCGGTGGAGCGCTCACGGTCGGTGTCCTCGATCCGCAGCACCAGCTCCCCGCCCTCGTGCCGGGCGGCCAGCCAGTTGTAGAGCGCCGTCCTCGCCCCGCCGATGTGCAGGGCGCCGGTCGGCGAGGGAGCGAACCTGAAGCGAGTTGGAGCGTCGGCGGGCACGGACCTGATCGGCGGGCATGTTTCCACAGCGCGCTGACCGACGGCCGAACCGGAGCTCAAGAAGGCCGAACACATGGGGCCTGTGGGGATGGACGTGTTTGCCCTCGGGCCGGCCCAGCTCGAATCGGCGGCAGCGAGCTCAAGGTCGGGGCAGCCGCGGCTGAAGCTGGCGGCGTTAGGG
>Ga0210144_1000754_pt1 | contig 15149 bp, 11 predicted proteins | sample Muzzi_PWA_D2_FD_185532 | JGI IMG/M metagenome (GOLD analysis project Ga0210144, IMG submission 185532) | Wetland microbial communities from San Francisco Bay, California, USA, that impact long-term carbon sequestration - Muzzi_PWA_D2 (SPAdes) | ecosystem: Environmental > Aquatic > Marine >...
CCGCTGGCCCCGCTGGTCGGCTGGAACGCGGCGCTCGGCGCCCGCACCCCGGCGGTCGGCACCTTCCACGCCTACTCGACCAAGCCGGTGCCGAACTACATCGCCACCGCCCTCGGTGCCCGCCGCGTCTTCAACCGTCTCGCGGCGCGGATCGCCGTCTCCGAGGCGGCAGCCTGGACCGGCCGCCGCTGGTTCGGCGGCCACTATGAGATCGTTCCCAACGGGGTCGACGTCGACGCCGCCCCGAGCAGCCCGAAGCCGCCCGACGAGGAGCTGCGACTTCTCTTCGTCGGCCGACCGGAGGAGCGAAAGGGGCTGCCGATCCTGCTGACCGCCTTCGACGCGCTGGTCGAGCACGTCCCGGCCCGCCTCACCGTGATTGGGGCCGAGCGCGAGGACGTGCTGCGCTACCTGCCCGACCCTGGGACGATCGAGCTGATCGATGCCCGTGGCCGGGTCTCCGGCGAGCGGCTGTGGGAGGCGCTGCACGGAGCCGATTTGCTCTGCGCCCCGTCGCTCGCGGGCGAGAGCTTCGGCATGGTCCTCACCGAGGCCTTCGCTGCCGGCACCCCCGCGATCGCCTCGGCGATCGCGGGCTACAGCGACGTGGTCAGCGACGGGGTCGACGGCGTGCTGGTGCCGCCGGGCGACCCGCAGCGACTCGCCGAGGAGCTGCAGCGCGCCCACCACGAGCCGGAGCGCCTCGCGGCGATGGGCGAGGCGGCACGCGAAAGCGCCCGGCGCTACGCGTGGCCGCGGGTCGCCGACCGGGTCACGGAGGTATACGAGCGGGCAATCGAGGCGCCGGCTCCGTCGACGGCCGGCGAGCGGGCCGCCCACTGGATGGGCGTCCGACCCGCCGACGGCGGCCCCCCCAGCCCTGCGCGGCGGCTGCCGTCGCTCGATCCGCCCCTGGCCCGGGCGGGCGGCCGGGGGCGCCGCGTCGCCCGCCGGGTCGGCCTCGGCGTCGCCGGCACGCTCGGCGTCGGGCTGACCGCGCTCGCCGCGCAGAAGATCGGGGTCGACAACGTGCTCGCCAGCATCGTCCGTTCCGACATCGCCTGGGTGCTTGTCGCCTGCGCCCTGATGGCCTCCTCGCTCTTCTTCCGCGCCGCCTCCTGGTACTGGATCGCGCGGGCGGCGCTGCCCAACCGCCCGATCCGCCGCCGCGACGTCACCTCGGCGACGATGATCGGGGTGCTTATGTCGGCGACCCTGCCGGCCCGCCTCGGCGAGCCGGCGAGGGCGATGACCCTGGCGAGGCGCACCGGGCGGATGCGGGAGACGTTCCCGGTCCTGCTCGGCACGCTCGTCTCGCAGACGATGCTCAACATCGTCGCCCTGGCCCTGCTCGGGGCGATCATCGTCTCCAGCACCGATCTCTTCCACTCGAGCACCGAGAAGCTCTTCGTCTTCAGCTTCGTGCCGCTGGTCCTGCTCCTGGTCGTCCTGGTCGGGCCGGTGCTGATGCGCCGCAACGGCAACGGCCGGCTCGCTCGGGCTGGCACCGCAATGCACCGCGCCCTGCTCCAGGTCCGGGCGGGTCTCGCCGTCTTCCGCAAGCCGCGCCGCGGCATTGCCGCCAGCGCCGCGCAGCTCGGCGCCTGGGCGATCCAGCTCGCCGCCTGCTGGACTCTGCTCGTCGCGCTCGGCCTCAACGGCGAGGCGGGCATCGGCGCCGCGGCCGCCGTCCTCTTCGCGGTCAACGTGACCGCCGTCGTCCCGGCCACCCCCTCCAACATCGGCGTCTTCCAGCTCGCCGTGATCAGCGTCCTGCACACTGGCTGGAACATCGGCACCGCCGACGCGCTCGCCTACGGCGTGATCCTCCAGGCCGTGGAGATCGCCACCGCGGTCGCCCTCGGCCTGCCCTCCCTCGTGCGCGAGGGCCTCACCTGGAGCGACCTCCGCGTCCAGGCCCTCTCAGCTTCCCCGGTGCGCTTGCAGCCCCATCCCCGCTCCCGCGAGTCCGGCGAACGGGTGGGGATATAGGGATCGACCCTCAGCTCTCGACCGGCTCGCGCTCCGGCGGCAGCACCCCGCCCCGCTCGGTCCCGGCGATCAGCTCGTCGGGCGACTTCCGCTCGGGGACGAAGCCGGACTTCATCCCGAAGTAGACCGCCTGCGGGTGGTGGGCGACGATCGCCACCGTCGACTGCTCGGGCATCACCGCGTAGCCGTCGGAGAGGGTCATGCCGATCTGCTCGAGGCCGAGCAGCCGCCAGACCTTGAGATGCTCGGACTGATCCGGGCAGGCCGGGTAGCCCCAGGAGTAGCGGCGCCCCCGGTCGAGCTCGATGCCCAGCTGGCGCCGCACCTCGGAGTGCAGCCACTCGGCCAGCCCCTCGGCGGTCTGCACGCCGAGCCCGTGCACGTAGAGCTGCTCGGCGAACTCGCCCTCGCGCTCCAGCCGTTCGATCAGCTCGGTCACCTCGGGGCCGACCGTGACGCCCTGCAGGGCGACCACGTCGCGTTCCCCCGAGTCGAGCGGGCGGAAGAAGTCGGCGAGGCAGATGCGGTCGTGCTTGGGCTGGCGCGGGAAGACCAGCCGCTCCAGCTCACGCTGCGGCTGCTCGGGATCGAAGACGATCAGCTCGTTGCCCGCGGCGTTGCAGGGGAAGTAGCCGAGCCGCGCCCGCGGATGGAGGTAGTCCTGCTCACGCCACATCCGCTCCAGCCGCGGCGCGAAGCCCTCGTCGCCGTCGCTGCCCTCGACCAGCGCCCGCCAGGCCTCGCCCTTCACCCCTTTGCCGCCCCAGTGCAGCTTGAACAGCACGTGGCGGTCGAGGTACGGGAAGAGCTCGTCGAGGTCGATGTCGACGTCGCGCACGCCGAGATAGGGCGGCTCGGGGATCGGGTTGTCGGTGCGGGCGGCTGAGCGCACGCTCGCGTCGCTGGTCGGCGGCCCCTCGTCCTCGACGGCCGGCTTCTCGCGAAGCTGCTTGGCCTCGCCGCGGATCCGCTCGACCAGCGCCGCCCGGGCCTCCTCGTCGACCAGCGCGTCCATCGTGTCGAGTCCCTGGAAGGCGTCCTTGCAGTAGAAGACGCCGGGCTCGTAGACCTCGTCGGAGTCCTTGCCGTGCGGGTACAGGGTGCGGCGGCCGAAGTCGCGGTTGATGGCCGCCCCCCCGATCAGCACCGGGAAGTCGAGCTCCCGCTGGTGCAGCTCCTGCACGCAGATCGGCATCTGCTTCGAGGTCGAGACGAGCAGCGCGGAGAGGCCGATCGCGTCGGCCTCGTTCTCCACCGCGGCCTCGATGATCGTCTCGACCGGGACTTGCTTGCCGAGGTCGACCACCGTGTAGCCGTTGTTGGTGAGGATCGTGTTGACCAGCGACTTGCCGATGTCGTGGACGTCGCCGAAGACAGTGGCGATCACCACCTTGCCCTTGCTGTGCCCCTCGATCCGGTCGAGGTAGTTCTCGAGCTGGGCCACGGCGCGCTTCATCACTTCGGCCGACTGGAGGACGAAGGGCAGGATCAGTTCGCCGGCACCGAACTTGTCGCCGACCTCCTTCATCGCCGGCAGCAGCACCTCGTTGAGGGTCGGGACGGCGCCGATCTTCTCCACCGAGCGGTCGATCCACTCCTCGACCCCGTCCTTCTTGCGCCGCAGGATGTGCCAGTGCAGGGCCTGCTCGGGCTCCATGCCCTCGGTTGGATCGCCCGCCTCCTCGCCCGCCTCCTCGCCCTTCGACTCGAAGTGGGCGATGAAGCGCTCCAGCGCGTCCTCGCGCCGGTTGAAGACCAGGTCGTCGGTCAGCTCGCGCTCGGACTCGGGGATCTCGGCGTAGGGCGTGATGTGGTTCGGGTTGACCATCGCCAGGTCGAGGCCGGCCTCGACGCAGTGGTGCAGGAAGACCGAGTTGAGCGCCGCCCTGGCGGGCGGCGAGACGCCGAAGGAGACGTTGGACACGCCAAGCGACGTCTTCACGCCGGGGACCTCGGCCTTGATCCGGCGGATCCCCTCGATCGTCTCCACCGCAGAGGGCTTCCACTCGTCCTCGCCGGTGGTCAGGGTGAAGGTGAGCGCGTCGAAGATCAGCGCCTCGGGGTCGAGGCCGTGCTCCTCGCAGGCGATCTCGCGGATCCGCTTGGCGATCTCCAGCTTGCGCTCCGCCGTCTTCGCCATCCCCTCCTCGTCGATCGTCAGCGCGATCAGCGCCGCGCCGTGCGCCCTGGCGAGCGGCACGACGACGTCGGCCTTCTCGCGGCCCGCCTCGAGGTTGATCGAGTTGACGACCGCTCGGCCCGGGATCTTCTCCAGGGCGGCGCGGATCACCCCCGCCTCGGTCGAATCGACTTGGATCGGCGCCGGCTGGGTGAGCGATATCCGCTCGACCACGGCCTGCATCTGCTCGTCCTCGTCGGAGCGCTCGGTCAGCGCCACGCAGACGTCGAGCACGTGGGCGCCGCCCTCGACCTGGTCTTCGGCGACCTGCACGAGGCCGTCGTAGTCCTCGGCGAGCAGCAGCTCCTTCGCCTTGCGCGAGCCCTGCGAGTTGACCCGCTCGCCGACCAGGGTCGGGCGCGGCTCCTGGACCAGCGGAGTCGAGGTCATCATCGAGGAGACCTGTGGCGGCCCGGGCGCCGGGCGCTCACCCGGCACCAGTCCCTCGACCCGCTCGCGGACCGCCGCGATGTGCGCCGGGGTGGTGCCGCAGCAGCCGCCGACGATCCCGACTCCGTAGCGCTCGACGAACTCGCCCAGCGTCGCCGCCAGCGGCTCGGGCTGTTCGGGGAAGATCGTCTCGCCGTCGGGCCCCTGCAGGGGCAGGCCGGCGTTGGGGATGCAGTGGACGGGCAGCGGGCTGTGCTCGCCCAGGTAGCGGATCGCCTCGCGCATGTCCTCCGGGCCGGTCGAGCAGTTGAGTCCGATCACGTCGACCTCGAGCGCCGCCAGCGTCGTCAGCACCGCCTGGATGTCGGTCCCGAGCAGCATCTTGCCCCCCTGCGGCAGCAGCGAGACGCTGGTCTGGATCGGCAGCCGGCGGCCGGTCTGCGCGAACGCCTCGCGGGCGCCGAAGATCGCCGCTTTCACCTCGAGGATGTCCTGCGCGGTCTCGACGATGATCAGGTCGGCGCCGCCCTCGACAAGGCCGCACGCCTGCTCGGCGAAAACCTCGACAAGCCGGGCGAAGGAGATGTCGCCCAGGGTTGGGTCGTCGGAGGCGGGCAGGAAGCCGGTCGGCCCGATCGAGCCGGCGACGAAGCGTTGCTCGCCTGCCGCCTTGCGGGCGATCTGCGCCGCCTGCGTGTTGATCTCGAGCGTCTGGTCGGCGAGCCCCCACTCGTCGAGCTTCAACCGCGAGCCTTGGAAGCTGTCGGTCTCGACCACCTCGGCCCCGGCCTCCAGCATCGAGGCGTGCACGCCCTCGATAACGTCGGGCCGGTGCAGGACCAGCGCCTCGTGGCATTTGCCCTCGAGGCCGCCGTAGTCGGCCTCGCTGAGGTCGAACTGCTCCAGGGTCGCGCCCATGCCGCCGTCGAAGACGACGACGCGCTCCCTCGTTGCGGCTATGTAATCGCGCTCGGCCACGGTGAAAAGAGGCTACCGGGATGGGCGCGGTGGACTTTTCAGCTGCTATGTGAACCAAAAGTCGACCGCAGCGGTTGAACTAGGCTGCGGCGTTGATGATCGACTCCCATACGCATCTGTTCCTCTGCGACCCTCCGGAGGACGAGGTCGTGGCGAGAGCCCGCGGCGCCGGAGTGGCGCGGATGCTGAACGTCGGTCTCGGGGGCGACGTGAACGTGACCGCGATCGCCGCCGCCGAGCGCCACGACGACGTCTTCGCCAGCGTCGGACGCCACCCGACCGAGGCGGAGGGTTTCGACGACGCCGAAGCGGAGCGGATCGCCGAGCTCGCGAAGCACGAGAAGGTCAGGGCGATCGGCGAGACCGGGATCGACTACTACCGGGACTCAGCCACCCCGGCCGCGCAGCGGCGCGCCTTCGAGGCGCAGGTCGAGATCGCCCGCAACGCCGGCCTGCCGATCGTGATCCACGCCCGCGACCCGGAGGGCGAGACGAGCGCCAGCGACGAGATCTTCGAGATCCTCGACGCGAGGGCGGACGGGCACCCTGTGATCCTGCACTGCTTCTCCGCGCCGCGGCGCGCCGCCGACGCGGCCGAACGCGGCTGGTACTGCTCGTTCGCCGGCCACACCACCTATCCCGCCTCCGGCGAGCTGCGCGAGGCGGCGGCGGTGCTGCCCGCCGAGCTGATCCTGGTCGAGACGGACGCGCCGTACCTGGCGCCGCAGCCGGTGCGCGGCAAGCCCAACGAGCCGGCCCACGTGGTCGAGACCGCCCGCGTCGTCGCCCAAGCCCGCGGCGTCTCCTACGAGGAGCTGGAGGCGACGGTCGAGGCAAACGCGCGTGCCGTGTTCGGCTGGTGAGGCTGCGCTTGTGGTCCGGCTGGGGCAGAACTTCCTCGCCGACCCGAACCTGCTGAACGCGATCGTCCGCGACGCCGGCCTCGACTCGGCCGACGTGGTGCTCGAGGTGGGGGCGGGGGAGGGGGTGCTGACCGAGCGGCTGGCCGGTGCCGCGGCGCGTGTTCACGCGATCGAGCTGGACCGCGGATTGGAGAGGGCATTGGGCGGGGTCGCCGCGCTGCCCAACGTCGAGCTGCACTGGGGCGACGCGATGAGGCTCGACCTCGCCGCGCTCGAGCCCCCACCCACGGCGGTGGTGGCCAACCTGCCCTACTCGATCGCGACGCCGCTGCTGCTGCGGACGATCGAGCGGCTGCCCTCGGTGAGGAGCTGGACCCTGATGGTGCAGCTCGAGATCGCCGAGCGGCTGCGGGCAGGGCCGGGCAGCCGCGCCTACGGCTCGCCGAGCGTGCTCGTCCAGCTCGCCTGCGAGGCGAGGCTGCTGCGCCGCGTCGACCCGGCGGTATTCCGGCCGCGGCCGCGGGTCGAGTCGGCGATCCTCGGCCTGCGCCGCACCGGGCCCGGCGCCGACGCCGCGACCCGCGAGCTGGTCCGCGCCGCCTTCGCGCACCGTCGCAAGTCGCTGGCCCGCTCGCTGGAGCACGTCCGGCCCGGCTCGCTCGACCGCGCGCGCGCCATGCTGCGCAAGCTGGGCCTCTCCGAGAACGCCCGCGCTGAGCAGCTCTCGCCGAGCGAGTTCCGATGCCTGGGGAAGGGCCTGTCCCGGTAGGGGTTGACCGGCCTATGCGCATCCTCGCGCCCGCCAAGATCAACCTCTGCCTCTTCCTCGGGCCGGCCCGCGAGGAGGGCTTGCACGAGCTCTGCTCGCTGTTCGAGCCGCTCGCGCTGGCCGACTCGATCGAGGTCTCCGAGGCGGAGCGCGACCAGGTGCTCTGCCCCGGGATCGAGGGCGAGAACCTCGCGGTGCGGGCGCTGGCGGCGCTGCGCGACCGGGGCTGGGAGGGATCGCCGCTGCGGATCGAGATCGAGAAGCGCACTCCGGTCGCCGCCGGGTTGGGAGGCGGCAGCGCCGACGCGGCCGCAGTGCTGCGGCTGGCGCGCGGCGCGATCGGCGAGTTGGAGGTGATCGCCGCCGAGATCGGCGCCGACGTGCCCTCGCAGCTCGTGCCGGCGCTTTCGCTGGTACGCGGCGCCGGCGAGCGGGTCGAGCGGCTGCCGCAGCCGGCGCCCCACGCGGTCGTTCTGCTGCCCGGCGGCGGTGGGCTGAGCACCGCCGGGGTCTTCGCCGAGGCCGACCGGCTCGGCCTCGGGCGCTCCGCCGTGGAGCTGGACGAGCTGGCCGCGCGCCTGCGCGCGGCGGCTGGCGCCGGCGCCTCGCCGCTCGATTACGCGGAGCTGCTGGCCAACGACCTCGAGCCGGCGGCGCGCTCGCTGCGCCCGGAGATCGGCGCCGCGCTCGACGCCCTGCGCGAGGCCGGCGCGCCGCTCGTTCTGCTGAGCGGCTCCGGCCCGACCGCGGTCGGGGTCTTCCCGAGTCTGGGGGAGGCAAGCCGGGCGTCGTCGCAGCTCGGCCGCGACGACGCGATCGTCTGCGAAGCTGGCCGCGCGCCGTGAAGCTAAAGATCCCAGAGGACCGTCGCCGGCGCCGCCTGCTGCTGATCGCGATCGTCGCGGCGATCGTCGCCGGCTACTACCTGATCGGCCGCGTCGTCCCCCACGAAGACCTCCAGCAGCTGCTGGACGACATCTCCAACACGCTGGGCGCTTGGACCTACCTGCTGGTCGGCGTCTTCGCCTTCGCCGAGACCGGCGCCTTCGTCGGCCTCGTGGTCCCCGGCGAGACGGTGATGCTGCTCGGCGGCGCGGTCGCCGGGCAGGGAGCGATCGACATCTACCTGCTGATCGCGATCGCCTGGTTCGCGGCCTGGGCTGGGGATACGGCCAGCTTCTTCCTCGGCCACCGCCTCGGCCGCGGCTTCGTGATCCGCCACGGGCCGCGCTTCGGGATCGGTCGCGAGCGCTTCGAACGGGTCGAGGCCTACTTTTCCCGACACGGCGGCAAGACGATCTTGATCGGCCGCTTCGTCAGCCTGGTGCGCGCCTTCGCGCCATTCATCGCCGGCAGCTCCGGGATGCGCTACCGAGCCTTCGTCCCCTACAGCATCCTCGGCACCGGCCTCTGGGCCAGCGCTCACATCCTGATCGGCTACGCCTTCTCGCGCAGCATCGACACGGCGGCGAAGTACGCGGGCCGCGGCGCGTTCCTGCTGGGCACGCTGATTGTCGTCGTGGTCGGCTCGATCTTGCTCTACCGCCACTTCAGGCAGGCTGAGAACCGGCACGCGGCGCTCGCCTGGATGGAACGCCATGCCGGGAGCCGCCAGCTGCTCGCGCTCGGGCGCCGCTTCAGCCCGCAGCTGCGCTTCGTCTGGGAGCGGGTGACCCCCGGCGGCACCTTCGGGCTGGAATTCACCTCGCTGATGGCGACCCTCGCGGTGGCCCTCTTCGTGCTGGTTGCCTACGCGGTGATCCTCAGCGGCGACCCTGGCCCGACCCCCGGCGACCTGACGGCGGCGGAAATCGCCGAAAGCGTTCGCACCGGCTGGCTGACAGCCTTCGTCAAGGTGTTCACCGCGCTCGGTTCGGCGCCGGTCACCTGGCCGCTCGCCCTGCTCGCCGCGGCGGCGCTCGCGGTGCGCCGCCGCTGGGCCGAGTTCTGGGTCCTCGTGGTCGGCATGCTGCTGGTGATCGTCGGCGTCCATGAGCTGAAGGCGACGGTCGACCGTCCGCGACCGCTCGGCGGGCTGACTGGCTTCCGCGGCTCCTCCTTCCCCAGTGGCCACGCCGCCTACGCGACCTTCTACGTCTGGCTGGCAGTGACGATCGTCTTGCGGCTGCGTCCCGGAATGGCGCGGGGCGCAGTCGTCGTCGCCGCCGGGATCGCGCTGACCGGCCTGGTCGGCCTCTCCCGCGTCTACCTCGGTGTCCACTTTATGAGCGACGTCAGCGGGGGTTGGGCGCTGGGCGCAGCCGCGTTTTCCTCCTGCGCGGCCGTCGCCCTAGTCGTCTCGACCTTGCGGTCTTCGGGCGGACCCGTACGGCACAATTGGCCCGATGCTCCCGTTGGCGTTGCAGAAGATCCAGAATGAGTACCTGCTGTTCGGCGGGGCCGGGCTGGTTAGCCTGGTTGCCTTTGTCGGCTTGATCCTCGTGCCCGCGCTGGGCTCCTACGGGCGGCTCTGGGAGAAGGCGGCGGCCGGGCTTCTCTCGCTGGTCGTGCTCGCCGCCTTGGTCCTGACCGGCGTCGTCATCGGCCTGGCGGTCGTCTACTACTACAACGACATCGTCGCCCTCTTCAAGTAGGCCGCGATAATGGGGCCATGTCGGCCACGTCGAAGGGGCGGGAAGCCCCTGCAAACCAGGGTGAGGCGGGGACGCTCGACGCGCTCTCGGAGGCGGTCGAGTCCGGCGCCGGCCTGCCCGCGGTGGCGCGCGCGGCGGCGCGGGTACTGGATGCCAGCGTCGCGCTGATCGAGCGCTCCGGTGCGGTGCTCGCGGTGGCCGGCGCCTCGCCGGACCAGGAGCAGAAGCTGCTGGAGGGCGGAGAGCGGGTGACCACGGTCGAGCTGCGGGTCGCCGACGCGGCGGTCGGGGAGCTGCGCTACCGCGCCAAGGCCGCGCCCGAGCCGGCGATCGCGCGCATGGTGACGACCTTGCTGGCGCTGGAGCTGGAGCGCTCCCGCGCCCCCGAGTGGGAGAGCGAGAAGGCGGCGGGGGTCTTCGTCTCCGCGGTGCTGAACCGCGAGGTGACGGACCGTGGCGACATCGTCGCCCGCGCCGCCGAGCTGGGAGCCGACCTGGAGAAGGGGGCCGGGGTGGTCGTCCTGCGCGCCGCACCGCGCGCGGCGCAGACCGGGGAGTGGCGCGACCGGGTGCTGACCCTGGCGATGCGGACGCTGCGCTCGCTCGCCCCGGGCGCCCTGGCCACCGCCCAGGCCGGCGAGGCTGCGGCCGAGATCGCGGTGATCGTCCCTGCCGAGGACGAGGACCGCCTGGGCCGTGCCGGCGCCGGCCTGGGGCGCGAGCTGGAGGACTCCCTGCCGGGCGTTCACCTGACGATCGGCGTGAGCCGCCGCGTCACCGACCCGGTCGACCTCTACCGGGCGGGCAGCGAGGCGCACCTCGCGGTCAACGTCGGCGAAGCCGAGGGCCGGCCGCTGCTCGCATTCGAGGACACGGGCGCCTACCGTCTGCTGCTGCCGGCGATGAGCGAGGACCCGGGCGAGCTGGAGCGCTTCTTCGCCGAGACGATCGAGCCGCTCACCGCCTACGACGAGCAGTACGAGACCGAGCTGGTGGCGACCGTCGAGGCCTACCTCGGCAACGACGGCAACGTTGCGGCGACCGCGAAGCAGCTCTTCACGCACCGCCACACGATCCGCTACCGCCTCGAGCGGGTCCGCGAGCTTTGCGGCCACGACGTCTCGGCGACCGAGGGCCGCGAGAAGCTCGGCCTCGGCCTCAAGGCGATGCGGGTCCTCGGCATCGCCTCCCCCCGTGGCCCGGCGCTGGAACCGGGCGCCAAGGGCGGCAAGGTCCCCCGCAGCCCCGACGAGTAACGGCGCCCGCCGATCGTCGGGCACAATGCGCCGGAGGACTTGTCTATCGGGCCCGAAGCTTTCGTCGGGCGGAAAGGGGCGCGGATGGCCCTGGATCAGAGCAAAGTCGGACGGCACATTGCCGAACAGATGGAGGCGATCGAGGCGGACTACGGCGAACGCGAGGGCGACTGGCAGATCGGCGACATCTGCACGATCGTCGAGGTGCGGGGGCCGGAAGGCGCCAACGTGCGTATGCGGAGCAGCGCGACCTCTCCCCACGCCACCCTGGGCCTGCTCAAGATCGCCGAACTGTTCGCGATCGGCCAGCTCAGCAGCGGGCAGTGAGCGACTGGAGCACTAAGCTTTGACCCCCCGTTGGGGAGTCGGCTAATGGCAAGCCTCGGGCCTTTGGAGCCCGCTATCCCGGTTCGAGTCCGGGCTCCCCAGCTTCCCGCCAATCGACCATTCGATCGCGTCCGGATTGGAGCATAGGGTCGCCTTTATGGAGATGGGCGGGGTCTCGATCGACCCGGAAGTCCGCGAGGGGCTGCGGCGCGGCTGGAAGGGCCTGATGGCGGTTGGCGTGCTGGCGATCCTGGTCGGCTGCGTGGCGATCGTCGTGCCCGCGGTGGCCTCTGTCGGGACCGCGATCTTCATCGGCTGGATCCTGGTGATCGCCGGCGCCTTCCTGGTGGCGGGAGCGCTCACCGCCCATTCGGTCGGCTCGGTGATCCTGCGGCTGCTGTGGGCCGCCCTCACCGTGATCGTCGGGCTCTGGCTGATCGTCGAACCGCACAACGGGACGCTCACCCTGACCCTCGTCCTCGGCATCTACTTTCTCTTCATGGGGATCACGAGGATCGCCGTCGCCTTCTCCTCCCGGGGCCAGCAGAACGCCGGCTTGGTGGGCCTCAGCGGCTTCGCCGGGCTGCTGATCGGCATCCTCGTCCTCGCCAAGTTCCCCAGCTCGGCCGACTGGGCGATCGGCCTCCTGGTCGGCATCGACCTGATCTTCGCCGGCTGGACCCTGACTTCAGTAGCCCTGGTCGGAAAAGACCTGGCCCGCCGCTGAAGCCCGGGCAGCCCATCCTCCCCCATCCCCATTACGATTTCGGGGTGAGTTCGCCCCTGGTCCTGGTAATGGCGGCGGGCGAGGGCACCCGCATGCGCTCCTCGCTGCCGAAGATGCTGCACCCCGTGTGCGGGCGGCCGCTGGTCGCCTGGTCGATCCTCGCGGCTCGCGAGGCCGGCGCCGGCAGGGTGGCGGCGATCGTCTCGCCCCGCCGCGACATCTCGGCCGGGTTGCCGGAAGGGACCGAGACCGTCGTCCAGCCGGAACCCGACGGGACCGGTGGGGCGCTGCGCGCGGCGCTGCCGCTGATCGAGGACGCCGAGACGGTGCTCGTCCTCTCCGGCGATCACCCGCTGATCTCCGCCGAGATCGTTGCCGGCTTCCTCGACGCCCACGCCTCCTCGGGCGCGGCGGCGACGATGCTGACGATCGAGCTCGAAGATCCGGGGAGCTATGGACGCGTCGTACGTGACGCCGAGGGGGAGATCGTTCGCGTGGTCGAGGCGAAAGCCGGCGGCGACGCGAGCGCCGAGCAGCTGGCGATCCGCGAGATCAACGCCGGCACCTACGCCTTCGAGGCGGAGTCGCTGGCGGCTGCGCTGCGGGGCCTCGGCAACGACAACACCCAGGGCGAGTACCTCCTGACCGACGTCTTCGCGGCGCTGCACGAGGCGGGCCAGTCCGTCGCCGGCCACCTCGCCGCCGACTTCGCCGTGACGATGGGGGTCAACACCCGCGCCGAGCTGGCGCTCGCCGAGACCGAGGCGCGCCGCCGCCTGCTCGAGGCCCACATGCTGGCCGGCGTCACCGTCGTCGACCCCGGCTCGACCTGGGTCGACGCGGAGGTCGAGATCGCCGCCGACGCCCGGATCGAGCCCGGCACCAGCCTGCGCGGTGCCACCGCGGTCGGCGCCGGCTCGGTCGTCGGCCCGCTGACCACGCTGATCGACACGGTGCTCGGCGACGACGTCGCCGTCCCGCACTCCTACCTGGTCGCGTGCAAGGTGCTCGACGGCTGCAGCGTCGGCCCCTTCGCCTACCTGCGGCCGGGCTCCCGGCTCGAGCCCGGCGCCAAGGCGGGAACCTTCGTCGAGATCAAGAACTCGCAGATCGGAGCAGGGGCCAAAGTGCCCCACCTGGCCTACGTCGGCGACGCCGAGGTCGGCGCCGGCAGCAACCTCGGCGCCGGAACTGTTACCGCCAACTACGACGGTTTCCGCAAGCACCGCACGGTGATCGGCGCGGGGGCGCGGCTCGGCGTTGACACGATGCTGGTGGCGCCTGTACAAGTCGGGGACGCCGCCTACACTGGCGCCGGGGCAGTGATCAAGAAGGACGTCCCCGAGGGGGCGCTTGCCGTGAGCGAGAACCAACAGCGGAACATCGAGGGCTTCGCGGAGCGCAAAGCCGCGGAGTCGCGCGAGGAGGATTCGTGAGCACCATCGAGCAGCGTCCCCAGGTGGCGCCGACCGCCATCCCGCACGACTACCTGAAGCGGATGATGGTCTTCGGCGGTCGCAGCTCGATCGAGCTGGCCGCCAAGGTGGCCGGCAAGCTCGGCCTCGACATCGGCCAGGTGACGCTGAAGACGTTCGCCAACGGCGAGGTCTACTGCCGCTACGAGGAGTCGATCCGCGGCGCCGACGTGTTCATCGTCCAGTCGACCTGCGCCAACGAGCAGAGCGAGATGACCCCGAACGACGCCCTGGTCGAGCTGCTGACGATGATCGACGCGGCCCAGGGGGCCTCGGCCCACCGGATCATCGCCGTGCTGCCCTGGTACGGCTACGCCCGCCAGGACAAGAAGTCGGCGCCGCGCGAGCCGATCTCGGCCCGGATCGTCGCCAAATGCCTGGAGGGGGTGGGCGTCGACCGCGTTCTCACCATGGACCTGCACGCCGGCCAGGTGCAGGGTTTCTTCCACGTGCCGGTCGACCACATGACTGCGATGCCGATGCTCACCCAGTGGTTCATCGACCAGGAACTGAGCGAGGAGCTGGTGATCGTCTCCCCCGACGCCGGCCGGGTGAAGACGGCGCGCAACTTCGCGCGCCGGATCGGCACCCACTGGGCGGTGATGGAGAAGGAGCGACCCGCCCAGCAGGTTGCCGAGATCGGCTACGTGGTCGGCGACGTGAAGGGCAAGACCGCGGTCCTGGTCGACGACATGATCGACACCGCGGGGACGCTCTGCGCCGCCGCCCAGACCGTGCTCGAGGAGGGCGCGGCTCGGGTGATCGCCTGCGCCACCCACGGTGTCTTCTCCGGCCCCGCTTACGAGCGCCTCGCCCCGCAGAGCTCCGGGATCGAGCGGATCGTCGTCACCGACACGATCCCGCTTCGCCCCGGCGCTCCGGAGAACATCACGGTGCTCTCCACCGCGACCACCTTCGCCGATTCGATCCGCCGCATCTTCACCGACGACTCGGTCTCGGAGATCTTCGCGGGAGAGAACCAGCTCTTCTGAGCTGGCGGCCGCGGCCGGCCGCTCGCGAGATCGATGATCAGGGTCGGTCACAAGGGCGCGGATTCGATCGCCCCCGGAAATACGCTCGCCAGCTTCGAGGCCGCGGTGAAGGCCGGCGTCGACGTCGTCGAGATCGACGTGCTCTGGACGCGGGACGGGCACCCGCGGATCCCGGTCGATGAGCGCACGCCCCTCGTCGTCGCGCACGACTGGCACGACGCGGCGGAGCGCGAGCCGCTGACGCTGGCGGAGGGGCTCGACGCCTTCCTCGAGCCGCCGCTCGACCAGGTCGAGATCGACCTCGACGTCAAACTGCCCGGACGGGAGGAGGAGATCATCGCCGCGGTGGGCGAGCGCGGGCTGCTCGGGCGGGCGATGGTCTCGACCATGGAGCTCTCGACCCTGGCTCGGATCCGCGAGCTGGAGCCCGAGCTGCGGCGCGGTTGGACCTATCCCAAGGTGACCAAGGACTGGACCTCGAAGCGCTGGGCGAAGGCGCCGATGCTGGTCGCCCTGGCCTTGATGCGCGAACGGCTTCCCGGCCTCGCTGCCCGCGAGCTGCCGCGTCTCGGGGTCGAGGCGATGTGGGTCTACCACCCACTCGCCA
>Ga0210144_1000755_pt1 | contig 15133 bp, 17 predicted proteins | sample Muzzi_PWA_D2_FD_185532 | JGI IMG/M metagenome (GOLD analysis project Ga0210144, IMG submission 185532) | Wetland microbial communities from San Francisco Bay, California, USA, that impact long-term carbon sequestration - Muzzi_PWA_D2 (SPAdes) | ecosystem: Environmental > Aquatic > Marine >...
CCAGGCAAGGGAATCACGCACAACCGAAACCATTTTGACGGGAATCCGGTTATCCCCGCTTCATCGCGAGCGTGAACCCGTCGGCGATGGGGATCAGGCTGATATCCACGCGCTCATCCCGGTACAGCGCCGCGTTGAATGCGCGGATGGCGCGGGTGTCTGCGTCCTGTTTCTCCGGATCGGCCACCTGACCTGACCAGAGCGTATTGTCGACGGCAATCAGGCCACCGGGACGCAGCAGCCTGAGCGCGCGCTCATAGTAGCCTTGATAGTTTTCCTTGTCGGCGTCGATAAAGGCGAAGTCGAAGCTGCCCGACTCGCCGTCCGCGATCAGGGCATCCAGCGTTTCCAGCGCCGGTGCCAGTTTGAGTTCGATCTTCTCACCCAGCCCGGCCTCCTGCCAGTAGCGTTGTGCCACTGCCGTCCAGGTCGCGTTGATATCGCAGGCCACCAGCTGGCCGTCGGCAGGCAGCGCATCCGCGACGCACAGGGCGCTGTAGCCGGTGTACACGCCGATTTCCAGCGCCTTGCGCGCTCCCATCAGTTTCACCAGCAGCGCCATCAACTGGCCCTGTTCCGGTGCGCTTTGCATCCGTGCCATGTCGTCCCGGGCCGTTTCCTCGCGCAACCGCTGTCGCAGCGGGTCGTCCCGCAGCGAGACGCTCAGCAGGTATTGATACAGCGTATCGGAGAGTATGAAGGTCTTGTTGGACATGGCAGGTTTCAGACTAGGTTAAAAGGCGTGCGGGAATCAACAGGGGCCGGCCGCCGATGGAAGACTGCTGGCTCCATTGATGCTGCCTGCACCGTATAATGCCTGTGGCAGGCACACCCGTGCAGGGGCATGATCAATGCAGTATCGCCAACTCGGCAACACCGACATCGAGGTCAGTGTTATCTGCCTGGGTACCATGACCTGGGGGGAGCAGAATACCCGGGCCGATGCCTTCGGGCAGATGGACTACGCCTTCGCGCAGGGCGTGAATTTCTTCGACACCGCGGAGCTGTACCCGATACCGCCACGCGCGGACACCTACGGGCAGACCGAGACGATCATCGGCGACTGGCTGAAACGGACCGGCAACCGCACACGGGTCGTGCTCGCCAGCAAGGTCGCGGGCCCCGGGGTGGGCTGGATCGACCACATCCGCGCGGGCCGTACGCGTTTCAACCGGGGCCACCTCCAGGCGGCGCTGGATGGCAGCCTGCGGCGCCTGCAGACCGACTGTATCGACCTGTATCAGCTGCACTGGCCGGAGCGTAACACGAATTATTTCGGCAAGCTGGGATTCGAACCCGGGGACGAGAGTGAATTAACCCCCGTTGCCGAGACACTGGCCGTGCTGCAGGATTTCGTGCGGGCCGGCAAAATCCGCCACATCGGACTGTCCAACGAGACCCCCTGGGGCATCATGCGCTGCCTGCAGGCCGCCGAACAACGGGACCTGCCGCGCGTGGTCACGGTGCAGAACCCCTACAGCCTGCTGAACCGTTCCTATGAGGTCGGCGCCGCCGAGGTGTCGTGGCGCGAACGCTGCGGCCTGCTGGCCTATTCCCCGCTGGGTTTCGGCGTGCTGTCGGCCAAGTACCTGAACGGCGCCCGTCCTCCGGGGGCGCGGCTGACCTGGTTTCCGGACTATACGCGCTACAGCAGTCCGGCCGCCGGGCAAGCCACCGCGGCGTACGCCGCACTGGCGCACGCCCACGGCCTGGACTGCACGCAGATGGCGCTGGCCTTCGTTCACAGCCGTCCGTTTCTCACCAGTACCCTCATCGGGGCCACGACCATGGAGCAATTGCGCAGCAACATCGCCAGCATCGACCTGGAACTGTCCGCCGGGGTGCTGGAGGGGATACAGGCCATCCACGAGGCGCACCCCAATCCCAGTCCATGACGCCGCCAGTTGGCCGGAATATCCAGGCGCCGGTGCGTCAGCGAGACGGTCTCATTCGTCACCGATACCCTGCCATTCCTCCGGTATTTCAGGCGGATACCGGCTGGTTCCGGTGCCGGTCGGGATAGGTATCCTGCCATTCCGGAATACTTGACTAAATTAGTCGGGAATTATAATATTAGAAGACGCTAAATAGCTGATATAGGAGGTTGTCATGCGTAATCTGATTCCTGATTTCCCTGTAGACGGCGTAGTGACCGTCAACCGGGTGATTCTCAAGGAGGAGTATACGGTCGACGATCTTCAGGAGCGGGTCGCCATGCTGTGCGAGAACGTGAAGACCTACCACTCCGATACCGGTTTCGTGGGTGGCTTCGTCGTCCTCAACAGTGGCGATATCTCCAATGAAGGCTCGACCATCGGCCAGGCGGTCACCAGTCCGCTGAAGGACCGCGAGGCACTGATCGTGACGTTCTGGCGTTCGTTCGAGGACCATGAGCGTTCCCACCGCAGCGCGACCTTCCAGCCGCTGTTCCGCGACGTCCTGGCCCTGTGCGAGAACGGCAACGAGGAAATTGCCTACGAGATGCTGTGGTCCGGCAAGGCCTACAGCCCGGACGAGGCGCAGCGCGCACGCGAGGCGAAGGAGAAGTATGCTGCGTGAATAGCAACGGGGCCGGTGACATCGACTGGGTTCGTATTGGTCACCGCCCCCTCTGTTATATCTCGCTTGCTGCCGGCAGGCCGGCAAACAGGCTGTTGCTCATCCAGTCGGTGATCGTGCGGGTCAGTGCCGAATGGCCGATCAGCTTGAGCGAGCCGTCCCTGACGGCCTGCCGGTAACTGCCTTCACCCATCCAGATGCTGGCCAGTGTTTCCGGGACGATGCTGCGCTTGAGGTACAGCATGAGCAGTTCAACGTCGTAGTCGTTCTCGCCCAGGTTGGCGCGTGCCCAGCGCATGCCCCAGTCACCCAGGGAACGGATCACCGGCAACAGTTCCCGGCAGGATTCGGTCGGGAAATAGTCATGGCCGCGCTGGCCGGGGATCTTTTTCTTCACGGCCAGCCCGTGTCCGATGAGCGCATCGAGGCGCCGTGACAGGATGGCCGGCGAGATCAGGCCGGGCCCGCGCTGCAGCTCTTTGATACGCGACGTACAAGGGGTCGGTGGCGGTCGCAAGCAATGGCGACCAGTCACCGCCCCCCCGGTCGCCGCCGTGGCGCCCGGGTTCCGGACAACCAGTCCTCCGGCGCGATGTCGTCGTACTCGTCCGGCGGGAGATCCAGGTCAAAGATCCCGTCAATCGTGTTGAATCTGTCTTCCGCGTATCTGGCGATCAGTGCATCTACTTCCTGTTCCGTGGTCGCATACAGAAAATAGACGCCGGCGTCCCCGTCCATTTTGGCGAAATCCCACAAGTCACGACATTCAAGCAGCCAGCGCGCACCCCTGGACCGGCCTTCCGAGCAGGCCCGTTTGCGTGCCTGCAGAACCGCCATTAGTGCTGCTTCTATCCAGGTCTCGTCGTTCATGGGGATCAATGGGGTCGGATTAGGCCGGTTTCCCGGGTCACTACTATTTTATCGCCACAGTATCTTGACTACACTCATCCGGCCTGACCCCGTTGATCCAGCCCCGGAGAACCCGCCATGAAGCTTTATTATCATCCCGTCTCGACCACGTGTCTCATGATCCTGACGTTTGCGGCCGAGGAGGGCATCGCGCTGGATCGCCAGCTGGTCGATCTCATGCAGGGCGAGCAGCACAGCCCCGAGTACAGGGCGGTCAACCCCAACGGCCTGGTTCCGGCGCTGGATGATGACGGTTTTGTGCTGACGGAGAGCGGGGCAATCCTGCGCTATCTGGCCGGCAGGTTCGATTCACCTGCCTACCCCGTGGATCTGCAGGCGCGGGCACGCGTCGACGAGGCGATGGAATGGTTTTACAGCAATTATTACAAGGATTTCGGCTATGGCCTGGTCTATCCGCAATTGTTCCCGCATCACCAGCGCCCGGGCGAGGAGGCACAGGCCGTCACGATCGAATGGGGCAGGGAGAAGTCCCGGCACTGGCTGGAAATCCTCGATCGTGACCTGATTGGCCCCGGGCGCAGCTTTCTCTGCGGGGACAGGCCGACACTGGCCGACTATGCCGGCGCCGAGATGGTGAGGCTGGGCGAGGTGGTGCACTGCACCTACACGGATTACCCCAACGTGTGTCGCTGGCTCGGTAACATGAAGGCTTTGCCCCACTGGGCGGCGGTACACGAGGTGGCCGACGGGTTCGTCGCCTCCCTCGGCGACAGGACATTCGTATCTGTCTGATCAAACATCCGCAAGTGGCAGGATGCCTGTTCCGGAATGTGGCAATAATTCGCAGGATAAAGGGGTCGGAGACAGGGCCGAACCAGCGCGATGTGTCACCGCCCCCGTCTCGCTCCGCCCCGGTCCAGGCGCGGGTTAAAATCAAACGGGCCCGACGCCATTGCCCTGTGATCCCTGGCCGGTGAGCGGCTGACAAAACGGTCTCCTGATCCTGGAATGTATCCGGCTCCAGTTGATCGTTTATTATTGCAAGCTCGCAAACAAACAGGAACCGGGGAGAAACATGTCAGGAATGTATAACAACAGATATCGGTCGATAGCGTATTCCATGCGTTCATTGCTGCCGGCGGCCTTCCTGCTGGCATTAGTATTTCTGGTCGGCGGCTGTGCCACAAGAACCGTCTACAGCAAGATCAGTTTCGCCTATACCAGTGAACACAGAATGCCTCCCCCGGAGCGCATTATTACCCTTGACGCATCGCCGCAAACGGCTGCGCTGGCTGTCCGGAAGTGGGTTGAGAACGAGAACGGCAAGATACTCGGTTTTGAGGATGACCATGAATACACTTACCGCCTTCTCCCTGATGCCATGCAAAACTACGCAGCCGTGCAGGAAATCACCAGGAAAGAGTGGAAGGCCTACGATGACAATGACTTCCGGGAGTGGACTGACGAAGAATGGGAAAGGTTCAGGACTCTCAGTACCACCCAGGTTGCCCGCAGCAACAGCAGCCAGCCCGGTTATGCAATAACAGCCCGGCTGGGCGACCGGGACGGCACCTACAACTACCGGGTGCAAAGCGGAACCACCATGGGATTCGGGTATAACCCGGGCGTTCCGGGCATGGTGCCCGCCTATACCTATTCCTATCCCGTACCAAAGTATGAAAGCAAGACAAAGACGGTACCTTTCTACAGCCAGCTGGAGATTTATATTTTTAATGATGGCGGCAAGACCGGCGTTTACGCGATTGGATATCCGGTAGAGGCCGATAAGGATATTCGTGCCAATTACGGCAACAGCATTGGGCATGCCTACTGGAAGTCAGTGGATGGAACGCATGAGGTTGCTTTCATAAAGCAACTGTTTGCATTTCTAAAGGGAAACAATCTGGATATATATACATCCGGAGAGTCCCTGTCTGCAGACTGAGTAAACAAACCGGGCGAGTTTCGTGGATGTGTAAAACAACGGGGCCGGTGACAAATAAGTAATTACATTTGTCACCGGCCCCGTTATGCCCGTTCTCCTGGTCCGGCCTGCCATTGAGCGCTGCGCGGCAGGGTCTGGCGTATAACGGGTCTGGATACATTGTACGGGATATGGCGCACCGCCCGTCCTGCGGTCGAGGTGACAGCCGGCCGGTCCGGGGCCCGGGTGTGCCGGTGCGGCACCGGAAGCCAGCAGGAGTACAGCGCTACACAGGGTTGAAATCAGGGTCTTGCGATTCATGGCCAGTTCTCTTGTCGGTTGCTGTAGGCTAGGCGCCTCTCATCCGGTACAACGCAGCCGGCAGGGTTCGGTTGACAGGCGCTGGCGGAAAACGACGCCACCCCCGGAAAGCGGGTGAATCACGGGTGCGGATGGACGACGCTGCGGGGCTGGCCCCGTTGATTGCAAAGATCATAGTGTCGGAGCCCGTTTACCACTAATATATGCGAAAAATTATTTCCGGCTTCATTACTCAAAGGATCAGGCAATGAAAAAATGGGTTTATGCCTTCACCGAAGGCGATGGCAAGAACAAGACATTACTGGGCGGCAAGGGCGCCAACCTGTGCGAGATGACGCAGATCGGCCTGAACGTGCCCCCCGGGTTCGTGATTACCACCGAGGCCTGCCTGTATTACCTGGATTCCGCCAGCCATGACATGCCGGACGAGGTGATGGGGCAGGTCCGTGAGCAGCTGCAGCAGCTGGAGCAGGCGACGGGGAAGGGCTTCGGAGATGCGGAAAACCCGCTGCTGGTCTCGGTCAGGAGCGGCTCGGCGATGTCGATGCCAGGCATGATGGACACGATCCTTAACCTGGGCCTGAACAGCCAGACCCTGCAGGGCGAGATCACGCAAACCGGCGACGCCCGCTTCGGCTATGACGCCTACCGCCGCTTTATCCAGCTGTTCGGCAAGGTTGCGATGGGCGTGCCGGACGAGCTGTTCGATGCTGAATTTGAAACGGTCAAGCAGGCTGCCCGCGTGAGCGAGGACGTCGGGCTCTCTGCGGAAAACCTGCAGGAAATCTGCGACCGGTTCCTGCAACTGTTCCATGCCCAAACCGGGCGTCCCTTCCCCGAGGACCCCTACGAGCAACTGGAGCTGTCGATCAAGGCAGTGTTCAATTCGTGGATGGGCAAGCGTGCGGTGGATTACCGGCGCGAGTTTCATATTACCCCGGCCATGGCCAATGGCACGGCGGTGAATATCTGCACCATGGTATTCGGCAACCGCGGCGACGATTCCGCCACCGGGGTCGCTTTCACGCGCAACCCGGCCACCGGCGAGAACCGCCTGTTCGGTGAATACCTGGTGAATGCGCAGGGCGAGGATGTGGTGGCCGGCATACGCACGCCAAAGCCAATCGACAAGATGGACCAGGAAATGCCGGAGATGGCACGGCAACTGGCCGAGCTGCGCAACCGGCTCGAAAGTCATTACGCGGAAGTCCAGGATTTTGAATTTACCATCGAGCGCGGCACGCTGTATTGCCTGCAGACCCGTAACGGCAAGATGAACGCCCCGGCCATGGTGCGCAGCTCGGTAGAGATGGTTGGCGAGGGACTGCTCGACAAGGAGCAGGCCCTGCTGCGTATCAACCCGGATCATCTTGAACAGATGCTGTATCCACAGCTGGACAGGAATGTACAGGCCGAGCCGGTGGCCCAGGGCCTGCCCGCTTCACCCGGTGCGGCAGTCGGGCAGGCCGTGTTCGACGCCGATCGCGCGGAGCACCTGGGCAAGGTGCTTGGCATGAAGGTCATCCTGGTGCGGGAAGAAACCAAGCCCGAGGACATCCACGGCTTTTTTGCCGCGCAGGGTATTCTGACCAGCCGTGGGGGCAAAACCTCGCATGCCGCCGTCGTGGCGCGCGGCATGGGCAAGCCCTGTGTGGCGGGCGCGGAGGGCATCCATGTCGACGTGCAAAAACGCGAAGCCTACGTCAGCGGACAGCTTGTCCGCGAAGGCGACCTGATCACCATTGACGGCTCCAACGGCAATGTCTATTTCGGCGAGATCCCGACTGTTGAACCGGAGTTCTCCAGCGAACTCAATCAATTGCTTTCATGGGCCGACGACATCGCCTATCTGCGCGTGATGGCCAACGCCGATACGCCGGAAGATGCCGCCCGCGCGCTGAAATTCGGCGCCAGGGGTATCGGCCTGTGCAGAACCGAGCGCATGTTCAATGCGGTGGATCGCCTGCCTGTCGTGATCGAGATGATCGTCGCGGAAACCGCCGAGCAGCGTCAACATGCGCTGGACCGCCTGCTGCCAATACAGCGTTCCGATTTCAGGAAGCTGTTTGAAACCATGTCGCCACTGCCGGTCACCATCCGCCTGCTGGATCCGCCGATCCATGAATTCCTGCCTGGCGAGGAACAGCTCAAGGACGATATCGAGAAACTGCAACACCTGAAAAACTCGGTGCAGGGTCTGGCCGTGCTGAGCGGCGCGTTATCGCTGTTGTCGAAGAAAAACAAAAGCGAAGAAAAGATTCCGGAGATGGTCGATGTCGCATTGATCGAGAAGGCCCTGGAAACCAAGGCGCTGATGCTGCGCAAGGTTCGTGCCCTGACCGAGGTCAACCCGATGCTGGGACACCGCGGCGTGCGCCTGGGTATCACCTACCCGGAAATCTATCGCATGCAGATCAGGGCGATACTGGAGGCCGAGGCCGAATGTGCCGCCAAGGGGATCGAGGTTCATCCGCAGATGATGGTGCCGCAGGTATGCTCGGCGGAAGAGCTGAAATGGGTGCGGGAATACATGGACGAAATCAAGGCCAGCGTGGAGCAGAAAAGCGGCCAGAAACTGTATTGCCGCTTCGGCACCATGATCGAGGTGGTGCGCGCCTGCATGCGTGCGAATTCACTGGCCCATCAGGCTGATTTTTTCTCGTTCGGCACCAATGACCTGACCCAGGCAACCTTCTCGTTCTCGCGCGAGGATGCCGAAAACAAGTTCCTGCCCATGTACAACCTGAACGCGATCCTCAAGGACAACCCGTTCGAGGTGCTGGATGAAAAAGGCGTTGGGAAACTGATGAAGCTGGCCATGCAATGGGGACGCGAGGTCAAGCAGGATCTTTCTGTCGGTATCTGCGGCGAACACGGGGGACACCCGGCTTCCATCGATTTTTGCCAGCGTGCCGGCCTGAACTACGTGTCCTGTTCCGCGCCGCGCGTGCCGGTGGCAAGGCTGGCGGCGGCGCACGCGTTGCTGAACAACCGGTAACAGGGGCGGGATACAGTCTGGTCCGGGCAACTTCCGGGTCTGCGCCCCCGGGGTCGACTGACAGGGGCCGCCCGACGACCGCCTGCTGGTGTGGAGCAGGGGACTCGCACAGTGCGGGGGTGACATCCTGCTCGAGGTTCCCGGCGTGGTGCGCCGCAACCTGATCGACTACATGTCGGAACAGCAGTTGCGGCGCGTGCTGGAACAGATGGATGGCGCAGACCTTGCGTACATCGCGGACGATATTCCGGATGCACTGCACAACGAACGCCTCGCCATGCTGTCGCACGAGGACCGCGACTGGATACGGGGAGTCACGGAGTTACGATGAAGGCACCGTCGGCAGCCTCATGAGCGGTGATATGGTGATCGTGATTGCGATGCTGCAGACGCTGATCGTCGTCGCCGTACTCGGCATGGCCGTGCCCGTACTGATCCACAAATCCAGACGTGACCCGGCGCTGGGTTCCAGCGTGATCCTGACGGCCACGACGGACAGCATCGGGTTATTTATCTTCCTGGGGCTGGCTGCCGGTTTCCTGGTGTAAAGGGGACGGCTGCATTTTCCGGCCGTTTTACTTGATGGTGATTACACGGATCAAATCGGTGCCACCGGCCGTCTGGTGGTGGCCGGCGGTCGCAACGATGATGTCCCCGTCCTGCAGGTAGCCCCGTGATTTGCCCTGCTCGATGGCGAATTCGAGACGCGCGAGGTCACTCGGCTCACCGCTGTACAGGATGGGAATGACGCCCCAGTTCATGGTGAGCTTGCGCGCCACGCGGGTGGATGAAGTGATGGTGAGGATCGGGATTTCCGGACGGTACTTGGAGATCAGGCGCGAGGTCAGGCCGGTCGTCGTCAGGCTGATGATGGCCGCCGCCTTGAGGTGCGCGGACATACTGACCGCGGCCTGGCTGATGGCCTCGGTCACCACGTTCGAGGGCTGTGGCTTGATGCGCTGCAGGTAGCCAAATTCACTCAGCGAGGACTCCGCGCGCCGGGCGATGGTGGCCATGGTGGTGACGGCCTCCACCGGGTACTTGCCGACCGCGGTTTCGCCCGACAGCATGATGGCCGAGGTGCCGTCCAGGATGGCATTGGCCACGTCGCTGGCCTCGGCGCGGGTGGGCTTCGGGTTACGCTCCATGCTGGCCAGCATCTGCGTGGCCGTGATCACGGGTTTACCCTCGCTCACCGTGGTGCGGATGATCTGTTTCTGGGTGGCGGGGACATCGGCCAGTGGCAGTTCCACGCCCATGTCGCCGCGTGCCACCATGATGCCGTCCGCGGCGCTGACGATCTCCTGCACGTTGAGCACGCCGGCCTTGTTCTCGATCTTGGCGATTATCGGGATATTGACGCCTTTCTCGACGAGAATCTCGCGCATCCTGTAGATATCTTCGGCGGACTGGATGAAGGAAGCGGCGATGTAATCCACGTCGTTCTCGGCTGCGAAGCCGAGTTCCCGGACGACGTCCTCGCGGTTTTCCGGGCTGACGGCGCTGAGCGCCAGCCGGGTTTCGGGCAGGTTGACGCTCTTGCTGTTGCCGAGCCAGCCGCCGTGGATGACCCGGCACTCGATGACGCTGCCGGTGGTGGAGGTGACCACCAGTTCGATGGCCCCGTCATCGAGCAGGATGGGGGTGCCGGCACTCACTTCCTCGGCCAGTTTCCTGTAGGTTACCGCGGCGCCGTCGGCGTTACCGGTGCGGGGCTCGGTATGCAGGCTGAAGCTGGCGCCTGGCAGCAGTTCGGCAGAGCCGCCCTCCAGCAGGCCGGTGCGAATCTCGATGCCGCGGGTGTCGATCATGATGGCGATATTGATCCCGACCTGGTCGGAGGCCTGGCGCAGCAGCGTGATCTGTTCCCTGTGCGCCTCGAGCGTGCCGTGCGACAGGTTCAGGCGCGCCACGTTCATGCCGGCGCGGATCATGGCGGCCAGTTTGTCCAGCGTGCTGCACGCCGGACCGATGGTGGCAACGATCTTGGTCTTGCGCCGGTTGATGATGTCGGTTGCCGGATTTGTCATACAATATGGGCTCCAGAATGTGCAGGGGGCAGACCCGGGTGTTGACCAGGATCGGGAAAAACCGGGGGTTGCCCCCTGTTGTTCCCGGGGGCACACCGGGTTTGCTTTGGCGGGATCAGGTCAGCGGAACAAATGGTGTCAGATACCGTCTTGCCCGGCAAGTAACCTGGCAGGTGATATCCGGATCGTAATGGCCCGTCGCGGTATCCAGCGTGTCAGACTCGACCGGATCCGGTATTCCCCGGGCATTTGTTCTGGTGTATCTGCATGTTTGTTATAGTCCACGTTTCTTGCAGACACGGGTCGATGAGATGACTGTTTACCGCGCTAATGTCCGGACATGGTTGTCCATGTTCCTTGTTCTGGGGGCCTGTCTGCTCTCCGGTTGCGCCTCGGATCAGATTCATTCCACGGCTCACCATTCCGATATCTCCCTGGGCAAGGGGGATCTCGAGGCCCACGGCCTGGCGTTTATTACCCCGTCAACCGTGACAGGACAGGAAGAGGACAAGCAAACGCTGGCATTCATATTCACGGAAGTCATGAAAGCGGCGCGCCCCGACATTCCGATCGTGTCCCTGCCGCACACCCTCAGCGCCATCAACAAGGCAGGCATCGCGGATGATTACAAGGATATGTATGTTGATTATGGCAACACCGGTATCTTCAGATCCGATATCCTCAGGGAGATCGGCAGGGTAACCGGGGCGCGCTACCTGGCACAGCTGAAGCTCTCCAATTTCAGCCAGCTTTCGAAAGGACGTTTCAGCGCACTGGGACTTCGCCTGGTGCAGACCCAGGAAGCCAATATCAGGCTCTTCTTCCAGGTCTGGGACAGCCAGGACGGGTCGATTGCCTGGGAAGGTACGGATGAAATCACCTATTCATGGGACAGCAGCTCGGAACGGCCGGTCACATTCAGGATTATCGTCGAGGAAACCGCCCGCAACCTGATCGGCCTGCTTCCATAACAGGACAGGGGCCGGAATCAAGCGGGTCGGATTTCAGGCCCCGTCGACCGGCACGTGTTCGAAAACCGGGGGGCTTGCGTCCCCGTAATAGCGGAGATAATTCTCCCAGTCTTCCAGCTTGGCCCGGTCCCGCATATTGCCCCTGTGCTCCAGTCTGCGCCTGCGGATGTCGGGGGCGCACTGTACGTAGTGCACCTCGACCGGACCACCCAGCAGCCGGCGCAGTCTGGAAGGCCAGTCCCGGTCCTGGATTTCCCTGGTAAAGGGCCCGACGATGACGACGTCCAGGAAAGGCAGGTTTTCCCGTGCAATGGCAAACAGGGTGTCGTAAATCGGCTCGCGAAAGGTTTGCTTGAAGTATCCCGAGTCACGGTCGTCCGGGCTGTGCCCGGACCCGGTCAGCGCGATGCGCACCAGCCGTTCGGTCACGGTATCGATATCCAGCAGTGCGGCAGGCCTGGCGCCAGCCAGCCTGGCGGCATAGGTTGACTTGCCCGCGCCCGGGCTGCCGCAGACAATGATGGTCGTGTTCATGACGGCGCTCCGCAATCAACGGGGTCACCCGAACGGATTCTCACCCGCCGGTCACTTCCGGTCGGGAGGGCAACCGAAACAACGGCTGTCCGGGTTCAGTCCCACGGATCCCGCCTGACTGTATCCTGCCTGTCTTTTGTGGATAATTCAAAGCGCGCCTGTATTGACCGGTGTGTGCGATGATTCACCGCCAATATCAGCCTTGCAAGGCGATTGCGATCAACGGGAAGGGTCATGCCATGTCTGACAACAACAGGGCTTCCACCTGGTTTGTCGGCCTCTGTCTGCTACTGGGTCTGCTCGGGCTCGGTTACCAGTTGGGGCACGCGGTGGTCGGGGTCAAGGCGCTGGAACGCAGTGTCACGGTCAAGGGTCTGTCGGAGCGCGAATTCGAGGCCGATATCGTAATCTGGCCGGTCCAGTTCACCGTCGCCGGCAATGACCTGCCGGAATTGTACGGCAGCATCGAGTCCGGCACGGCCAGCATCCGCGCCTTCCTGCTGAATAACGGCTTCGGTGCCGACGAGATCACCGTATCCGTACCGACCATCACCGACAGGTCGGCGCAGCAATACGGCCACAACGACCACGCCGAATTTCGCTATACCGCCAGCCAGGCCGTGACGGTCTATTCCCGGCAGATCGCTGCTGCACGCATGCTGATGACGCGTCTGTCCGAACTCGGCAAGCAGGGAATTGCGCTTGCAGGGGGTAATTACCAGTTACAGACGGAGTACCTGTTCACGAGACTCAACGAGGTGAAGCCGGACATGATCGAGGAGGCGACACGCCAGGCGCGTGTGGTGGCGGAAAAGTTCGCCGCCGACTCGCAAAGCCGGCTGGGCAAGATCCGTACGGCCTCGCAGGGCCAGTTCAGTATCATCGATCGTGACAGGAACAACCCGCACATCAAGAAAGTGCGGGTGGTCTCTACGGTGCAGTATTATCTGTCGGACTGACCGGCCTGCAGGCGGTGAACAGGCAGGACTCTAACCCCGGCGTCTTGCCGGCGCGCGGATTGTCGGTCCGTGTCCTGTATTCCGGCCGGCCGCCGCCGTGCTGTTCGCGATCCTGAATTCCAGTCCCCCGGCCAATGTCGTCGTACCCGTCCAGCGGAAGCTCCAGGTCGAATATCCCGTCAACCCGGTTGAATGAATCATCCGCATATCTTGCAAGCAGTGCATCAACTTCCTCTTCTGTGGTCGCGTACGGGAAACAGATGCCGGGCTCCTGTCCATGCTGGCGAAATCCCACAAGTCGCGGCATTTCCCCGCCGGCGCTCGGGGGCGGGAGTATCCGGGACGGCAGTGACACCGCACCCTGTCATTAAAGCGTGATTGCTGTCTCGGAACGTATCCGGCAGGCGACTAGGCTTGCCTTATGATGCGTTCTTCTGCCGCTGCTGACCCCGCATGGAAGGGTACTGTCATCCCGGTGACAGCCTGGCGGGAATCCGCCCAGGAGATGATTGGCGGGCAGTGCCAGTATTTGTCGGATGCCCATCCGCGGATATATCTGCTGTTCGTGATTGCATTCGCGCTTGCCGGTTATGCGGGTCTGCTGCTGTTCCCGTGGCTGGTGGTTACCAGCGGCCTGGGTCTCTATGAACAATTCGTCACCAGCCAGTATATTGGCTGGAGTCAGGTATTGTTCTCTCTGGTGGTCGGGGCATTCTCTATTCTGGCCAGCTACCGCATCTACAGGTTCAGGCCGGCACTGCCCGCAGGCCGCGTGCTCGACCACGACTCGGCCCCGGCACTGTTTCGGCTGGTTGCAAGCCAGAGCAGGTATTTCCACAGTACCGGCATCGACCGGATCGTGCTGACCGGCGAATTCGGGCTGGATATCCTGAAAACCCCGAGCCATGTACTGCCCGTGTGGTCGACGAATACCCTGATGATCGGCCTGCCGCTGATGCAGTGTCTGTCGGTATCCCAGTTTGAATGTGCGCTGGCGCGTCGGCTGGGCCAGTTCTCAAAGCGTTACAACCGGCTTGAAAACTGGCTGTACCAGCTGCGTGATATATGGCCACAGTACTGCGACCGGACGCGGAAGCACGAACCGGGCTACCAGCCGGTCGGGTGGTTGTTTTGTTTTTATGCGCCCCTCTACAAGCTGGTTGCAGCGCCTGCCGCGTGCCTTGACGAACTGGCCGCGGACCACTACGCGATGGAGTTGTTCAACGACGAAAAGGTGCTGGAGACGATCACCACCCAGATGGTGTGCAACCGGTATCTTGACGAGAAATACTGGCCTGTCGTCAGGAAGTACGCGGCAAGCAATCAACGGATCCTTGATAAACTGCACTCAGGCATGGCCCAGGTGCTACGCTCCGGTCTGCAGGCCGACAGTATCCATCACTGGATTGTGAAGACCATGTCGGCTGAAGACCGGTATGATGATGCCGTTCCATCGCTGGCGAGACGCGTGGACAATATCGGTTTCGGGAAGCCACGCATGGGGCCGCTTGCATCCGAGTCCGCAGCCAGTGTTTATCTGGGAAATCCGGGAAATCCGGGAAATCCGGGGTCAGATCCCGGTTTCGACTAATATAATGAAGAACCGGGTATTGCCCCCGGTTTGCATTGAAGGAGGAGCAACATGAAAACGCTGTCACAGGTGCTGTTCTGGCTCGGCATCATTTCCATTCCCGTCTCCTGGCTGGCCTGGTTCGTCGCACCCGAGGTCGGGCGGGAGGTTATCTCCGCAATCTCTGACCCGACCCTGCAGGCGGCCATGGAGGAGGCGCATCGCGAGCGCTGGGGGATCTACGTTGGCCACTGGCCGCCGACGCTGCTCATCCTCAGCTACATCCTGGGCAAAAAGGCTGGCTGAACAACCGGGCCCCGACCCCGGCGCATGACTCAGAACAATCCGGGTAACGCCGGCGCGTCCACCTTCCGGAAGCCCTGGTAGCCACTGAACA
>Ga0210144_1000757_pt1 | contig 15112 bp, 11 predicted proteins | sample Muzzi_PWA_D2_FD_185532 | JGI IMG/M metagenome (GOLD analysis project Ga0210144, IMG submission 185532) | Wetland microbial communities from San Francisco Bay, California, USA, that impact long-term carbon sequestration - Muzzi_PWA_D2 (SPAdes) | ecosystem: Environmental > Aquatic > Marine >...
CGTTGATCACCCGGGCCTACGCGCTGCTCTGGGAGGTCCTGGGCACGCTGGCGGCGGATCAGCGGACACGGGCCGGCTCGCTGGTCGGCGACTGCCTCGGCGCCGAGGGCATCCTGGACGGGCAGGCGCGCGACCTGCGGTTCGCCGAGGCCGAGGACGCCCCGGGCACGGCGCTCGACCGCGGCCCAGAGGGGGAGGTTGACCCGGATCGGTCCGGCGACCCGGATCGAGGCGCCCAGGTTCTGCGGGTGGCCGAGGGCAAGACGGTCCAGCTCGTCCGCCTGTCCCTGGTCCTGCCGGCGCTCGCCGCCGGCGCCGGCGACGGCGCCCTCGACCGGCTGGAGGAGCTCTCGCGCGCCTGGGGCCTCGCCTACCAGGTGCTGGACGACTTCAAGGACGGCCTGATGAGTCGGGCCGAAACCGGCAAATCCACGGCCCGCGACGGCGTGCTCGGCCGCCCCAACCTGCCCGCCGCCATCGGCGAGGAGGCCGCCCTGGTGACCCTCGAACGGTTGATCCAGGACGCCCGGACCGCCCTCGACGCCCTGGCGGAGGAGGGCGTCGCCACCGCGCGGCTGGAGCGCCTTCAGCGATTCCTGGAGACGGAGCGCCGCACGGTCTCCCGGCGCCTTCACCGCTACGCCGGCCCGGCCAGAGGATGACCACGGAATGACGGGGCCCGCCCGGCGGACCAGCGGGTCGGCCCGCCCGGGGCCGGCCGCGCCGGAGGCGTTGGTCACGGTCCACGCCCTCGGCTGGCTGGTGGCGGGCAACGCCGTCGGTCTGCTCCTCGCGACCCTGTTGCTGGTGCCGGAGGCCGGCCGGCTCCTCGGACCGCTGACCTACGGCCGCTGGATGCCGGTGCACTGGAACGCCCAGCTCTACGGCTGGCTGGCGCTCCCGCTGGTCGGCCTGCTGCTGCGGATCTACGGAGCGCCCGCGGCCGGCCCGGCCGGTGCGCCTCACGGCCACGGCAGCCGCGCCTTGGAGCGCTGGGCGGTGGCCGCCTGGTCGGCGACGCTGGTCGTCGGCTGCGTCGCCTGGCTGGCCGGGCAGACCACCGGCAAGCCCTTCCTCGAATGGACCGGCCCGGCACGCTGGGCGCTGATCGCCAACTTCCTGTTCCTCGAGGCGGTGCTGGCCGTGGCGCTCGTCCGGGGGCTGAGGGCGGGCGCCTGGGCGCCCTGGGCGGGGCGAGCCCGCGCGGCCTTCCTGGTGGCGCTCGCCACGGTGCCGGCGGCGATGGCCGTCGCCACCAGCCCCCGCGTCTACCCGCCGATCAACCCGGACAGCGGTGGCCCCACCGGCACCAGCCTGCTGGGCAGCTCCCTCGGCATCGTCTGGCTGTTCCTGGTCTTCCCCCTGGTCCTCGGCCTGCCCGCGCGCCGGCCCAGCGCGCCGCGGGTGAACCGCATGGTCGCAGGGTCGGTCGCGGGGCTCGCCGCGTTGCACACGGCCGCCTTCCTGGTGCTCGACCTGTTCCAGGGAGGAAACCGCTCGCACCACGAGGCGCTCCAGGTGATCGCCCTGCTCTCACTCGTCCCCTGGCCGGTGATCCTGTGGGCCCACCTGGCGCGCTTCCGCTATCCCGACGGCGCCGGCCGCTGGCTGGGCGCCTTCGGCGCCTGGGGCGGCCTGCTGGTGGTGACCGCGTTCGTCAGCTTCCTGCCCGGCGTCCTCGAGCGGTGGAAGTTCACCAACGCCCTGGTCGCCCACGCCCACCTGGCGATGGCGGGGATGATGACCAGCTTCGCCGCCCTGGTGCTGATCGCCCTCGGCCGCGGCACGCGGCTCGCCGGGGTACTCGCCGCACCGGTGCCATTCGCCGTCTGGCAGTTCGGCTGCCTGGTCTACGTCGTCTCCATGCTGTTGCTCGGCACGCTCGAGGGGATCGACCCGGGGATCGTCCTTCGCGGCGCGCCGACCTCGACCGCCCTCTACGCCTTCCGCTGGGCGGCCGGAGCGCTGATGTTCGGCGCCTCGGTGGCCTGGTGGGTGCGCGCCCGGAGGCGGCTGGCAGCGGATGCCGTGGGAGTGGCCGCGACGCTCGAGGAGCGTGCGATGGAGGACGCGGCGTGAACGGAACCGGCAAGAAGACCGCCCCCGCCGAGGCGACGCGGCACTACACGAACGGCACCGAGGACGGGGCCACCGCGGCCACCCCCCTCGGCCTGCTGTTCGCCGCTCTGGCCGGGAGCTGCGACCTGGCCACCGGCCTGCTGTTGATCGCCTCCCCCCTGCGGACCCTCTCGTGGATGGGGATCGCCGCCGGGGGGACGGGGGGCGGGGACGCCGTGGTCTACCTGCGCTTCATCGGCGCGTTCGTCGCCGGCGTCGGCGCCTCGTACCTCTATCCGCTGGTGCTCTCGGCGCTCGCTCCGGTCCGGACCCAGGCGCGGACCCAGGTGCCGGCCAGAGCGCGCCCCGGGCGGCTGCCAGCGGTGATCGAGGTCACCGCCCTGGTGCGCGCCGGCGTGGCGCTCTTCGTCACCGGGGCGGTGATTTCCGGCGCCCTGTCGCCGCCCTGGCTGAGCGTGGCCGGCACGGACGCCGGGCTGGCGGCGCTCCAGCTCTGGATGCTCGCGCGGGGGATGTTCGGCCGTGGCTGAGCAGGCCTCCGGCGCCACCGCCGCGTCGCCCGCCGCCGCGCAGGCGGCCCGCACCCTCGCCGGCCTGCTGGCGGTGGCCGCGACCTACGTCTCGTTCCTCCTCTGGGATCAGTTCGGCTTCCTGGCGCTACTTCGCGACCGGCTCGGGGAGGCGGGCGCGCCCGGCTCCATCCGGCTGACCATGGCGGCAATGGGCACGGCCGGCCTGGCGGTCAGCTTGATAACCGCACCGGTTCTCGCCGCCCTGGACCGCCGCCTGGATGCGGACCGCGCCGCCCGCCTGCCGGTGATCGCCGGCCTCGTGCTTTCCGCTGTCGCCCCTCTGGCCGGCCTCGCCTGCCGGTCGTCCTCCGCCTTCGTCGCGGCGGCGGCGCTGGTCGGGGGGGCGACGGCGTTTCTCACCGTGGCGCTCGCGGCGCGCCTGCGCGGCCTGCTTCCGGTGGGCCGGCCGGGGCTCGCGGTCGGCGCGGCGACCGGGGTCGCCTACCTCCTGTGCAACGTCCCCGGCCTGTACGACGCCGCCCCCGCCGTCCAGGCGGTGACGGTGGCCGCCCTCTGCCTGGTGGCGGCGGGGGTGCTGGGCGCGGTGGGCCAGGACGCCCCGGCGACGGCGCCCTCGGACCGGCGAGCCGCGCTCCCGGCCCGGCTCTACACCGGCGCCGGTCTCGCCGCGGCGGTGCTCTCCTTCACCCTCCTGGTCGGCCTGGACTCGGCGGTCTTCGCCCACATCCAACAGACCCCGGCCCTCGAAGCCGCGACCTGGGGGGCGGGGGGTGGATCGCTCCGCCAGGGCGTGGTGCACCTGCTGGCGGCGCTCGGCGCGGGAGCGCTGCTGGATGCGACCGGCGGCCTCTTCGGCCTGCTCCTAGTTGGCACCGGAGCGCTCTTCGCCGCCGGCTTCACCCTCTTCGGCACGTTCCCGGGCGGCTCCGGGGCTCTCTTGGTCACCGGCGCCGCCCTCTACGCGATCGGCATCTCCACCTACTCGGTCGCCCTGGTGCTCTATCCGGCAGGGAACCCGGACGAGCCCGGCGCACTGCCGGCACGCTGGCGCTCCGCCCTGGTCTACGGCCTGGCCGGCTGGGTGGGCTCGGCGCTCGGCGTCGGCATGGCCCAGAACCTCCACCGGGTCCCGCGGGGGGTGCCGGTGGCGGTGCTGGCAGCCCTGGCGACGATGTGGGTGGGTGCCGCACGCGGTGGCACCGGGCCGGGGCGACGCAGACGGAGGCAAGGTGCCGCGAAGCCGCGCGGAGCCATGGGCGGCGCGACTCTCCTGCTCGCCGCGATCGGCGTGCTGGCGGTCCTCCTCTACCCGAACGGCGAGGCGGGCCGGGGAGGCGTGCCGAGAACGCACCCAGGCCGGCCGAGCCCGACGAACCGGACCCGCCCGGCGAACCGGATCGAACAGGTCGATCGGGCCGGTCGGGCCGACCACACCGACCGGGAAGCCGCCGCCGCCCGGGGGCGCCAGGTCTACATCGCCGAAGGCTGCATCCACTGCCACTCCGAGTACGTGCGGCCGGGGACCCGCGACCAGGTCCTCTGGGGGCCACACCGCCAGCAAGAGCCGGCGGGAACGCCGCCGCTCATCGGCGTCCGGCGCCAGGGGCCGGACCTGACCAACGTCGGCGCCCGGCGGACGGCCGCCTGGCAGCGCCTCCACCTGATCGACCCGCGGGCTCTGATTCCCGGCTCCAGGATGCCCTCCTACGCCGCCCTCTTCGCCGGCGACGGACGGCGCGGCGCCGACCTGGTGGCCTACCTCCAGTCGCTCGGCCGCGGCGTACGGGCCGCCCGGAAGGACCTGGTCGCCGAGGCGGCGGTGCCGGAGCGCGCCGGCTCGGCAGGCCACGGCCGGGAGCTCTTCGGGCGCTACTGCGCCGCCTGCCACGGCGCCCGGGGCCGGGGCGACGGCCGGCTGGCGGCGGCTGAGCGGGGACCGGACCCGACGGGCGACGTGGCCCGCACCATGGACCTGACCAAGGGCGCGTTCTGGGCGGTCTCCTGGAGCCCCCGGACCGAGCCTCTCGAAGCGGACATCGCCCGCACGATCCGCTTCGGCATCCCGGGCACGCCGATGCCCGGGCACGAGGCGCTGACCGACGAGCAGGTGCGCGACCTGGTGGCCTACGTCGAGGCCCTGGCGCACCGCGGTCAAGAGCAGAGGATGGCCGCGGCCCGCGCCCGGTCGGCCGAGGCGACGGCGGCAGCAACCGCCGGCGTGGGGTCTGCCGCGGGCTCGAGAGCCCTGGGGAAACGCCGGACCGCCACCAACCTGCGAGGCGGCACGGGGGAGGTCGGGTCGTGACCCGGCGCGCCGGCCGTGCGGTCGCGGGGTGGGCCCTCGGTGCGTCGACCGTGGCACTGGCTGCCCACCTTGGTTGGACGAGGATCTGGACGAGACGCCCGTCCTCCGGCCGGACGGAGCGTGGGCAGCTCTGGCAGCGGGCGACCGGCTGGGACCGGATCGAGCCGGCGCTCTCCCCCGGCCCGCCGCGGTCCCACTTCGACTTGGGAACGCCGGAGCTCCCCGAGCCGGTGGCGCTCCACTGGCTGGGCCACTCCGGGTTCCTCCTCCGCTGGCACGGGGTGCGCCTGCTGCTCGACCCCAACACCCGCGCGCGCTGCACGGTCTCCCCCCGCCTGCTGGAGCCGGCCGCCGACCCGGCGACCTTCGGCCGGATCGACGCGGCGCTGATCAGCCACGGCCACTACGACCACCTGGACCTGCCGACCCTCGCCGCCGTGCCGGAGCTGCGCGAGATCGTCCTGCCCGCGGGCAGCGAAGAGTACGTGGCACCGCTCGTGGCCGGCCGGCGCGGGGCCCCCCTGGTCACCGGCCTGGCGCCGGAGAGGCCGGACGCTCCCGACTCCCGGAAGCCCGATGCCGGGCCGGCCTCCCTCCGGGCCGCCGGGGCGCCGAGCACGCGGTGGATCGGGCCGCTCGAGGTCACCGCCGTGCCGGCCCACCACAACGGCAACCGCTTCCACCCCCTGGCCAGCCGCCGCCTGGCCGTGGGCTACGTGATCCGGGCCGGCGCGGCGGCGCTCTACTTCGCCGGTGACACCGGCGCCGGCCCCCATTTCGCGGAGCTCGGCACCCGCTTCCGCCCGCGGCTCGCGATCCTGCCGATCGGTGCCTTCTCGCCGCCGGTTCCGATCGGGCGCGTCCACCTGTCGCCGGAGCAGGCGGTGGCCGCGGCGCTGGCGCTGGCCGGTCTTTCACCGGCACCGGCACCGACACCTGCCGCCGCCGGCACGCCTTCGAGCGGCCCTCCCCTGGTCGTGCCCTGCCACTTCGGGACCTTCGTCCTCGCCCTCGACCGGGAGACGACGGCGCTGCCGCGCTTCGCCCGGGCGGCCCGGGCCGCGAACCTGGCCTGGGCGATGCCCCGGCTGCTGACGCCGGAGGGCTGAGCGATGGCCCCCTCCAGCCGAGCCAGCCGGGCCAGCGGACCCGGCAACCGAGGCGCCGGTTCGACCCGCTTCCTGGCCCGCCTGGCGGCCCTGTCGGTGGCGCGGCCGCGGACCGTGCTCGCCGTGGCGGCCCTCCTCTCCGCCCTCTCGCTCGCCTGGGCGGGAACCCACCTGGCGCTCCGCACCTCGAACCTGGACCTGGTCGACCCCGACCTCCCGCCGGTGGCCGCCTTCCGCGACCTGGCAAAGACCTTCGGCACGCCCAACTCTCTGGTGGTCGTCCTCGAGAGCCGGGACCCGCAGGCCCTCCGCAAGGCGGTGGACCGGCTGACGCCGCGCCTGGCCGCGCTCGACGGCACCCGGAGCGTCCTCGGCCGGCTGCCCGGGAACCCGGCGCTGCTGGCGCAGATGGGGATCGACCCCTACCTCACGTCGCGGCCCGCCGCCGGAACCGGGGCGCAAGCCGGAACGAGAGCCGCCGGACCGGACGCGCCCGCGGCGGAGCCCGAGCTCGCCTTCCTCTTCGTCCAGCCGGCGGATGCCGAGTCCCGAGCCGAGACCATCGGGCCCTGGGTCGAGGCGGTGCGCCGGGTGCTCCACGAGCAGGGCCTGCGGGAGGACGCCGGTGAGCGCGCCGTAGCGGAAGCCGGGTCGGCGCCGGCGGTCCGCGCCGGTCTGACCGGCCTGCCGGAGTACGCGATCGACGACCGGGACGCGGTCCAGCACGACCTGGCGGTGCTCTCGCCGGTGTCGTTCGTGCTCATCCTGCTGCTCTTCGTCGGCGCGTTCGCTGCGCTCCGCCGGCCGCTGGCGGTGATGCTCGCGCTGCTGGCCGGGGTCGCCGCGACCCTCGGGCTGGCCGCCGTCTGGCCCGGTCACCTGACCCTGCTCTCGGCCTTCTTCGGCTCGATCCTGTTCGGTCTCGGCGTCGACTTCGGCATCCACGTGGTCGACCGGACGGAGGAGATCCTGGGCGCTGAGGACGGATCGCCCCACCCGATCGGACGGATCGAGTCGGCCGGATCGGTCGACGCGGCGCGGCGGCGGGAAGGCGACGCCGTGGTGGCGGCGGTCGCATCCCTGGCACCGGCGCTGGCGACGGGCGCCGCCACCACAGCGTCCGCCTTCGCGGTGATGGCGTTTTCCGGCTTCCGCGGGTTCGCCGAGCTGGGGGCGATCGCCGGTGCCGGCGTGCCGCTCTGCCTGCTCGCTATGGTGACGGTCCTGCCGGCCCTCCTGGTCACCCTGCCGGCACGCCGAGGGCGGCGCTGGACCGGTCGAAAGCACTCCGATCCCCGGCGCCTGGGCACCTGGCTGCTCCAGCTCCAGAGCCCGGCGCTCGCAATCGCCCTGACGGCCGTGTCGATCGCCGGTCCGCTCCTGGTCCATCCCGGCTTCGACGCCGATTACCTGAACCTGGAGCCGAAGGGCTCCGAGGCGGTCCACTGGGAGCGCGAGATGGTGCGCCGCTCCCCCTACTCGCCCCAGTTCGCCGCGTTCGTCGCCGGCTCGCGCGCACGCTCCGACGCCCTCGCCGCGCGGCTGGCCGCGGATCCGACCGTCGGCCAGGTCCACTCCGCCGCCGACCTCGACCTGCTGGCCGCCCTCGGCGTGCCGGCCGACAGCGCCCCGATGCGCGCGCTGCGCCAGCGGTTCCTCGGCGCCGACGGCCGCTATGCGGTCTACGCCTACCCGCGGGAGGACATCTGGCGCGAGCCGGCGGGGAGCCGGTTCCTGGCCCACATGCGGGCGATCGACCCGGGGGTGACCGGCCTACCGGTCCTCGGGCGGTTCATGATCGAGCGCTCCCACCGGGCGCTGGCGGTGACCGGGGTGCTGGCGGCGCTCGCCATCCTGGCCTGGACCCTGGTCGACCTGCGCGATCCCCGGCTCGCCCTGCTCGCCGTCCTCCCCACGATGCTCGGCGCCGGCGCCATGCTCGCCCTCATGGGAGTGCTCGGCGTCGCGTTCAATCCCCTCGACGTCATGGCCCTGCCCCTGGTGCTGGGCATCGCGGTCGACGACGGCGTCCACATCGTCCACCGCTTCCTGGCCGAAGGCGGGGACCTGGCCGCGACCCTCCGCGGCACCGGCCGGAGCGTCGTCCTGACCTCGCTCACCAGCCTGGCCGCCTTCGGCGTCCTCGCCTTCGCCGGCCACCGGGGGCTGGCCTCCTTCGGCGCCGCCGCCGGCCTGGGCGTGGCGACCTCCCTGGTCCTGTCGGTGCTGGTGCTGCCCCAGGCGCTCCGCGCGTGGTGGCGGCCGGGGGGCGCCGCCCACCGGCTGGCGGCGCCGGCGGCACGCGGTTAGGATCGTTCTCCGGACCCCACCGTGCCCATACTCAACGCCTACGCCCTCGCCATTCTGGCCGCCCTGCTGGCCGACTTCCTCCTCGAACGGACGGCAGACCTGCTCAACCTCCGGGCGCTCCGCAAGCCTCCGCCGGAGGAGCTGGCCGGCCTCTACGACCCGGCCACCTACCGGCGCTCCCAGGAGTACACCCGTGCCCGCACCCGCCTGGACGGGTTCGCCTCGACCGCGGGTCTCGTGATCTTCCTGGGCTTCTGGGGCGCCGGCGGCTTCGCCTGGCTGGACCGGTGGCTGCGCGGCCTGGGGCCGGTCGGCGACTGGGGACCGGTCGGCGTCGGCCTGCTCTACCTGGGCGCCCTCGGGCTCGCCGCGGGCATCCTGTCCCTGCCCGCCGCGGTCTACTCGACCTTCGTGATCGAGGAGCGCTTCGGCTTCAACCGGACGACGCCGAAGACCTTCGTGCTCGACCTGGTCAAGGGGTTGGTGGTGAGCGTGGTGGTCGGCGCGCCGCTCCTGGCGTCGGTGCTCTGGCTGTTCGACCGTCTTGACCAGAGGGCCTGGCTGGTGTGCTGGGCGGTGGCCACGGTCTACACGCTGTTCGTCCAGTGGCTCGGGCCGCGGGTCATCCTGCCGCTGTTCAACAAGCTCGAGCCGCTAGAGGAGGGGGCGTTGCGCGACGCGGTGGTCGACTACGCCCGGTCGGAAGGGTACGCCCTCGACGGGGTCACCGTGATGGACGCCTCGCGCCGCTCGTCGAAGGCGAACGCCTTCTTCACCGGCTTCGGGCGAAACAAGCGGCTGACCCTGTTCGACACGCTGGTCGAGAAGCTCTCGACCCCCGAGGTGGTCGCGGTGGTGGCCCACGAGATGGGGCACTACAAGCGCGGTCACATCGTGCGCGGGATCGTGCTGGGGGTGGTCCACCAGGGCGCGGTGCTCTTCCTGCTCTCCCTGGTCCTCCACCGGGACGGCCTCTACCGGGCGTTCGGCATGACCGGCACGCCGCTCTACGCCGGCCTGCTCTTCTTCACCCTGCTCATGACCCCGGTCGAGCGCTTCCTCGGCATCGCCCTCAACGGGGTGATGCGCCGCCACGAATTCGAGGCCGACCGCTTCGCCGCCGAGACCACGGGCCGGCCGGAGTCCCTCATCTCGGGGCTCAAGGCGCTCACCAAGGATCACCTGTCGAACCTCACGCCCCACCCGCTCGACGTGCTGCTTCACCACACCCACCCGCCCCTCGACCGGCGGATCGCCGCGCTACGCGAGTTCGCGACGAGCTGACACCGAAACATCCGTCCGGACCCCGATCCGAAGGAGCCATGGACCACAACGCCTATCAGCAGCACTACTTCGAACGGCCGGAACGAACCTCGCCGCGCATGGCCCCCGTCCGGACGCGCTACGTACGCAACCACCTGGAGCGGACCCTCTCCGCGCTCGGCGCCGCGCCGGGCGCCCGCATCCTCGAGCTGGGCTGCGGCATGGGCCGCTTCTCCCTGCCGCTCGCCGCCCTGGTCGAGACCCCTGCGAACACCTGATCTTCCTCGGCTCGTCCCTCGAGTGCGGACCGTCCGACGAGCCGCCCCCCTGGGCGCCGTTGCCCGCCGCAGACGGCGAGACGCTGATCGTGCTCGGCTGGGGTCCGGGCTGGTACGCCGTCGAGGGGCTGCCCGCCGGAACCCGCTACCTCTACACCGGCGAGCGGAACGGTCTCGATCCGGACCAGATCGCCGAGCTCTCCGCCGACCTCGCCGCATCCACCAACCGCTGGGTGATCAGCAACTCCCTGGCGAACGCGCCGGCCGAGGTCACCCGGAAGCTCGAGCGTTGCTACACCGAGCAGGAGACCTGGCAGAGATGGCGTCTCTGGCGCCGCGCCACCGCTCCGGGTGGCACGACCCCGCGGGCGGGCGACTCTGCGCCGCGGTCGCCTCTTCCCCCCGGCTGAGGGGTTGTCGTCAACCGCGTCGGGCCGCGGCGTTCGCCCGGGCGATGTACTCCAGGATCTCCGGGTCGAGGCCGGTCTTGCGGGCGACGGCGGGCTCGTGCCGGTAGACGGAGCGGACGGACTCCGCCATCGACGGGTCGCCGCCGGTGAACTGCTCGACCAACGACCGCCAGCGAGCGGCGAGATGCTGGACCGGGGCGCTCGCCGGATCGTCGCCCCGCTCCATGGCGGCGCGGACGGCGGCGATCAGCTCCGGCCAGTCCGTTTCGGCCTCGCGAAGGGTCTCCTCGCCGAGGATCTTGCGCCGGTGGGCGAGGGTGTCGAGCTGCTCGGCAGTGAAGTGCCGTTCGACCGCGGTGAGCAGCTCCAGGGTCTCGGTGAGGTCGTCGACCGAGGGCCCGGAAGAGCCGGGCGACGACGCCAGGTCGCCGGGCTGCCCGGACGGCGCCGTAGGCGGAGGGTCGAGCCGGGCGGCGAGGGACTCCAGTCGATGGAGCAGGCGGGTCTGGTGGGCGATGGTCTGCCGTAGGCGCTCGATCTGGAGGGCCAGCGTCCGCCCGAGCGGCAGGCCGTCGCCCTCCAGGAGATCCCGGATCTCGTCGAGGGAGAGGCCGAGGTGCTTGAGGAGGAGGATCTTGGTCAGGCGCTCGACGGCCTCCGCGTCGTACAGGCGGTAGCCGGAGCGGGAGCGGGCGGCGGGGGTGAGGAGGCCGATCTGGTCGTAGTGGTGGAGGGTCCGCACCGTCAGGCCGGTGCGCTCCGCCAGCTCGCCGACGCGGAGGAGGTCGGGCGCGCGCTGTCGCTCCTCGGTGGCCACGGGCCCGAGGGTACAACCTGACGTGGCGGGAGGGTCAAGGCGGAGAAGAGCACAGCGCCTTGCGGGGGGGAGAGGGGAGAGGCGGCCGGCGGCGGTCCCGGTCGGACACCGCCGGCCGCTGGTCGAGCTAGAGCAGCCTGCAGGTGGTCGTGTGGCAGAACTCGTTGCAGGCATCGACGCAGCCCTGCGCGTCCTCCACGTCCTGGCTGTCGGTCGAGCCGTCGAGGCAGGTGATGTTGCAGGTGACCGTCGAGGTGAAGACGATCCCGGAATCGCTCAGCCCACCGCCCGGCGAGTAGGACATGAAGGCCACGTCGCCGCTGTTGGCCGAGCCGTTGCCTGCCTGGGTCCGGGGAGCGAACGCCACCGCCAGAGCCGCCACTGCGCACAGAACCACCAGAATTCGCACGATCTTCATGGAGTCCTCCGTCAGTCAGTCATTGGGAAATGCAGAAGTTGCGTAGTTGTACCTCAATTGCGCAATCGCGTCAAGGTCATCTTTCGGGCATGGAACCGGACTCCGATCGCGCCGGCGCGCGGCGGCCGTCAGAAGATCTCGGCGACGAGCTTGCCGCCGGACGCGACGTGGAAGCCGTCGCCGAGGACGATGCGGGTACCAGCGCGGAGCGTGAGCTCGCCCGTGCCGCCGACGGTGACGCCGGATCCGGCGGTGAGGGTGTTGCAGGCGCGATGGTTCTCGGCGCCGGTGATCGTCCCGGCGGGCAGGGTGACGTCGACCCCATCGCCGGAGCAGGGGACCACGTTGGCCGTGAGCTGGACGATCTCGCCGGCGAAGTTGCCGTCGAAGGCGAGGCTCTCGGCCACGGAACCGATCGACGGGGCCTGGAGCTCGATGGTGACGGCGCAGCTCGCTCCGGCCGGAAGGCAGGGGCGCGGCGTGTGGCAGGGTGGGCTGCCGCTGTGGGGATCGATGGAGAAACGGCCAGTGTCCGAAAGGACCGAGGACGTGACCGCCGCCGCTTCGGGACCGGCGTTGGCGTTGGCGAGCGTGAGCACCGCCGCGACCGTGTCGCCGACCTCGACGGTGCCGAAGTCGATCGTGCCTGGCGTCGGCGCCAGGTCCGGGCCGCCGGAGCCCGGGGCGAGCGCCAGCAGATGGACCTTGCTGGTGGCCGGTGACGGACTCCCGCCGGTGAACTGGGTGACGTAGATCTCGCCGCTCGCGTCCTCTCCGAAGGCGGTGATGTTGTACGGCGCGTCGAAAAGAACCTGGCTCTCCCAGGCAGGAATCTCTCCCGGGCAGCGCGGGATCGTGCCGAAGATCTCGCCAGAGCAGTAGTCGGCGTAGAGGTAGACGCCGCGCAGCCGGGGCTCCGCGCTTCCGCGATACCGGTACCCGCCGGTCACCGAGCAGCGGCTAGCGGTGTGCTTGTACTCGAACACCGGGTCGACGAAGCCGCTCGTCGGGCAGGTGGCGTTCAGGTCGCCGTTGGTGTCGTCGTACGGGTGCGCTCCCTCGCGGCAGTCCCAACCGTAGTTCTCGCCCCCGGGGTCGCCCGCCGGCTGGAGGTCGACCTCCTCCCACGTGTGCTGGCCGACGTCGGCGATCCAGAGATCGCCCTCCTGGCGGTCGAAGGAGAAGCGCCACGGGTTGCGCAGACCGTAGGTCCAGATCTCGTCGCGTGCCCCGGCCATGCCGACGAACGGGTTGGTCGGAGGCACCGCGTACGCCAGGCCGGGATCGCTCCCGTCGACGTCGATGCGCAGCACCTTGCCGAGGAGCACCCCGGTGTCCTGCCCGTTTTCGTCCGGATCGCCCCCGCTCAAGCCTCCGCCGTCGCCGGTACCGACGTAGAGGAACCCATCCGGACCGAAGGCGAGCTGGCCGCCGTTGTGGTTGTCGTACGGCTGGTCGATGGTGAGGAGGACCCCTTCAGACATGGGATCGGCCACCTCCGGGTCGCCGGCCGAGACGGTGTAGCGGGCCACGACCGTCTGGAGCTGAGCGCCTACGGTCCGGGTGTAGTCGACGAAGAACTGGCCGTTGGACGCGTAGTCCGGATGGAAGGCGAGACCGAGCAGGCCCCGTTCACCACAACAGGTGACTTGGGCCGATAAATCGAGGAACGGCGTGGCGAGGAGGGAGCCGCCGTCCAGGATCAGGATCTCGCCGGTCTCCTGGACGATGAACAGACGCCCGGAGCCGTCGTCGGGCGCGGCGATCGCCACCGGCCGGGTGAGGCCGCCCACCACCTCCACCGGATCGAGGGCCAGGCCCTGGGCATGCGCGGCCGTGCAGAGCCCGCCGAGGAAGCCTGCACCGGCGGCTCCCACGGTGCCGAGAGCAAGGGTAGACGTGATTCTTCCCACCGCGCCCAGGGCCGAGGACCAGGTCATCCCTTCATGCTATCCCGGCGGGAACGGGTTCACGATCGCGAGGCCGGTACAATCCGCTCCGCCACCAACGGAAGAAGGGAGCTCCCATGGGTTCGGAGACGAAGTCGGCCCGAGCAGCGAGCGGCACCGTCCAGCGACTGGCTGTCGGCGCCCTCGCGGCGCTGGTCCTGCTGGCACCCCAGATCGCGAACGCCGCCGGCCCAGGAGGCCTACAGGGTCAGGCTGGTCACGGCGCCGGCTGGTGGCTGGCCCACGGCGACGTGGCGGCCCTCGAGGCGCTGATCCGGTCGGGGGACTTGACGGCGGAGGCGCTGACCCGGGCCGCGCTCGACCGGATCGCGGCGCTGGACGGGGAGCTCCACGCGGTGATCGCCGTCGACCCGACGGCGCTGGACCAGGCCCGGCGGCTCGACCGGGAGTTGGCCCAGAGCCGTGATGGAACCGGCCCGCGCGGTGAGCGCCGTCCGCTGATGGGCATCCCGGTCCTGATCAAGGACAACGTCGAGACCGCGGACCAGCCGACCACGGCCGGCTCCCTCGCCCTGGCCGGGAACGCCACCGGTCGGGACGCGCCGCTGGTCGCCCGGCTGCGCGCGGCCGGGGCGGTGATCCTGGGCAAGGCCAACCTGAGCGAGTGGGCCAACATCCGCTCGGAGCACTCGTCGAGCGGCTGGAGCGCCGTCGGCGGCCAAACCCGCAACCCCCACGACCCGACCCGGAGCCCGTGCGGGTCGAGCTCCGGCTCGGCGGCGGGGGTGGCCGCCGGGTACGTCCCGCTGGCCGTCGGCACCGAGACCAACGGCTCCGTCGTCTGCCCCGCCTCGGCCAACGGCGTGGTCGGGATCAAGCCGACCGTCGGCCTGGTCAGCCGCGGCTTCATCGTGCCGATCTCCCACACCCAGGACACCGCCGGCGCCATGGGTCGGACCGTCGCGGACGCGGTCGCCCTGCTCGAGGCGATGGCGGGCCGGGACGCAACCGACCCGGCGACCGTCGCCCTTGGGAAACGAAACCCTGGTGCGTTCGACCGCGACCTGTCGGCTCATCTGAAGGCGGACGGCCTGCGCGGCAAGCGGATCGGGGTCATCCGGTCGCTCGCCGGCTTCCACCCCGGGGTCGACGCGCTGTTCGACCGGGCGATCGCGGACATGAAAGGAGCCGGCGCGACCATCGTCGACGACCTGGAGCTCGAGCGGCCGGAGGGGTTCGGCAAGGCGACCTTCGACGTCCTGCGCTACGAGCTCAAGGTAGACCTGAACGCCTACCTGGCCAGCCTGCCCGATCCGGAGCTCTCCCGCCTCACCCTGGAAGGGCTGATCGCCTTCGACGAGAGCCATGCCGACCAGGAGATGCCCTGGTTCGGCCAGGAGATCTTCGAGCAGGCCCAAAAGACCGACGGCCTCCAGGCCGCGACCTACCGTGACGCCCTCGCGCTCGTCCGGAGGGCGACCCGGGACGACGGCATCGACCGCCTCGTCCGCGAGCACCACCTGGACGCCCTGATCGCTCCGACGGGCGCCCCGGCCTGGACCATCGACCTGGTCAACGGCGACCACTTCCTCGGCGGCAGCTCGACCTACCCGGCGGTCGCCGGCTACCCGAACCTCACCCTCCCCATGGGCACCGTCCACGGCCTGCCCGTCGGCCTCT
>Ga0210144_1000758_pt1 | contig 15105 bp, 8 predicted proteins | sample Muzzi_PWA_D2_FD_185532 | JGI IMG/M metagenome (GOLD analysis project Ga0210144, IMG submission 185532) | Wetland microbial communities from San Francisco Bay, California, USA, that impact long-term carbon sequestration - Muzzi_PWA_D2 (SPAdes) | ecosystem: Environmental > Aquatic > Marine >...
GTCTTGCTGACGTGCGTATACCGCTGGGTGCTGGTGATGGAGGCGTGGCCGAGGAATTCTTGGACGACGCGGAGGTCGACGCCGTTGCGGAGGAGGAGGGTGGCGATGGTGTGGCGGATCATGTGGGGGGTGACGCGGCGGGTGAGTTGGGCTTCTGTCTGGAGCTTTCTGAGGATGTTGGCCATGCCTTGGGTGGAGAGGGGGGCGCGGTGGAGGTTGAGGAAGAGGGCGTCGGTGGGGGTTTGGATGGCGCGGCGGGCTTGGCGGTAGGTGGCTTGGAGGTGGAGGCTCTTGGGGTCGACGAGGAAGGCGAGGCGGGGGCGGCGGCCTTTGCCGCGGACGTGGTAGGCGCGTTCTTCTTCGTTGTAGGCGGCGAGGGTGAGGGAGGCGGCTTCGCCGACGCGGATGCCGGTGGCGAAGAGGAGGTCGAGGAAGGCGTAGTTGCGGAGCGCCAGGAAGCGGGGGCTCATCCAGCCGGGGCTGGGCAGGGGGCCGAGTTGGTGGCCGTTGCCTGAGGGGTCGGCCGGTTGGCTGGCGGGTCCGGACTCGGCGCTCGGTTGGGCTCGGAGCCCTTCGCCTGGGTCGGCGCCCGTCTGGCCGATCCGCTCGCCGGACGGGTCGCCGCTTGGAGCTTGGCCCGGGTCGCGGTCGTCGGGAGCCGTCTGCCAGTCTCTGCGGGCCTGGTCGAGGAGGCGGCGGATTTCGCCTTCGGTGAGGGTGCGGGGGAGCTGCTGGGTGCGGCCGAAGCTCAGGCGGACGCGCCAGAAGGGGTTCTGCTCGATCTCGCCCTTGCGCACCCAGTAGTGGCAGAAGACGCGGAGCGAGACCATCTTGCGCTGGATGGAGGCGGGGGCGTATTCGCGGCGCTTGAGCTCGGCGGCCCAGCGCTCGATCTCTTCAGGGCCGAGGGCGGCCAGCTCTTGGCTCGCGCCGAGGAACTTGCCGACCTGCTCGAGGTCGCAGGCGTAGGCCTTGTAGGTCTTCTCGCTCCGGTCGCGGGTGGCGAAGTAGCCGACGAGGAACTGGCCGATCGCGGGCCCCAGGCGCATAGATGCCCTCCCGTTGATGCAGCAACTAAGAGAAAATTGTCCATAGGTAGATTTTTTGACCTCGGGAGGATACTCCGTTTCGGCTTGGCCACGAGTCGGGGCGAGAGCCCGCTGTCCGTCCGGGCCGGATGGGCGAGCGGTTGGGGGCGCTTCGAGCCGGCTGGAGCCGGCTGGAGCCCGACTGCCAAGGGGCGGACTGGGGCGGCCGAGCCGCCATCGGGGTGGCGCCCGGCCGGGCCGTCAGCCCGCCAGCCGGGCCCGGACGACCAGGTCTTCGGCGCCTTCGCCGAAGGGGGTGCCTTCGAAGTCGCCCCAGACGTCGAGCACTTCGAAGCCTTCGAGCTCGAGGAGGTTTTCGAGCTCGGCGCGGGTGAACCAGCGGACGGTGGATTCGACGCTACGCTCGGTGCGGGAGGTGCCGTCGGGCTCGTCGACCAGCCACTCGAAGGTGACGTCGAAGGTCTGGAGCTCGGGGGTGTGGAGGGAGCGGGAGACGCGGCGGACGGTGCGGCCGGTCTCTGGATCGATCCGCTGGACGTCGACGGAGATGGAGGGGGCCGCTTCGTCCAGGCTGTCGGCGATGAGCCCGAAGTCGGGCTGGAAGACGTCGAAGATGAGCTCGCCGCCCGGCCGGTCCGTCTGGTGTACCTGACCCGCCGCGCTTGCCTCGCCCAGCCGGTCCGCCCGATCCGATCGGATCGATGAGCCCGGCCGCTCTTCCTCGCCGGACGGGCGGGATCTGCTGGCCTTCGGCGGTGTCAGGTGGGCACGCACGGTACGGAGCCACGCCTTCTGGTCGTCGCGGCTGACCAGGTGCTGGACGACCCGGAAGGGGGAGATGACGAGGGGGAACCGGCCGATGCCGCCGTCGACGGTGACCGTCCGAATGTCGCCATGGATCAGCCGCACCCGCTCGCGGACGGCTGCCGGCTCGGCTTCGAGCCGCTCGCGGGCCCGCGCCAGCATCTCTTCGGACAGGTCGACGCCGACGATCTCGATGCCGGCGCGGGCGATCTCGACCAGCACCCGCCCGGTGCCGCAGCCCAGCTCGAGGACCGGGCCGCCCGACGCCCGCGCCCGCTCGACGTAGAACGGGATGTCGTGCTCGTAGCCGGCGGAGGCGTAGTCGGCATCGTAGTGGGTGGCGCAGCCGTCGTAGAAGGTCGAGGGTTTCATCGGCCGGTCTCCTCGTGCCCGCCACCGGCCGGCTCCGGCCCGGAGCCGGTGCCGACCGGGTCTTCCGCGACCCGCTCTTCGACTTCTGCGCTGGGGGCTGGCTCCTCTCCGTCCCCCAAGCCGACCGCTTCGAGCAGCCGCAGGGCGTTGGTGGTCGGGGCGAGCCCGGGCCGGGAGATGAAGTCGAAGGTCATGTCCGCGCCGCCTTCGGGCTTTGGCCGGATGGTCTCGCGGAAGTGGATCGGGACGGCCGAGCGCTCCAGCGCGCCTTCGGCCAGGATCTGGAGGTCGTGGGTGGTGATCGCGCCGATGGCGCCCAGCTCGAGCAGGCGCCCGAGCACGCGCTGGATCGCCACCCGGCGCTCGGCGCTGTTGGTCCCGCGGAGGACCTCGTCCAGCAGGTAGAGGAGCCGCCGTCCGTCCGCCCCCTCGGCCTCGGTCGCCGCCGCGTCGACCACGCTCTTCAAGCGCAGCAGCTCGGCCATGAAGAACGAGACGCCCTCTTCGAGGGAGTCCTCGACCACGATGCTGGTCGCCAGGCGGAGCGGCGGCATGGTCAGCTCCCGCGCGCAGACCGGCCCGCCCGCCTCGGCCAGCACCGCGTTGACGCCGATCGCCCGGATCAGGGTGGTCTTGCCGCTCATGTTGGAGCCGGTGACCAGCAGGAAGGTGCCGGGCGGGCCCACTTCCACGTCGTTGCCCACCCGCCGGTCGCCGGGGATCAGGGGATGGCCCAGGTCGAGCGCCCGGAAGGTGTCCGGCGCCTTGACCGGCTCCCGGGCCGGTGCGTCGACTGGACGCTGGGTGGTCGCCTTGACCGGACTCTGGGGCGGTTCGGGGCTCTCCGAGATTCCACCCTTTTGTCCGACCCCGACCCCGACCGCAGGCCAGGCCCACTCCGGCTCGGCATGGGCCAGGGCCGCCAGCGAGCAGAGCGCCTCCAGCTCGCCCAGCGCCTCGAGCCAGCCGCGCACCGAGGGTCCGGCCTGCCGCTGCCATACCTCGAAGCGGGCCGCGACATGGAAGGCCCACAGGGTCACGACCTGGACGAAGAAGTAGATCAGGCCGTGGCGGACGTCGGAGAGCACGGTCAGCCGCTCGAGCCGGTCCATCCACTCGGCCGCCGAGCGGCCCGCGGGCGCCAGCCGGCCGGCGAGATCGTCCAGCAGACTGCCCTCGTACGGAAGGCCGGGCTCCGTCCCGCCAGGGCTCTCGTCCCCTTTGCCCGCGGCCCGGCCCGCGGCCGTGCCTCCGGGGAGCGATTCGACGGCCCGGAAGAGCGGCCCGTAGCCGAGCAAGCCGTCGCCGCCGAAGGTGGCGCGGTCGAAGACGTCGTGGAGCACCTCGGCGCTGGCGGCCGAGAGCAGGTAGCTCGCCATCGCGAGGGAGACGAAGAGCTCCCAGGACACCAGCCCGGCGAGGAACGCGATGAAACTCCCGGGGACCAAGACGGTGAGCACCCGCGCGGCCCAGAGGCGCCAGCGATGCCGGGCCAGCCAGGAGTCGCCCTCGGCCCAGTGGTAGAAGCGCTCCAGGTCGGGCGCTCCCTCGGCCACGCCCATGCCGGCCGCCTCGACCTCCTGGCGCTCCGCGAGCGCCGACGCCAGCGCCCGCACCGCCGCCTGCCGGCGGACGACCTCCGCCGCCGTCGCCGGCTCCGCCAGCCAGCGGGCCAGCCGCCGCCGGCCGGCGGGGCTCCGCGCGGTGCTCACCAGGCGGAAGAGGGAGGCCCGGCCGAACAGGTGCAGGTCGCGGACGAACGGCCCCGGCGCGCCGTCTTCCTCCGTCGGCTCCTCCGCCTCGGCGTCAATCGAGCCGTCCGCGGCGCCCTTCGCCGCCCGGGCCGCGCGACCGCTCCCGGAGCCGAGCAGCTCGGCCGCCGGCGGACAGGGGGGCAGCCGATCGAAGTCCCGCGACCGGCGGGCCATCGCCCGCCCGTTGACGTCGCGGAGCGCTTCGATCCACCGGATGCGCCGGGCCAGCCGCCCGTCCACCGCCACCAGCGCGAAGAACACCACGAACAGCGCGCCCGCAGCCACCAGCCAGGGAACCCGCGGGTCCTCCGTGCCCACCAGCGCCGGCGCCAGGCAGACAGCCCCGCCGAAGAAGGTAGCGACGCGGCCCCGGGTGACGGCGCTCGACCGGCGGCGGAGCTCCCGCGCCTCCCTTTCGTAGCGCTCCCTCCGCCGACGGTAGACGGTCTCAGGCGGCTCGACGGCGGGGGCGGGTGGCGGGGCGGAGGGCATGGCGAGGGGCTGTCGAAGACGGAAGGCGCGCGATTTGCGAGGATACTAGCCCGACGGGCGCAGGCAGCGCTCCGACCGGCGATCATGGACCAGACCGACCCCAAGCAGCCCAACCGACCCGATCCACCCGGGCCACCCGGCCAGGCCGGGGCGCCGGACGCCGTTCGCCCCTCCTGGTTCCGCCAGGTCACCTTTCACAGCCTGCTGGCCGGGCTCTGCCCGCTGATCCCGATCCCCTTCCTCGACGACCGGGTGCTGGCCGGGGTCCGGCGCAAGATGGTACGAGACCTCGCGGCCGAGCGGGGCCTGACCGGCTCGCTGGCTCTCGATCGCGAACGTGTCGACGTGCTCGCAGGGACGCGTGGGGAGAGCCGCGGGTGCCTCGGCTGGATCGGCTGGATCGCCTTCAGCCTGACGCTCCGCCTGCTGGCCAAGCTGTTCCGCAAGATCCTGATCATCTTCGCGGTCAAGGAGAGCGTGGATACCGCCTCGCGGGTCTTCCACGAGGGCTACCTCCTCCACCTGACGTTCGCGTGGGTGCCTGCCTGGAGCAGGGTCGGCGCCGCGGAGCCCCGCGGTCCTGATCTCGCGTCGGGTCCCGACCCCGGCCGATTCGGGGCCGCCAGCGCCGGTCCCGGCGCCGGGCGTGACGCGGGTCTCGACGCCGCCCTCGACCTGGACCGGGCCGTAGCGGTGCGCCGGACCATCGAGGCGACCCTCGACGCAGTCGATCCCCGGCCGCTCGAGCAGGCGCTCCGCCGGACCTTCCGCGGCAGCCGCCAGCTCCTCCGGCGGGGAGCCCGCCTGCTGACCCGGCGAGGCGGCGGGCGCCGAGGGCTTCGAGGACCGCGAATAGAGACCGAGAGAGCCCTTCCGGAGGACGAGGAGAGGCGCCTGCTCGGCCGCGTCCTCGACCGCCTGGTGGCGGACCTCTGGGAGGAGCGCGGTTACCTCACCGCGCTCGAGGAGAGCTACCGGCGCGCCCTGGCGGCACCGCCGTTGCCGCCCGCGCCGCCCGGAGAGGCTGGAGGAGAAGAGGACCCCGGGCGTCTGGAATCCGCCGACACGCCTGGAGAGCCTGGCGCAGCGCCTTGAGCCGTAGCCGTCGCCCGGAGCGGTCTCAGGCACTGCGCTCCAGCACCAGGGCCGTCCAGTCGTCCTCCCGGTGCTCGAGCGTCTCCGCCGCGAGGCGCTCGAACAGGCCGTCCAGCCAGCGCTCGGGCTCTCCCCGGTGCCCCGTGGTCGCGGCCAGGAGCTTTTCGAAGCCGGCGTAGCCCAGCGGCTCGCCCTCCCCCGTCTGGGCCTCCGGCAGACCGTCGGTGACCAGGACCAGGCGGTCGCCGGGGTCGAGCCGGCCGCGCACCGCGCCGTAGGCCATGCCCTCGCGCAGGCCGAGGGGCAGCCGCGGCTCCGGGGCGACGACCGCCTCCGGAGGCGTGCCGCCGTTGCCTTCCCCGTGTGGGGCGCCGCGTCGGCCTCCGCTCGGAGCCTCGCCGTCCGGAGCCCCGCCCGGGGCGTCCTCCGGCCCGGCCGGCGCCCGGACGAGGTACGGGTCCGGCAGCCCCGCGTTGGCCAGCTCGAAGGCACCGGTCGACGGGTGGTAGAGCACGAAACAGAGGGCCACGAACTCCCGCGGACCGAGCTCTGCCACCAGGCGCCGGTTGAGCTCGACCAGGATCTCTGCCGGCGAGCGCCCGGGGGCGAGGAAGGAGAGCGACGCCTTGACCGAGGCCATCACCAGGCTCGCGCCCATCCCCTTGCCGGAGACGTCGCCCACCGCCAGCCCCAGAACGCCGTCGCGGTCCCCGTCACCGCCATCGCTTCGGCCGTCGTCTTCCCCGGCGCTCCGCTCTTCGTCCGGACCGGTGCCCTCCGTTCCACGATCCTCGGGACTCCCTGCCCCTCGATCCTCGTACGACCCGTGGCCCTCCGTCCCACCGTCCGTCGGAATGGGCGCCCCGTCGGGGCGCTGGGCCAGGTCGGGCAGGATGTCGTAGAAGTCTCCGGCCACCTGGTGCGCGGGCAGGTTGCGGGCGGCGATCCGGTAGCCCGGTCCCTCGGCCACCGGCGGCGGCAGCAGGCGCCGCTGGATCGCCCGCGCGGTCTCCAGCTCGTGCTCCGCGTGCTCCTGCTCCTTGATCCGCTCGACGGAGAGGCGCAGGCGCTCCCGGAGCGAGTCGTAGGTGAAGAAGGTGAGCCCGGCGACCAGGCCGACCAGGCCCGGGAAGCCGACCGAAAGGAGTGCGCTCGAGCTCTCGCCCACGCTGACACCGCCACCGAGCGTGTGGCGGAGCACCCAGTCGAGGCTGGCGACCGCGCCGGAGAATCCGGCGGCACCGGCGACGAAGTAGAGCAACCCCACCACGATGCGCAGGCGCCAACCCTCGAAGCGCGCGAGCACCGGGCGGGCCAGGGCGAAGAGCGCCGAAGCCACAAAATAGATGGCGAGGCCGATCCAGCCGCACACCAGCAGGTAGCTCCAGAGGAGGCCACCCGAGCCGCCCATCCACAGGACGAAGCCGATCGCGCAGCCGATCCCGACCGACACCCCCGCACGCAGCGCGCGATTCTTCGCCCCCTGCGGGCTGAACCTCTGGGAGCTCCGTTCCAGCATCTGACGGATCTATACGCGCTCTTCGGTCGGAAGTTCCCGGGCGGGCCGTTCGCCGCCGCCACTGCTACACTCCCCACCGCCATGAACGAGCTGGTCCTGATCGTCGACGACGAGCCCGGCATCCTCACCACCGTCTCCGACATCCTGTCCGACGAGGGGTACCGGACCGTCACCACCTCGAGTGGGCGCGAGGCGCTCGAGATCTACCGCCGCGACCGGCCGGACGTCGTCTTCCTGGACATCTGGCTGGCCGACCGGGACGGGCTCGAGACGCTCCAGGCGCTCAAGGAGCTGGACCCGGAGGCCGCCGTGGTGATGATCTCCGGCCACGGCACCGCCTCGACCGCCGCCAAGTCGATCAAGATGGGGGCTCACGACTACCTGGAGAAGCCCCTCTCCTACGACCAGACGGTGGCGGCGGTGCACGCGGCGCTCGAGGCCAAAGCGGCCGGCGCCACCGGCGAAGCGATCCACCGCAACGGCAAAGGGACCAACGGCCACGGGGCGGCCGGCTTCGAGCTGACCAAGACCCGCGCCGAGACGCTCAGCAGGCTGGAGCCGCCGCCGGAGCTCCCCCAGCTCGTCGTCGCGGACACTCCCCAGCGCACCATCCGCGAGTCGAGCGTGATCTACGGCCTCGGCCTTCACTCGGGGCGCCGCACCGGCATGGCGATCCAGCCGCTGCCGCCGGACACCGGCATCCACTTCCTGACCCTGCCCCAGGACACGGTGATCCCGGCCCACGTCGGCTCGGTGGCGGACACGGACTACGCCACCACGCTCGAGCGCGAGGGCCAGTCGATCCGCACGGTCGAGCACCTGCTCTCCGCGCTCCACGCCTCCGGCATCACCAACCTGCTGATCAAGGTCCACGGAGAGATCCCGGTGCTCGACGGCTCCGCGCTCGACTTCTGCGAGCGACTGCTGGCGATCGGCATCGAGGACCAGGACGCGCCGCGCAAGGAGCTGGTGATCGACCGCCGCTACCAGGTCGGGGGCAGCGGTGAAGAGAAGAGCCTGGTGATCGAGCCGGCCGACGAGTTCTCGGTCTCCTACCTGCTGCGCTACCCGGCGCCGGTGGGGGAGCAGACCTACCAGTTCACGCTCACCGACTTCGACGCCTACCGGGAGCAGATCGCCCCGGCCCGCACCTTCGGCTTCATGCGCGACCTCAAGATGATGAACGAGCTGGGACTGGGCTCGGGCGGCCGGCTGGACAACTTCATCCTGGTGGGCGAGGACAACGTGATCAACACCGAGCTCCGCTTCCCGGACGAGTTCGTGCGCCACAAGATCCTGGACATCATCGGCGACCTCTACCTGCTCGGCTACCCGGTGCGCGGCAAGGTGACCGCGAAGCTCACCGGCCACCGGGACAACATCGCCCTCCAGCGGGCGATCTTCGAGGCGGCCGCCGTCGCGTGACGGACTTCTGGAGCCCCCGCGGGCCCCGCCCCGGAGCGAGCCCGGCCCCGCGCTCCCGGCCCGCCGCTCCTGCCGACCGGCCAACAGCCGACCCCGGCCGCACCGACCGATCCCTCAGACGAGGTGACCATTTCATGAGCCCGACGACCCCACAGCGTCCGACCGACCTCCCGAGCCCCTGGGCGAGCCTGCCCGCTGTCGCGGTCCGCCGCGGCCTGCTGCTCGCCGTGCTCCTGCTGCCTTCACCGTCGGCCGCCGCCCCCACGCCCGTCCCGGTTCCGGGGCCCGCTCCGAACGCGGACGGCGTCGCGGCCGGGGCCACGGCCACGTCCGCTCCGGGTGAGAGCGCCTCGCCGGACACGGTCGACCTGGGCTACTACCTGGCGGCCCTGCCGGGGGGCGAGGCGGCCCACGATCCGGCGGTGCCGGCGCCCCAGGACGTGCTCGGCTTCCAGGTCGGCCACTGGCACGCGCGGCCGGACCAGATCGTCGCCTACCTGGAACGCCTGGCGGCGGCCTCCGACCGCGTCAAGCTGGAGGAGACCGGCCGCACCTACGAGCGGAAGCCCCAGGTGCTGGCGACCATCACCTCGGCGGCGAACCAGGCCCGGCTGGACGAGATCCTGGCGGCCCACCGGCGGCTGAGCGAGCCCCCGTTCGACGCCGACGCCGGCGCCGACGGCGACGCGGCGGGCGCGCCCATCCCGGACGACATGCCGGCGGTGGTCTACCTGGGCTACAGCATCCACGGCAACGAGGCCTCGGGCGCCAACGCCTCCATGGTCGTCGCCTACCACCTGGCCTCTTCCCAGAGCCCGGAGGTGCGGGCGCTCCTCGACCGGGTGGTGGTCCTGCTCGACCCCGAGCTCAATCCGGACGGCCTGGGCCGCTTCGCCCACTGGGCGAACATGTACCGGGGCGCCCAGGCGGTCGCCGACCCCAACGACCGGGAGCACATCGAGTCCTGGCCCAGCGGCCGCACCAACCACTACTGGTTCGACCTGAACCGGGACTGGCTGCTCCTGGTCCATCCGGAGAGCCGGAACCGGGTGCGCGTGTTCCAGCGCTGGCGCCCGAACGTGCTCGCGGACTTCCACGAGATGGGCTCGCGCTCAACCTACTTCTTCCAGCCGGGCGTGCCCAGCCGCCAGAACCCGCTCACCCCGCAGAAGAACCTGGACCTCACCAGGGAGTTCGCGCGCTACCACGCGCGGGCGCTCGACAAGGCTGGCAGCCTCTACTTCAGCGAGGAGACGTTCGACGACTTCTACTTCGGCAAGGGCTCCACCTACCCGGACGTCCAGGGCACCATCGGCATCCTGTTCGAGCAGGCGAGCGCCCGCGGCCATCTCCAAGAGGGCCAGGAGGGGGAGCGGGCGCCGATCACCTTCCCGTTCGCCATCCGCAACCAGGCGATGACCTCGTTCTCCACCCTCCAGGCGGCGGCCGACCACCGGGCGGATCTCCTGGACTACCAGCGGGGCTTCTACCGGGACGCCCTGGCCGAGGCGGCGGACGCACCGGTTCAGGCCTACGTGGTCGGTTCCGCCGGCGACGGCGCCCGCCTCCAGGCGTTCACCGACGTCCTCCGCCGCCACGGCATCCGGGCATACCACCTGGCGCACGAGGTGAACGCCACCGACGCCCTCGGCGAGGCCCACACCTTCCAGCCGGACGGTGCCGTCGTCGTCCCGGTCCGCCAGCGCCAGACGCGGCTCCTCAGGGCACTGTTCGAGCGCTGGGTGGACTTCCAGGACACGACCTTCTACGACGTTTCGGCCTGGACCCTGCCGTTCGCCTTCGACCTGCCCTGGGCCGAGCTGGACGCCCAGGCGTTCCGCGGGGACCTGGAGGGCGAGCCGCTGGGCGCGCCGGGCGAGACGGCCGGAGCGATCCCGGCGGCCGACGAGCCGCCGCCGGCTGGCGCCGTGGAGGCGCCGGGCAGTGTGGCGCCGGTCGCCTGGGCATTCGAGTGGACGGGGACTTACGCACCGCGCACCCTCGGCCGCCTGCTCCGGGCCGGCGTCTACGCCCGGGTGGCGACCCGCCCGTTCGAGGCCCCGACCCCGGACGGCGTCCGCGGCTTCGACTACGGCACGGTGGTCATCCCGGTCGGCCTCCAGCGGGAGCGGGAAGGCGAGATCCGGAGCCTGCTCGCCACCGGAGCCCGCGAGGACGGCACCCAGGTCTACGCCCTCACCTCCGGCCTGACCCCGGACGGCATCGACCTGGGCAGCCCGAGCCTCCGGCCGCTCGAGGAGCCGAAGCCGATGATCGTGATCGGCGACGGCGTGTCGAGCTACGCCGCGGGCGAGATCTGGTACCTCCTCGACCGCCGCTTCGGTCTGGAGGTGTCGCTCGTCGACCGCTCCACCCTGCCGCAGGTCGACCTGGACCGTTACACCCACATCATCCTGGTCGACGGCTCCTGGCAGGACCTGTCGGAGGCGGAGGTCGCGGCGCTGGATGGGTGGGTGCGGGCGGGGGGCACCCTGATCGGCATCCAGCGCGGTGCCACCTGGGCGGAGCACACGCTTCTCGGCATGGGCGACAACGGCGAGCCGGGGTCGATCGAGATCAACCTCCAAGAGCACCACGACGGGGTGGAGTCGCGGCCCTACGCCGCGTTCCGCGACGACGTCGCCGTGCCGCTCATCGCCGGCACCATCTTCAAGGCGCGGATCGACCGGACCCACCCGCTGGGCTACGGCTTCGGCCGGGACCTCTTGCCGGTCTTCCGGGACACGACGCTGACCCTCGAGGAGAGCGGCAACCCTTACGACACGCCGGTGCGCTATACCGCGAAGCCGCTCCTGGCCGGCTACGTCTCGGCCGACAACCTGGAGCGCCTGGCCGACCAGCCGGCGGTGATCGCCAGCCGGGTCGAGCGCGGGCTGGTCATCCGGATGGTCGACGACCCGAGCTTCCGGGGGATCTGGTATGGCACCAGCCGCCTGATGATGAACGCCATCTTCTTCAGCCCGGCGATCGAGCGCACCATTGTGCCCGAGGGCGTCGAGCCGGAGGAGTGAGCGGGTGGGGGCGCCTGCCCTACCGGATCGCGGCGCCGAAGATCTGGTCGCGGAAGATCCGGAACGCCGCCCGGTCCCACGCCGCGCCCTTGCTCTCCAGGGTGGAGGTCATCACCACCAGCATGTCGAGCTCCGGCACGACATAGAGGAACTGGCCGCCGTAGCCGATCGCCGCGTACGACTCCCACGGGTCGTCGGGCGGAATCCACCACAGGTAGCCGTAGGCACCGTAACGGTCCGGCCAGCCGGTGGCGTGGCGCTCCGTGGAGGTGCCCACCCAGGCGGCCGGAACCACCTGCTCGCCGCCCCAGCGGCCGCCCTGGAGGTAGAGCTGGCCGAGCCGCGCCAGGTCGCGCGGCGTCATGTACAGGTTGTTGCCGCCGAAGTAGGTGCCCTCCGGCGCCCGGTCCCAGGAGGCGACGTCGCCGCCGATCGGGCGCATCAGCCAGGAGCGGGCGAGCTCCAGCGTGCTCTTGCCGGTCGCCTTGGTGAGGATTGCCGAGAGCAGGTGGGTGTCGCCAGTCGAGTAGTCGAACGCGGTGCCGGGCGGGGCGACCAGCGGCTCGGCCAGCGCGGCCGCCACCCAGTCGTCGTGGGCAACCCAGGCGCCGTAGCGATCCCGGCTGGTCGAGCGCAGCCCCGCTTCCATGGAGAGGAGATTTTCCAGGGTGATGCGACGTTTGTCCTTCGGCAGGTCGCGCGCATCGTCGGGCAAGAGCTCGCCCACCGTGGCGTCGAGCCCCCGTTCACCGAATACACCCCGATCGAGCGCGATGCCGACCAGCGCCGACAGCAGGCTCTTGGACGCGGACTTGAAGTTGTAGGGCTCGGCGTTCCGCCCGGGTCCGCCGAACGAGCGGTCGGCGACGATCCGGCCGTGGCGCACCACCAGGACGCTGCGCACACCGCCCAGGGCCACGAGCTGCTCGACGCCCCGGTCGAGCGCCTCCTGGTCCAGCCCCTCGGCGGCGGGGGACGAGCTCGGCCAGACCCCGGCGCGGGCGACCGGCGGCGTGGCCAGCAGGAGCAGCGGCAACGCGGCGAGGAGCGCTGCCCGGACGCGGCGGGGCGCTCGGACGTCGGTGCCGGGGAAATGCCTCGGGTTGGCCATGGGAGCGCCGTCAGTCGCCCAGGCGCTTACGCAGCTGCTGGTAACCGCGGTCGGTGCGGGTCAGCCCGGAGCGGTCGATCTGGGCCGCCAGGGCCTCCACGATGCGGATCCGTTCCTCGGTCAGCGGGTGGGTGGCGAAGAACTGGCCCACGCTCCCCGGGCGGCTCTGGCGCCGCTCGAGGAGCACCCGGAACATGTCGGCCATCCCCTCCGGGTCGTAGCCGGCGCGCGCCATGTAGTCCACGCCGAGGCGATCGGCCTCGGTCTCGGCCGCGCGCCTGTACTTGGCCATCGCGCCGGTCGCGGCGAGCTGGGCCAGGATCTGCTCGTAAGCTGGCGGGTTCTCGCCCAGCACCAGGCCCGCCAGGAGCTGCAGGCCGTAGGCCCGGGTGAGCTGCTCCGTGCCGTGGCGGGCGACGCCATGGGCGATCTCATGGGAGAGCACGCTGGAGAACTCGGCCACGTTGTCGGCGGCCGCGATCAGGCCGGTGTTGACGTAGACATGGCCGCCCGGGATGTTGAAGGCGTTGACCTCCGGGCTCTGGACGATGTGGAAGTGCCAGGGCAGGCCGCGCAGCTCCGTCTGGGCGACGATCTGCTCGCCGACCCCGGTGACGTACTCGAGCGCGGCCGGGTCATCCACCAGCTTCAGCTTGCCCCGGAGATCCTGGGACAGGCGCTGGCCGAGCTGCCACTCCTCCTGGTACGACAGCACGTTGATGTCGCCCTGGTTGACGCCGGAGGTGGCGCAGCCGGAGGTGGCGACCAGGCAGCCGGCCAGGACGATCGCCGGGATCGAAAGTGCCGAGACGGCGCGGCGCGCGAGGGCGGGAGGCGCGGGTGGGAGTCTGTGCATGGCGGGTCTTCCGTCGGGTTCGAATGTCGGTGCTTCGGTCGACGGCAGACCTTGCAAGGGAGATTCCAGGCGGCGGCGGAGCACTCTCCGCCGCCGCCCGGCCCTGTCCGAAACAAACGCTCAGTGATGGAGCGGCAGCCGCGGCGCGCGACCCTTGGCCACCGTCTCGTCGCTGAACATCAGCCGGCCTTCGCGAAACGAGGCGCCCCGGAGGGTCAGGGCGAGCACCTCGCCCAGCTCGTCGGCCGGGTGGATTGCGAGCGCCTCGACCACGTCGTCCGGCAGGTCCTCGAGGTGGGACTCGTTCTCCCGCGGCAGGACGATCGCCCGGATGCCGGCGCGCACGGCGCCGAGGACCTTCTCCTTGACGCCGCCGATCGGCAGCACCCGGCCGGAGAGGGTGATCTCCCCGGTCATCGCCACGTCGTGGCGCACCGGGCGGCCGGAGAGGGCGGAGACCAGGGCCGTGGCCATGGTGACGCCCGCCGACGGGCCATCCTTGGGAATGGCGCCGGCCGGCACGTGGATGTGCACGTCGCTCTCGAACGCCTCGCTCGGGATACCGAGGGCGTCGGCGTGGGCCTTGGCGTAGGTCAGCGCCGCCCGGGCGGACTCCTTCATCACGTCGCCGAGCTGGCCGGTCAGCAAGAGCTCGCCCTTGCCCTTCATGGTCGAGGCCTCGACGAACATGATGTCGCCGCCGGTCGGCGTGTAGTACATACCGGTGGCGACGCCGACCGCGTCCTCCTCGAACGCCTTCTCCGGGTGGACCCGGGGCCGGCCGAGCAGCTCGGCGACGGTCGCCGCGTCGACCTCGATCGGGCCCGATGCGCCCGCGGCGCCGGCCTGTCCGGACGCCACCTTGCGGGCGACCTTGCGGCAGAGCTTGCCGATCGAGCGTTCGAGCTGGCGCACGCCCGCCTCGCGGGTGTAGCGGCTGATCACGTTGGCCACCGCGTCTTCGGAGAGGACGATCCGCTCGTCGTCCAGGCCGTTCTCCTTGACCTGGCGCGGCACCAGGTACCGCTTGGCGATCTCCAGCTTCTCGCGCTCGGTATAGCCGGAGAACTCCACCACCTCCATCCGGTCGAGGAGCGGCCCGGGGATGTTCTGGATGAAGTTGGCCGTGGTGATGAACAGCACCTCGGACAGGTCGTAGGGGACGCCCAGGTAGTGGTCCGTGAAGCTGTCGTTCTGGGCCGGGTCCAGCACCTCGAGCAGCGCGCTCGCCGGATCGCCCTGGAACGAAATGCCCAGCTTGTCGACCTCGTCGAGCAAGAAAACCGGGTTCTTGGTCCTGGCCTGGCGCATGCCCTGGATGATCCGCCCGGGCATGGCGCCGACGTAGGTGCGCCGGTGGCCCCGGATGTCCGCCTCGTCGCGGACGCCGCCCAGGGAGATGCGCACGTACTTGCGGCCCATGGCGCGCGCGATCGACTTCGCCACCGAGGTCTTGCCGACGCCCGGCGGGCCGACGAAGAGCAGGATCGGGCCCTTGGCCTCATCCGACCCGATCCGGCCGGGGACGGGCGGAGTTTCGGGCGCCTCGTCGTCGGCAGGGGTCTCGCCGGGGGTTGCACCTGGCCCGGCCCCGGC
>Ga0210144_1000759_pt1 | contig 15097 bp, 12 predicted proteins | sample Muzzi_PWA_D2_FD_185532 | JGI IMG/M metagenome (GOLD analysis project Ga0210144, IMG submission 185532) | Wetland microbial communities from San Francisco Bay, California, USA, that impact long-term carbon sequestration - Muzzi_PWA_D2 (SPAdes) | ecosystem: Environmental > Aquatic > Marine >...
ACCCACACCAGGCCCACCCCGGCGCTGACGGCGTGGCGCTCCCGCACCAGGGGGCTGTCCTCCGCCACCGAGCCCGCCAGGGTCTTCAGGTCCACGAAGGCCCCGAGGCGCAGGACCGGGCTCACCCGGTACGACATCGACGGGCGGGCCCCCAGCCACACCAGGCCCGGCCCCGTGTCGTAGGCGGGCCGCTCCGGGGTGGCGAAGGCCGAGGGGACGTCGTAGAAGTAGCCGTTGTGCTCGCCGTTGCCCAACAGTCCGGAGAAGCGGAAACCCACCCGCAGGCGGCGGGTGATCCCCAGGGAGGTGTCCAGCACCGGCTCGACCACGTAGCCCCGCTGGGAGACGTCCATGAAGGTGCGCGCGCTCCACACCGCCCGCACCGCCAGGCGCGCCACCACGTCGCCGGGGCCGGTGCCGGGCAGGCGGTAGTTGATGCGGGGCCCGGCCTGCACGGTGAAGTCCACCCGGGGCATGCCGTCCCGGGCCGGGTCGTCGCGGGCGCTGATGGGGAGCCAGCCGCCCCCGGAGAGGTCGGCCCACAGCCGCGGGCGCTCGAACAGCACCACCCGCACCGAGCGGCCCGAGGCCCTGAGGTGGGGGCCGCGATAGACGAAGTAGGGGCTGCCCGCGGCGTAGAAGCGGCGGGTGGAGGAGCCGGCATAGGTGCGCAGGGAGACGGCCCCGGCGGCGATGCCGGCCTCCCACAGGGGGCGCGGCTCGGCGCTCCCGGCCTCGGTATCGTCGGCGTCGGCCTCCAGGCCGGTCTCGCCCCACGCGAGCGGCACGGCCAGGAGCAGGGTTCCGGCGGCCATCGCCGCTGCCAGGGCGCGCAGGCGCATGCCCCCAGCATACCCGACCGGGGGCCGGCGGCCGAAGGCCCCCCCCGGGTCCGCCCCCCGCGCCGCGGCGCGGGGGGCGGGCTTCAGGTGTTGAACAGCACGTTGTTCATGCGCCCCTCCATGTCGAACAGGGCCTTGGTGGTGACGCTCTCGTGCTTCATCAGCATCATGTGCAGGCGGCTCACGCTTTCGAGCACCGCCTCCAGCGCCTCGCGGGCGGCGGGGTCGGGAACGGCTTCCACCCGCGCCCGGGCCGTCTGCACGCTTGCCAGGTACTGCTCCTCGAGGCTCTTCACAGTCGCTCCTCCCATGGTCCGCCGGGCACGCCCGGCTGCCGCCCGGGCCGTGCGGGTGGGATTCCGGCTCCGGCCGGGCGGATCGACTTCGGGTGCCTGCGGGAATCACTGTTCCACACTTCCGCGCCGAAATCCAGTCGCCACGCGGGGCGCCGGGACGCGGGGACGCGGGGGGGGCGCGGAGGAGGGGTCGGCCGGGGTCAGCCCACCTCGGCCTTGGCGGCCCGCCAGAGGGCCTCCCACTCGGCCGGCGCCAGGGCCTCCAGGGGGCGCTCCGCGGCCCGCTCCATGGCGGCGAAGCGGCGGCAGAAGCGCTCCACGGTGCCGGTGAGGGCCTCCTCCGGCGGCAGGTCGGCCTTGCGCCCCAAGTTCACCAGGGCGAACATCACGTCCCCCAGCTCGTCCCGGGCCGCCGCCTGATCGCCCTCGGCGAGGGCCTCCTTGAGCTCGTCGAGCTCCTCGTGGATCTTGGGCCACACGTCCTCGGCGCGGGCCCAGTCGAAGCCCGCCTTGGCGGCCCGCTCGGCCACCTTGGCGGCCCGCAGCAGGGCGGGCAGGCTGCGGGGCACGCCGTCGAGCACGCTCTCGCGGGCCTGCTTGGCGGGCTCGGCGGCCTTGATGCGGTCCCAGCTCTCCCGCACGTCCTCCGGGGTCTCGGCCACGGCGTCGCCGAACACGTGGGGGTGGCGGTGGACCATCTTGGCGTGGATCGCCTCGATCACCTCGGCCAGGGAGAAGTCCCCCGCGTCCCGCGCGATGTCGGCGTGGAACAGCACCTGGAACAGCAGGTCCCCCAGCTCCTCGCGGATGTGGGCGGCATCGCCCGCCTTGAGGGCGTCCACCGCCTCGTAGGTCTCCTCCACCAGGTACGGCAGCACCGACTCGCGGGTCTGGGCCCGGTCCCACGGGCAGCCGTCCGGGCCGCGCAGGGTGGCCACCAGCCCCGCCAGGCGGGCGAACGCCTCCCCGGCGGCCCGCAGGGCCTCGGCCTGCGGGGCGTCCCCGGCCGGCTCCCCGGCCCCGGCGCCGCTCATCCCTTCCCCACCGGCTCCCCCGGCCAGGGGGCGGACGCGGGGTCGGCCGGGGCCGGCTCGGGCGAAGCGGCCGGGGCCGCCTGGGGCCGGGCGGCGGGCGCGCCGGTGTGGCCGGCGGCGATGAGGCGCCGGGCCTCGGCCACCAGCTCCCGGATGCGGGCCGCCTCGGGGGCGTCCGGGTCGAGGCGCAGGAAGTGCTCCCAGGTGGCGACGGCGCCCGCGAGGTCCTCCTTGCCGAAGCGCAGCACGGCGCCCATCTCGAACAGGGCGACGGTGTAGTCGGGATCCAGGGCCAGGGCCTGGCGGTAATGGTGCAGGGCCTCGTCCGGGTCGCCCAGGAAGTAGGCCACGGTCCCTAAGTGGGTGCGGGCCTCCAGGTTCTGAGGCGCCACCTTGGCCGCGTGCAGGTAGAAGCCCTTGGCCTCGGCGTAGGCGCGCCGCCGGACGGACATGTCCCCCAGCGCCAGCAGGGCCTCCACGTCGTCCGGGTCCGCCGCGAGGCGCTCCCGGAGGGCGGCCGCCCGGGGGTCGTCGCCCCGGTCCAGCTCCCGCTTCAGGGCCTTGGCGGCGCTCTCCATGCGGAAGCGCTCGGCGGCGGCCCGCGGATCGGTGACGGCGGAGGCGGCCGGGGGCGTGGCGGAGGCCCCGGCGGCGCGGGCGGCGGGCGTGTCGGGGACGCGGTCGGCGGTGGAGAGCCACCCCACCGCCACCGCCGCCCCGGCCACGAGCACGGCGGCGGCGGCCAGCACGAAGGTGCGTCGGATGTCGCCGGGGGAGGGCATGGGGTCGCCGGCCATTATACGCGACGGGGTACCGGGGGGCCGGGCGCCCCTTGACCGGCCCCGGCCGACTCCGTACCATGCGCTCCCGGACGGCCGCCCGGGGACCTCGCTAGGACACGGATGAATCCCACATCACCAAGGCGCGCGCTCCGGGCCCGGCGGCTCCGGACGCTGGCGGGCGTGCTGGGGGCCGGCCGGCTGGGGGCGATCCTGCTGGGCCTCGCCCTCTCCACCCTCGCCCTCCCCGCCCCGGCCCACGCCGCCAGCCGCCCCTACGCCGTCACCGAGAACGCCGTGGCCCTGCCGCCCGGCGGCATGCGCCTGGAGGCCGGGCTGTCCCGCGAGCGGTGGGACAACGACGTCCGGGTCTACGCCCTCACGGCCGAGTTCTCCTACAGCCTCTACGCCAACCTGGACCTGGAGGTGGAGGTGCCGTGGGCGGTGGCCGGCCGCTCCGGGGCCTTCGACGACGGCCTGGGGGACATCCGCACCCGCGCCAAGATCAACTTCGTCAAGGAGCGGGTGGCGATCCCCCTGACCCTGTCGGGCCTGGTGGAGGTCAAGTTCCCCACCGGCTTTTCGCTGATCTCCAGCGAGGAGGCCGACGTCCGCCTGGCGGGTCTGGCCACCAAGGCGTTCGGGCCCATCACCGTGCACGGCAACCTGTTCTACACCTTCGTGGGGGGCGACCAGGCCGGGCGTTCCTTGAGGGACGTGCCGGGCCTGAGCGTGGGGGTGGAGGGGCAGACGCCCCTGGACGGAACGACGGCGCTCGGGGAGTTCATCTGGGAGCGGGCCCGGGTGCCCGGCACCGATCCCCGCCTGGAAGTGATGGGCGGCGCGCGCCACGCCGTGACGAGCTACATGTCGGCCGACTTCACCGTCCGCCTCGGCTTCGGGTCCGGCAACCAGCCCAGCGAGGGCGCCCCCGACTACACCGTGGCCGCCGGCCTCACCTGGGACCTGGCGCCCCTGTAGCCCCGGGCCCCCGGCGGGGCCTTCAGGTCAGGCGCTCGATCATCTCGCGGGTCACCACCACGACGCCGCTGTCGGTGACCATGAAGCGCTTCTTGTCCCGCTCGAGGTCGAAGCCGATCTCGATCTTCTCGGGGATCTCCACCCGCTTGTCCACGATGGTCTTGCGCAGCTTGGCGTAGCGCCCCACGCGGACCTCGTCGAACAGGATCGAGTCGGCCACCTCGGAGTAGCTGCCCACCCGCACGTTGCGGGACAGCACCGAGGTCTGCACCCGTCCGCCGCTGACAATGCAGCCGCCGCACACCACCGAGTCCAGGGCCACGCCGCGGCGCCCGCCCTCCTCCCGCTCCTGGGCGAAGACGAACTTGGCGGGGGGGCTCTGGGCCGGGCAGGTGCGCAGAACCCACTCCTTGTCGTACAGGTTGAAGCTGGGGGAGACCGACACCAGGTCCATGTTGGCCTCCCAGTAAGCGTCCACGGTCCCGATGTCCATCCAGTAGTTCTCTTCGCCCTTCTCGCCGAAGTTGGTGGCCTGGGCGAAGTCGAAGGCGTAGAGGTTCCCCTCGCCCTGCATGGCCGGCAGCACGTTGCGGCCGAAGTCGTGGGCGGAGCCGGGGGTGTGGGCGTCGTCCTCCAGGTAGCGGGCCAGGGTCCGGGTGTTGAACAGGTAGATGCCCATGGACACGTAGGCCTGGTCCGGGTCGTCCGGCGTGGGGGTGGGGTCGGCGGGCTTCTCCTCGAAGCCGGTGATGCGGCCCAGGTCGTCCACCTGGATCACGCCGAAGCGGGTGGCGTCCTTGCGGGGCACCCGGATGGCCGCCACGGTGGCGGCCGCCCCCACCTCGTCGTGGTAGCGGAGCATCTGGGAGTAGTCCATCTTGTAGACGTGATCCCCGGAGAGCACCAGCAGGCGCTCGGTGTCCTCCTGCATGGCCAGGTACATGTTCTGGTGGATGGCGTCGGCCGTGCCCAGGTACCAGTCGGTGCCGATGCGGTGCTGGGGGGGGACGGAGATGATGAACTCCCCCACCTCGGGGTTGACGATGTTCCAGCCGACGCGGATGTGGCGGTCGAGGGAGAAGGACTTGTACTGGGTGAGCACCGCCACCCGGCGGATGCCCGAGTTGAGGCAGTTGGAGAGGGTGAAGTCGATGATCCGGTACTTGCCGCCGAACGGGACCGCCGGCTTGGCGCGGTCGCGGGTCAGGGGCCACAGGCGCCTGCCCTCCCCGCCGGCGAGGATCATCGCGATGGTGCGGTCCAGCATGTGCGCCATGATGTCCCCCTGTTTCGCGCTTGCTCGCGGGTTGCCCGACACGTACCCTCTCACGTCCATTGTGACAGAAAGCGGCCCGGCTTTCCGCATTGACCCGGGCCCGCGCGAATTCCTATAATGCCGCGTTTTCTCGAAAGTCCCCGCCGGTCCCGACGCGGGACCGCCCCCGCCGTCGCCGGGGCGCGGCCGCCCGCGCGGGGTGCCGGGAGGACGCCCGCCGGCCGGCTGCGTCACCAACGAGGCAAGGGGAGCGTGTTGTAAGGCATGCCTGTCATCCATTTCGTCGATACCAACCGGAAGGTCGAATGCGTGCCCGGGGCCAACCTGCGGAAGGTCGCCCTGCGGGAGGGGTACCAGGTCTACCAGGGCATCCACCGGCTCCTGAACTGCCGCGGCAACGGCCTGTGCGGCACCTGCCGGGTGGCCGTCCTGTCGGGCCGCTGCATGCCCCGCAACGCCACCGAGAACAAGCGCCTGAAGCGCTTCCCGGAGCCGTGGCGGCTGGCCTGCCAGTTCCAGGTGCTCGACAACATCTCCGTCACCACCGACGCGGCCCGGGTGGCCGCGCTGGTGACGGAGCGGGAGCATCTGGCGCGCGAGAACGCCGCCTTCCACGCCCGCGCCGCCGAGGCCGCGACGCGTGCCGCGGCCCGCGAGGGGGCCGCCAAGGAGGCCGCCGAGGCCGCCCAGGAGGCCGCCCAGGCCATGCGCGACGCCGGGGAGGCGGGGCTGGAGGCCAAGGCCGCGCGGGACGCCGCCCACGGCGTCCCGGCCGACGTCCCCGCCGAGATCCGCGCCGAGGCCGAGGCCGCCGCCCAGGCCGCCCACGCCGCCGCCTCCGAGGCGATGCGGCAGGCGGGCCTGGCCCGGGAGGCCGCCGAGGAGGCCCGCGTGGCCGCCGAGGCCTCCGACCGGAAGACCGCCGAGGCAGCCGAAGGGCGCGCAGCCGAGGCCGAGAAGGCGGCCGCCGAGGCCGAGGCCGAGGCCCACCGCCGGAGGGAGGCGGTCACCGCCGCCCTGGACAAGGCCCGCGAGGCCGCCGCGGCCAAGGCAGCCAAGCCCGCCGAGCCCGCGGCCGAGGCTGCCCCGAAGACCGAGGCTGCCCCGAAGACCGAGGCTGCCCCGAAGACCGAGGCTGCCCCGAAGACCGAGGCTGCCCCGAAGACCGAGGCTACCCCGAAGACCGAGGCTACCCCGAAGACCGAGGCTACCCCGAAGACCGAGGCTACCCCGAAGACCGAGGCCGCCCCGAAGGCCGAGGCCACCCCGAAGGCCGAGGCCACCCCGAAGGCCGAGGCCACCCCGAAGGCCGAGGCCGCCCCGAAGGCCGAGGCCGCTCCGAAAGCCGAGGCCGCTCCGAAGGCCGAGGCCGCCCCGAAGACCGAGGCCGCCCCCGAGGCGGAGGCGGGGGCGAAGCCGGCCGCCGCCAAGGACAAGCCGGCGCCGAAGCCCGCCGCGCCGTCCGGGGCGGAGGCCGCCACGTCGTCCCCGGCGGCGCCCGAGAAGCCGGACGCCCCGGCCCGCAAGGCCGGGCCCACCGAGCCTCCGGCCTAACGACGCGCCCGCCGTAGGGCCCTTACGGCCTGCGGACCACCGGTTCCAGGGCCGCGAAGGCGCCGGTCCCGGCGGCCACGAGGCCGTCGCGGGTGAGCACCCGGGGGTCGTCGGCGAGGGCCACCCGCCGCCCCACCTTCAGAAAGCCCAGGGTGTCCAGGGCGTCGGGGGGCACCGCGCCCAGGGCCACGTGCCCCTCCCAGTCCCACGCGTCGCCCCCGAACCACACCCCGATCCCGGCGGCCGCCAGCTCCGCCGCCCGCGCCTTGACCCGGCCCCGGAAGGCGGGCAGGGACGGTCCCCCCAGGATCCAGCAGAAGCAGGCCGCCCGCCCCCACCAGACCAGGGTGCGGAAGGTGAAGTGGACGTCGCCCCGGAAGTGCTTGGGAAAGTCCAGGTACTGGTACGGCGTGCCGTCCAGGTTCTCGCCCCGGGCGATCTGCGCCGACGCCGGGTCGAAGCCGTCCGGCGCCTCCCACGCGCCGTGCCCGGCCGCCACCGTGGGGGCCAGGGCCGCTTTGAGGGCCTCCAGGTGGCCCCGGACCTTGACGGTGGCGCGGGTCTTGGCCAGCAGCAGGCGGGCGTCGGCGACGACCGCGGCCTCTTCGTCGGTCAGCTCCATGGGCGGGCCCCACGGTAGCCCAGGCAGGGGCTCGGAGGGAAGCGTCAGGGGACGCGACCACCCCGGCGGTGCCGCGCCGCCAGGGCCGGCAGCGCCAGCAGCGCCATGCCCGCCAGGACGGCGTCCGGCGCGCCGCCGGTCCCGGCCCGGCAGCCCCCTCGGGCGGCGGGCGCCCCGGCGGCGGGGGCGGGGTCGCCCCACGCCGCCCCCGCCCCGGGCTCCACCCGCACCCGCAACGGGCCGCGGCGGACCCGGCGGCCACCGGCGTCCACCGCCTCGAGCAGGTAGTAGTACTCGGCCAGCCGCTCCACCGCCAGGTCGCTGAAGGCGTAGCCGGTGCGGCCTTGGCCCCGGGCGGGGATGAGCCAGGGGTTCACGGGGGCGTAGGGGCCGCCGGCGCGGGCGGCGCGCAGCACGTTGAAGCCCGCCTCCCCGCGGCCGGGTCCGGCGCGCCACTCCAGGTTCACCCGGCGGCCGTCCGAGGCGGCGCGGAACCAGGCGGGGCCGCCCGTTGCGTCGCCATCCCCCGCCGACGCGGCGGGCGGCAGCGCGAAGACGGATCCCACCCAGAGCGCGGCCGCCAGGGCACGTCCCCACCGCCGGGCCCGTCGCCCGGCCGGCCCGCGCCCATCCGCGGCCGCCACCGATCCGCCTTCGTTCACCCGAACCCCACCCGGAATTCGGGAGGCGCCGCCACGCCCCCCGCCCGCCTTCCGTCACGCCGGGGTGCGTTCCCCCGCCACGCGCCGGGTCCCGTCCCGGACCCGGCCCTGACGGCGGGTGCAAGATCGGTTCCGGTGCCCGGCGGCGCCCGACCGCGCCCCCGGGCCCGTCCGGGGCGGGGCCGAGGCGCCCCCGCCTGCACGCCGGCTACGGGATACCGCGTAAGAAAACCAACGCCACAGGATGGGAAGCCGGGTTCGCACCCCCCCGGCGGCGGGTGCCGGGAACGAACGCAAAAGGGCCCCCGGACTGTGAGGTCCGGGGGCCCCGGAAGGCCGCGTCCAGGGGCGGGGCCCCGGACGCATGCGTCACTTGGTCAGTAGCGGTAGTAGTCGGGCTTGTAGGGCCCCTCCACCTGGATGCCCAGGTACTTGGCCTGGGCGGCGGTGAGGGCGTCGAGGCTGGCGCCGATCTTCCCCAGGTGCAGGCGGGCCACCTTCTCGTCGAGGTGCTTGGGCAGGACGTAGACCTCGTTCTTGTAGCGGTCCGGGTGATTCCACAGCTCGATCTGGGCCATCACCTGGTTGGTGAAGGAGTTGCTCATCACGAAGCTGGGGTGGCCGGTCGCGCAGCCCAGGTTCACCAGGCGCCCCTCGGCCAGCACGATGATCTGCTTGCCGTCGGGGAAGGTGATCATGTCCACCTGGGGCTTGATGTTGTCCCACTTCAGGTCGCGCACCGCGGCGATGTCGATCTCCAGGTCGAAGTGGCCGATGTTGCAGACGATGGCCTGGTCCGGCATGGCGTCCATGTGGGCCCGGGTGATGACGTCGCGGCAGCCGGTGCAGGTGACGAAGATGTTGCCCAGGCGGGCGGCGTCCTCCATCTTCATCACCCGGTACCCCTCCATGGCGGCCTGGAGGGCGCAGATGGGGTCGATCTCGGTGACGATCACCTGGGCCCCCATGCCGCGCAGGGCCTGGGCGCAGCCCTTGCCCACGTCGCCGTAACCCGCCACCACGGCCACCTTGCCGGCCACCATCACGTCGGTGGCGCGCTTGATGCCGTCGATCAGGGACTCGCGGCAGCCGTACAGGTTGTCGAACTTGGATTTGGTGACCGAATCGTTGACGTTGAAGGCCGGGCAGCGCAGGGTGCCCTCCTTCTGCATCTCGTAGAGGCGGTGCACGCCGGTGGTGGTCTCCTCCGACAGGCCCCGCACGTCGGCCATCAGGTCGGGGTGGCGCTGGTGCATGATGGCGGTCAGGTCGCCGCCGTCGTCCAGCAGCATGTTGGGGCGCCAGCCGTCGGGGCCGACGATGGTCTGCTCGACGCACCACTCGTACTCTTCCTCGGTCTCGCCCTTCCAGGCGAAGACGGGGACGCCGGCCGCGGCGATGGCGGCGGCGGCGTGGTCCTGGGTGCTGAAGATGTTGCAGCTCGACCAGCGCACCTCGGCCCCCAGCTCCACCAGGGTCTCGATGAGGACCGCGGTCTGGATGGTCATGTGCAGGCAGCCGGCGATGCGGGCCCCCGCCAGGGGCTTGGCGGCCCCGTACTCCTCCCGCAGGGCCATCAGGCCGGGCATCTCCTGCTCGGCGATGGTGATCTCCTTGCGGCCCCAGGCGGCGAGCTGGATGTCCGCCACCTTGTAGTCGGTCACGCTTGCGGTCGACACGTTCGGCTCCTTTGGTGCGCCGGCACGGGTCCCTTGGGGGATGAAAGGGCGGTCCCCGGGCGGCCCCGCGCGGCTCGTGTTACGGCGTTTCTTAAGTTCGGCTCCCCCGGGCCCCTCGTCAGCTGCCGGCCCGGCCCGCGGCCTTCTTGAGCCGCTCGGCCATGTCGGTGCGCTCCCAGGTGAAGTCCGGCTCCTCGCGGCCGAAATGGCCGTAGGCGGAGGTCTTGCGGTAGATCGGGCGGCGCAGGTCCAGGTGCTCGATGATCCCCTTGGGGGTCAGGTCGAAGCTTTCGCGCACGATGCGCTCCATCTCGTGGTGGGGGACGATCCCCGTGTCGAAGTCGTGCACGTAGACGCTCACCGGCTCCGGCACGCCGATGGCGTAGGCCACCTGCACCTCGACCCGCTCGGCCAGCTCTGCGGCCACCAGGTTCTTGGCGATGTGGCGGGCCATGTAGCAGGCGGAGCGGTCCACCTTGGTGGGGTCCTTGCCCGAGAACGCCCCGCCGCCGTGGCGGCCGAAGCCGCCGTAGGTGTCCACGATGATCTTGCGGCCGGTGAGCCCGGCGTCGCCGTGGGGCCCGCCCACCACGAAGCGGCCGGTGGGGTTGACGTGGATCGTCACCGTGTCCAGGTCGATCATCTCGGCCGGGATCACCGGCTGGATGATCTTCTCGATCACGTCCTCGCGGATCTCCCGCAGGGTGATGTCCGGGCTGTGCTGGGTGGACAGGACCACGGCCTCCACGTTGACCGGCTTGTAGTCCTCGTAGCGGATGGTCACCTGGGTCTTGCCGTCGGGCCGCAGGTAGGGCAGCACGTCCTTCTTGCGGCACTCGGCCAGCTTCATGGCCAGCTGGTGGGCCAGGGTGATGGGCAGGGGCATCAGGTTCGGCGACTCGTTGGAGGCGTAGCCGAACATCAGGCCCTGGTCGCCCGCCCCGCCCACGTCCACGCCCATGGCGATGTCGGGGGACTGGGAGTGGATGGCCGACAGCACCGCGCAGGTCTCGTAGTCGTAGCCGTAGGTGGCGCGGGTGTAGCCGATGTCCTTGATCACCTCCCGCACCAGCTCCTGGATCTCCACGTAGGTGTTGGTGGTCACCTCGCCGCACAGCATGGCCAGGCCGGTGGTGACCGCCGTCTCCACCGCCACGCGGCTCATGGGATCGCCCCCCAGCATGGCGTCGAGCACGGCGTCGGAGATCTGGTCGCAGATCTTGTCGGGATGCCCCTCGGTGACCGATTCGGACGTGAACAGGAAGTCGCCCTCACCGGGTTGCTTCGTCATCGATTACCTCCTCGCAGACAACAGCGGCACGCCTGGTTTGAGGCCGGACTGGAAGGGCCGGCGGACGCAAGGCGCACACGACGGAAATGGCGGAGCCGGGTAAAAAGTCGTCCAATTTATCTTGACTTTATTAGCATTGCAAGCTGAAACCTGTCAATCGGTCCGTCCGGCCGGGGGTGTCCGGGGGGCCCCGGGGTGTGGCATCATGGGGCCCCGGCTCCCCGCCCGGAGCCCCCCCGGACCTGAGCGCCCGAAGGCCCCCCGCATGCCCCCGAGCCCCCGCCCCGCCCCCCTGAACCCCCGCCAGCGGGCGGCGGTGACCCACGGCGACGGGCCCCTGGTGATCTTCGCCGGGGCCGGCACCGGCAAGACCCGGGTCATCACCCACCGCATCGCCCACCTGATCCGGGAGCGGGGCGTCCCCGCCGGCCGCATCCTGGCGGTCACCTTCACCAACAAGGCGGCCCGGGAGATGCGGGAGCGGGTCAAGCCCCTCTGCGGCAAGGAAAAGGGCCGGGGCCTGACGGTCACCACCTTCCACTCCCTGTGCGTCCGCATCCTCAAGGCCGACGGCCACCACCTGGGCCTGGGGGAGAACTTCTCCATCTTCGCCGACGCCGACCAGAAGGGCCTCATCCGCGCCATCCTGGCCGAGCGGGGGGCCGAGGAGGCGGCGGGCGAGGTGCTCGCCGCCATCTCCCTGGCCAAGAACCGCCTCGTCATCCCCGAGACCTACCCGGTGAACGACGCCCGGGACGCCCTGGTGAAGGGGGTCTACGCCCAGTACCAGACCACCCTGGCGGCCATGAACGCGGTGGACTTCGACGACCTGCTGCTCATGGCCATCCGCCTGCTCTCCGCCCACGGCCACGTCAAGGTGGGCTGGCAGCGGCGCTTCCCCCACGTCCTGGTGGACGAGTTCCAGGACACCAACGCGGCCCAGTACCAGCTGCTCCAGCTCCTGTGGGGGGGCGAGGGCTCGGTCACGGTGGTGGGGGACGACGACCAGGCCATCTACGCCTGGCGCGGGGCCGAGCCGGGCACCTTCCGGGACTTCTCCCGCGACTTCGCCGGGGCGCGGGAGATCGTGCTGGAGCAGAACTACCGCTCCACCGGCAACATCCTGAGGGCCGCCGGGCACGTGATCGACAAGGTGGCCGAGCGCAAGGCCAAGCGCCTGTGGTCCGAGGCCGGGGCGGGCCGCAAGCTGGCCCTGATCCGGGCCACCGACGCCGAGGACGAGGCCCGCCAGGTGGTGGACGACATCAACCTGGTGCGCCTGGCCCGCAAGGCCGACCTGTCGGAGTTCGCCGTCCTGATCCGCACCAACCTCCAGAGCCGGCCCTTCGAGGCCGCCTTGCGGGAGGCCCACCTGCCCTACGTGGTCGTCGGGGCCACGGGCTTCTTCGACCGGGCCGAGGTGCGGGACCTGACTTGCTACCTGCGCTTTCTGGTCAACGACGCCGACGAGGTGGCCTTAAGGCGCGTGGTGAACACCCCCCGGCGGGGCGTCGGCGCGGGCACCCTGGCGGCCCTGTCGGCCCACGGGCGCGAACAGGGCCTGAGCCTGTTCGAGGCCATGGACCGGGCGGGGTCCATCCCCGGCGTGCCGGTGGCGGCGCGGGCGCCGCTGCGCGCCTTCGTGGACCAGGTGGCGGAGCTGACCTTCGCCTTCGCCCACGGCGACCTGGGAGCGGCCTTCGAGCGGCTGCTGGCGGAGACGGGCCTGAAGGCCCACTGGGTGGACGCGGCCGAGAACCCCCGCCAGGCCGAGGCGCGCCTCCAGGGCGCCGACGAGGTGGCCCGCATGCTGGCCCGCTACGAGACCCGCGAGACCGAGCCGACCCTGGCGGGCTTTCTGGAGCACCTGTCGCTGCTGGACCGGCTGGAGGAGGAGGACCGCCCCAAGGGCCGGGTCACGATCATCACCCTCCACGCCGCCAAGGGCCTGGAGTTCCCCCACGTCTACCTGGCCGGCCTGGAGGAGGGCCTGCTGCCCCACGCCCGCAGCATCGACGAGGGCCGCGAGATCGCCGAGGAGCGCCGCCTGACCTACGTCGGCATGACCCGCGCCATGCGCCACCTCACCCTCTCCTGGGCCGAGCACCGCGCCCGCTACGGCGAGGTCCAGAAACGCAAACCCTCCCGCTTCCTGGCCGACATCCCCGACGAGTTGTTCCTGCGGGAAGAAGAGGAGCCGGAGGGGACGCAGGAGGAACTGGCGGAGGGGTTCTTCTCGGCGATGCGGGAGATGCTGGGTTAAGGGAGCCGGGCCTGGACCGGGCCCTTCCCGGCTGTGGAAACGACAACGCGCGTGGCCAAAGGCAAAGCCTGCATCGTCGGCGGCGGCATCGCCGGCCTGGCCACCGCCGCCTACCTGATCCGGGAGGGCGGCCTGCCGGGACGCGACATCACCGTGCTCACTCGGGAGCGGGTGACCGGTGGCGCCCTCGACGGTTCCGGCTCCGCCGCGGAGGGCTACCTGATCCGTGGCGGGCGGATGTTCGAGGAGCACTTCGGCTGCACCTGGGACCTGCTGTCCCAGGTGCCCAGCCTGCGGGAGCCGGGCAAGTCGGTGACCGCGGAGACACTGGACTTCAACCGCTCCGTCGTCACCGGCTCCCATTCGCGGCTGGTGCGGGCCGGCCGAAAGCTCGACGTGTCGTCCTACGGCCTGGCGCCGCACCACCTGGTCTCCCTGCTTCGGCTGAGCTTCAGCGGTGAGTCGTCCCTCGCCGGCAAGCGCATCGACCAGTGGTTCGCGCCCGACTTCTTCGAGACGGTCTTCTGGCACCTGTGGCGCTCCACCTTCGCGTTCCAGCCGTGGAGCAGCGTCGCCGAGATGCGCCGCTACGCGATCCGCTTCATGCACCTGCTGCCCGGCTTCCACCGGCTGGAGGGGATCCTGCGCACCTACTACAACCAGTACGACTCGGTGGTGGTGCCGCTGGAGACGTGGCTGCGGGCACAGGGGGTCCACTTCGTCATGGAGGCCCCCGTCGTCGACATCGACTTCGACTTGGGCGACCACGGCAAGAGCGCCACGGCCGTCCACTACCGGGCGGCGGGTACGCCCCGCTCGATCCCGCTGGCGGCCGAGGACCGTCTGTTCGTGACCCTCGGCTCCATGGTGGAAGGCGCCACAACCGGCGCCATGGACCGCCCGGCTCGGCCTGCGCGGGAACTGGACGATGGTGCCTGGGCCCTGTGGGAGCGCATCGCGGCGAAGGACCCGGCCTTCGGCCGGCCGCGCGTGTTCTGCGGCGATGTGGACCGCTCCAAGTGGATGTCGTTCACCGTCTCCCTCACGACGCCGGCGTTCTTCGAGCACATGGAGCGCTTCACCGGCGACGCGGCCGGCACCGGCGGGCTGATGACGCTGACCGACTCGAGCTGGTTCATGTCGGTGGTGCTGGCCCATCAGCCCCACTTCGCCAACCAGCCCGAGGACGTGTTCGTGTTCTGGGGCGACGGCCTGGCGCCCGACGCGGCGGGCGACTACGTGAAGAAGCCCATGTCCGCGTGCACGGGCGCGGAGATCCTCGCCGAGCTGTTCTCCCACCTCGGCATCCTGGAGCGGATGCGGCCGCTGATGGACCGGATGCGCTGCGTGCCTTGCTCGATGCCCTACATCGACGCCCAGTTCATGCCCCGCGCCCCGGGCGACCGCCCGGCGGTGGTGCCGCCGGGGGCGAGCAATTTCGCCTTCATCGGCCAGTACGTCGAGGTCCCCGACGACTGCGTGTTCACGGTGGAGTACTCGGTACGGACCGCGCAGACGGCGGTCTTCTCGCTGCTCGGCCTGCCGCGCGAGCCGACCCCCATTTATCGCGGCGCGCACGACCTCCACGTCCTGCTGGACGCGCTGGGGGCGTTGCGGCGGTAGGCGGGGGAGGGGTTCTTCTGGGCGATGCGGCAGATTGGCGGTACGATGGCCCGGTTGCCGGGCGGGCATGGAGGAGGGCCTGCTGCCCCACGCCCGCAGCATCGACGAGGGCCGCGAGATCGCCGAGGAGCGCCGCCTGACCTACGTCGGCATGACCCGCGCCATGCGCCACCTCACCCTCTCCTGGGCCGAGCA